>Ga0214471_10000567_pt1 | contig 31401 bp, 22 predicted proteins | sample RVTome_5_FD_207665 | JGI IMG/M metagenome (GOLD analysis project Ga0214471, IMG submission 207665) | Soil microbial communities from uranium-contaminated site in the Upper Colorado River Basin, Wyoming, United States - RVT142D155 | ecosystem: Environmental > Terrestrial > Soil > Contaminated >... | reverse complement strand
CGCGCATTTCCTCGTAATCGAGGTACGCCGGGGTGGGCACCGTCACCGGCTCAGGCTCGCCTGAGCTTGTTCAACAGCTCTTCGAGCTCCTCTCGGGCCACCGCGTCGCCTCGCAGCGTTCGGAAGAGCACCGGTAGCTGGCCGACCAGCGCCTCATCGCTCGCGAGATCTTCCGGCAACTCGCCGCGCTCGGCGAATGCCGTGTCGAAGAACTCGTACCACTCGTCCGAGCCTTCTGTGAGACCCAGCGCTGACGCGTATTGCTCCAGCTTCTGCCGGGACTGAGGTGGGGGGAGCTTCCCCCGCTCGAGCTTGCTGATATTCCCGGGATCGAAGTTGTGGTCACGGCAAAACTGCCTCAGGCTCACGCCGAGTTTCTCGCGGCGCAGCCTCGCGAAACACTTCCCGAACATGGCGCCCATGTGCTCCTCCCTCGTTGTGTTGTATTCATAATACAACACATGGGCGCCGGCCGGCCAGCCTTGTGTCCTTCCCCGCTCAGCCGAGCTTCGCCAGCGCCTGCTCCAGGTCGCCGAGCAGGTCCTCGGGGTCCTCGATGCCCACGGAGATCCGCACCAGGCCGTCGCCGATGCCGCGCTTCTGGCGGATGTCGGGCGGGATGGAGGCGTGGGTCATCGAGGCGGGGTGCGAGATGAGGGTCTCGACGCCGCCGAGGCTCTCAGCAAGGACGCACACCTGCACGGCATCGAGCAGGGTCTTGGCCTGCTCGTAGCCGGCGAGATCGAAGCTCAGCATGGCGCCGAAGCCCTTCATCTGCCGCAGGGCGAGGGCGTGCTGGGGGTGGTCGACGAGGCCGGGGTAGTAGACGCGCTGCACCGCGGGGTGGGCGGCGAGCATGGCGGCGAGCTGGCCGGCGGTATGTTGGGCGCGCTCGACGCGCAGCGCCAGCGTCTTGACGCCGCGCTGGATCAGCCAGGCCTCGAAGGGCGACAGCGTCGCGCCGGCGCTCTTGGCGACGAAGGCGAGGGTCTGCGCGAGGTCCTCGCGGTTGGTGCACACGACCCCGCCGATGCTGTCGGAGTGGCCGTTGAGGAACTTGGTCGTCGAGTGCAGCACCAGGTGGGCGCCGTAGTCGAGCGGCCGCTGCAGGTACGGCGACATGAAGGTGTTGTCGACCGCGAGGATGCCGCCGCGCCGCCGCGCCAGGTCGGCGGCGGCGGCGATGTCGGTGAGCTGCATCAGCGGGTTGGTGGGCGTCTCGATGTACAGCAGCCGCGTCTCCTCGGTCCAGGCCGCCTCGGTGGCGTCGAGGTCGGTGGTATCGACGTAGGTGAAGCGCAGGCCGCTGGCGCGCCGCAGCAGCTGCTCGAACAGCCGGTAGGTGCCCCCGTAGACGTCCCGCGAGCACAGCACGTGGTCGTCGGGGGCGAGGAAGCGCAGGCAGGCGTCGATGGCGGCGGTGCCGCTGCCGAAGGCGACGGCGTGCTCGGCGTTCTCGAGCGCCGCGAGCACCGCCTCGAGCCCCCGCCGGGTAGGGTTGCCGCTACGGCTGTAGACGTACTCCCCCGGCTTGCCGAGCTCGGTCTGGATGTACGTCGAGGTGGCGTGGATCGGCGGGATCACCGCCCCGGTCGAGGGGTCGGGATCCTGGCCGACGTGCACCGCCTTGGTTGTGAAGCCCTTGTAGTCCTTCTTCGACGCCACGATTCGCTCTTTCGGGTCGGGGGCGAGGGAGAGGAGAGCGTAGCAGCCTGTGGCGAAAGTCGCTCAGCGGGTTGTAAGCGGCGGGGGTGTGGGTTCGTAGCGGCGGGCGGGCCGGAGCGTCAAAAGCGGGGCCGGCGCCGGATCTCGAGCTAGCGGGGCGGGACCACTTGCAGGGGCAGGCGCACCGTTCTCGATCGGCCGGCGCCAGTGTCGTCGATGTAGAAGTCGAGGAGGTAGTGGCCCGCCGGCATGGCCATCAGCGGGACGCTTCCATGGTGCAGCTCGCCCTCTGCCGTGAGGGCGATCGAAGGCCCCTTCCGAGCCTCGCCGGGGGCGGCGTCGTCGGAGGGATCGCCGACCTCTGCAGTAGGCTCCAACGGATCGTCGCCCGCAAACGGCAGTACCCTCCCGCCCACCTCAGGGCTGACGCCGTTGTAGACCTCTACGTACATGAACACGCGCAGGCCCGCCAGAATCTGCCCGCCGATGACGGGTGTGGTGGAGCCATCCGCAGTCTCCACGACCAGCCGGGGGTCGCTCGTGTCCCACTCGCCGGCCGCATCATGGATCTGCACCGACAGCTTGCTCGCGCCGATGCGCTCGCTACCCCGGTCGATGACGGCCACGCTGACGTCGTAGTCCCCGGGCTCCAGGCGATGGGCGACGCGATGGGTCCAGTAGAAAGGCGCTCCAGCTCCGATGCGTGGCATTGACGCCGAGCTGCCCTGGGGGGTGAGCCGCTGGTTCTCGACCGTCGCCACAAGCTCTCCGTTACGGTCACGCACGGTGGCGAACAGGAGCAGCGAGCTCCCGTCGACGAGGGGCACCGCACCTGCCGCACCCGCCGCACCCGCCGCACCCGCAGCACCCGGCGGCACGACGTTGTCTCCCGCAACGGCTTCCGCCCCCGTGCCAACCGCCGTATCGAGGATGAGGATCGCCTGGCCATCCGCCTCGCGCGCGCGCACGCCATCCACCACGACGTCGAATCCCGAAACCGTCCCCGGCAGATCGAGTGCCGAGCGCACGGTACGCGACAGACGGTCGCTCTCCGAGTACCGCACGTAGCCTCGCCGCGCCCGCACCTCGGTACCACGGCGGCCCAACTCGACGCGGATTTCGTGGTACTCGCCTTCGCCGCCGACCGGCGGCACGTAGCTGAGCAGATAGAAGCGACCGGCATCGCGCTCGATGTTCACAAGCACGCGATCGAGGTCGGTCCAACCGATGAATACGTCGCCGCCGGTAGCGTGCGCGGCGTTGCGCAGGGAGTTGCCGCGCGCGTCCTCGGCGCCGCCGTCGCGACGCTTGAGGCCGATCCCGCCGAGATGGAAATCGGCCAGCGTGCTCGGATCCACCGAGTAGATGCTGACGTTGACGGAGTTCGCGGCCTGGTGCAGCTCCCTTTGGAGGCCCAGCACGTTGAGATCGGGGTTGTACGAGCGGGAACGAACGCCGGGCATGGGGTCCTGCTGCCCGGTGATCTGGTACGGGCGCGTTATGGTGTCGTAGGCGGCCAGATCGACACCGGTGGAAACCCAAACCAGAGCCGTGCGCCCGGAACGATGGGCGAGGGAATCGACGAAGTCTCGCAGGAGCTCGAAGGTGTAGAGGGTGCGCGTGCGCTCCGTGAACCTCGCGAACCGGTTTGCCGAGCCGGCGTCCGCGTCGAGAGCGCCGCCGTGGAAGAGGTTCTCTCGCGACACGGGAGCCGGCGTCGAGCGTACGTCCGCGGCGGCGCCCTGCAAGGCACCGATATCGACCGTCAACGGTTGGATCTCGCGAAGCCGGCCGGCCATGTCCACCAGGTAGATCGCGTACGGAAGGGAAAGCTGCTCGACCTTGGCGAAGACCCGCTGCATCGACTCGGCGAAGTCGATGGAGCTCTTGAAGGCGAGACCAGGAAGGTCGATAAAGAAGATGACTGCGCCCAGGTCGCCGGCCGACACCGCCGGCCGCAGCTCCGGGGTCGGCTCGCCCGGGACACCCGCTTCCATTGCCACCTGCTGCACCTGCCGCGCCGCAAGGTCGACCAGCTCGACGCTGACGATGTCCTGTCGGGCTCCGTCCTCGAAGAGCGTGAACTCGCCGGCGCGGAGATCGTCGATGAAGGCCCCGTCGTTGTCCGTGACGACGACGTCGACCCGGACGATCTCAACGTCTGTCCGGAACTGTTGTCCCGCAGTTGCGGATGGGCTCGCTGCCACGGTCACCCCGGCTACCACTGCCATGATCCAGAAGGTGAGAGAACCGGGCCTGGCGCGAAGGCCGCTACCCAGGAAGCGAGCGAGCCACCGGCACCCATGGCCCAAAGCGGCGGTTCGTCGGAGGGTGCGCGGAGTACGCACGCTCTTGTCCATTGCACTCACGGACTAGCTGGCCACGGCCTCGGCGGCCACGGCGGTGGTGATGAACCGCGACAGGCTGGCGACCATGGCGCCGCGCAGGGGCTCGAAGGCGGCGCCGATGTCGTCGTCCTGGGTGGCGATCACGGCGAACGAGTAGTAGCCGGAGACGAATCCGGCGACGGCGCAGGCGATGCGGCGCAGCGCTGCGGGGGGCAGGCGATGGCCGATGACCCTGCTGAGCAGCGACTCGATCGCCTCCAGGTAGGTCAGGAACGGGGCGTCGATGCCGGTGTAGCCCTCCAGCAGCGTCAGGTCGGCGCGCCCCTGGTAGTAGAGGACGAAGTCCTCCCAGCGCTCCGAGAAGAAGCCGACGTGGGCCTTGATCATGGCGTCGATGAAAGGCTGCAGCTCGACGATGCCGCTGCAGCTCTTGTCGACCTCGGCCGCCAGGTCCTGGAGCATCGTGCGGATCAGCTCGCGGATGAGCTTCTCCTTGCTCTCGAAGTGATAGTAGAAGGTGCCCTTGCCGAGGTCGGCCCGCTCGGTGATGTCGTCGATCCGGGTGAGGTCGAGGCCCTTCTCCGAGAACACCTGGCGGGCGGCATCCAGCAGCTTCTGCCGCGTCCGTAGGCTGCGGCGCTGCTGCCGCGTGCGGGTTGGCCGGGCCATGGCCGATTCCTCGGTTGTCTCGCGTCGACGATCGAGGCGAGGGTTCTAATGCTGCGGAGACACTCTACCGCGCCCATCCTCCGAGGCCACGGGTGACCACCTCCGGCAACGGCTTGATGAACCGCTGCCTGAGGCTGTAGGTATAGGCACCCTGCCGAGGCACCAGCAGCACGTCGCCGGCCTCGATCCCGGCGCCGTGGACGCTGAAGCCCCAGACGTCGTGGGGAGTGCACAACGATCCGAACACCGTGCAAGCCCGCTCCGTCAGGCCGGGGCGAGTCAGGTTGACGAGCGGGAAGTAATCGCTCTCGAAGCGCTCCCAGCCGAGCGCATTGGTTCCGGCGTCGGCGATCACCAGGTCGTCGGCCTTCTTGTCGACGACCGTGATCAGGATGTGCATGGCGTCGCTGCACAGCCAGCGGCCCGGCTCGACGTGAATGCGGCAGTCGATGTGCGCGAGCACGTGCTCCTGCAGCGCCGCGGCGATGGCGGCGGCGAACTCGTCGATGCCGGTGGCGGGCAAGATCCGCGGAGCTGGGGGCGGCGACGCGATCGCCTGGCCGGCGAGCATCGCCTCGGGATCGGCATGCAGCCACTCGCCCTCCGGCGGCCAGAAGCCGCCGCCGATGTCGAGGAAACGGATAGCGCCGCGCTGGGCCGCCGGCAAGCGGGCCAGCGCCGCGCCGAGGTCGCGGATGAAGGCGACCTGGCGGTCGGGCTGCAGCAACCAGCTCATGTGGTACTGCAGGCCCTCGAGGCGGACGTGGCTGCAGCGGCCGGCGGCATCGAGGAGCCGGGCGAGCTGGTCGAGAGGGACGCCGAACTTGCGCCACAGCCCGCACTCGTGGGTGCTCAATCGGGCCCCGGCCCGCATCCGCACGCCGCGCGCCGCGGCCCGCTCCTGCAGCCGCTCGAGCTCGCCGAAGCTGTCGAGCAGGACGATGACCTCGCCGGCGGCGTCGATCGCCGCATCGAGCTCGGCCGCGGTCTTGCCCGGCCCCGAGAAGATGATGTCGCGGCAGCCCGCGGCCAGCGCCTGCTCGAGCTCGAGACCGCTCGATACGTCGATGCCCAACCCCGCCTCGACGAACGTCCGCGTGACCGCCTCCAGGTTGTTGCTCTTCAAGGCGTAGTAGATGCGGACGTCTGGGAGGACGGCGGCGAACGCCTCGGCGAAGCGGCGCGCCCGTTGCCGCAGGACGTCGGGCTCCAGCAGGTAGAGCGGCGAGCCGTGGGCGCGGGCCACGTCGAGGAGCTCCGGCGCCCTCTCGATGATCTCTTCGACGCAGCTCGCCACGGGCGCGTCGGATCCCTGTGCCAGACCGCCCGCCACAGAAACGCGATGAGGAATGGGGGCCGGCATCGTCATGCCTCGGCGGCGGCTTCGCGGCCCGCCGGATCGATCTCCACGACCAGCCGGCCGGCCAGCTCGTCGCACTGGCTCTCGATGCTGGCGCCGGTCCGGGGCGCGAAGATGGCATGGCCGAGCAGGCGGCGGTCGTAGCTGTCGGGCGGCAGCAGCACACGGTCGCCGGCGCGGCGCTCCAGGTGCAGCTCGCGAACCCGGGGATCGGCGCGCAGCGCCGCGGCGTCCAGTCGCGTGATCGTCCCGGGGGCGGTGGCCAGCAAGCGAAGCGCCACAAGCCGCTCGCCGGCGTCGGGAATCGGCGGCGAGCCACCGGCCGCGAAGTCGAGGGCGAGGCCGAGGACGTCGAGCCCCGAGCTCGCCCGGATCAACGCCGGCAGGCAATCGCCGGCCGGCCGCGGCGCCAGCTCCAGCATTACCATCTCGCCGTCGCGCACGACGATGTCGACGACGCAGATCGCCCGAACGATGCCGAGCGCGGCGGCGGCCGCGGCGAGCTGCGAGCGCAGCCCGTCAAGCGCGACTCCCTCGGGAAGCTGTGGGGCGATCACGTAGGCGTTGACGGTCCCCAGCGGCTCGCCGGCGCGGGCGATCTTGCGACAGACGCGGATGATCCGGACGCCGGCGGGCTCGACGACGAAGTCGCAGCTCAGCTCGACGCCCTCGATCAGCTCCTCGGCGACGAAGACGCGGCGCGGATCGATGCCCTGGCCGCCGCGGCCGACGGGCGCGTACATGCGGGCGTCGGCGTGGGAAGCCAGCCGCGAGCGCAGGATCCCGAATGCGTCGCGGGCCTCGGCCTGGTCGCGGCAGGCGAAGACCAGCTCGCTGCCGCTGCCGGACACCGGCTTGAGGACGATCGGTCCCGCGACCCGCCGGCAGAACGCCGCCAGCTGCGCCTCGCTTCCGACCAGCGCCGCCCGCGGGCTCGGCAAGCCCGCCTGCCGCCAGCGTTGCGTGGCGGCGTGCTTGTTGCGAACGCCGGCGATCGTCGCGGCCGCCGGATAGTCGAGGCCGAGCTCCTTGCCGAGGGCCGCCGCCAGCGGCATCGACTCACAGTCGAAGCAGGCGATCCCGTCCAGCCGCATCCGCTGCCGGCGAAGGTGGGCGGCAACCGCGCCGCGCACAGCCGCAGCGTCGGCCAGCGAGCAGATGATCTCGCCGCCGCTGGGCGGCGCCGGCTCGCGGGCCGCGGCCCGCAGCTCGTGATCGGTAAGGAACAGGCAGCGGCCCGGATGAGCGCGCTCCAGGAGGTCGATGTAATCGGGGGTCGTGCCGACGACCAGAATTCGCGGGATCGACGATCGCACCGGATGGGTCGCGTCGCCGGTCGTCGCCGGGTGCGGAGCTCGAGCGACCGCCGAGGCCGGCGCAGCGCTCGCGGAGAAGTGGGCTCCTGTCCCGAGGCTCACCCCGGGCTTGCCCTCAGATCGCGCCGTACGGGTGGCTCTCATGCGTCGCCTCGCGGGCCGGCGGCGCGGCCTCGATCGTCTCGCCCGGCGGATAGCCGCTCGCACGCTCGCCGTACAGGTACAGCGGCCGCGGCTCGAGGTGGAACAGCGGCTTCCAGGAAAACTCGCCGCAGAGAAAATCGACGCGCTCGTAGCGCTCGGCGCAGGCGCGCCGCAGGTGGTGCAGGTTGATCACCTTGGCGATCCCCGGATAACCGGCGCGGGTGCCGCCCGCCAACATCGTGCAGGTTCCCCGGTAGCAGCAGCCGAGGTCGACGGCGACCGGCTCGGCGCCGGCGAGGATCGTCGTCATCCGCAGCCAGCCGCGGGCGGCCAGCAGGTCGACAAGGTCGCGAAACCCGGCGAGAAACCGCGGGTCGTCGAAGTACGAGCTGCCCGCGAAGCGGCCGAGGTTGAGCGCCACCAGCGCCTGCAGATCGGCGGGATCGTCGAATCGATAGCGCAGGCCCTGGGCCTCGACGGCCGCGATCTCGCGGCGCAGGCGCTTGGCGTTCTTGTGCGAGAACTGGGCGAACCAGCCCTCGAGGTCGTATCCGTAGCGGCCCGGCGAGAACAGGTAGCCGACCTCGTCCACCGCGGCGCCCGCCGCTGCGGGAAGCGGCAGCAGGTAGCGGAGCTCGACGTTTTCCGGGCACGCCGCCAGCAACGCCGACAGCGCTTCCTGGTCGCGGGCGAAGATGCGGTTCTGCTCCAACCAGGTGCGACCCTTCCAGGTCTCGCCCGGAAAGATGCCAAACCTTCCCGCCTCCTCGATCCACGACAGCGGCAACAGCCCGACCAGGGTCGCCCCGTCCTCGACGGTGATGAACCTGGCCGGGCGGTCGAAGTGCCGCTCGAAGCAAGCCCGCACCTCCCAGAGGTCGGTGACGAGCTCCTCCGGCATGACCGCGCGCCACAGCTCCTCGCAGCGGCGCAGGTCGGTGGTTTCAGCGACGCGTAGCAAGGCTCACAGCCGCTCGTTCGTGTGGCGCAAGCACTTGGCGGCGCCGAAGAACTCCATGGCGAAGTCCTGCACCGTCTGCGGGTCGTAGAGCTTGCAGCTGAACACGTCGAGGTACACGGCGTTGGTAAGGTTGGCGAAGTGCCCGGAGATCAGCGACGTCTCGATGAGCTGGACCATCGAAAAGCCGGCGACCCTCTCGTCCTCGCCGAAGTGGATGACCTGGGTCTCGCCGAAGCGGCGCATCTGGATCAGGTCGCAAAGCTCGACGACGAACTGCCGGATCTTGTCGGCATCCCGGATGGTCGCCGGATCGCACTCGTAGAGGTCGAAGCTGGTCGCCAACCCCCAGATGGCGGGTGAGACTTCCGGCCGGGAAGCATCTTCCGGCCGCGCGGCGGTCGCGGTTGCGTTGCGGTTGGTCATCGAACTCCCGTGCTGCAGCGAATGAGCGTCGTTCATCGACTCCTCCGCCCCTCACCACTCCCCGCTGCCGGGGAATGGGCCCTGTGCCTATGTGGTGCCTATGGGGAATGGCCCCCAAACTGACCAGCTGGTCATAATCGGGAATATAGTCATCTTCGACGAGCTAGTCAACTCCCAATCTTTGATTTTCTTCGCCGCATTCACGTGGTTGCGCAGGCGTGTTCGGCCGCGGCGCTCTGGTACCTTTGGCGCTCCATGCGCCTCTCGCTCGCCAACCCCCGCCGCCTGCAGATCGCCTTCGCCGTGCTGCTCGTCGTTTGCGTCGCCCAGGTCGGCTGGTGGATGATCGACCAGTGGCGCTTCAGCGCCGCGGTCGAGGAGCGCTCCACCGGCCTGTACCGGCAGAGCCTAGCGGCCGCCGAGCTGTTGCTCGATCGCGGCATCCCCGTCGACACGGTCGAGGATCTGTTCCCCGGGATCATCGCCACCCCCGACGGCGGCGGCGTCCGGATCGACCCGGAGGTCCTCGCCGGCTTCGCCGACGAGCATTGGAGCCGAATCAACCGCTACGCGTGGGAGGGCGGCTTCTTTCTCGTCGTACTGCTGGCCGCCATCGGCGTGCTGTGGAGCGCGGTGCGCGCCGAGACGCGGCTGCGGCGGCAGCAGAGCAACTTCGTGACCGCGGTGACCCACGAGCTCAAGAGCCCGCTGGCGGCCATGCGGCTGGCCGCCGAGACGCTGGACTTCCGCGAGCCGGACCGGGAGACGCGGGAGGTCTTGATCCGCCGGCTGCTCACCAGCCTCGATCGCATGGAGTCGACGGTCGCCAACGTGCTCGACACGGCGCGGATCGACGCCGGCCGGCTCGCCCTGGCGCCCGATGACGTCGACCTGGCCGATACCGTCGAAACGCTGCTGGAGACCCTCGCCACCACCGCGCAGAGCCGCGGCGTGAGCCTGCAGGCGCAAATCCCCGCCGGGATCCGCGTGCGCGCCGATCCGCAGGCGCTCATCGCCGTGCTCCGCAACCTGATCGACAACGCCCTCGCGGCGGTCACCGGAGCCGAGGCGCCGGCGATCGTCATCAGCGCCTCCCTGGACGGTGGCAACGCGCTCATCGAGGTCCGCGACAACGGTCGCGGCTTCGCCCCCGCGATGGCCGACAAGCTGTTCGAGAAGTTCTACCGGCCCGGCGACGAGATGCGGCGCGAGGGGCGCGGCACCGGCCTGGGCCTCTACATCGCCCGCTACCTCGCCTCGCAGGCCGGCGCCACGTTGACGGCGCACAGCGAGGGGCCCGGTCACGGGGCGCGCTTCCGCGCCAGGTGGCCGCTGGCGGGGCAGCCGGAAACGGCTGGAGAGGAGCGAGGATGAGCAAGCCGCCGCGCATCTTGATCGTCGAGGACGAGCCCGAGCTCGCCGCCGGGATCCGCGAGAACCTCGCCGCCGAGGGATACCAGGCCGAGGTCGCCGGCGACGGCGAGTCCGGCCTCGACGCCGCCCGCAGCGGCGCCTTCGAGCTCGTCATCCTCGACGTCATGCTGCCGCACCTGGACGGCTACTCTCTCTGCCGGCAGCTTCGGCAGGAAGGCAACACGGTGCCGGTGCTCTTCCTCACCGCCCGGGGCGAGCCGGAAGACAGGATCCACGGCTTCGAGGAGGGGGGCGACGACTACGTCAGCAAGCCCTTCCATCTCCAGGAGCTGCTGCTGCGGGTCGCCGCGATCCTCCGGCGCAACCGCTGGTACGGCAGCTCGACGCTCGACGAGCCCGTGGTCCGCTTCGGCGGCAACGAGGTGGATTTTCGCACCTACCGGGGAACCAGCGCCGACGGTGCCGAGCAGGCACTGACCCACAAGGAAGCGATGATCCTGCGGCTGCTCGCCGAGCGGGAGGGAGAGGTGGTCTCCCGTGACGAGATCCTCGACGTGGTCTGGGGCTACGACGCCTTCCCCTCGTCGCGAACCATCGACAACTTCATCCTGCGCCTGCGCCGCCGCTTCGAGGTCGACCCGCAGGAGCCGCGCCACTTCCACACCGTCCACCGCGTCGGCTACCGGTTCACGATCGAGCCCTCGATCTGACCGGCCTGCTGGCCAGTGATAATCAGCTTTCACCGTCATAAGTTAGATTATCTTGTGAAAACACTGGTAAAATTGATAAAAGTATGATAAACAATATTAACACTAGTATTAGTTAGTAATAGTCGCTTCTGCGCGCCAACGCTCGAGGATGGGAGGTCAAGGGTGAGCGTTCCCTCTCGCTTCGGCAGATACCACGTCCTGCGGCCGCTCGCCGCTGGCGAGATGGGCGTCGTGTATCTCGCCGAGGACCCGCTGATCGGCCGCAAGGTGGCCATCAAGGGGCTGCGCCTCGACCCGCTCGCCGACGACCAGGAGATCCGGACCCTGCAGGCTCGCTTCGAGCAGGAGATCCAGATCGCCGGCACCTTCTCGCATCCCAACATTGTCACGCTCTTCGACGTCGGCCGCGACGAGGGGCGCACGTTCATCGCCATGGAGTACGTCGAGGGACGCAACCTCCGAGAGGAGCTGCAAGCCTCCGGCCCGCTCCCCTTGGAGCGGGTGGTCGAGATCGCGGTGCCGATCGGCCGGGCGCTCGCCTACGCGCACTCGCGCGGCGTGATCCACCGCGACATCAAACCGACCAACATCCTGGTCTCGGCCGACGGCGTCCCGAAGATCACCGATTTCGGCGTCGCCCGGCTGTTCGGCTCGACGATGACGCATGCCGGCCGCATCTTCGGCACGCCGGCCTACATGTCGCCCGAACAGGCCATCGGCGGCGAGCTCAGCGGCGCCTCCGACCAGTTTGCCCTCGCCACCGTGGCCTACGAGCTGCTGACCGGAGAGCGGCCCTTCAAAGGAACCTCGCCGACCGCCGTCATCTACGAGGTCATCGAGCACCACCCCACCCCACTGGACGAGGTCGCCCCGCTAGTGCCGACCGCCGTCAGCAAGGTGGTGATGCGCGGCCTGCAGAAAAACCCCCAGGAACGGTTCGAGAGCTGCACCGCCTTCGCCAACGCCCTGCAGCGCGCCTTCGAGTGGTCGCGCGCCAATCCGGCGATCGCCTACATCCCCGAGGCAGCGCGGCTGGTCGAGGAGCCCCCGACGCTGGCCGGCGCCACGGCGATCCGCCTGGCGGTGCTGCGCTCACAAGCGAGGCGCCTGGCCAAGGCCGTCGTGGAGCGCTGGAACGCGGCCTCGCGATCGCCGGCGCTGGCGCCCTGGGACGCGGCGGCCCGATCGTCGGCGCTGGCGCGCTGGAGCTCGGCGCAGACGAAGGTCGCCGAGCAGTTGCGTGCGGTCCGTATCGCCCTCGCCCGCAGCCCCCGCGCCGTCCGGGCCTCCGCGGCCACCGCGTTCAGCCTCACGTTGCTCCTGCTGCTGGTGAGCTGGGCGGCTTCCGGTATCGGGTCCTCGGGTGACGCAGGGGATCCAGCGGGGGCGGCAGCTTCCGGTCCGACGAACCGTCGGGTCGCGGAGCGGGCGCCGAACCCCGTGCGCCCGCTGGGCCTGATCGGATCCCGGACGTGGATCGCCCCCGATGACGGCGCGGCCTCCGAGGCCCCTCCGTGGTCGATGGAGGTCGCCAGCGTCGACGCGGCGGCGGCCGGCACGCAGGATGCAAGCCGTGAAGATGCGGCCGCTTCCCGTGGCGAGAACCGCCCGGCGGACGCCCACACAGCCGGCGACCGCGGCACCACGCCCCTCGTCCCCGGGGGCCTCTCAGGCGACACTGCGGCGACGGCCGGCGCGCCGAGCGGCGCCTTGTCGAGCGGACGGCCCCCGGCGCCGCCGAAGATCCGGCGGCTGAGAGCTCCGAGTCAAATCCCGGAGCCACGCAAGATCGCCGACGCGGCACCGCGGCTCGCCGGCATCGAGGCCAGCGGCGTGGTGGTCCTGGAGATCGAGGTCAGCGCCCTCGGCAACGTCGTTCAGGCGCGGGTGCTGCGGGGCATGACGCCGGCCATCGACCAGGCGGCGCTCGATGCGGTGGTGCGCTGGGGATACGAGCCTCCGCAGGCCAGCGGCAACGCGCCGGTGCACGTGCTGCTGACCGTGACCGTGCCGATCAACGCCCGCTGACCACCTCCAGCGTGCCGGACATCCCTCGTTCGGCGTGGTCGCCGATGTTGCAGTAGAAGGTGAACTCGCCGACCCGCTGGGGTACGAACTGCACGGTGATCTGCTGGCGCGCCGGCACGAAGGCGTTGATCTCGAGGCCGGCCTCCGGGGCGAACAGCGAGAAGTCGTGGCCACGAAACAGGGTGCCGTTCTCGAGGATCATGCGCACCGGGACCCCGACCCGCACCCGCAGGCGATTGGGCTCGAAGAAGTAGCTCTCCAGCTTGAGGCGCACCACCTGCTCGCCCTCGGCCAGCTCGGCGACTCCGAGGCTCGGCAGCCGATCCCGCCCCGAGGTGGCGCACCCGGACACTGCGATCGCCATGGCCACGGCGATGATGGCGAACCAGTCCGCGCATGCCTGCTGGGGTTGTCGCTGCCTCAAGGTGGTCTGGCCCTTCGTTCGTCGGTCTCGCCCAACGAACACGTTAGCCGATCGGGCACCGCCGCCAGAACCTTTTTGATGGCCCGTCTTGCCTGCTTCGCCTTCCGCCGCGGCGGGCGGCTATACTCGACGAATGGTCACTCCGGGCGCAGCGAGCCCCCTCGATCGCCTCCTCCGCCTCTTCACCGACGTGCGCGCCGGCGAAGGGGTCACCGCGTTGCTGCTCGCCAGCAACGTTTTTCTGCTGCTGACCTGCTACTCGATCCTCAAGCCGGTGCGCGAGGCGCTGATCCTGGGAGACTTCTCGGCGGAGATCAAGAGCTATACCGCCGCCGGCCAGGTGCTCCTGCTCGCCATCGTCGTGCCGTTGTACGGCAAGCTCGCCGACCGCGTCTCGCGCCGCCGGCTGATCAACACCGTGACCGCGATCTTCACCGTTTGCCTGCTGGGCTTCTACGCCCTGGTGCAGGCCGAGTTGGCGATCGGCATCGTCTTCTTCATCTGGCTGGGGATCTTCTCGGTCATGCTGGTGGCGCAGTTCTGGGGCTTCGCCAACGACATCTATACCAAGGACGAAGGCGAGCGGCTCTTTCCTCTGGTGGCGTTCGGCGCCTCGTTGGGCGCCGTGGCCGGCGCCTTCATCGCCAGCATGCTGATCGCCCCCTTCGGCATCGCCCAGATGTTGCCGGTGGCGGCGGTCCTGCTGGTGGCGCAGGTGGGGATCACCAACTACGTCGATCGGCGCGAGGGCACCGGCGGCAACGGCCATCCGGAAGGGGATGAAAGCTCCCGATCGGCCAGCGCACGGGCGGTCGCGGAGGCGCCGGCCGCGGACGAGAAAGCCGCGGCGGACGCTCCCATCAAGGGCACCTCGGGTGCATTCGCGCTGGTCCTTCGCGTCCGCTACCTGCTCGCCATCGCCATCATGATATTGCTGCTCAACCTGGTGAACACCACGGGCGAGTACATCCTCGGGCGCGTCGTCGAGAACACCGCCGACGCCGCGGTCGCGGCGGGCACGGCGGGCGGCCTCGACGTCGAAGATTTCATCGGCAACTTTTTCGCGCGCTTCCACCTCGTCGTCAACATCGCCGGCCTGCTGGTGCAGCTCTTCCTCGTCTCGCGCATCGTCAAGTACATCGGCGCGCGCTTCGCGATCATGATCCTTCCGCTGATCGCCCTCGGCGGCTATGCCCTCATCGCCTTCTACCCCGTGCTGTCGTACATTCGCTGGGCCAAGACCGCCGAGAACTCCACCGACTACTCGCTCAACAACACGGTCCGCCACATGCTCTTCCTGCCCACCACGCGCGAGCAGAAATACAAGGCCAAGCAGACCGTCGATTCCTTCTTCTGGCGCGTCGGCGACACCTTCTCGGCGGTGCTGGTCTTCATCGGCACCCAGCTGCTGGTGTTGAACGTCACCGGTTTCGCCCTGGTGAACCTTTCCTTCGTTGCCGTCTGGCTCCTGCTAGCCATCTGGATCGGCAAGGAGTACAAGCGCCTCGTGGACAGCGGCGAGACGCCGAGCTGATTCTCTCCGGCGAGGCGCCGCCCTGCCCGGATCGCAACCAACGCCGCGGCGGTCGATAATGTAGCCTCGGTACGCGGGCGGTACGCCGTTTCAATGCCGGCGACTCTCGGTTCGAGCCGTGGCGCGCCGCGGCGAGAACCGACCTGAGGATCGTGTCCGTCATTCGATCACGCTCCCACTGAAAGGGAAGCTCCATGGGCGATGCTCCAACCGTGACGATTGCCAAGGCCGCGGGCCGCCTCGGCGTCCTGACCCCGGGGATGGGCGCGGTATCCACCACCTTCATCGCCGGCGTCCTGGCGGCCCGCAACGGACTCGGCGAGCCGATCGGCTCGCTGACCCAGATGGGCACCATCCGCCTCGGCAAGCGCACCGAGGATCGGGTGCCGCTGATCAAGGACATGGTCGGCCTCGCCGGCCTCGACAGCCTCCACTTCGGCGGCTGGGACATCTTCGAGGACAACGCCTACCAGGCGGCCTCCAACGCCGGCGTCCTGGAGAAGGAGCTGCTCGACCGGCTGGCCGACGAGCTCGCCGAGATCAAGCCGATGAAGGCCGTCTTCGACAAGGCCTACGTCAAGAAGCTCGACGGCACGCACGTCAAGCGCGGCGGCAGCAAGTGGGACCTCGCCCAGATGTTGATCGAGGACATCCAGGGCTTCCAGGCGGACAACAAGCTCGATCGCACCGTGATGATCTGGTGCGGCAGCACCGAGATCTTCCTGAAGGCGGGGGCGGTGCACTCGTCGCTGGAGGCCTTCGAGGCCGGCCTGAAGAACGACGACCCGGGGATCGCCCCGAGCATGATCTACGCCTACGCCGCGGCCAAGCTGGGCGTCCCCTACGCCAACGGGGCTCCCAACCTCAGCGTCGACTTCCCGGCGCTCCACGAGCTGGCGAAGGAGACGCGGACGCCGATCTGCGGCAAGGACTTCAAGACCGGCCAGACGCTCCTCAAGACGATCCTGGCGCCCGGCCTCAAGGCCCGCATGCTGGGGCTCTCGGGCTGGTTCTCGACCAACATCCTCGGCAACCGCGACGGCGAGGTGCTCGACGACCCCGAGTCCTTCAAGACCAAGGAAGAGAGCAAGCTGGGCGTCCTCGAGCACATCCTGCAGCCCGACAAGTATCCGCAGCTATACAAGGACATGTACCACAAGGTGCGGATCAATTATTACCCGCCGCGCGGCGACAACAAGGAAGGCTGGGACAACATCGACATCTTCGGGTGGCTCGGCTACCCGATGCAGATCAAGATCGACTTCCTGTGCCGCGATTCGATCCTGGCGGCGCCGATCGTCCTCGACCTCGCCCTGTTCCTCGACCTCGCCAAGCGCGCCGGCTTCTCGGGCATCCAGGAGTGGCTGTCGTTCTACTTCAAGAGCCCGATGACCAAGCCCGGCCTCTACCCCGAGCACGACCTGTTCATCCAGCAGATGAAGCTGAAGAACACCCTCCGCTACATGGCCGGCGAGGAGCAGATCACCCACCTGGGCGCCGATTACTACGAGTACTACCGGTAGCAGGGTCCTCGCCGGCGCCGGGCCGGATCAGCGCCGGGCGCCGCGGAAGTCGACGAGCGTGTCGATGACCGCGATCTCGACGCGGCGGTTGCGGGCCCGCGCCTGGTCGTCGGTACCGTCGACCAGCGGCATCGACTTGCCCATGCCCTCGATGGTGACGATGTCGGGGGCGACGCCCGAGTCGACCAGATAGTCGCGCACGGCGCGGGCGCGGCGCTCCGAAAGGCCGAGGTTGTACTCGGCGGTGCCGACGTCGTCGGTGTGCCCGAAGACCTGGATGGCGAAGCCCTGGTCGGCGGAAGCGATCAGCACCCCGGCGATGCGGGCGAGCAGCTCGCGCTCGGTGGGACGCAGATCGGCCTTGTCGAACGCGAACTCGACGCGGTCGCTGCCCAGGTTCATGACCACGCCGATGGCGGTGCGCCGGGTCTCGACGATGGTGTTGAGCGACTCCTGCAGGCGATTGATCTCCATCTCGCGCCGGCGGCGGATCTCGTCGGCCTCCTGGCGCGCCAGCCGCGCCTGGTCGAGGGCTTCCGCCTCGGCCCGGCGGGCCTGCTCGGCGAGCTGCTGCGCCGTCTCCCTCTCGGCCACGGCGTTGTCGCGGACCTGCTCGGCGATCTCCCGCTCGGTGGTCGCCGTGCGGGCAGTCTGCTCGGCGGCGTTGGCGCGGGCGTCGGCGGCGGCGGCGCGGCTCTCGGCCTCGTCGGCGAAGGCGCTGGCCTCGTGGGCGCTGGCCTCAGCGACGGCAGCGCGGCTCTCGGCAGCATTGGCGGCCCGGGTCGCGGCGCTGGCCCGCGCCTCGGACTCGGTGAGCCGCTGGTGGGTCTCGGTGAGCTGGCGATCCAGCCCGGCGACCTGGCGTTCCAGCTCGGCGAAGCGGTCGAAGACGAAGTAGCCGGCGGCGCCGAACAACGCCAATCCCACGATGATGAGCAAAGCTGGGCGGATTTTCATGGCTTGCCTCGGTCGGGATCGTGTCGCGGGACGGGCCGCGAGACAGCATCTCCCTATCTTACAGGGTGATCGCCGCGTGACGCCCGGCCGCCCTCTCGCGACCGGCGGGCGGCCCCTTGGACAGCGGCGCGAAAGCGCCGCTAGCGGCGCGCCCGCGGCGTCAGCTCGGTCTCGCTGCGCTGGCCGTCGCGGAGGAAAACGATCTTGACAGGCACGTCGGGCTTGACCGCCTCGAGCACGTACGTGTAGTCGTAGATGTTGGTGATCGCCTGGCCGGCGAACTCGACGATGACGTCGCCGGCCCGCAGGCCGGCCTCCGCCGCCGGGCCGCCCTCGATCACGCCGCCGAGCAGCAAGCCTTCGACCTCGGCGGTGTAGTCGGGGATCGTCCCCGTGAAGATGCGCACCGCGTCGCGCGAGCCGCCCTGCTGGCCGCTCTGCGGCACGGCAACAAAGGCCGGCGGCTTGCCGAGATTGGCGATACGGCGGGCCAGCAGGGCGCCAAAGCGGGCGATGCGCTCGAGGTCCAGGTAGTTGATCCGCTCGGCGTCGTCGCCGGGCCGGTGGTAGTCGTCGTGGCTGCCGGTGAAGAAGCTCAACGTCGGCACCCCGGCGAGGTTGAAGGCCGAGCTGTCGGTGGGTAGATAGGGGTCCTCCTGGAGGCGGAGGTCGAAGCCGATCGGCACGTTGGTTCGCTCGATGAGCCCCGGCCAGGCGTCGCTGCTGCCCACTGCTTGCAGGATCAGCACGTTGTCGCGGGCGCGCCCGACCATGTCGAAGTTGAGGTAGGCGGCCAGTTGCTCGGGCGCGATCGTCCCCGCCTGCACGAACGCACTCGAGCCCAGCAGCCCGAGCTCTTCACCCGACCAGAAGGCGAAGACGACGCCGCGGCGCCTGTCCATGGCCGCCAGTTGCGCCGCCGCCTGCAGGACGGCGGCCACCCCCGAGGCGTTGTCGTCGGCGCCGTTGTGCACCTCGCCGACCTCGGCGCCGCGGGCCAGCGAGCTGCCGCCGTCGCCGCGCCCGAGGTGGTCGTAGTGGGCGCCGATCATCACCCACGGCCGGTCGAGCGCCGGCGCCGCCGGATCCGAGGGCGGCAGGTAGCCGACGACGTTGTTGCCGGCGCTGCGCTGGCGCTCGACGGCGACCTCGAGCTCGATTTCGACACCCTCTAGAGGAAAGCCGGGAACGTGCGGGTTGCCGGTGTCGAGCTCCTCCTGGATCTCCTCGAGGCTCCTGCCGGCGGCCGGCGCCAGCAGCGCCTCGGCCACACCGCCGCTAATCGACGCCGCGGCGATGCCCGAGCCGGCGGCGGCGGTGTCGAAGCTCATGTCGGCAAGCTCGCCACCTCCCGGCGAGCGCGGCCCGGTAACCACCAGCAACCCCGCGGCGCCGAGCTCGCGGGCGCGCATCGCCTTGTAGCGCAGCCCCGCGTAACGCGACAGCAGGGCGCGGGTCTCCTGATCGACGTCCTCGGGGAAGTAGCGGAGCACGACAACGACCTTGCCCTCGACGTCGAGGCCGGCGTAGCTGTCGTACGGGTAGCCCTGGCTCTCCGGCAGGGTCAAGCCGTAGCCGGCGAACACCACCGGGCCGGAGACCGTGGCGCTGGCGGAGAACGACAGGCCGCGGATCTCTCCGTCCCCGGCCGTGGCGGTCCGATCTACCCCGGCGCCGCGGACCTGCAGCCGCGAGCCGGCATCGCGGACCCCCGAGGTGAACTCGAACGGGATCAGGAAGCCCGCCGCCCCCGGCAGCGGCTGCGCCCCCAGGGCCTCGAGCTGGGCGGCGATGTACTGCGCGGCCCGCCGGGCGCCTTCGGTGCCGGTGCGGCGGCCTTCGAGCGCGCCGGCGGCAAGGTACTCGACGTGCTCCCGGACGCCGGCCCGCTGCCGGGGCGGCGATGCCGCGATCAGCTCGAGCGCCTTCTCGTGGCTCCAATCGGCGATGAAGATCTGCCCCGAGCCCTGGCCGCTGGCGCTGTGGCGGCTCGAGGTCCAGGCCAGCCGCCGCCCGTCCGGAGAAGGGACCGGCAGCCCGTCGAACCCGTCGGTGGTGGTGACCCGCACCGGCTGCCTGCCGCCTTCGACATCGACCATGTAGATCTCGAAGTTGGTGAAGCCCAGCTTGTTGCTGGCGAACAGGAGGTATTCGCCCGAGGGGTGCACGTAGGGCGCCCAGCTCATGGCGCCGAAATCGGTGATCCGCCGCGGGTCGGAGCCGTCGGGCTTCATGCTCCAGACGTCGGCGAGCAGGCCGTCCTCGGTGAAGCGGCGCCAGACGATCCGCGAGCCGTCGGGGAAGAAGAACGGGCCGCCGTCGTAGCCGTCGACCTCGGTCAGCCGCCGGACGTCGGAGCCGTCGGCGCGCATGACGTAGATCTCGGCGAAGAACGACGGGTCGACCTCGAGCTGCCGCCGCTCCTGCTCCGAAAGCTGCCGGTCGTAGGCGGTTCGGGTCGAGGAGAACACGATCCACTCGCCGTCCGGAGAGACGCTGGCCTCGGCGTCGTAGCCGCGGGCGTCGGTGAGGCGGACCAGCCGCGAGGCATCGACCGCGCCGTCCGGCCCGGCCGCCTCCACCGCCGGCCCCGGGGCCAGGAAGATGTCCATCGCCGGGTCGTAGTCCCAGGCGTAGCGCCGTTCCTGGCCGGAGGCGCGGAGCTCCAGCTCCTGGCGCTGCAGCTCCTCGGAGCGCGGATCCAGGTGGGTCGAGGCGAAGATGATCGCCCCGGTCCCCGGCTGGAAGAACGGACACGTCGTCTTGCCGACCCCGGGCGAGATCCGGCGCGTATCTCCGGTGGTCAGGTCGAGATCGTAGATCTGATAGAAGGGGTTGCCGGGCTGCCGCTCGCTCTGCAAGACCATGCGGGTGCCGTCCGGGGAGAAGTAGCCCTCGCCGGCGCGCGGCCCCTCGAAGGTGAGCTGGCGGCTCCGCGAAAGCAGTCGCGACTCGCCGGCCTCATCCGGCGCCTGCGTCGATCCCGATGCGCCCGCCGCTTCGTTCGGCGCCTGCAGCGATCCCGTCACGCTCGCTGCGTCGCCCGGCGCCCGCAGCGATGCCGTCACGCCCGCCGGCAAGCCGGCCAACACGCAGGCCGCCAGCGCCGCGGCGGCGAACCGCGGCGCGGCACGGCGGGCGGCGCCGATGGGGTGTGGTCGATCGGCCACTGGCTGGAGGCTCCTGGTGAGGCCGGGAGACGGCGATGGTGGGCACGCGGCACGCCGCCGCGCCGGGGCGGGAACCGTAGCGTCACAAATTGTACCCTGGTCCGGTGAGCGACGCCGATCTGCCCCGTCCCGAGCCGCCCCCCGAGCCACCCCGCGAGCCGCGAGGATCGCGCCGCCCCGACCCTGCCGGGCCTCGCGGGCCGCTCGGCGCCAGCCAGGGATCCGCTGGCCGGGAGGCGTCGCCCCGGCTGTTGATCGCCGCCGGCGGCACCGGCGGCCACATCTACCCCGGCCTCGCGGTGGCGCGCGAGCTCCTCTCCCGCCACCCCGCCGCCTCGGTGCGCTTCGTCGGCACGCCGCGGGGACTCGAGAGCGAGCTGGTGGGCGGGGCCGGCTTCGCGGTCGAGATGCTGCGCGCCCAGCCGCTGCGCGGCGGCTCCCTGCTGCGCAAGCTGCGCGCCGTTGCGGCGCTGCCGGCCGCTCTGTACGACGCCGGCCGGCTGCTGCGCCGCTTGCGTCCCGACGCGGTCGTCGGCGTCGGCGGCTACCTGTCCGGGCCGATCGTGCTGGTGGCCTCGTGGCGCCGTATCCCGACCTTGATCCTCGAGCCCAACTTCGAGCCCGGGCTGACCAATCGCTGGCTGGCGGGGCGCGTCGACGCGGTCGCCGTCGCCTGGGAAGCCACGGGGCGCCGATTCGGCGACAAGGCGTTTCTCGCCGGCAACCCGGTGCGCCCGGAGATCGCCGCCGTCGCCGACATCGACAGCGTCGACGCCGGCGGCGACGGGCGCCTCCGGATTCTGCTGTTCGGCGGCAGCCAGGGGTCGCGGTCGCTCAACAAGGCGATGATGGCGGCGCTGCCGCTGCTGCCAGCGGGCGGCCGCCTGCAGATCACCCATCAGACCGGCGCCGCCGACCTCGAGCGGGTGCGCACCGCCTACGCCGAGCGCGGCCTGGAAGCCCGCGTCGAGCCCTATCTGCACGAGATGCACCGCGAGTACGGCACCTGCCACCTGGTCATCTCCCGTGCCGGCGCCACCACCTGCGCCGAGCTTGCCGCCGCCGGGCGAGGCGCCGTCCTGGTGCCGCTGGAGCTGGCCGGCGGCCATCAACGGCACAACGCCGAGGCGCTGGCCGCCGCCGGCGCCGCGATCGTGGTCCCCGAGGCCGAGCTCGACGGCGATCGTCTCGCCGGGATCCTGACCCGATTGCTTGAAGATCCGGGGCGCTGCCGCGAGATGGGGCGGCGGGCCCGGCAGCTGGCGCGCCCCGACGCCGCCGCCCGTATCGTCGACATCCTCGACGATCTGATCCGCGGCGCGGCGAGCGGATAACGCTAGCCCGCTCCTCCTCGTCGCGCCGATCATCGTCCTTCTGTTGCGGGGGCGGGAAGGCCGGTCAGCGCAGCTCGAAGCGGCCGGTCACCTGGCCGCCGCGGGTCGACAGCAGGTGCACCGTGCCCCCCACCGGCTCCTGGTGGCCGGCGGCGACCCGCACCTTGAAAGTGACCTCCTTGGTCTCTTCGGGCTGGATCCAGCCGGCCTGGATCGTCTTGTCGCGGAACTGCGGGTCGATGATCTCGACCACCGGCGAGTCGCCGCTCAGCAGCGACGGATCGTCGAGCTCGAGCTCGAGCGAGTCCTCGCGGACGATTTTCACTAGCTGCGCCTGGCGCAGGGCGGTCGGCAGCCTACCGGCGTTCGTGTAGCGCACCGTCACGTCGAACACGTCGCCGTGGTCGTCGTTGGCGCCCTCGCCCCGCGCCGCCGCCGGCGGCTCGCCGGGGGCGACGATGACCTCATCGATGCGCAGCTCCGGCAGGTGGAGCGCCAGCTGCATGTTGAAGCGCGCCTGCTTGGCGGCCCACTCCTCGAGGATGAACGGCGGCGGATTTTGCGAGAAGAACTTCGGGTGGAAGCCGCCGATCTCGATCTCGCCGTGCTCGGGGTGCGTGGTCGGCGTCCAGTCCTGGAACAGCGTGCCCGGCCCCTGGTTGACGTTGTCGTCCCACCACAGGGCGTCGAGCTGGTCCTCCTCGCCGTCGCCGTTGAGGTCGCCCATGCGGCCGCCGTTCCACAGCTCGTCGCCGTACCAGATGGCGCCGTAGTAGAAGTAGCCGAAATCCGGGCCGTGGCCGAACAGCGGGTTGGGCTGCCGCGGCTCGCCGGTGACCGGGTTCATCTCGCCGCCGCCGGTGGCGTACTCGTAGTAGACGTCGCCGGCGCGGCCGTAGCCGGTGATCTCCAGGCCCATCTCGTCGAAGTACTCGTAGAGGGCGAGGTCCTCGGGGTACATGCGCTCCTCGCTCTTCGAGGTCGAGGGCGGGCGCAGGTGCATCGGCACGGTGGTGTCCATCGAGTTGGCCACCGAGACGTTGGGGTTTTCGAGCAGGAACAGGACCACGGCGCGGGTCTCGGGCTCGCTCAGCGGGTAGGCGCCGGCGCCGAACTGCGTCCAGCCGCGGCCGGTGCGGTCGCGGCCGCTGTCGGGGCGCCAGTTCTCGACGTAGTTGCGGTGCAGATCGAGGCCGCCGACGCCGTCCTCGTCGGTGCGGCCGTCACCGTCGTCGTCGATGCCTTCCCGGGAAACGCTCCAGATCCCTTCCTCGCCATCGCGGGCGGCGCGCATCAGGCGGCCGCTCGGGTCGCGCTCGTCGAGGACCATGCTGCCGCTGCCGTCGGCCGGCCTCCAGCGCATGGTTCGAATGACCCCGTCGCCATCGATGTCGTTGCCCGGGTCCTCGTCGAGCAAGCCGTCGCCGTCGTTGTCCACCGGCCGCACCGAGCTGCGGTTCGCCTGCGCCGTGTGCAGGTACAGGTTCGAGCCGTCGGGGTTGTTCTGCGGCTTCAGGTAGAGCGCCTTGGTGTCGATCAGGTGGGTGATCTCGGGATCGCTGCCGTAGTTGCTCAGCAGGTGGTCGATCAGCCAGAGGACCGACTCGCTGCTGGTGATCTCGCCGCTGTGGCGGCCGCCTTCGAAGAACGCCGCCGGCTTGTCGGTGGCGGGCCCGGTGGCCTTGTTGGTGATCGTCACCTGGAGGATCGGCAGCCCGCCGAAGCTCTGCGCCACCTCGTAGACCTCGAAGATCTCCGGGTGACGACGCTCCCAGCGCCGCAACCACTCGTACATCACGTCGACGGTGTGGAAGCGGTCGAAGGCCAGTGCGCCTTGGCCGGCCTCGTACTCGACCTCGGGGTGGCGCACCGCGGGGAAGAAGCTGACTCCGTGACGCTCCCCCGCGACCACGTGATAGGCGGGGGCGCCCTGGGGTTCCTGCCAGGGGCCTGCAAAGGTCAGGCTGGCGGCGCAAACGATCGACGCGAGAGCACAACAGGTCCCGGCAAGGGGGCGGATCCGCATGACATCTCTCCTCGGTTGAGTTCCGACGAGGAGAGAATACGGCGCTCACCCCAACCGCGCCAAGAAAACCGCCCGCGCCTCAGATCAACTTCGTGTTTTCGCCCTCGACTCGCTGCACGCCCGCCGGCCGTCGCTTCATCACCGAAGCGAACGCGGCGACGATCTGGGGGTCGAAGTGCTCGCCGGAGCCCTTCTCGATGATCTCGAGGGCTTCCCACGTCTGCCGGGCTTTCTGGTACGGCCGGTCGGTGGTCATGGCGTCGAAGGCGTCGGCGACGGCGATGATGCGGGCGCCCAGCGGGATCTGGTCGCCCTTGCGCCCGTAGTAGCCGTTGCCGTTGAACTGCTCGTGGTGAAAGAGGATGATCGGCACCGCGTTGGAGAGCATGCCGCCCATCGTCTCGACGATGTTGGCGCCGTGCTCGGGGTGCTTCTTGAGCTGCTCCCACTCGTCGTCGTCGAGCTTGCCGGCCTTGCGAATGACGTCGATGGAGACGTCGAGCTTGCCGACGTCGTGCAGCAGCGCCGCCACCCGGATGTCCTCGATGTCCTGCTCCGGCAACGAGAGCTCGCGGGCGACCTCGGTGGAGAGGATGGAGACGCGCACCGAATGGGCTTCCGTGTAGCGGTCGGCCGTATCGATGAACTTCACGAGGATCTCGAGAACGCCCGAGTAGGCTTGGTGCAGGTCCTTGAGCGCCAGGTCGGCGCGCTCATAGAGCTTGCCGACCGCACCCCCGCTCAATATCAGGAAGCCACCCCAGAGGGCGAGGTCCGCCCACCAGTCTCGGGCCGCCGCGCTTTCGGAGGGTATCAGATCGCGATTGAAGACCTGGTAGAACAAGACGACGATCGAGATCGAGGCGACCGAAGCCATGACCCCGCCGCGGATGCCGAGCAGATAGCCGGCAACGACCACCGGCAGGAAGTAGAAGTTGAGGAAGAAGCGCTGGCCCCCGCCGACGTAGTTGATCAGCCCCAAGATCGCGATCAGCAAGAAGACGATGACGTATTCCGGGCGTGCCCCGCCCATGTGCTTGCTCAGCTTGTCCATCATGGCCTGAAGTCTCCGTCCCCTCGAGTCACGCCCCGCCTGCCAAAGATCCCCCGCATCCGTTGCGGATCACATCGCAGGTAACTCGTGCATCCTATGAGTTTCTAGAGCATAATGTCAAACACTAAAAAGCACCTCTTCACAGGCATGATTTGTTGATATGCCCGAAGGCGTTGAGAGGTTACAATCGGGACCTCGGGAGGGGGTAGGATGACCCTCTTTTCATGAATCAGCCGGGTTCCGCGGAGCCAGCCCGTCAACGCTCGCGGGGACCGGCAGCCCCCGAGCTGAACCCCGGTTGCAGCCGAATGTAGCGGCTACCCCGGCGGCAACGAGGAAACACCGCGCGTGAACAGGTTCGTTCCCAAAGACGGGCGCCAGCTGGCGCCCGGGACCGACGATACCAAGGGTGGCGAGCTGTCGCTGCTCTCGCTTCCCGGGGTCGGCCGCTCCAGGGCGCAAACCCTCATCAACGCCGGCTTCCACTCCTTGCGCCAGGTCGCCGAATCGGCGATCGGCGACCTCGAGCAGGTGCCCGGCCTGGGCCGCAAGACCGCCGCCCAGCTCCGCGACGCGGCGCAACGGGCGCTGATGGAGACCGACCGCGACCGGCCCCGCCCGACGGTGGTGCCGCTGTCGCGCAGCGGACCGCCGGCGCCCGAGGACCCCGATTACATGAACGCGAAGGTCGAGACCCCCACCCGCCGGGCTCCAGACGAGCCCGCCCGGGAGATCCCCGCTCCGGCGGCCGGCCCCGCACCCACCGTCGAGACCGCCGGGCGAGATGTTGCCGCCGGCGAGCCCAGCGGGCCCCACCTCTCGCTCGGCGACGTCATCTCCGGCGGAGGAGGCGGCGGCTCGCTGCAAGCGCCCGCAGCGCCGCCGGGGACGAACGAGCCGGCGGAACCGTCCGTCGAGGCCGGCGACCCGCTCAGCGCGGCGACGCCCGGGCCGGCGGAGCCCAAGAGCCTGGATGCGATTCGTACCGGCGAGGCCGAGCCGCTCGACGTTCATCTGACGGTGCACGTCCACAACACGTTGCTGGCGGATTTCGACCCCCAGCTGGCGCGCGAGTTCGAGGTCGTTCCGGTTCAGCGCCTCGGCGATACGATCCTGGTGGCGTCGGAGAGCCGCCTGGACGCCGACCAGCTCGCGGAGCTGAGCCGGCGCGCCGGCGTGCAGGTGCGCGCCATTCCCTCGCAAGTGGCCAACATCGCGGCCACCCTCCGCACGCTCTACGAGAACAACACGCTGCGCAGCCGCTCCAAGGGCCTCGGCGAGATCCTGATCGACCTCGGCCTGCTGACGCCACAGCAGCTCGGCCAGGCGCTCGCCCATCAGATGCGCGAGAACAACCCGTTCTTCAAGCCGGTCCTGTCGATCGACCCGGAGTTGCTGCACCTGTTCCCCGAGGGGCTGGCCCGCAAGTTCAACGCCATGCCGATCTACAAGGCGAGAGACCTGCTGCTGCTGGCCGCCTCCGAGCACCTTTCCGAGGGCGCCCTCGCCGAGATCGAGAAGCAGACGGGCCTGTCGCCGACCACCGTCGTCGTCGGGCCCAGCGAGCTGCAGGAAGCGATGACCGCCTCCTACCAGGTGCGACAGCGTTACGAGCTGCGCCAGATGTGGCTCGGCGAGATCCTGATCTCCCGGGGCCTGATCAGCCGCCAGCAGTTGGACACCTGCCTGGCGGCGCAGTCCCAGTCGCGCAAGAAGCTGGGGCAACTGCTCGTCGATAGCGGCTTCATCGGCGAGGACGCTCTGTACCCGATCCTGGCCGAGAAGCTCGGCATGGAGTACCGGCGCTTCGAGCACCAGGACGTCGACCACCAGCTCACCTACCTGGTATCGGAGCGTTTCGCCGACCGCAATCTGATCCTGCCGCTGCGGCTCGACCACGAAGCCGAGGTTCTCGAGGTGGCGATCTCCGACCCCACGAACATCCAGGTTCGCGACATGCTCGACAGCGTCGCCGAGGCCCAGGGAGCCGAGCTGAAGCTGGTGCTCGCCGGCCCCTCGCGGCTCAGGGACAGCATTCGCTACGCCTACAACTTCACCAAGCAGATGGAGATCGAGCTCGCGGACCTCGAGATCGAGACCGACGTCGATTGGGAAGAGGGCGCCGACGGCCGCTCGGAGATCACCATCACCGAGGACCTGCCCAAGATGCGCCGCATCCTCAACAAGCTGCTGTACGAGGCCGTAACCGAAGGCGCCAGCGACATCCACGTCGAGAACCTCGAGACCCGCACCCAGGTGCGCTTCCGCATCGACGGCATCCTCCACGAGCGCACCACGCCGATCAACAAGAACAACATCCAGAAGATCATCTCGGTCTTGAAGATCGACTCCGGCCTCAACATCGCCGAGCGCCGCCGCGCCCAGGACGGCGTCTTCAAGATGCGCATCGGCAAGGATCGCAACATCGACTTCCGGATCAACGTCCACGCCACCCAGTTCGGCGAGGACGCGGTGATCCGCGTCCTCGACCGGGATCGCAACCTCTTGGGGTTGTCGGAGCTCGGCTTCGCGCCGGAAGTCCAGGCGCGCTACGAATCGCTGGTGGCCAACCCCCAGGGATTGATCCTGATCACCGGCCCGACCGGCAGCGGCAAGACCACGACGCTGTACTCGTCGCTCGCCCACCTCAACACCGGCGACAAGAAGATCGTCACCGCGGAGGACCCGGTCGAGTATCACATGGATGGCGTCACCCAGTACCAGGTCAACAACTTCATCGGCAACACGTTCGCCGAGTACACCCGCCGCTTCCTGCGCAAGGACCCCGACATCATCCTGGTCGGCGAGATCCGCGACGACGAGACCGCGATCTCGTGCATGCGGGCGGCGATGACCGGCCACCTGGTGTTCAGCACCCTGCACACCAACGACGCGGTGTCGGTCGTGCAGCGCCTGCGGGACCTGTCGCTCGACTCCTCGTCGATCGCCGACGCGATCCTGTGCGTCATCCAGCAGCGCCTGGCGCGCCGCAACTGCCCCGACTGCCGCAAGCCCTATACGCCGGACCCCTCGCTGATGCGCGAGTTCTATCCGACGGGGGAGGTGCCGCCGGAGGCGCGGTTCGTGCACGGCACCGGCTGCTCGGCATGCCACGGCAAGGGGCTGCGGGGCCGCGTCGGCCTCTACGAGTTCTGGGCGATCAAGCGCCCCACCCGCCAGGTGATCTCCGCCGGAGCCGACGAGAACGAGATCCGCAGGAGCGCCGTCGAGAACGGGCTCAACTCGCTGGTCGAGGACGCGCTGCGCAAGGTCTACGCCGGCCTCACGACGCTCGAAGAGCTGCGCCGCGTGGTGCCCGTCGAGCAGATTCGCACCCACTCAGGCTACTACCAGTCGCAGCAGTAGCCGGGGCGCACCGGAACTTTCTTTTCGCACGGTTCGGAAAAATCAGTGTCCTCCCGTTAGCCTGGTATCGGAGGTGGACGATACGCCTACGGGACGCAACGTAGTCATCGTGGGCCATTGCGCTCGCGCAGCCGTGACCCGTTGAGAAGGTCGGCTGGAACGAAAGGGAGTCCGAGGTGGACCGCGACAGGTCGATGCAGGACAGGCGCCGGTACCCTCGCCGGCAGGTCCGCGGCAGCATGTCGGTGGAGTTGCGGGTCCAGGTGGGCAGCGACAAGCCGGCGATCCTGCTGACCCGGGGAATGGTGGCCGACATCTCCTGCGGCGGCGTCAAGTGCGAGATCAACCTGGCGGTTCCCGTGGGGACCCCCGTCAAGGTGCACTTTACGGACCTGCCGGAGGCGGTCGTGACCCCCGAGCTGAGCGACGGCCACGTCGTGCGCACCGAGTCCCCGGGCGGCGTGCCCGACCACGTCGCCATCGCCTTCACCCGCCCGCTCGAGCGCATCGACGTCGACTCGCTGATGGCTTCCCTGTCCGCCCGCGCATCGCACGGCCGCACCGTGTCGATGCGGCGAGCCTCCTGGGCGGACGAGCCGCAGGCCACCCCGGGCTTCGCCACCGGCAGCCTGCGGTAGACGGCCCACGTTTCCCGTTTCCCTCCCCTATTCTCATCGCCCTTCTGCTGCGAGCGCCGGGAGGCCCGCGTCTACGGCGTTGCGCTTGGTCGGTCTCCTCGACGTATTGAAGTTCCCTCGAGCTCGCCGAGGATCGTCACCATCACAGGTCCACCACAGCCTGCTACTATCTGGCTCGGCACCTGGTCTTCTCGGAAGCTCCCGCGCCCCGCCCCCGGCTTCCGCCGTGCGCCCGACCCATCCGGACTGCGCCGTTGAGCGTCCCACGAGCCTCGCAACGCGACCCCGAGAGCGGCAACGTGACGATGGTCATCCAGCGGCTGCGGCCGCTGTTCTCCGGCCAGGGGGTGCAGGTCGAGGCGCTCTGCCGGGTGCTGGCGGCGCGCGGCGTCGAGGTCACGATCCTCACCGCCGGGCAAGGACATAACGCCCTCGAAAGAATCCATGGATACCAGGTGCAGCGCCTGCGCTGTGATGCGCCGTTGCTCTCTTCGCGCCTGCGCCCGGGCCGCTTCCGCAGCGAGCTGTTCGGCCTGCGGACCCTGGTGTGGCTGCTGCGCCGTGGGCGGCGGGCCGGCATCGTCCACGTCCACGCCCTCACCGATGCGCTGTACACCGCCTGGGCGTACTGCCGGCTGCGAGGCCTGCCGATCGTCTTCGAGATGACGTTGCTGGGGACCGACGATCCTTTGACCATCCGGCGGGGCGGCAACCGGCTGGCGCGGCTGCGCGACGCCATCTTCCGCCGCTGCGACGGCTACGTGGCGATCTCGCCGGCGCTGGCGCGCGCCTATCGCGACGCCGGTCTCCCCGAGGAACGGCTGCGCTTGATCCCCCAGGGCGTCGACATCGAGCGCTTCGCGCCGGCTGCCGATCGCGCCGCGGTGCGCCGGCGGCTCGACCTGCCCACCGCCGGCCCCCTGCTCGTCTACGCCGGCTCCCTGATCGAGCGCAAGGGGATCGACGTGCTCCTGCGGTCCTGGCAGCGACTCCACGATCGCCGGCCGCAGGCCTCGCTGGTGCTGGTCGGCAACGACACCTTCCCCGACGATCCCGGCGCCGCCGCCTTCCTCGCCGAGCAGCTCTCGATGCTGCGCGGCGCCGCGGGCGAGGCGGTGCATCGGGTCGGCGTCCGCGACGACGTCGCCGCCTACCTGCAGGCCGCCGACGTCTTCGTGTTTCCCTCGCGACGCGAAGGGTTCGGGACGGTGATGATCGAGGCCATGGCTTGCGGGCTCCCCTGCGTCGTCGCGGCGCTGCCGGACATCACCGACTTCATCTTCAATACGCCCGAGCCTTCGGGCATGGTCGTGCCCCAGGACTCCCCGGCGGCGCTCTCCGAGGCCGTCGAGGCGTTGCTCGCCGAGCCCGACCGGGCGCGCGCGCTCGGCGCGGCCGCCCGCCGGCGCGCGGTGGAGCGCTTCTCCCTCGACAGGATTGCCGCCGACTACCTGGCCTTCTATCGAGAGCTGCGACAGCGGGCCGGCAGCGCCCCCGAGCGGCGGGGGGCGTCGTCGTGACGCCCTCGCTCATCCAGCGCACCGGCCGGGCCGCCTTCTGGAACGCCTTGCTGGTGCCCGCGGGCGCCACGCTGGCGCTGGTCTTCGCCGTGCTGGTGCGGCGCCGCTTCGGCCTGTACGCCGGCGTGTACGACACCGCACAAGGGGTGGCGGGCACCCTGATGATGTTCACCAGCCTCGGGATCGCCAACAGCCTGACGAAGTTCCTCCCCGAGATCGAGGCCGAGTCGGGGCCCGCCGCCGTCATCTTGTTTCTCAAGCGCGTCGGCGCCGTCCGGCTGTTGCTGCTGGCGATCGTGCTGCTGCCGCTCAATCTGTTTGCGCCGCAGATCGCCGCGGGGCTCGATCTCGGCGCCCAGGGGGTGCTGATCCTGCGGCTGGTGTCGATCCTGGTGTTCGGCCGCGTCCTCATCGAGCTGGTGTCGCGCACGCTCAACGCGTTCTTCGATCACCTGCGCACCAACCTGCTGAGCCTGCTGCAAGGGGTTCTCGACGTCGCCCTCGTCGGCGCCGCGGTGATCGGCGGCTATCAGATCGCCGGGGTCCTGGGGATGGTCGTGCTGAGCGCCTCGATCACCGCCGCGGTGGGTTGGAGCACGGCGCGGCGCACGTTGGCACGGCTGACGTCGAGCCCGTCCGGCGCTGAGCCTTCGCCCGCCGACCGCGCGACGACCGCCGCCGCGGTCGCCGCCCAGCAACCCCGGTTCTTCGGCTATTCCCTGTTCATGTTCCTCTTCGACCTGTCCAACTACTTCGCCGACATCGCCTTCGCGACGCCGGCGCTGGCCATCCTCCTCGGCTACGAGCAGGTGGCGCTGTTCGCCGCCGCGTTCAACCTGTCGTTCCGGACGGTCGGC
>Ga0214471_10000566_pt1 | contig 31417 bp, 42 predicted proteins | sample RVTome_5_FD_207665 | JGI IMG/M metagenome (GOLD analysis project Ga0214471, IMG submission 207665) | Soil microbial communities from uranium-contaminated site in the Upper Colorado River Basin, Wyoming, United States - RVT142D155 | ecosystem: Environmental > Terrestrial > Soil > Contaminated >... | reverse complement strand
CTTGCTCGACCATCCCAAAGATAATTATTAAAAGCTCTTTAAAAATCCAAAGCTTAGAGATAACTTCCATGAAGAGCATTATAATATAACACTACTTAAACACATCTGAAATAAATAAACCTCAATTCTATTGAAAAGAACTTATTTCAATATTTACAGACTCTTCGGTTTCACCTACGAGTCTGGATAAAGTCTGTCATTCTAATCTAATGATCCTAGGTTTAATATAAATAACCGACCCTGAAAAGCTCAATACACCTCCCTATCAATCCTTGATGGTAAACTCTAGTAATAGTCTATAGTAAGTCGGGTGCAATGAGTTTGGGCAGCGAAGCTGGACAAATGAGTTGTGACAATACTTACTTTTTTATTAATAATATCTTTATCAAGAAAGAAGTTTATCTAACTCTTTTTTAAAACACCTCATTTAATATGCCTAGAATGGCCTCGGATCAACGACCTACCTATTACGAATACCTACACAGCACTAGGATGCTAAAACGCTTTAAAATAGCCTCTGTAATTAAAACCCTATTGTAATATTGAAATATCAATTGAAGAGGCACTTTAAGTATTTTCTAGCATAGATACTCTTGGTTTGTTGTATTAACTGATGTAAAAGTTCTAAATACCATAGTTTTCTTAAAATAACCTTAAATATACACTACTTTTTAATATTTTATTAAGAAATTATAGTTTCCTTAGGGAAAAACAGCATAAAGTGTCACTTATTATTATAGAGGGACATAAGTTCCTGTAGGAGTACAAAATGACCGATAAAGAACAATTATTAAAAAACCTTGTACCCCCTAAAGATACTGTAGTTTTAGAAGACTCTTATGAGTTGGCATCTTTTAAAGATCAAACTTCAAATCCACTTTCTGATATAGAAAGGCTTGTTGTAGGGGATATGTCAACAAGAATGACCAGAGAAGAGGTCATGTCTAAATATGGTCTTACAAAAGCTAAGTTGAACACTATCATGAGAAAGTCTGAATCTAAAAAACTACTAAATGATCTTTCTGAAGAAAAACATAAAATGATGAAAGCTCGACTAGGTGGAATCTTAGAAGAGGGTGTAGAACAATATGTAGAGCTTCTAAAAGATAAGCTTGATAAGGGGGAATCAGTAGAGAAAATCTTATTTAATCTATTTGGGACAAACTCTGCTATAGAAGTTTACGAAAAGCTTGGAAAAATGGATAAAGAAGATAGAAATGATGGGAATGTAGGTTTTCAAGCTTTCTTGGCGAATATAACCATCAGTAAAGATGTCTAGCATCCATTTCTTTTAACGATCTCAAGCTTAGGAAGGGTCACATAAAGGTAAGGGTATAAAATGGATTTAAAAGGAAATATCAGTGAGTAACTTTCAGTCAAAAGAAATGCTTGCATACAGACAATATGCAGGAACAATTGATATTCCTAAACTTGCTGATATGATTGATAACCCCTTACATGATGGACAAAAAGAAATAGCCTCTTGGTTCGTTGGTAAAAAAAGAGAAGAATGGCAATATATGTCCATCCTCAACTCAAGAAGATGGGGTAAGACAAGAATGCTGACTGTAATAGGTTGTGCAGAGCTACTTACTCCATTTTCAAATGTTGGCATTGTCGGTACTTCAATATCTGTTGCAAAGGAGTTTTTTAACTTCATTAACAGATATTTGAAGCATCTACAACAACAAGGTCATATCAAAGAGTTTAAAGCAAGCATTTCTGAATTACATATTCATATTCCTGAAACTGGATCAAACCTTTATATTGCATCAGAAACAACTTATGAAGACAGGATTGTAGGTAAAGCCTTATCACTTCTCATATATGACGAGGCGTTCCTTATAGAAGATAGGTTTTTTACCGACTCTCTGCATGTATTACAACCTGCTGGAGCCAACTATGGAATCCATGATAATGGGCTACTGATAATGAAAGTTGTCTGTGCATCTACACCTCGTAACCGACCTACAGCAACCACCGCCGGAAAAAGACATTTAAAAGGTATGTATAAAAATGATGAAGGGTATAAATCATTCAAGTATGATGCCTATACCTCCCCCTTTTTGACAGATGCCATGATTGATACTTACAGAAGAAGTATGCCAACTGACCAATTTGAAAGGGAGTTTCTTTGTAAATTTGCAGTTGAATCAACTGGAGTTTTCCCAAGATTCTCCCAAGATAAAAATATCATAAAAGTTGATATTGACGAGATTAAACGACGGCCTCATGATTTCTTCTTGGTTACAGCAGCGGACTGGGGGTCAACAGACGCCTCAGCCTCTGTAACAGGGATTTATGATAGTAAGAAAGATAAGGGGTACATTCTTAAAGAATTCTTTGCAAGTAACACTTTAAATGAAGATTTTATCAAACAGATGAAAGATACAGAAGAGGAACTTAAAAAATCTTTAGGAATCCCGGATGGAAATATTTTACGTTTCTCTGACCCTGCTGAAAAGCAAGGAAGAATGCAAGCCGCAAACCTGAACTACCCGATGCAAAGAGCAGTAAATGCTCGTATGGAAGGGTATGATGCTGTAAATGCTTGGTTTGAGGGTAAATTTGTAGAAAGCTTAGGAGAACGTGAACCTGATTTGTATATTGATGAAAGCTGTCAGAAGACAATACAGCAAGTAACGGCAGCAGAATATAAAGAATCTCAAGGTGTGAAGACAAATGTATTGAAACGGGATACTGAACATCTTCACTATGACCTTGCTGAAACATTGCGCTACTGGGTAGCTTCAATGAAAAAATTCACTAAAAAATCAGAACCAATATTAGTTTAAAAATAGGAAAAGATAATGACATTTGACCAGATTAGATTGGAAATCAAATATCTTTCCGATTCAATGACGATCCAAAATAATCAAAATAATTTAATTAAGATGTTTTGTTCAGATGTTATTAGTCGGAAAGAGATTACAAAAGTTGAAGTAAAAGTTTATACACAACAAGGTAGAAACACCCCAATAGCCCTTCTTGACTGGACAGAGATGGATGGGACACTTGATCCAATATATAAGTATATTTTACAACCGGATGCATGGACAGTGAGTGAGGAGGGTAGACTTGATGTGAGGGTTACATACCACGATGGAACTACCCAAATTGAAACTCTCCCATACAAATTTGAAATTAAGGATTAACGATGGCTATTAAACGAAGCACCCGTAAAAAACAAGAGACTACAGAGGTAGATTCTGAGCTTCCCGAAACTTTAGAAACTGATTCAGTTGAAAATGTCTCTCAGACAGATAATAACTCTATCGGAAAAGTAAAAGAAGGGCAATTAACAATCTTTGAAATGGGAGTCCTTTTCTATCTTGAAAATTTTAAGCTTAGGGAAATGCCACAAGAAAAGAAAGCTAATCTAATGGGCAATAGAATAGAAGCAGCAGAAAGAAAGCTAAAAGCACTCGGCTATATTAAAGGATAATTATGGGATTTCTTAATTTATCCAAACAATCACCGCCTAAACAAACAAAACACCCTACTTATGGAAATGGTGACGAGGTGGCCTATATTCAAGGTTCCGGCAAACCCACCTCTATTACTAATATAAGTGCATACCAAAATTCCGTAGAACGCCTAGACACCGCGATTAGAACCTTGGTGGATATTGCATCTCCGGCAAAACATATTTTCTACCGCAAAGATGCAAAAGGTAAACTTTCAAAAATAAAGGCTCCTGTACAATTCAATGAGGAATTTACAAATGATTACCAATCTTATGTGGATTTCAATACATCCTTGCTTGCCGCGATGGTTAGATATAACGCGAGTCTTATAGTTCCTGAAACCTCAAAGAATAAATATAGAAGAGGAGTTGTTGATTTATTTGTAATGAATAATGACCAATGGTATATTAATACTGGATCAGGTAATGCATCAATAGACAGTTTCACCTATAGGACTAAAAAAGGTACTGAAATCAAGTGGGCTTATGATGATATTATTTATATTGTAAGGTCTTATGATGTAAGTAACCCGCTATATGGTATTCCTAAAGTAACTTCCCTTAATAAGCTCCTGAATATGGAAATTAATACAACAAATTGGGCAGACTCTTTTACCGCACAAGGGGGTAAGAAATCATTAATTGTCGCCTCTGATGAGTGGATGAGTGAGGAAAACCGTAAAAAGATAACTAGCTCACTTAGGGAATACCTATCGGCAACTGAGGCAAAGGTATTAGCAATTAATACTAGTAATGTTACGGTTACACCGACATCAGATGGTCTTGGTTCAAATCAGATTGTGGAACTTATGGCTTTCATTAATAATTCGATTACTGAGTCGTTTAGAATCCCCCCAGAATTGTTTGGTAAGGATTTAAGATCAATCAGTGATAAGACTCTGAGGCTTGCTGCCCAGATTTGCTACAAGTTGAATGTGGCCCCAATGTTGACATCTATTGAGGCTCATATTTCAAGATATATTCAGAATGTAATGGGGCTTAAGAATGTCTATTTTGGGTTTGATCGTGAATCAATTGATATCTTTGATGAGTCTGACGGGGAGCGAGTAACTAACACCACGGAATTACTAAAATATGGGATTATAAGTCCTGATGAGGCTCGTATGAAAGTTGGATTAGAGCCTACAAATGTAAAAGCTATGCAAGAAATATACCCTCCTGCTTTTGTGATAGGATCGGGTGGAGTTTCTTATCAGGAACTAAATTCAGTACCTCCAGCAGATAGACCTACCGATGTCCCTAGTGGAAGTGGCGGAGATAATAATTCTGAAAATCTAAATGGAAGTGCGTGATACCCCCTAATTAAAAGGTTAAATATGAAAATGCTTACCTTAGATAGGTTTTTAGGTAAAAGATTTGGAAGACTTACTGTTGCTGATTTGGAATTTAAAACTTTATCCTCCGGCAGGAAAGTTAGACACTTCATTTGTAAATGTGCTTATGAGTATCTACTTAATCGTAAAGCATCTTAATTAAACGGAATTTTTAAAGCTTAGGAAGTGGCTACTAAAAGATAGGAGGTAAGGAGATGAAATGAAAGAATTAAAATTTAAAAGTTACGCCTCAATTAAAAACTACGAGGAAAGCTCAGATGTAGAGGGTAAGGGCGTTATTAAATTCTCTGGATGGGCAACAAGACTTACTAACCCTATGACTGGAGAGATTGAACCGGATAGGGATGGAGAACTTGTTGACTATGCGAATGTGGCACTCAATGCTAAGGTGTTATTAGCACAGCATAATTCCGATAGATTTATTGGAACTGTTCGTATGGAAAAACGTGAGAACGGGATCTGGTTTGAGGCATATGCCCATGAATATCTTGATCCGAAAGTTTATTACGGATTAAAGGAAGGAATTCTGGATAGTGTTTCTATTGGATTTATGGTCGATAGCTGGGATTTTGAGGAATTAAATGGAGAAGAAATACTGAAACTTCTCTCTTCAGAGATTTATGAACTAAGTGTGGTATCTATACCAGCCAATAAATATGCAACAATCCAATCAAATATTGACCAAGTAAAGATGTTTAAGAAAGATGACAAATGCGTGGGTCTTTCTTGTTCTATAAAATCTCTTAAAGAGATGAATCCTGACTGTGGGTGTAATGTTGACGAGCTTAGAAAAGAATCCAAGAGTAAGTCTGAAAAAGGGATGGTTAACGAAGCCAAAAAAGAAAAGGGAATTAAGGAAATGGAAAATAGTAAAACAAAAAATACTGAAACGGAACCCTCCGCCGAAGAACCTACAAAAGAGGAACCTGTTGTAGAGGAGACTCCAAAGGAAGAAACACCTAAAGAGGAACTAAAACAGGACACACCTACAAAAGAGGAACCTAGTGTAGAAGAACCAAAAAAAGAAGAGCCTAAGCAGGAGCCTGTAAAGGAAGAACCAGCTAAGGCAGAGGCTGTTCCAGAAAAGGAACCTGAACCAGTAAATCCTATTGAGGATATTATTGGGAAACTTAGCACATTCTCTCTTGATTCTGTACAGAGTGAAGAAGAGCTGGAAGCTATTGAACAGGCAGTGGAAACAATGAGAAACCGTCTTGATTCTTTCTATGACGAGGTATCAGAGATGGCTGCACAAGAACTTAATAAAGATGAAAATTAATCTAAGGGAAAATAAAAATGAATCTTAAAGAAAAACTAGCTAAAGAAGCTGCTGAGAAAGTAAAAAGTGTGAAGATGCCAAAAACAGAGGCCCCAAAAGAAGCACCTGTGAAAAATACTAAAGGCCACAGTCTTGATGAGATCGCTCATGATCCAGAGTCTGCCCGTATTCTAGATACCATGTACATGGTTAATGGGGTACGCCAGAAGCAGGGACACAAAGGTCTTACAGATAAAGATAAGAGAATGTTTGAAAAAGCATTTGCTGGCATTAAAACAGCAACGCTTACAACTGATATTTCTGAAGTAATTCCTTCTGGGTTTACAGGCCGCCTATGGCAGGATATTATTGCTGAAATGAGTGTTGGTGATATCATTCCAACTCTCTCTATTCCTAATCCCGGTTTTACCGATGCAATCGAGGTTCATGGGGTAACTGCCTATATGACAAGTGAAAATGATACCGCCTCTGATACTAATGATAACTACCTTGATATGATTTATCTTGTCAAAAAAGCAATGGCTAAGACTTACCTGACATATGAGGCTGCTGATGATGCGTCTATTGATATGCTTTTGCGTAAAAGAGCAAGCCTGACAAAGGCTCTGGCTCAGTCTTGGGAACGTGCTATCATCTCAGGTGATAACTCCACAACTCATATGGACTTCGGTATCGGTGCAACGGATTATCGTAACGCATTTAAGGGTCTCCGTAAACTTGGTCTTTCCAAATCAAGCACAGACTTCGGTGGCACTGCTATGACTGATGCTGTATTCCAACAGTTCCTGCTAAATATGCAAAATGCCGGAGGTGAATATCTTGATCAGAATGAAGTAGATGCAGGTAATGTTGCACTGGTTGTACCTCAAAACCTATATCAGCGTATTCGTGTAATGGACGGCTTTACAGATGCATCTAAATCAGGCATCGGATCAACTCTTACTGGCGGAAGATCTGTATCTGATATCTGGGGAATCCCTCTTGTTGTTTCCAAATATATGCCATCTCTTGTACAAGCAGATGGTACTGTTGGGGCTGGCATTTCTGGTAGTGAGAACAGTTTCTCCTCTTGTATAATGTTCAATAAGAACTACGTACAAGGTTACTACACAGGCGAAGTCCGTGCCGGATTTGATGAAAATGTTGAGTATGAGAGATATGTAATGACAAGTTCCGCACGTTATGGGTTCAACTCTATCTTTGACAGACTTGAGGCTACGCCAGATGCTATTGATACAACTCGTAAGAATATTGTTACCGGTATCAACATCAACCTGACTCGTTCAGTATAATATTTTGGGAGCTTAGGCTCCCTTTTTAGAAAAGGGATATAATGAGAATTAGATTTATAACAGAGGGAAACCTAGATAGTCGAGGATACCATTTCGATTCTAACGATGAAAATAAGATAGAACAGACAATTATAGACGATATTGGATTCTACCTAATCAATACTTTTCCAAAAAAGTTTGAAATTGTAGAGTTTGATCCCCCTAAAGAAGTACCGACCGTGGTAGATGCGGAAACAACCCCTGTCACAAAAAAACAGGTAGTAAGGTCAGAACCGAAAAAACGGAGAAAACCTAAAATTGTTCCAGAAGAAAATACTTCTGTAAAAAAAAACAATAACCTCCTTTAAGGAGAAACTATGGAGTTTACTGAATTTCAATATTCGCTAGGAATTAAAGATGATTCAAGCTTAACTGAGTACGCGTTTATTCTGAGGGGGTTAATTAAAGAGTTATTTGAAAAGTATGGAATTGCAATAACTAAAGATGTTGAATCATACTCTGAAACAATTAATGGAGATTTTGATGTGGCAATCTCGCTTACTTACAAAAATCTGGTCAGTGTTTCTATCGGAGGTTATACCGAGGGTAGTGATTATACTGTTGATTATTCTAACGGGACTATTACTCTGCTTGCCTCTGGTGATATGAATTCAGATACAAACTATACTGTAGAATATACTTACTATTTAATCCTCAATCAATATAATACTCCTCTTGATGAACTCTTTCCTACGAAAACATTTAAAGAATACCCTGAACCTGACCCAGATCTTAAATGGGCGTTTTATACAAGTGCTCAAATAAGGTATGAACATTTAAAAGCCAAAACCTATATGATATCATCTGTAACGTCTCCAGAAGGTAGTAAAACTATTTATAGATCATCCCATCTTCCTCGTGAAATCACTAGTATTTTTGAACATTATTCCCCTTTAGGGGTTGTTTCAATTGGGTAGCTTATCTAGGAGATTTACTAGAAGCTTGGGAGAATTAACAAAGGGTGCCTTCGTAAAGACTGTTAAGGAAATAGAGCAGAGGTTAATGGACACATTGAATACCCAGTGGAAGACCCGAATTTACGAAGCTTTAGGAAAAAAGTATGTTAAGGATGCTCAAAGAAGATACTTTAGAACAGGCGCAGGAACCCACATATATCCTTTTTTTAGAACTATGGAGTTACGGGAGTCTCTTAACCTACTGAAATCTAAAGGTAAGTTTACAGCGACAAAAGCTGGGTATAGTTATTCATTTAAGATTATAGGAAAATTAGGGCCAACTGGAACTCCTTCCTTTGGGGGCTATGAGGACTATGCGGACTATATCAATAAAAACACTATTGTAAAAGGGTATAGAGGCCATGCGTTTAATAGCTTAGGGGTACTTATAACGGAGAATATTAACAAATGGGTAGGTAGGTAGAAATGGCATATCAAACTAGATTCATACTAGAGGACTTGAAGGCTATTATAGAGGCTGAAGATTATTTTCAGAAAGTTTCTATAGAAAAGCTTGTCCCACTAGATCAGGAGGAGGTTTTCCCATCCTGCTACATCGTAAATCATACTAATACATTTGAATTTAATGGTAGAGCAACTACAGGTACAACGGGGTATGACGCTAACTTATTGATTACTCTCTGTATAAACCTTAACATGGAAACAGAACTGGAATATCTTGATGTGCAGGATATGATAATGAGGGCTGTTTTACGAGATAGCAAAATATGGAGATATGTATTAGATCGTGATATCAAATTGGCAACATGGGATTTTAATGAAAGGTTCCCCAAAAAAGAGGGGCAGATCACATTTGAGTTTAAACATAGACTCTGTGATGAAAATTGTTAATAAAGGACAAACATGGCAGCGTTGCTATCAAAAACTACCGTTATTGCAATTGAAGAAGAAAGCGTATACGGAGAAGGTCCGGCTAGGGACTTTACCAAAACAGATACTTTAGTATCCGCTACCGATTCAGTTGTTCTGGATGTACACACGGGTACAAACCCTACTGGGGTTGTCAGTGAAGCAACAATTAAGGTGTATCTTGATGTAGGGACTGTTTCCGGGAGTGTTGACTCTACGGATACTCTTCTTACTTATGGTACCGACTATACTATTGTAACTACTTCTACTGAATCAACTGTTGTATTTCTCTCAGGAGGTGCTCAGGCGGGTACAGAGGATGTTGTAATCATTTATGGTATCTTTGAGGATGCTGATTCAATTCTATTCGATGTTGGAGGTTACTTCGACTCTACTATTGAAGAAATTACTCCAAATACTGCAAATGGTCAATATATCACTTGTCCATCTCTTGCTGGTCAGGAGACATCTGCGGCATCTATCACATTTGACCTTAAGATGTTAGGCACTCAGCCGGGGACATCTGTAGGTATGCTTCAGAACCATGATCTGGTTAAAAATGCTCTGGGCTACTATGCTGCGATCAGTGCCGATGTAAATAAAACTACAGGTACTATTACAGAAAATACTGGAACGGGGGCGTATGACCTCTATAGATTCGCTGTGGTTGGAGAATCTATCACTTCTCTTGCAGCAAGACAATATCTTGGATCAAGTGCAGTCGCATGTGAGGATTTCTTTGGTGTAATGGCTGAAGGTATCACCATGAATATGAATACAGCTGATCTTGTAAAATTTGATATTCCTCTACAAGGTATTAATTTTACAACTGTGTCCGAAACATATGGTAATCCTCATGTATTGAGAGGGCAGTCTTGTGGAACAGGAAGCTTTGTGGGTAAACGCGCGATCTTTACAATCAATGATGTTTCTTATGATGTTACTAATCTAAACTTTAATCCATCAAATACTCTTAAGGATTCTAACTCTATAACATCAGCAGGTATTTATCGTAAGACAATTACCGGAAAGATGCTTGAGGGAAGCTTTGATTTTGAGATTGAGGATACTACCCTCCTTGCAATCTTCAAAAACAACACTTCTGCTGAGATTTATTTTGAGCTGACAAATACTGACGGAGATGAGATCATTGTCTACTTCCCTAATATTCGTATCACTCAACTTGGACGAACAGATGATGCCGGGGTGATTGTACAAAATACAACATTCAAGGCGTTTATGGATGCAAACGACCATGTATTCTATATGGCTACAAAAGCAGCCTAATTTTTGGAGAGCTTAGCGATAATTCCCTAAGCTCTTCTCACTATAGAAAAGGAAACTAATGCTTACATCTAGAAGTAGAGCATCAGAAGATGCAGATTACTTGTGGAATTTTGTAGAGTATCTTTATAATGAAAAGAAGATCACTTTTAATACAAGAGAGTTTCTTCAAAGCACCATCCATATGGCTCTTGTCAAAGAAGATATTGATAAAAAGAAATCTATTCAATTTAGAAATGATTTTCTAGACCATTTGGATTACCTCGAATTACAAGGGGTAATTACACAAGAAACCAGAAGTAATCTATGGGATAGAATGTTTCATGGATATACAAAAAGACCAAACATAGAAAAGGAACAATAATGGCACGAAAATTTACACGGAACTATAAACATGAGTATGAATATGTACTAACACAGGATCGTTTTGAAGAAGACGGAAATAAGGTACATAATCCCCCAACCTTCAAATTTAAACCTCTATCACAAAAACAGCTTGCAAAAATTCAAGATAGCATCATCACTTATGAAGATGGCTTTAAATCAATGAGAATCAGCCAGAATAGTGTCAATGTAGATGTTGTTAAGGGTCAGATTTGTGGCTGGGATAATATCTTCGATGAGAATGATAAAGAGATCAAGTTTGATCCAAAAGTAGGTGTTGATGATGATATGCTTGCTTATATTGGGTCAGAGGGGATTGCTGAATTCGGTTCTGTGATCCTAAATGTCTCTAAATTCCCGGACGATGCGGAAGTTCACTTGGGAAACTTCTAACGATCTATTTCAGTGAGTGGTATCAGGACAAGATAAAGCAGAATAAAAACTGTACATGTTGTACAGATGATGATAAATTTGCTTGGAATTGTCCTATCCACGAACTAAAGACTAGGAGATCTTTCAAGTTAAGAATCAAAGATCAGGTTATCACAGAATGTCCTATGTCATATTTTATGAAGCATGAGCATGAAGGAATAGATATAAAAAATCTATTCTCAGATGCGATGGAAGCTCATGCAATAAACCAAGCGGGGCATCTGCCTGAAGAAGGTGCGTGGGGGGATCAGACAGATTTCTTTGGCAGTTGCACCTCAAAAGTTCAATCCGCCTTGAATAAGTATGAAAAAGAATTGTTAGATAATCCAAGGAAGGGGAGAAAATAACCCCTTCTCTTTCATAGAGTGCTTAGGGGAGCATTGTCTGAAGGAAACCTATGAGGAGGATACACAGTGCCACTAGACGACAGCAAACAAGTATATGAAATAGAATTTACCTCTAAGGGTAAGGAACAGTTAGATAAGGATTTAGATAAGCTTATAGATAAATTAGAAGAGGGAGTAAGGCTTTCCCACTTACTTGGGTTTTCTGATGCAAAAACAGCTCTGAGTGGTTTACATAAAAAAACCAAGGAGCTAAAAAATGACTTGGAAGGGGTGGACTCCGCATCTGACTCTCTATTAGAGTCCTTTGTTAATTTAAATAAGCAGGTTGCAAATATTAATAGGCAAGTAGATTCCTCCGCTAAAAAACAGGGTAAAATTCTAGGATTAACTGAGGAGCAGCTAAAAAGCATACAGAATGTCTCCCAAGCCCTTGAATTTCAAAATAGCAAGTATAAGGTAACTGAAGGACAGATATCAAAGATATCCCATTCAATGGGTATATGGCTTGAAAAGAAGCAGAGATCCTTAAAAGAGGGGGGCTTGATTAATGATCAAGCAGTACAGAGAAATATTGATAAGATAAAAGAACTTCAAGCAAATTTATCCACTGATATGTCTCGTGGAGAATTAGAAGCGACTCAGAAATCTTTTGATAGAATGAAAGAGAGTTTAGAAGGGACTGTTGCTCAGGCTAAACGTGCCGATAGGATTAAAGTAGAATCTGCTAAAAAAGCAAATGATTCAATAATTGGGTTAGGAAAACAAAGACTTAAAGCTGAACAAGCTGTAAACACTCAAGCCATTGCTATGAGAGAAAAATTCTTACAGCAGTCTCAATCACTGGAGAAGCTTTCGGTAAGAAAAGAATCGGCAGGAGTGTTTTCCGGTAAGGATATACGCACAGTAAAAGCTGATGCTTTAGCAAGAGCAAGTGAGGCGAAGGAACTTGATGCACTGACAGCAAGTTATAAAAATAAAGACATCACATTAGACCAATATGCAGCTAGACTAGAGACATTTAAGGGAAGGCTTAAGACTGGTACTAAGGAGATTCACGATCACACGGTTGCTCTTGAAAAAATGCACCGAGGGTCTTGGTTTGTAGAAATTACAAAACGGGCTGCTATGTATGCTGCTGCCTTTGGTGGATTGTATGCTGTTACAAACTCCCTTAAAGAAGCAATCTCATATACTGTAGAATATGATAAAGCTGGAAGAACTTTAAGTGCTGTTCTTGGAGAAAATGTAACTGTAGGAAAGGACTTAGAAAAGCAGATAATAGGTCTTGGTATAGCATATGGTTCAACATTACAATCAATTAATAAAGCATCTCTTGAGTTAGCTCGTTCGGGGGTAAATGCTAAAGATTTGGCATCAGCTACAGAAGTTGTAATGAGGATGGCAATGCTTACTGGAGATACTGTTGAAACATCTTCTGGTGCTATTATATCATTTTTCGAGGTTTTTGGGGAAGGTGCAGGGAAGGCAGGCTACTCAGCAGAGCAACTAGGGGATAAGCTCGCTTGGGTAGCAAATAGTTCAAAACTGACAACTCAGGATATTGCCACATTCTCAAATTATGCTCTTACAGCGGCACAAAGCTCTGGGGCAACTGTTAATGCAATTGGAGCGATGGCTTCTGCATTTAGTAGACTTGGTATCAATGCCTCTACAATCGGTACCCAAATTCGTACATTGCTATTTGGGCTTAGAGAAGATAGTACCGATACTCAAGCAATATTCCAAGGCTTAGGGCTTTCTCAGGCATACTTCTTAGACCAGATGTCAAAAGGGGGGGCTACCGCAGAACAGGCACTTATTTCTTTTGGTAAAGAGCTTAAGTCTCTTAATGATAGGGATTTCAATAATCTAATTCAGGGTGTAGATAAACTTTATGCACAATCTCTTACTAACTTAAGGGCAGGCCTTGACAATATTGTAAGTGGCATTGACGAGATAAGGGATTCTTCTGGAACTTTAACACGTTCTACAAAAGACATTATAGAAAGTTATGCTACTACATGGGAACGTGTTAAGAATACACTAGGTGATCTTGCAACAGATGGGCTTGAACCGGTATTAGATTTAACAACAGATATTGCGAGAACTTTCCTAGAAAATGGTGACTTATTAAAAACTCTTACTGTATCTATTGCAACGGCAACTGCTGCTTACGCGGCGTATAGCCTAGTGTTAAGTAGGGCAGTTATTTTAACCAAAGCAGCACAGGTTGCAACCGCTGCTTTAAACATTACAATGAAAGCATCTCCTTGGGTGTTGGTTACAGCAGGTATTGCGGCAGTTGCTGTTGCCTATCAGAATGCCTCTTCTTCCATCACAGATCACAAAAAGTATGTAGAAGACTTGAAACAATCCTATGAAGGACTAAGTGAAGCACAGCTTCGAACTGAATTTGGGAAAGTAAAAGCAGAAATAGCTAAACTTGATGTAGCTATTAAGGCCACTGATGCTATGAAAAAACGAGGAGGTAAAGGTACTATCTCGATATTTGAAGTATTAGGGCTTAGCGGTAAGGTAGATGATTCCATAGAGGCAAGAAATAGACTGAATGTTATAAAGGGAATGCTTGCTGAAATGATGGAAGCAGCAGGGAAAACACAAGCTGAAATTGATAATGTATTAGGTAGTGCTGGAACAGGTAGTAAGCTTTCCTTGTTCACGCGGGATGATGAAAAACTGATACGTCTTATGGTATCAAATATGAATTCTCTATATGAAGCTGGGGTTCTAACATCAGATCAGTTCCAGAAGTTAAGCAACCAAATAGGCACTTCTTTGAATACTGGGATAGACCAAACTGCTGAACTGATAAGAGTCACTGGTCAGAAGCTTGGGGATAAAATGCTTCAAGGTATAGGGGAAGGATTAAAAGGGGGGGATACCACTTCTATACAAAATGCTATAAATAGTCTGACTGAAATAATGACAGGGGAAAAGGCAGGAACTCCAGCTGCCAAAGAAGCAGAGAAATTATTAAGTACTTTGCAAAAATTACTGGGGCTAAAAGCATCAAAAACAAGTGCAATAAATACTATTACAAATACTGAGGGTATTTCTGACTTTACTAGAGAGATGCAAAATCTAGCTAATGAGTTTGATAGATTAGCAAAAACCCCCCTTAATGAAAGTTCTTTAGATACAGCAAAAAGAGAATTGTCTGTTCAAGAAGAGTCTTTGGGGATAATAAGTAAGCAGATAGAAGAAGCAAAAGACCTTCAGTCTATAAATGATCTCACAAATAAAGCAAATAAGCAAACCTTATCCCTAGAACGGGCTAAGTTGAAAGTTCTGGAACAGCAGAGGTCTTTACAACAACAATATTCAACAGCTACTACCCCTGAACTTGTAAAGCAACAGCTGATAGCAGAGCAGATAGCAAAAGCTCTATCTGAAATAGGGATAGATAAATCAGCTAATCAAATCATTGCTGAACAATCTTTGACTTCAATGTCAGATAATGTAGCAAACGCATTTGCACAAGGTATTGAGAATGGTATTGCAACCGGAGATTGGGATTCCTTATTTAAGAATGTAAGTATTGCAGCAGGACAAGGACTAGGTGCCGCATTAGGAGGTGCATATGGGGGTGCTACGGGTGCTCTCATAGGTAGTGCAATAGGAGGGGGCCTCGCAGCATCCGTCTTTGGGGGAGCTTCTTCTGGTAAGTCCGCGCAAGAAAAATGGCTAGAACGTCAAACAGAACTCCTAGATAAGATCGCCGACAACACCTCAAGGTTAGATGAGTTTGATTTGACCGGGAGTGCATTGCAAACAGGACTTTCGGGGTATGGAAAGACCGATGTTGTGTCTGCCTTTCAGTCGAGTGTTACTGCGAACATAAACGAGTTAATCGGGGGTATAGCATACAAGGAGACATTATCCGATTCAGAGTTTACTGAGTTATTGACCAGGGCTCTTTCCAATGGGCCAGTTGGGTTGTATTACAGGGAGACATTATCCGATTCAGAGCTTACTGAGGTATTGACCAGGACTTTTTCCAATGAGTTACTTGGAGGGTATAATGCCCCCAACCAAAACATAACAAACACTGAAAAGATAGCAATCTCATCAGAAAATTTTACTCTCACGTCAGGAGGGGAGGCATACATAAAAGAAGCACAGACCGCTGCAACGACTTGGCAAGATATTATCTATGGGATAGGTAATGCCGCTGGGGATAATACAATAAAACTTGAAAACGCAAGACAAGCTCTAATGGATGCCGGGATTGGATATGATGGGTCGGATGAAAGCTATAGAAATATAACTGCTAAAGTGCAAGCCCATAATACGACCTTATATGGATTAAGACAAGCGTTAAAGACGGCAGTCGATGAGGGAGATGTTGTTGCACAGCTCCAAATATCAAAACAAATTGAAGATTTTACAATAGCAAATGAAGATTTATTTGTAGGGATAGCCAACAACATGGGGGCTTTTGAGCTGTTGGGAGAACAACTATCCGACACAGGAGAATCCATAGATGATATTACTAACAAACTAAAATCTTTCTCAGATTCCATAAAAGGAATGGTGGATCAAGCTCAATCCTTAATAGACCAGATCAGGGGACAAAGAGGCCTCCCAGAACAAGGATTGCAGTACTACCAAGGAAGATTTACAGAAGAACAAGCAACTCTATCTTCCGCATTGACTGCATTTAAGTCAGATGAAAGTGCTGATAACCTTTCTGCATTACAGCGCGCTTTCAGTAGATATATGGATATCGCTGGGCAATATTCTCAAACAACTATGGATGTTTTAAAATCTTCCCCTGAAGCAATTGCTATTCAGGAAATGATTGCAAATACCACAGAACTGTTCCAAGGGGAGCTTGTTACATTAGATGAGTTAATGTTGAAGCAGTTGGAAGAGATTAATGAGAATACAAAACCTATTCAAGAAGCAGCGACGGAGCCTATTCAAGAAGCAGCGACGGAGCCTATGGGGGTTCCGACAAAAGAAGAACTTGATGAACGTCGTGCAACTAGCTTTTATGGTAGGATAAGACGAGGCATTAGAGATGCCGCTACTTCCGGGAGTTATGCGTATGGGGGTTACACCGGGAATGGAACTAAATATCAACCTGCCGGGATAGTCCATAAAGGTGAGTATGTTGTTCCACAAAGTATGTCTTATCTCTTTCCTTCTTTAGAGGGGATTAGAAAAGGGTATGCTAATGGTGGAGGAACAACCCCAGTATTCCCAGTAGCAAATAACATGAGCTATGGTTCTGCTGAATTAATTGCTGAAATTCGGGCACTTAGGGAAGAGAACCGAAGAATGAATGATAAATTAAGTAATATCGAGGCAACCAATGCTGCAACAGCATCTTATACAAAAGTAACCGCAGAGAATCCTATAACCGCAACAGGGTTAAAAAGGACACTAAATAGACATGAAGGAGCTATGGCATGATATTAATGTCAATAACAGCAGAAGGTAAAACATTTTATATTACAGATATAGCAAACGGTGCAATGTATAATGGTCAATGGTATGATCCTTGGGTACTAGATTCTACTGATATCTCATGGGGAGGAGGTGCTTTTGCATCTCTTCAACTAGGGTCTATATCTGTAATCACAGGAAAGACAAATGGTAACGGAGACTCTTTAAAAGATATCCAATCATATATAGAATGGAATGTAAATGTCAAATGGACTGATTATAACCTCGCAACTGTAACTGATATTTTTACAGGAGTTGCTATCCTCAGGGATAAAAATCAGTTTACATTTGAGTTGAAGTTCAAGACAGAAGACTTTCGCAATGAAAATTACAACCTTTTAACCCCTGCACCAAACCTTATTATAAATGATGGTGAATACCAAGGTGACTTTGTAGACAATAACGCAATAAGTGTAACTGGTGAGGGGCTTAAGGTATCCTTTGCGTTAGGTTCTACATTTTTAGCTCCTCTCGATAACCAATCTATAATAGATACTACAGTAAGTATTACAAATACAACAAAATCAGTGTCCTTGGTGGAATCTACGGACTTTACAATAGATTATGCATCAGGGATTATAACGGTATCTGACACAACAGATGTAGACGATGGGGATGTATTAAGTATAGATTATGATTATTCAAAATATCTAGCGAATGCTGTTGTATACTATAGTGGGGTTTATTATCAGAATACTAAAACAGATGGTGGTCATAGTGTATCCCCACCAACATCTCCTTGGGTAGCATTATCTACTTCTACGGTATTTTCTGATGGAAGGGTACATCCTATAGCTTTTGGAGTTTTAGGAGATTCTTATGGAACATATACTGGAAGACAGGGGTTTTTTGCAAGACCTCTTCTACTCAATCAGACAAAGTATTTGTATTGGTCAGCATATGGTGATGTAAAGAAGACATTTGACGATGGTGTCGAGGTAACCTTCACAAAGAAATCGGACAATATATTTCAACTTGATGAAAGACCTGTGGGTGAAATTTCTATGTTTGTGGATGGGGGTATAGGGATTGTTGAGGAGACTATTACTGGAACACCTAGAAGAATAACTACAACAACTTATCATCAGTATATTGAACCTGACCCCGCTAATATTGATCTAATCATAGGTGATATATGGTATAACACAAGTGATAATAATAAGCAGTATATTTGGAATGGGGCACAATGGTTTCCTGTAACAGATGGTCGTGTTGATGCTGGATTGAATGATGATGGCAATGTCAAGAAGTCTGTTAACGGCTTTGATTTTACTGATGATAGTGCCAACACTGGGTTGAACCTTGCACAATCATATATGGGGTATTACTCTGGATCAGCTTGGAGTGCGTATATTCAGAAGGAAGGGAATTTCTATTTCGGTGATGGGGGAACAACCCTCGGCACAAACAACTATTTAGCCTATTATAACATAGCAAATGGTATCGGAGGGGGTGGAACCCCTAATACCTTTGTAATCTCTACCCCTCAGTTTAAGGTAGATGTAAACGGGAATGCTACTTTTAGTGGGGAGTTATCTGCCGCTACGGGGACTTTTAGTGGGGAAGTAAAAGGTGCAGATATTCTTATATTGAACCCACAATCATATTACTGCTATACTCGATATAATACAAATTTGACACCTTATAAAAGTGGAAACTACTGGTTACTGCCTTTCGGATTTTCCGCAGCTAATTACTCAGGGACAACTTATAAACGTCTTTATGATACAGCATATGGGGACTCTGAATATATTATGTTTGGAGATATTAAACATGTTTCATTCCTAAGTGAATATACAGGGGTATTTCGTGTTGTAGCGGGGGCTACTACAGCAAAGTTTAAAGTTCAAATATTGGATAGTCCTACAGGGAGTGTTATATCAACCTCTGGTGATATTGACAAAAGCGCAGATAATGAAGATGTTGCAGAGGCTTATGGGTTAAAAGTATTGGGGAGATGTCGTGCGGGCTTTTTCTCAATTGAATTATACATTGCATCTTTTTCAAAAATAGGAGGAGCTGGCATACGGCCTACGGTCAGGATTGTAGCCTATGATTCGTCTAACAATGAAATTGACGATCTGGCAACTACCTATTTTAATCTTGGAGCGGTGGGACAAGTGGTTAACGAGGTAAAAGATAATTTAGTAGTGTAAGAGCTTAAATCTAACTTGAATAAATAGCAATTTATGTGTCCCTGAGATTTCAAAATAAACTTTTTTAAAGTGATAAGTTACGGAGGGGTATAGCACTGGCATAAATTCATTTTGATTACCGTCTGTACCATATCCATTCACAGCTCCTATACTCAGGGAAGCTTTAAAGTTCTCCAAATAATAGTTTTTATGTATCATTAAGCTTGTGCTATCCCAATTAAAGCTATTTCTATAGCTAGTTACAGATACAGAATATCTTGGGGTAATATCATGATATGCACCAATTGCTTTATGATGTTCATTGGGTTTTTTATATTCTACCTCTTCTATGTTTTCATTAAGATATTTTTTTGTAAGCTTAACTTTTCTATCGAAATGATAGCTATAGCCGCCAACCGTTAGATAAGTCCCACCAAAAAGTGCTGAGCTTAGGAATAGAATTGTAAAAATCTTTTTCATAAATAACTCCTTATGAAAGAACTATAACATCAAATAACTTAAAAGGAACTAAACAATGTTTAACACAATAGATAAAGTAATAACAAAAGTATTCCCAACGTACTCCTATGACACAACATATGGTACAGATATACCAATAAGGGAATATATTACAAGTCAACAATATGGAATAGAATACCTTATAGGTTTATGTGAATATACAGACCACCTATTTTATCTTTCTGGAACTACTTTCTACTTTGTGGATAAATTGACAGGATCAACTTCTGAAACTGTAACTGACTTTGAAATACTAGAAGGAGGGCTGGATTCGTCCTCCCCTGATGATATTATATCAAAAATATCTGCCAAGTGGAACACTGAAGTCTACAACAGTAAAACATACCAATTAACACAGGCAAATCAGCAAGAAGATATTTACACAGGACTTTCTACAGGCACTACAGAAGAATTTGTCCCAAGGAACTATATTAATAGTGAAGTCGCTACTGTAACTACTCGCAAAAAAACAATGTACCTAAAAGACTCTGTATCAATTAAACTTGGAACAGTGAAGCATATTCAAATTGGGACTGTAGTTACACTTTCCAGTGATTATGCTTCCGGGAGTTTTATAGTGACAGATAAACAATTAACTAAGGAAGGTGATGAAATTTTATCGGGCTTAGGGGAAATTACCTATGTATAAGGAGGTAGAAGATGGATTTTCAAATAGCGTGGGCAAATACTGCAACATATGTAGATAGTGATATAACAACCAACCCTGAATATGCCCTAACAGAACATAACAAACAAGTAGCCTCTGCAACTGCGGGGGATTACTATTATGATGTCATATTTACTGGAAATAGTTTCTTCATAAATAACACAGATGCAACTACAGCTAGATTAGTTGTAAGCAACGGCTCTGGAACAACAACTATATCAGAAGACACTACTCTAACAGAAGATACTTTTTATGGAGATAGTCTTACCATAACAGATACTTATTCATTAACTATTGCAGATGGTGCCAGCCTATACATATTGGGAGAAGTGCCATTATACGACAGTGGGGTTGTAAGTATTACAGATCAGAAATTATTCACATTTGATGCTCAGACAGATGCATTTGCGTATTTACTACTGACAGATGTTTCTTATTTGGGCCTAGTTTTTGGTGGAACTTTAGCCACATATGGGCTTCCAGAATATCCATTGGTAGATGAGCAGCAAGACTTCGGCTTTAAAAAACGTACTATTAATGGTACAACTCTTTATACTGAAAACTTTATCAGCAATGATATCTCGCTTAACCTTTTCTCAACTTTTGATGAATATAAAGCATTGAGAACTGCTCAAAGAGCTTATAGAAATAATCTTCTCTGTGTAATTAATTCTGATGATGAATATTATATTAGGTATGGGTTCTTAGATTTGGTCAATGGAGCAGAAGAACGCGGAAGATACTATGTTAGCAAAATTAAATTAGAAGGAGTATAAATGGCAGCAAGCGTTTATTGGGATGGTTCAGATCATGAACTTAGGATCAATACAATTAAAGATGAGGCTGGAACAGGAGCCCCAGACTTCCCTAACGGCATAACCGGCGCAGGGGTTGGCGGCAGAAAAAATTACCTGATTAATGGAGATTTTAAGATTAACCAGCGTGGGTATGTGAGTGGAGCAGCCACAACCACAACAAACCAATACATACTAGACCGATGGTATATCCCAACTTTAGGGGAGAGCGCCACTTTTTCGACGACAAACGGCATCGTAACAGTTACCGCCCCGGCGAGTGGCATAGCCCAAAAAATTGAAAACACCTCAAATAATGGTGGCACAATGACAGTATCTTATGGTGGCACTGCGGCCCTAACCGTGGCAGAATCAACTGACAACGTGACATACACATCAGTGACAGTAGCCAACAACACGTTTACAGCCACTCCCGGGACTTACATAAAAATTACGCTTTCAGGCGGAACTGTGTCACTTGCCAAGGTGCAAGATGGCCCTGTGGCAACAGATGGATGGCATCCATTTGATGGTGAGTTCGGCGGCGATGGGACCCGTTACGCCCTGAAAATATCTGCCTCAAGAGCAAATATGTCTCTGGCTGGTGTATGTGCAATTGGGGGTTCCGGGAACTCATGTTCAGTGACAATTCCCCACCTCTCTAAAATGGCAAAATACGGGGAGTCTGCGGGCACAATAACAAAGGTTGGGGATATGGCAGTTAATGATTTCGCAACAAACGGTAACAACATTACCGGGATTACGAACTGGAGAGTGTCAGAGAGTGTCACCGAGATAGTTTTCTCCACATCGGCGACACTTACATCTGGGGTTGCGTACAGGTTCACCGGGGCTATCAACTCGTACATTTTACTAGACATGGAGCTATGATATGATTGCAAACATTAGGGACATGGGGCAGGTTTATGAGATACACTATGCTGATGGTAGCATAAAGGGAGTAGGGAGATCATCAGATGAAGTGAAAACGTGGGTGGACGGAGGCAACACACCGCAGCCACAATACACTGACGAAGAGCTAGCAGCTATTGAAGCACAAAAGTCAATAGACGAACAAGAAAAAGCACGCGATGCTGCAATGCTAGCAGGCATGCCATACACTCTTGATGGAGTAGACTACATGGTGTCACTCACTAGCACTGACGGCAACGGAATGCTGCAGGTCGAAAAGGCCATGCTGGCTGGGCTTAATACAGTCATACTATTTAAAAATGGTACGAAAATGCCTATGGCCCCAGATAAGTTCGACGCATTTGCCGCGTGGTTTTTGGTTAAAAGAAATTCATTTTTTGTGTAAATTACCAATACAATTTAAGGATACATGAATGAAATATATATGGAATATACTTATTAGTATTGATCAGTTCATCAATACGCTATTCTTTGGTGACCCTGACGAAGCTATTAGTTCACGAATTGGAAAACGAGTTAAGGACTGTAGCTTTTGCTACTATACATGTTTGGTTCTACATATACTTGATAAGAACCACTGCATTAAGAGTATTGAGAACGACGAAGGTAAAGACGAGGTATTATAATGTGGGGAAGATTTCAGAGCACTAAATGGACAATGACAGTATATATTGGAATCATTGGTACTATTGCGCTATTTGTTGATAAACTAGATGGTGGACAGTGGTTGGCTCTAATGATATCATTGTCTACGAGCTACACACTTGCTAACATAGCTGGGGATAAACTCTCAAACAAGGGGTGGGGAGATGAGTCAAAAGTCAAAGATTAAATTGTTTTTACTGTGGGTCTATACAGAGTTTAAGAAAGATAACATTGTCCCTGCTATTCTTGTCTGTTTGGGTCTGTGGTGGGGGTATCACAATATACTGATCCCAACCTATAGCAAACTCAATGATATCTTCTCAATAGGAATAGCAAACAGCGAAGCTAATTCGATTGTAGAATCAAATATGTACAGGTTAGAGCATGAACTTGCTAAACTTAGGGAAGAAATGAAAAGAGAACGCCTAAACGCACCTTATGGGGAAGAGATTAAGGGGCGTCTAGGAGTAGATTATAAGGAGTGGTCAGATGGGAATCCTTGAACTGGTTCTAATGATAATTATCACATACAGTGGAGGTTATGGACATAGATATCTTTCTGAACCTGTGAAGATATGTAAAACGATTAAGTTTACTATTCCGGATACCTATCTTCACAGGTTAGAATTTCCATACTGTAAGGCTGGGATAGACCCATTAACAGGAATAGATGAAGAATGTTTTGTGTCCGAACCTTACACATGGGTTTTTACAGAGACGGGGTATAGTAAAGTTGAAGATTTTTCAAATGGACTTCAACTGAAACTTTTTGAATGCAATGATTTAATAGAAAAATACAACAAAGATAAATTTATAATGGAGGAGTAATGCAACCGTCAATCCCTAATATAGAGCCAGCATTTAACCAGTTGAGCAGCACAGGGGAACTTGGACCAGTTGTCGCTATATTAAGCTTTATTATTGTAGTGGCTGTGGGATGGTATGTCTATATATCTAGTAGGCAATTAAATTTAGCAGAGGAAGAGAGGAGGGAATCTGAAAGACGTAGAGAAAGACAGAGAACAGATTCGGATGCCCTAATGAGAGAGCTTAATGGAACACTTTCCCGCTTAGCGGATGTGCAGGAAACCAGTCTTGATTTTATAAAGCAGACAGTAGATCATGAACGTAAAAATCACGAACAATGTAAAGATAAATTTTATGAGAAGCTTGTCGCTATAGAGCAATGGATAAAACAGGGTGCCCATTCATGTGAACTAAGATAAATAAAAAAGGAATTAAAATGGAAATTATGGTAAAAGGAATGCAAGGGATGGGGGATACTATCTACCAGAGACCCTTCATCAAAGCTCTTGCTAAAAAGTATACTAGAGTGTATGTAGAAACCTCTTGGCCTGAGTTCCTAGAGGATTTAGACGGAGTATATTTTATTAAAAGTGAAACATCCCTAAGAACTCAATCTAAAAATGTAGCAAATCAGGATAATACTAAATGGGTTCTACAACCCAAAGGGGTAAAAACTCTTACCATTAATTATGGGCGTAGAGAAATACAAACCCTGTCTATCCCAGAAGCAATGGTTGAACAGTTTGGGGTTGAACCTAATGTATGGGATTTACCCGTTACACAAAAATCTCCAGTAACAAAGAGAAAATATGCTGTAATTAGACCAGTGACTGCCAGATCAGAGTGGTTAAATGTTGCTAGAAACTGCGATCCAAAATATATAGTTGAAGCATCCAAGATTCTAAAAGAGCAAGGGTACACCATAGTATCTGTAGCTGATTTGGAAGAAGATAAAGAGTGGATTGTGGGGCAGGAGCCATATTCTGACATCAAATTCCATAAGGGTGAGCTGAAAATTAAAGACCTTGTTGCTCTTACTGCAAAAGCCTCTGTAGTTGTTTCTGCTGTTGGATTTATGGTTCCAATGACTATGGCGTTAGGAACCCCCTATATTTGTATTCATGGAGGGAACGGGGGGCATAATAGTTCAGGTAAAATCTGCAATGAAATTCTTCCTATAAATAATAAAATTTCATGGATCGAGCCTGATAACTTTTGTATGTGCACAAGTATGAAACACGAGTGCAATAAAACAATATCAAACTTTGAAGAAGCGTTCAGAGAAGAATTAGAATGGGTGATTAAATGAAAGATTCAACACTAAATAAATGGCTAGAAAATGATGTATTATGGCTCCCTAGAAAGGGGGTTGGTTACTACCCAGTAAAAGATATAGACGAACCTTATGATGAGGAATACTTCGCTAAATATCAAAAGCTTGCAAGTACTCCTATAGGGATTGCTTTGAATAGAGCAAGGGGGGATATTGTAAAGAAACACTTTGATGGGGAAGTTTTAGATGTGGGTATTGGTGCCGGAACATTTATTGAGACTCATGGTAACGCAATCGGTACAGATGTAAATACCGTAGGAATTCAGTGGCTTAAGGATAGAGGTGTTTTATGGGAGGGGGGTGATGTTGAAGCAATGACTTTTTGGGACTCTCTTGAACATCTACCTAACCCCGATGATATGCTAAATAAAATTAAACAATATGTTTTTGTATCAATTCCCATCTTTACCGACTGCTACCATCTCTTGGAATCAAAGCACTTTAGGACAACTGAACATCGTTGGTACTTTACAGAAGAGGGTTTTATCAATTGGATGTACGACAAAGGTTTTGAGCTTATTGAAAGGAATCGAATGGAAGAAGATATTGGAAGAGAAGATATTGGAACATATGTCTTTAAAAGGGTTAAATATGTGGAATAGAGACTATAATTATTGTAAAGCTATTGAAGTTCTTTTAGGAGATGAGGCAGGGTTTGCTAATTATAAAGCAGACAGAGGCGGAATGACCTATGCAGGTGTCTCAGAAAGATATTTCCCTAAATGGGAAGGGTGGAACATTATATATAATCATCTTGAAAATTTTCCTGAGCTTAGGGTACCTTATGAGAGAGAACCTGATAGAGTAAGAGACCTTAATGAAGTTCTCTCTAAAGATTCAAAACTACAAGACAGTCTTCGGGATTTCTACTATACATTTTTCTGGATGTCAATGCAACTTGATAAAATCACTTCTTATGAGAAATGCCTGTTGATCTTCACAACAGGAGTTATGAGTGGGAAGAATACAGCAGCTAAATACCAACAGATTTGTGCAGAGGTAACAGTTGATAAGGTAGTTGGGCCTGTGACAATTCTGGCGACAAATGATACCCCCGATAAGCAATTCTGTTTTCAGTTTTTATTAGAAGTTCAAGAATATCTGACTTATATTACATACAATAATAGTGATAATAGAAAGTTCTTTTTAGGATGGTCGGGTAGGAATATGAAACAGTATAAAAGAATACTAGAGAGCTTTAAAAACAAATAAAGGATAAACTATGGTACTGAGTGATAATGCTAATAGATCGGGTACATTCGGTATCTTTGGAGAATTCTGGTCAACCGATGTAAAGAATGACATCTTATGCCAGTTCTCCTACGGAATATCTGATTATGATTTAAAACCTGCTGTTACAGCAAACGGGGGAAGTGTTACTGATATATCTAACCTGTTAACGGTTTCAGCAGGAACGGAGTCAAATGGGTCTGCGTATGTGCAATCCAAAGATGCTCTGAGATATAGACCCGGACATACTGCTTTCACACAATTCACAACTATATTTTCAAATCATACTAATGATAATAGTGAAGCTTGGATTGGGATATCTGATGGGGATGATGGTATAGAATTAGGCTTCTATAATGGGCAGATGGCCGTAAGATATATAAAAGACGGAACTCCTGTGATGGTGGCCCAAGATAACTTTAATGGGTATTATTATGGGCACAATAATCTTCATCAGTTAGATATGTCCAAGATTCAAGTATGTAGGATTATGTTTGCTTATCTTGGAGGCGGCCCCATTTCAATAGAGATACTTGAAAAAGATTCCTATATTTATAGACCACTTCATACATTTTTCCTACATGGGAAGTTGACAGAGACCCATATTGATCTGCCGTATCTCCCAATCCAAGCTTCTGTACTTAATTCTGGAAATACTTCTGATATTACAATACAATCTGGATCGTGGCAAGGAGGGGTGTTTGGGTTGTGTCAATCCTGTGGGTCTAGACCTTTCCACGTGAGAACAACCGGATTAAATATAGGAACAACTCTTACAAACTTACTCACACTTAGAAGTAAATCAACCTTTAATGGAAGATTGAATAAGATTAGAAGTATATTACAGAGATTACAGTATCTTCCTTATGCTGGAACTGGTCTGGTGACTCTTGTATTGACAAGACCCTCTACATTAAATGGGGTTGCCCCAGATACTTATTTAGATAGTATCACCATGACTGATGTTGACATGACAAATTCCACCTTAGAGTATACAACAAATGCAGTAGCTGTAGTAGAGGGGAGTACTGCAATAACATTAGCAACCTACACTCAAGATGGACAAGGGAACCAGCCCAATACTTTTTCTCCAAGTGATTTAGACGGGAGAGCCTTTGATTTATATCTTGATCCTGGAAAAGTATATACGGTAGCTGCTATGTGTGATTCTATCTTATCACCTCCAGATATTCTTGTATCTGTAAACTGGGCAGAATTATTTTGATGAAGAAGATGAGAACGTATGAAGATGTTATGTCAGGAAGAAGGAGTAAGGAGTATTTATTTTGGAGAAAGCGGGTTATAATGCAGGATGTTTTTACATGTGTATACTGTGGAAAGTTTTCTCCAAATGGGAAAGGTCTTGTAGCACATCATTTGAACAGTTATACAAAAGACGAAACTGCTCAAAGCATGGATGCTAAAGGGGCTACTCTATGTACAGAATGCCATAAAGATTTTCATAAAGCTTATTCATATGATTCATTTGATGAACATGATTTCTATATATGGATTAAAAATAAGGATGATTGATGGCTTGTAACCATAAAAAGAAACCCCCAAAGAAAAGATAGAGGAGTAATCACCCTCCTCTACTCTCAAAATCATCAACTACCATTAGAATTACTACCCCGCATAACATAATAACAATGCCTAGAACAATAAGCTTCATCATAGTTTAAACTCCTTAAAAACCTCCGGGTTAAATTCACTATTTTCAATATCTGTATGTTCATCTACTTCATTAAATATTTTTGCTGAATAGAACATATACCAAAAATATCCTAAGCTTAGAAAAATTATCAAAAAGATAATCGCTACCAAGATACTTATCATTTAAATCTCCATTTCGTATTCAGTGACATAATCACCACAACATTCACAAGGACCGTCAGATTCGTATACAATCTTTCCAGAATACCTAACGTGCTCACGAATCATGTTTTCCCGGTCTATCTTTGAATGTTTCAACTTCTCACAGAACTCTTCCCATGTTTCATTATCAATATCTTTTATTACTTTATCATCAATCGTTAGAAAAAATGTTGTACATCCATCTACATAGTTTAGCTTCATTTTACACCTCCGTATTTATCAGTTCCTTTATTCCAATCGTCATAAAGCTCTTTTTCCGTGACATCAATCTCAACTTCCATCACAACAATATCTTCCAAATCTTTAGCTCCGAACCTAAGATACTTTGTCCCCCCATCTACAAAAAGATACTTACAGGAGCAATATCTAAAATCATGTCTTGCTCTGGAGTATATTCTTTCACCACATTTGGGACAATTTACTGTTTGAACTTTCATTTCAATTTTTCCTTTTTAATTTAAAATACCCCCCTAAACCGTATGAGGATTTACTACAATTAACGATCTACATACAGATAATATTCTGATACGCGGTAACTCATGAAAGTGATTAGACTTGATTATATACTTCTTGAATGATATCTTACCGGAAGAATCCTTAAAGTATTATTAACCATATTTGAGTACCTAAGGGTTATTTTACAGGTTAAGTATTCGTATCTGACTAGTTGCTTATTTTTTAGAAGCTTAGGAGGAGCAACCTAGCATATATACAACATAAACTATATATCAAGAAGGTATCATTGTATATATGCGTTCTATAGAGGTTCACTTAATAGTGGAAGGAAAGATACCGTAGGCGGAATATTTTCAAAGTCAAAAACTTCCAAATATCCACTTCTAGGAATCTTTTTCCATTTAAAAGTGTAAGGTTTGTTCTTTATGTCGGTTTCTATCTTCCAAGCCCACCACATTTTCCCATGTCCATGATTATTAGAAATAAGATATCTTTCATCTTTATAGTAAAGAATACCTGTCATGATAAACGCCCAATATGATTTTGTCTACCTTAGCTTGATCTACTTTTTCAGGGTACTCTGATTGACCTACAAGCTTATATACATAATCAAGTTTATCAGCAATATCATCTAAAATATTAGATAGCTTAGACTCATCCGTATTATATTTAACTTCCATAATCTTTTTTGCGGAGCTTAGGGGGTACTTAATAAACCCAGTTTCTAAGCTTCTCAAATATTGTCATTTATTCTCCTTCAAAATATGCAATAACTGTTTCTGTTCCTTCTGGAACTTCTGTAAAACCTAAATCAACCTGAACATGATGTACAATGCCTTTTCGTTCAAGGTCTTCTTTAATTGTTTTAAACTTATTATCTCTTGCTTCTAGGACAATAATCTTATAAGGAGCTTCATCTGTACTTTTTAAAATAAGATTTGTTACAGCGTGCCCCACCTGAGCAGCAAGCTTGGCAGGAGACATTTTAAGATTCCTTTTATAATAACATTTTACTGTCATAAACTTTCCCCCAAATACTCTGCAACAAGTTTCTCAGAAAATCCTGCTGCCAAAAGAACAGGTCTTACCAGGAAATCAATATAATCCTCAATAGATTCAAAACTATCATCAACTTCAATTGTGTATATTCCGTTGTTGTCGGTTAATTCAATCTTTCTCATCTTTAATCCTTTTTTTATCATTTTTATAGAACCTTTATGTTCCCTATTTTCTGAATTTCTCCATTTCCGTAAAAACACCATGTCATCCCTGGCTTGTTAATCTTAAATAGATTATTCGCATAGTACCCATCCCAACCTTTTAATGAACGTACTAAAAGAACTTGTTTATCGGCAAAGTCAGCAACATTGAACTTATGGAAGTGCCCGACAGCAATGACATTAGGCTCATCTCCAAATATTTCTCTACAATAGTCAACCTGATTCATAACTGCTGAATCTACAACCGAACGAAATACATCCCCATGTGTTGTCAAAACTTTTACCCCATTTACTGTATCAAGATAGTGAGTGCTAATATGATTTACCACTTTGACACGGTCACTAAGTCCTGCAACCTTAATTACTAAGGACATCTGTTTGTATAGAAATGTCTCATAATTTAGATATTTCTTAGCGAATAACTTTTCTTTAGACAGACGAGAATGATTCCCTTGGTTGAATATAGCAGTAATTGTTTCATATACGTTTAGAATCTTTTTAATTTGTTTTAGATATTCAATTGTCATGAGATCAATCTGTTGAAAGATATCAAGTTCAGCGTTATTCAATTGATCCAATAGGTGTAAACTTTCTAAACTGTCTCCAATCATATTCAACCTAAGATTTTTACTCAATGCCCCCATTGAAAGAAAATCATCGGTAACTTTATTCAGACGATATTTAAAAACTTCGGAATTGTATTCATTCCCGCATTCTTCTCTACTTACAGATACCCCAACATGTTGATCGGCATAAAATATAGCAGCTCCCTCATCAGGAATACTACTATCAATCTTAGGGACATTCACATGGAAGTCGACCTTTTGAATATAATCACCAAGCTTATTCTCAATAGTATCCCATACTGTATCTTCTCTGGCCTGTTCTCTAATAGCTTTTCGTAGCATATTAGTTGTATCCCTAGCTCTTACGATAGATTTTTCTTTTTTATGTAGTTCATCATATAGATTATCCAGTTCCTCTGCTTGTTTCTCAATCTGTTCTCTATAAGCATCACAGCCCTCTTCCTCTGCATTAAGGTCAGCAGTATATTTTTTACGGTCTTGAATTGTTGCAAGAGAGCCGTCCGATAGAGTTAATCTTAATCGAAGAAGTCTTAGAACTTCTGACACACGGTATTGGGTTGTATCAAGTTTCTTCACCATCTCCGCCCTTGAATCCCCTTCTTCATACATACTAATAAGTTGATTTACATCGAAGCCAAATTTATTAGTATACTCCTCAACAATCTTTTTATAACTGCTCATTTATTTCCTTTTATTTTTTATGCCATTTCCAACTTAGAAAAGTCCCTATAGTGGAACCTCCTATATAACCTATTGTTGTAATAATTGTTCCTTTTGCTATTCATAGCCTGTTTGATATCCTCTGAATGCAGGATTCTATATTTATTATCAATCAGAAATATAAATACTGTTTGGATAATAAATACTACGAAGAATTCTAGTATAATGCTGCACCCCCCATGTAATATAAAGGGATAACTCATTAATAACCTTCTTGCTTCCAAAGCTTAGTGTTTTGGTAACATTCAGAGTTATCTCCTCTGGGCGATAACCTTTTTGAATATCAATCAACTCGATAAGTTTTTTCTTTGTAAGTTTCA
>Ga0214471_10000565_pt1 | contig 31421 bp, 35 predicted proteins | sample RVTome_5_FD_207665 | JGI IMG/M metagenome (GOLD analysis project Ga0214471, IMG submission 207665) | Soil microbial communities from uranium-contaminated site in the Upper Colorado River Basin, Wyoming, United States - RVT142D155 | ecosystem: Environmental > Terrestrial > Soil > Contaminated >... | reverse complement strand
CCCCAGCATGTTGGGCTCTTCAATCTCCTTGTACAATGCAAAGCCGGTGTCAATGTCGGCTTGCGTCGCGATGATCGCGTTTCCCCGCCGCTCACGGTTGAAAAGGTTAAGGAGAGCGTGAGCCTTCGCTAACGAAAGGATTCGGGGAAAGTCGCGTTGGTGCCTGGCCTGAAGGTTAGGATGGTCAGCAAGAAAGCGTTTGTAGGCAGCTTCGTAATCCAGAATAAGGACTTCCCTTATCCCTGACTGCCTTATCGCCTTTATCCTCTTGCTGAGGCGCAACCTTTCAGGGTCATCCTCAACTTTGCGTTTGTACTCCTCAGGATTTCCCTTACGCATTGCTATGAGCCTCAGCGACTCCTCGAGCTTGGCTTGGTCCGTCGACGGTGAAAGTAAAACTAGCCGAGTCTTTTCCTGTGGGTCGCTTTTCAACCGCGCGGTACAGAAAATGACCGAAGGGAAGCCCCGGACGATTATGGTTTTTGTACGCAAGCCTGACTTCTGGCTTCGGTCTGCAATCTTGTACGTCAGTTCCTTCCTCTCATGAGAGAGCAAAGGCCGCAGTTTTTCTAATAATTGAAAGTGTGGCATATCCTGAAGAATCAAGATTTTCGATTCCAAGTCAACGATGAAGACCTTCCTTTCCGCGTTCCACCCGGAAGCATCGTGAAAAAACGCCTGTGGGGAAGCACCGCCAAGTATTACAAGCTCCTTATCCGGGAAGAATGTCGCGAGCTCTAGGGGCAGGTAGCTCTTCCCTGAAGAAGACTCTGCCACGAATGCAATGTTAAGCTGGTCATTCTCGCTTTGCGCGAGTAGCATTGCAGCAAAGCAGATTTCCTTAGACGCCATATCTTTCTTTATCGATGATTCCAGGACTGCAGCGACGTCGTTAAACGACATTTCCTCAGTTATCTCTTCGGTTAAGGGTACACGCTCTTCCTCTTCCTTGTCCTTTTCGGCCTTGCCGTTGGCGTTCTTGGTTCCGTCCGTCTTTTTCTGCAATGCTGCCTCTGCCCGCTGTATTATCATGTACTCATGCCGCAGCTTGGCCCGTTTGTCCAGCTTGTCATTCGGGAGCTGCAGGACTACATCAAAAGGCATGTCAGTAACTAGCCGCTGGTCCTCCGGTGTAAGCGCCGATAACCACTTCTGCCATGCGGGATTGCCGTAGTCTATCGGACCAAGTTCCGGAATTTTCTCGGTCAAACTTCCAGCTCCAGCCGCAGCTTGAAACTCTTCAGGACGTAATTGTTTGCGAACTCCAGTTGTCGTTGGAGCGCGTCGACGCAATCATTTTCAGCCGCCATCATTGCAACGTCCTGAGCCTTCGTTTCATAGCGTCGGTCCGGAAAAGTCATTTCCGCAGGTCCTGACATAAATAGCAATTACACCATAAAGGTGGGTCAACTGTCAAGTCTGCAATTTTCGTCTTTTCCCGGTATCGACTCCCCCCGCCCTTCAAAACGCCAGATTTATTATTCTCTAAGACTAATTCCAATGTGCACAACTCCTGCTAGCTGGCCGGCCCTTACGGCTGGCCTCCTGGCCGGGGAGTATCTAGCTGCACTATAAGGCCGTCTTTGTCCGGTGTTATGCGAAGCTTGTCGCCTGGTTTCAGTTTGGCTGCCTTCATGACGGGTCCCGAGAGGTACAAAACTCCATCTTCAGGCGTGCCAAAAAGCCGCTGTGTGTATTCTTCCGTCACTTCGTACCGCGCTCCTCTATCGCATCTAGCACGTTGTTGATTATGGAATCATAGCTCATCCCTTTCCTGCCAGCTAAGTCCAACCGGTCTTTGGTCTTGGGATAAACCCTGATTGTTGTCGTTTTGACCCCCATGAGACATACATAATAGATGCCGTCTACACATAGACTATTACGGGACGACCGGGGTAAGGCTTGAGCACGAATAACGACGTATATCCGCGGGATTTTTACGGCTTAGTAGCTTCCATGCCCGGATACCGCAAAGAATCCTATGTTAAACTTGGAATGCGGCACTTCAATATATCAGAAAAAACAGCCGAGAAGCGCCTTAACAACGAAATTGAAGAAGGTCGCCTGTTTGAAATTGAGGATCCGGATGATGCACGATTAAGGAGAATTTTGCCACGCGAACCAATGGAGCGGCAGTCAGCAAGCCCAATTGGAATAGCTCCCGTCTATGGCGAATTGGCGAAGAATATTTTCTGTAATGACCTAGATTCGAAGGATTATCGCGTCAGATTGAATGTGTATGTCGTAAGACTGCATCTTGTACACTTCGCCATAAAATTACTAGACCAGGCTACAGCCGAGAGTAATGGTCGTATCAAATACGCAAGTGAAAGGAACAAGCTGCAAAATATCCTAATCAAAATTCACAATATGATCAAGGCCGATCCAGATTATGATAAGGTTCAACGCTTGGTAACTATCGAGGTTTACCCGCCCAATCCGTACCCCTTGAAGTCGTACCTTAAGCCACCAGAAAATCCATATCGTAACGCTGTCTGCTTGATCCAGACTAAGCACTTCATAATGCATAAGTTGCCCGCCGCACCCCAGAAAGGGCCCAAAAGTGCCCAAGTCCAAAAACTCTAAAAATTAGGGCTGTTTTATGTCCAAAATAAATCGCAAAGTCATGGTCTTAGTACAGCCTTACAGAAGCAGGGCCGCACACCTGAGTCCATGCAGAAAATTTTAGACTTAAGCCAATCCAAAAGTTCATAAATTGACGTTTCGCAAAAGGATGCGTACAATATTATGTTTGCCATAGTGCACATGAGTGATGTAGTCAGGATTCCACCAAACAGGCTGACCAATTCCCTCAAAGATGCCGCTATCCAGATCCTCAAGGAAAAGTACGAGAGCATGCTGTCGCCAGAGGTTGGCTACGTCGTCATGATAACGGACGCCGAGGTGAGCTCGGTGGGCAAGCTGGTGGCCGGCGACGGCGCGACCTACCACAAGGTCACGTTCAAGGCGCTCACGTTCTACCCCAAGCTGCAAGAGATAGTCGAGGGCGAGGTTGTCGAGATCACGGACTTTGGTGCTTTTGTAAGGATAGGCCCCACGGACGCGCTTTTGCACCTTTCTCAAATTACCGACGACTACTTGAAAAGCGATGTTAAGCAGGGCGCGATTGTCGCAAACCAGTCGTCCCGCACGCTGAAGATAGGCTCCAAGATCCGCGCAAGGATTACTGCCGTGAGCTTAGGCAAGGGCGCGGGCATGGGCAAGATAGGCATCACCTGCAGGCAGCCATTCCTCGGTGCGCTTGAATGGATACAGGAAGAGATCAAGAAGGGCAAGCAAGCTGCGGCGCAAGCTGCAGGCGGAAAGGAGAAGAAGGGGGCCAAGTAGTTGGCAAAGGAAAGGGCCTGCAGAAAGTGCAAGGCGCTCACACAGGGCAAGGTCTGCCCTGTGTGCAAGTCCACCGACCTGAGCCCGGACTGGTCAGGTATCATACTTGTTTTTGACCCTGCCAAGTCCCTCGTCGCAAGCACGCTTGAGATAACGGCGCCAAGCAGGTACGCGCTCAAGGTCCAGTAAGCCTGATGGAAAGCCTGGGCCCGTTTCTTGCAGTCCGCAAGGCGCTTGCGAGCTTTTTGCAAGAAGACATTGGCACCGGCGACGTCACGAGCGATTCTGTGATACAGACAGAACTTGCGGGAAAGGCAGAGATCGTCTGCAAGACTGACGGCGCGACTGTCTGCGGCCTGGAAGAAGCAGGTGTAGTTTTTGAGCTGTCCGGCTGCTCGAGCAGGGCACTTGTAAAGGACGGTGTAAAAGTGAGAAAAGGAAAACGCGTTATGACTGTTTCTGGCAGCGCGCGCTCGATACTGAAGGCAGAACGCGTGGCTCTCAACTTGCTGATGAGAATGAGCGGCATTGCGACTGAGACCAGAACGCTGGCAGAGTCGGCCAGCCCGGTTAAAGTCGCGGCAACGAGAAAGACTGCGCCTGGCTTGCGCTACTTTGACAAAAAGGCGGTGATTGCAGGTGGCGGTCTAGCGCACAGGATGCGCCTTGACGACATGGTTCTGATAAAGGACAACCACATAGCCCTTATGGGATCGCTCAAAAAATGCGTCAAGCTTGCCAAGGAAAAAGTCGGAAGCGCGATCAAGGTCGAGTGCGAGGCCAAGAACCCGAAAGAAGCTATTGAAGCCATCAAAGCAGGCGCAGACATCATCATGCTTGATAATTTCACCTCGGCGCAAGCCGCCAATACAATCAAGGAAATAACAAAACTTGGCCTCCGCAAAAAAGCGCTAATAGAAATATCAGGCGGCGTCAACTACAAGAACATAAAGCAGTACGCAATGGCAAAACCCGACTACATCTCGATGGGCTACATCACCCACTCGCCAAAGGCAGTTGACTTTAGCCTGGAAATGCTCTAGGACAGCCCCTTTATCGCCTCGTCTGCAAGCGTGGCAGACTTGGGCGTAAGCACAATAAAATAGTTCCTGTCCGCGCGCTCTACAGCCTGCACGGTGCGGAACTTTTTCGTCGAGACGTCAAAATCTACAAGCCCCTGCTCGAGCTTGCCCTTGGCGTAGACCATCATCAGGAACTCGCCAGTGAGCGGGCTGAGCGGTATTAGCGAAAAGATGTAGCCCTTGTACGAGCTGACAGGCATCACCTGCTTGCCGTAGGGCGCGACCGAAACGAGATAGAGAAAAACATCCTCTACAGTGTTAAACTCTTCATATTCAAACTTCATGCGCTTTTGTGCCGGCTGTCCGAATATAAGGCTTTAACAAAAAGGGCCTAGCCGTACGATTCGAACTTGATGTCGTACGATCCGTCCTTGCGCTTGTTGCGCTCAGTCACGAACCCCTTGGGTATTAGGTAATCGAGCGCGCCGTCTACTGTTCCCTGCCAGCCGCAGATGTAAAACGACGTGTTCTCCGGTGTGACCTTCTCGCCCACGAGCTCTTCAAGAGGCGATAGATCCTTGCCGGCCTTTGGCCTGAGGAACGACTCGACCCTGCCCTTTTGTCCGCTCCAGGTCCTATTAAACCACTCCTGCGGCCTGGAGATGCCTGCGCGGTACTTGAAATTCCACTTGTCCTTGCCCCTGTCCATGCTCTCCTCTTCAAGAGCCGTGAGCAGGTCGCGATAGCCCAGCTCGTCGACGTAGCTTGCGCCGTGCATCACAACGATTTCGCGCTTGCTCTGCGCCGCGTGAAGATGGCTCGAGTACGAAACAAAGGGAGCAAGGCCGGTCCCGCCGCCAATGAGCACCATCCTGCGGTTGTCAGGGCTCCCGTCGTGCATCTTTTCGTTTACAGTGAAAATGCCGGTAGGTTTGACCCAGAGGATATCGTCGCCTTCTTTCATGTTGAATAATTGCGTCGTCAGCCTGCCGGGGACCGGCTTTTTCACCCAGCGGATGTAAAGCTCCCAGTACTTTTTCTGCTCAGGGGCCGACGCAATGGAGTAGGCGCGTCTGATTATCTTTCCTTCGCTGGGCACGTTAGCCCCGATGGTAAGAAACTGCCCGGCCTTGAAGTCCGGGATCGGCCCGTTTTCGGGGGTTATCTTGAAGACAGCAAGATCCTCTTTGATCACCTGTAGGTAGGTTATCTTGCCCTTGTTGTCAACTACCATTACTCCCAAGAATCGTTTTCCGTATAATAAATACATTGTTACACTCGCATCAGTATGAATCAGGTAGTGCGGGCGGAATTAATTAATGTGGAACTGCAGAAGCAGGATCATGACAGGCTGGTTCAGAAGTGGCGGCTCCGACAACGTTGACGACCTTGAAAAGGCGATAAACGAGCTGGGCGATGAGCAGCGCAAGCTGGTGACAAGATTTGACAGGGCTATGAACGATTTTGCGACAGAGCGCTCGCTTGAGACGTGCCTCGACGCTCTGAACATCTCCATCCAGCTTGCTAACACCCGGGGCAAGCTGTCCGAGTCGTGGGAGCACTATGCCCGGCTTATGGAAGGCGAAGTGACAAGGCTGTCAAGGCAGGCCGGTCCTGACAAAAAGTGATCAGTCAGACACTTGCACAGGCATCGACAGTTTTTCAAACTCGTCAAAGAGCGCGTGCGATCCCCTGCCGTTCAGAAAAAGCAGGAACATGCCTTCGTCCATCAGGTTCTCGATCTCGACGCTGATCTCTTCTGTCTGCAATATTGGTGAATAGGAGAGCGAGTCTGTGGCAAGCACCAGCGTCGCCTTGTCTTGGTTGTCTATTATATCGTAAAGTATAGACTCTAGCGACCCCAAGAAACCTATGTCGTACTTCTCTATCTTTGGCCTGACGGCCGTTGCTATAGTCTGTAGCTCGCTCGAGGCGACGAGGGGCGACGTAAAGTTCGTGTGGCCGGCAAAAACCACGTCGCGGTCGAGGCCGCTGTAGCCGTTTTCCTTGAAAAACTCCTCGCACGCCTTTATCATCTGCTCTTCCGTCAGCCACGCGCCTCTGCCTTCGTTCATGCGCGACATGAACGTCTTTGCGGCGACCGTGCGGGTCTTGTTCAACGGCTACAATGCAGCCGCGACTCGATTTAAGTCTCTTGGTTCAAAAAGTGTGTATTTGACCGCTTGTACTGATCTCCACCTTGATTACAAGCGCGTTTAATCAGGACAGAGAAAAGCAAGGCTGTTCATATATCGAATTCCCGGCTATTGTATCAATGTCTGAAAGTGGTGAGAATGAACAAGTGAGAGCCATCCACGACTTTTTTTCATAGTTCTACCGTATGAGAAAACCAAACCCGTTTAAATATTAGGCTGGCCTAATTATCTTGGCCGGCGGGCTGGACGCAGGCCAGATTGGCATCAGTCACTAACCCTAACCACCAGCACAACTGTACGTGGCAGCGGGCGATCCCACTGGACCTCCAGTGGATCAATTTCATGCAATGTCGAATGAAATCAGTCAAGACTACTTGAAGACTATTTTGTGCTTTATGGTGCCGAGTTTTTCTATCGTTATTTCCACCACGTCGCCGTTCTTCAGATATCGTGGCTCCTTCATCGACATCGCAACGCCGGCCGGCGTGCCGGTCGAGATGATGTCGCCTGCCTCAAGGGTCATCGTCCTGCTCAGCGCGGATATGATGCGCTTGATGGAGAGCACCATATTGCTTGACGACGAGTCCTGCCTCGTTTCACTGTTCACCTTTGTGGTGATGCGCAGGTTCTGCGGGTCCGGCACTTCATCTTTAGTTGTTATCCATGGGCCGCAGGGCGCAAACGTGTCGATGCCCTTGCCCCGAGTGAACTGCTTGTCCTTGAACTGGATGTCCCGCGCAGACACGTCGTGTAGTATCATGTAGCCAAACACGCAGCCGAGCGCCTCCTCCTCAGAGATGTGCTTGGTGTCTTTGCCGATTACCACTGCAAGTTCTGCCTCGTAGTCTAGCCTTGTCACAAACGACGGGCAGATGACGTCCCGAAACGGCTGGTTCAATGCGGTCCTGGGCTTCATGAATATCACCGGCTCGTCAGACGGTGTCAGCCCTGCGTCGCGGGCGTGGTCGTAATAGTTGAACGCAAGGCAGATTATCTTTGGCGGGTTCGGTATCGGGACCAGCAGCTCTGCGCCGTCGACCTTGTGCTCAAAATGTAACTTGTCCTTTGCCTGGCCGACTTCGTCAAGCCAGTCCTTGAACATGAAATCCTTGATGCTCGGGGGGACGGGTATCCCCGTCTGCTCCTGTATTTCCTGTCGCGTGACCAGGCGCTTGCCGTCTTCTGACACAAGCGCGTACGTCTCTTTGAACTTGAAGTCGTTTATTCTTGCTATCTTCATTGTCCTTACCTGTGCGTAAGTATCGCTGTCTTGCTCCTGTCAATCCGGCAGAACCCAAACCTGACGAACTGCACCTGAGTTCCCGGTGCAAGGGCTGCTGCGAACGACTCGACGCCGCCACTGGCGACCTCGAGGCTGTCTGGGTTGTACTCCCCGCCCACATACAGCGCTTTTGGAATCATAACCTGAAATTCAACTATATCATCCTTTGCAATCCACTGCACCTTTGGCATCGACTGGCGGATCTCGTCTCCACCCGGCACCGCCCAGACGGAGCGGACCTTGCCGTCCTGCTTGTCCACGTCGGTGACCTTGATGTTGCATAATTCAATGAGCCTCAACTCGTCGCCTTCCTTGAGGTTTCGGGCGTCGTCGCTGGCTATGAACAGCGTGTCTGAGACGTTCACTTTCCTGTTACCAAACGACGCGTCGGTCGGGTGGTTCTTTAACGTGACGTTCAGCATTTTTGCACCCTGGACATGAATTTCAACGGGATCCCTGACAAAGTACAGCCTCATGCACTTGGGGTCGATTATCTTGCGGTTGAACGCCTCAAGTGCCTCAAATGGCGGCTTTGTCTCTGCAAGGGTTAGCCCTAGCGAGAGCACGAACTTGCGTATGGCCTCAGGCACAAAGCCTCGCCTCTTGAAGGCAGAAAGCGTCGGAAGCCGTGGGTCGTCCCAGCTCTTTATCGTCTCGCTGTCGATGAGGGGCCGTATCTTTCTCTTTGAAACCGGCATTCCTTCGAACTCGAGCCGCGAAAACTCGATCATCGCCGGCTTGCGCAAGCCAAGCCTGTCAAGTATCGCAAAGTAGAGCGCGTTGCGCAGTTCATATTCCTTCGTTCGCATGGCGTGCGTCACGCCGTCGAGGCTGTCTTCTATAGGCGCGGCAAAATCGTACGTGGGCCAGATCCTGACCTTGCCTCCTATCTTTGGGTGATCGCCCTCTATTATCCTAAAGAGCGCAGGGTCGCGCATCGCGGTGTTCTGGTCCGCCATGTCGCCCCTGAACCTGATTATGGCCTCGTTCTGTACATATGAGCCGGCAAACAACCGGCCGAGCCTATTGATGATGTCGGTGCCGTCTCCCCTGCACTCGCACGGAAGCCCCTTTGCGCGCAGCCCGCGCATTTTGTCCTGGCTGCAGGTGCACACGTATGCGCCCCCCGACTCGACCAGTTTCCTTCCATAGTCGTGCAATAGCGCGATGTCGTCAGATGTGTTCTTTACTAGGTCGGGCTTGACGCCAAGCCACTCCAGGCCCTCCGCTATCGCCTCATAGTATTCCAGCTTCTCCTTGAGGGGGTTCGTGTCGTCAAAGCGCAGTATCAGCCTGCCTTCGTACATGCGGGCATACTCCTCGTCGATAATTGCGGCCTTGGCATGGCCGATGTGGGGGTAGCCGTTAGGCTCTGGAGGGAACCTTGTCACGACCTTGCCGACGACCGCGCCTTCCAGCGGCGGCAGAGGCGATTTCAGCTCGACGTGCTTTTTTGCTTCCAGCTCGCCGGGCGCAAGCTCCTCCAGCAGCGCCTTCTGCTCTGCAAGCGGCATGACGTTTACCACGGCAACTTGAGCCTTTATGTCGGGAATAAGGCCTTTGATTAGAAAGCGCAGGTCAGGCCTTGAGCCGAGGAGCTTTGACATTACTGCATCAAGCTGCGCCTTGCCGCCGTGGTCAAGCGCGTTTTTCAGCGCGACCACTCTGACAAGCCTGTCGGCTTCACTGTCAAGCGGCACGCTACAGACTCCTGCCGACTATGAAATCCGCGGCAAACGCAAGCGAGCGGCGTGCAGGCAGGTCGCCGTACTCTTCAAGCGACGCAAGGGCCCTGCGCATGTGTTCCCTTGCGGAATTTCTCACGTCCTCGTCCACTCCTATGTCAGATACCGCCCTCACCGCGTCTTTTATCTCGGCAGAGGTCGCGGTCTTTGACCCGAAAACCCTCATTATCTTTTCCTTGTTGGCGCCCTTTGTCCTCTTTATGGCGAGAAGTATCGGCAGCGTCTTCTTGCCCTCGCGGATGTCGTTCCCTGCAGCCTTTCCCGTGACTTTTGGGTCGCCTATTGCACCTATCAGATCGTCCACTAGCTGGAACGCCACGCCCACGTTGCGGCCAAACATGGAGAGGTTTGCCACGTCGCGCTCAGACGGCGCCGGCGCGGCTAGCGCGCCCAGCGCGCACGACACCTCAAAGAGCTTTGCGGTCTTTTTTCCTATCATGTCTGTGTACTGCACTTCGCTAGGGAACTTTGTGTTTGATGCAAAGTCGATGTCGGTTACCTGGCCCTCGCAGATGACAGTGCAGGCGTTTGCCAGTTTTCCAGTCATTTCGGTTATAGCAGAATCGGAGACGCCGGCCTTCTTCACCTCAGAGGAAAGGATTTCAAACGCCTTTGAAAACAGCACGTCGCCCCCGAGGATGGCAAGTGGCAGGCCATATTGACGGTGTACGGTCGCGACACCGTGACGCATCTCGTCGTTGTCCATGATGTCGTCGTGGACAAGAGTAAAATTGTGCACCAGTTCTACCGCAGCTGCCGCCGGCAGCGAGCGTTTTATGCCGCCGCCCAAAAGCTCGCAGCTCTTAACCACCATGAACGGCCGGAGGCGCTTGCCTCCTGTGCGGATGTAGTGCGACGACGCATGGTACAGCTCATTTGGCTTGCCCGACAGGCTTGAAAGCAAAAACTCATTCACTGCAGACGCGCACGCTTCAAGCTCGTTTTTTATGCTGCTTGCCCTCATGCGCGGCCGACCTCTTCTGCTAGAGCTCCTGTCAACATATATCTCGACCTGGCAAGCGACTGGACGTTTGACGCGCCCACCAGGAACATAGTGCTCTTCAATTCCGCAATGACCGAATCGGTAAACGCAAACAGTGCTTCCTTTGAATGCGCTGCCGCCTTCAAGAATGGGTAAGCCATGGCGGCCATGCTTGCGCCAAGTACAACACATTTTGCGACTTCAAGCCCGTTTCTCATGCCGCCCGACGCTATCAGCGGCAATTTCACGGCGCGCCTTACCTGGATGAGGCTTGCCGCAGTGGGGATGCCCCAGTCCCAGAACACCTCGCCAAGACGCGCCTTGGCCTTGTTTTTCATCATATCTGCACGCAGCTTTTCAACTCCGGCCCAGCTCGTACCGCCTGCGCCGGCGACGTTGATCGCGGATACTCCGGCCATCTCCAGCCTAATCGCGACTTCCCGCGAAATACCCGCGCCAACCTCCTTTACGATGACTGGCACGTCCATGTTTTTTACAAGTTCAGATATCCTGTCAAGGACGCCCCTGTACCGGGGCTCGCCTTCCGGCTGTACCAGCTCTTGCAGCGGGTTTAGGTGCACGACTAGCGCGTTTGCCCCTATCATCTTGACTATCTTTCTTGCCTCTTCAATTGTCAGGCCCTTCGCGAGCTGCGCCCCGCCTATGTTGGCTATGAGAAAGGCGCCGGGGGCATTATCTCTTGCAACCGAATAGGTGGCTGCAAGCTCCTCGCTTTTCAGGCCCGCGCGCTGGCTTCCAAGCCCCATGCCAAAGCCGTACTGTTGGGCAAGCTCTCCGAGCCTTCCATTTATTATCGTCGCTTCGTCGGTGCCCCCAGTCATCGAGTCTATTATCAGGGGCACAGAGAACCTGTGGCCGAGAAAAGTCGTCGAAAGGTCGATGTCGTCGTAGTCTAATTCAGGAAGCGCGTTATGAACAAGTTTGACGTATTCAAGGTACGTGGACGCGGTCCTTGCCTGGACGTCTTTGTGCAGTGGTATCTCTATGCCGTCCTTCTTCCGCTGCTTTATCACCTCGATGTCAGAGGGCACGTCGGAGGTGTCCGGCACTTATTTCTGCCCCCTCATCAGCGTACCTACAGGCGTCTTGCCGCCAGCCGCTTCTGCGATGCGCTCGGGTACAAGCCCGTTTACCAGCATTACATCCATTCCAAGGGATGCAATCTTAAATGCTTCTCTCACCTTGCGCTGCATGCCGCCGGTCACGTCCACCCCCGAGGTGCCGGAAAACTCGACCTTGCCTTTTAGGCGCATCTCGGCGACAAGCTCCCTTGACCCCATGTCCCTGTATATGCCGTCGGCGTTTGTGGCAAATATCACCTTTGAAGGCCGGAGCACCTTTGCAAGCATCGACATCAGCGCGTCGCCGGATAGTATAGAGTACTTCTTGCCGCCCATGTGCACCACGTCGCCAAAAGTGACCGGCGTCATACCGGATCCTGCCATCACCCCGATTTCCTTCACCTTGGCAGGAAAGGGCCTGTGGCCCGAGGTGAAAACTGGCGGCGCAAGCGCGTAGGGGTTTGCGCCGGCCTCTATCAGCGAGTTTACTATTATCTGGTTGAGCGCAACCATTGACTCGTGCACGACGGAGACGCCGTGCGGATCGTAGGCTGCAGGCCGGGTGTGCATGTTATACTTGACTGACCAGTGGTGGCCAAAAGAGCCGCCCCCGTGCACAACGACAAGTGGCGAGATTCCTGCCAACACCTTTGATATCCTGTCTATTGCCTCTGCATTCGCGGATAGCGGCCTGTCCTTGAAGGTTACTACCGACCCGCCGAGCTTGACCAGTACCGGCCTTTTCACAGTGGACGTACTTTTTGGATGTGATTTAAAGCTTAGGTGATGTGGCTTGGTGTCTGCCTGTCTGGCTTTGAGCCTGCTACGTGGCCTTTTGGCATCGTAAAGCGCCTGTCGGCAGGTATGACGTACAGCTTGACTGCGCTGTTGACGGCGTAGTGGGGTGTGCCGTCCGGGTTACGGTAGTTTGTCGCTATCCCCACCCTTTCGAGCGACACCCTGACCTTGACCAGCGTTCCGTCCTCCAGCTTGAAAGAGACGGTGTCGTCGCCGATGCTTTCATAATCGAGCATCTTGAATTCTATCTTGTTGTTGGGCAAACTGCCTTCTGTCATGCACGGTATATGAGGCCGGCGCTTATAATAATGCCTCGCCTGCCCGGAATTTGGCCGTCATAATCTATTTATCTTCGAAGCGGGTCAGCTGTCTTATGGGGAGGTTCTTTGGGCGCAGCGAGGACGAGCGCCCTTCCGAGGTGGAGGAAAGGCAGGATTACACCGACGTGGATTTCCAAAAACATGACCTTTACAAGAAGGGCCTCAACCACATGTCAAACGACAAGATGCTTGACGCCATTAGGAGTTTTGAACTTGCACTCAGGATAGACCCGCAGTACATCGATGCATGGGTCAAGAAAGGCTATTCCCATTTCCACCTCGGCGAATACACCATCGCCATTTCCGCCTACGACAAGGCGCTTGAAATAGACGTCAACAACGCCGACGCGTGGAACCTCAAGGGGCTTGCCTACTACAAGATGAAAAACCACGAGAGGGCCATCGAGTGCTGCGAAAAGGCAATTGACATCAACCCCAACGATGGCATGTCGTGGTACAACAAGGCCTGCTACATGACGCTGACAGGCAAGGTTGACGAGGGGCTTGAGGCGCTGAAGCGCTCAATAGAGATAGACATCGAGAACGCCCGCAAGGCAGTCAAGGACCGCGACTTTGAAAACGCAAGGGCGGAGGAGGGCTTTAGAAGGATCATTGAAGTCGTCGTTTTAGAGTCGATAAGGCAGGGCTTCGACTATGTCGGCAAGATAGTCTGGGTGACTGGCATCGACAAGGTCGAAATCGAGGATGCAATCATGCGCCTGTCCATGAAGGGACTGCTTACAAGGCGCGAAAAGCGCAACATCACTGGCCTGGAGGAGTATTTCGAGCTCACAAAGGAGATAGCGGACAAAGTAGGCACGACGAAAAAGGTCGGCCTCTTTGGCAAGAAGGAAGTGTCAGCCCCGATGCAGCAGCTCAAGGACATCAGCGACATCCTTGGTAGGGCAAGGGAGGCAGTCGAGAAGGGTGACCTTGTGGCAACGAAGCAATGCATTGACGAGTTGATAAATCCGGCAAGGCACGGGAGCGCCATGATAGAGCAGTTCTTTGACGAGCACCGCGACCTGAGGCTTGCGCAGATACGCCTGCGGGACAAGGGGCAGGAATATTTGAACGCCAGCAAGTCGGTCCTTGCAGACATGATATCAAAGATAGACATGAAAGTCCGGCAGGGGCCCGTGACCAATCCGGCAAAAGATTAAATCTACACGGACTTTATTGCGTTCCAGATGGCAGAGATAAGAGTTGCCGTTATAGGAATCGGCAACGTGGGCGCGACGTTTGTCCAGGGCGTAGATTATTACAGCAATGCAAAAAACACGGTCGGCCTGTGGCACCAGAAGGTCGCCGGCTTTAGGCCCTCAAACATCAAGCTAGTTTCCGCTTTTGACATAAACCCATCCAAAGCGGGCAAGAGTCTCGCGCAGGTCGCGGCAGAAAGCCCGGCAAAATACCACCAGGTAAAGGACAGCAAGGTCACAGTAAGCCCAGGCATTGTGCTTGACAGCTATGACGGCAAGGCGTCAACCACCTCTGCAGCGGATTTCACAAGGACGCTTGAGGATTCAGAACCTGACGTTGTGCTAAACCTGATTTCTTCAGGCATGGACAAGACATCTGTAGAATACGCTAGGGCCGCGCTCAAGGCAGGAGCGGCGTTTGTGAACGCGACTCCGGCCAAGATAGCCAATTCCGCGCTTGCGGCCAAGTTTGCGCAAATGAGGCTGGTGCTTGCCGGCGACGACCTGCTGAGCCAGCTTGGCGGCACCGCGTTCCACAAGGGAATTATAGACTTTATGGTCGAGCGGGGCGTGCACGTCTCAAAGAGCTACCAGCTGGACGTGGGCGGAAGCGAGGAGACGAAAAAGACGATGGACGAGCGGATAAAGATGCTAAAGAGGGGAATGAAGACCAGCTCCATCGGTCTGGAGGCCCCGTACAGGTTCGAGTCAGTCGCAGGGACTACAGAATACACGGATTTCCTCGGCGACTCGCGCAACAGCTACTACTGGATGTCAAGCGACGGATTTTTGGGCGCAAAGATAATCATGGACCTGACTCTTAGGACAAGCGATGGCGCAAACGCCGGCAACGTACTCCTTGATGTCGCACGGGCTACAAAAGCAAAGGGCAATGTCAAAAAAGTCGCCGAATCGATTAACGCCTACGGCTTCAAGAACCCGCCAAAGAAGGCCAAAATAAGACAAGCCTACGCAGGCTTTGTGGACATGTTCTGTTAGCCTGCCAACAATCTATTAATACCGAGGCAGGCGAGCTAGCCTCATGTCCAAGATATTCTCCGACGCCAGCGAGAAAGAGATCACGAGAACAATAGTCCAGATGTTCAACGAGACAATGATGGAATATGTCGATTCTGATGTCATTATAATCGGCGCAGGGCCTGCCGGCCTTTCTGCAGGCAGGGAGCTTGCAAAGGCAGGCGTGCGCACCCTGATAATCGAGCAGAACAACTACATCGGCGGTGGCTACTGGGTCGGCGGATATATGATGAATCCCGTGACAGTAAGGGCGCCGGCGCAAAAGGTTTGGGATGAGCTTGGCGTCCCGTACCGCAAGATAACTGATGGCCTCTATGCGACATGGGGCCCACACGCATGCTCGAAGCTGATTGCAGCAGCATGTGACGCCGGGGTGCGCTTTTTGCAGCTGACAAAGTTCGACGACTTGGTACTCCGCAACAAGCGCGTCTGTGGAGTCGTCGTCAACTGGATGCCAGTATCAGCCCTCCCAAGGAACATCACCTGCGTCGACCCTGTCGCCCTTGAGAGCAAGATAGTGATAGACGCGTCGGGACACGATTCGGTCGCAGTCAAGAGGCTCATGGACCGCGGATATGTAAAGTGGAAGGGCATGGACCCGATGTGGGTGGAGGGAAGCGAGGACGCAGTAGTCAACAACACCGGCGAGATCTTCCCAGGCCTGATCGCGGCAGGCATGTCTGTGACGGAAACACACGGGCTGCCGAGGATGGGTCCGACCTTTGGCTCTATGCTGCTATCCGGAAGAAAGGCGGCAGAAGTCGCGCTGGGCAAGTTGAAGGAGATGCCGAACCCTCCAAGGCTGAAGGCAAAGTAAAAGACAATCCCCCCGCTTCTCCTTTTTGTTGGATTTTTCCCGCGTCCACTTTTACCGCGACCCCTCAATCGATATTGTGAGGGTAATCGCAGGTGTTTCAGAGATATTTCCAGAATGCAGGATGGACGCAAGGGAGCTGGATGTCATGCTGGCAGAGCAGGCAAGGGTGTCTGACATCAATCAGCCGTTTCACTTACAGCCAAAAGTGCAACAAGATTTTGACTTGTATGGCCGCAGCGTCAAACTGTACGACGGCTTTGAGCTTCAGAGGGTTTTCGCTCAGTCAATACCTGAGCAAGAAAACAGCTTGGATCACCTGCACGTAATTTTCACGGGCCTGCTTGCGTGTACGTATTCAGAAGACGACTGGTGCTACCACGCCCGAACAGTCGTGTGCGGCACACCTTCGATAATCTCACTGCCAGGCATAGTTGAGGCGCCGGCGAAACCGAGGGAGTTTTATGTCGGCCTCAATTTTGGGCTGGACGCAAAATCTGCAAAGAAAAGCGTCGCAGGCAGGTTTCTGGACTACGGCGATTACAGGATTGCCGATGCCGCGTCCAGTTTCGCGCTGCAGGCGATGTTCTTTTTCCTGACCGAAGGCGAGCCGTTCTGCGACGACAACGCCTGCAGGCTGTTAAACGCGCACTGGCAGGAAGACCTGATAAGGACCCTTGAAAGCCTTGGGATATGCCAGAGGCACCGGGAAATTGCAGATAAATTCAACCGCCGACTTGCCGGAACGAAAAGCACGTAACGTCGACCAGCGCATTCAGGATTTCTTGCGCAATCGCCTGCAATTGTCTGAAAATAATCTGAAAATAATCTGAAAAACAGTCTACATGATAACCGTCCGAACGAATTATTAAGAGGTCGAGGGATTTCCGGCTTGTCACCCCTTGTCCGAGAATGCAAAAAAGCACCAAGATGTGATTATCATAGGCTCAGGTCCTGCCGGCTACACCGCAGGAGTATATGCTTCCCGCGCAAAGCTGTCAGTGCTCATAATATCAGGCACTCTTCCCGGAGGCCAGCTGATGACTACAAGCGAGGTCGAAAACTACCCTGGCTTTCCTACCGGCATCTTTGGCCCGGAGCTCATGATGAACATGCGCCAGCAAGCCGAGCGCTTTGGGGCTGCCATCGTCGATGACGAGGTGATACAGGTTGATTTCAAAAAGAGGCCATTTACGATAACCACGCACTCCGAGACTTACACCGCTGACGCCGTCATCGTCTGCACAGGCGCCTCGCCGCGCAAGATAGGCATAGCGGGCGAGCAAAAGTTTGGTGGCCGGGGCGTTTCGTACTGCGCCACCTGCGACGGCCCGTTCTTTCGGGGCGAGGACATCGTAGTTGTCGGAGGTGGCGATACTGCTGTTGAAGAAGCGACATTTCTTACAAAGTTCGGCAAGTCCGTGAGAATAGTACACAGGCGCGACTCGCTCCGCGCAAGCAAGATAATGGCAGAAAAGGCGCTTGTAAACCCCAAGATTAAGTTTGCTTGGAACAGCGTCGTTACTGACATCACGGGCGACAAAAAAGTGGCTGCAGTCACGATAAAGGACATCAACACAGGCAAGGAGACGAAGATTACCGCGGGAGGCGTCTTTGTGGCAATCGGCCACGAGCCCAACACCGCAGTGTTCAAGGGACATCTGGAACTTGACGACAAGGGCTACATGGTGCTAAAGGATCAAACGCGTGCAAGCGTCGAGGGGGTCTTTGCCGCAGGCGACGTGCACGACCACAGGTACAGGCAGGCGGTGACTGCTGCGGGATTTGGCTGCATGGCCGCCATCGACGTTGAAAGATGGCTGTCAGATCAGAGGCACAGCAACTAGTTCAGGCTGTATGCGAGCTTTGACATGTGCTTGGCATTAGCAAGCGCCCTGTCAAACTCTTGCTCCGTGAAAATGCCTTCCCTGACATAAAGGCTCTTGAACTTGCGCCCGTCGTCAGCGAAAATGCCGACTAGAACGCCGCTGCGTATTTTCTCCGCAACCTTTAGCATCGACGTCATGACGGAGCCCGACGATGGTCCGACCAGCAGGCCTTCCTTCTCGGCAAGCATCCTGGCCGCGTCAAACGAGTCGTTATTCGTTGCGGTGAACCACTCGTCAACCACCGACTCGCGCTTCTTGAAGAGCTCCGGCATTGCAGATTCCTCAAAGTTCCTGAGCCCCTGGAGCAGGTGATTCGGTTGCGCCTGAATAGCGACGACCCTGACTGCAGGGTTCTTTTCCTTAAGGTAAGTGGCAGTTCCAGTTATGGTGCCGCCGGTTCCGCAGCCTGCCAAGAAGTGTGTCACGGTGCCGCCTGTTTGCTTCCAGATTTCCGGCCCCGTGCTTTCATAGTGCGCAAGGAAATTAGCGTCATTTTCGTACTGGTTTGGCATGTAGTAGATGTCGGGCCTCGGCTTTGAAATCGCCTTTGCAAGGGCGATACTCTGGTCCGTTCCAGATCCGACCCTTGGACACAGGTCGTCCGACGTCTCGTGCAGCGTCGCGCCGAGGTACCTCAGGATGACCTTTGTCTCGTCGCTCACTTTTTCAGGGATGACTATTTCGACCTTGTAACCAAGCGCCGACGCGATGCCTGTGAGCGCTATGCCGGTGTTGCCTGACGTGGGCTCGATGATTATGCTCTTGTCCTTTTTCAGTATGCCGCGCTTTTCGGCGTCCTTTATCATCCAGTACGCGGCCCTGTCCTTTACAGAGCCAAACGGGTTGTGCCATTCGAGTTTTGCGAAGAACTTGACGTTCTTTGTCGAAAATGACTTTAATTCCACGAGCGGAGTCTCTCCAATCCGCTGGACTACGTCTGGGCTTGCAACTGCGGTCATTTTATTTCGCCTTCTTTATTATGAACTCGAGATCCTTGTTGCTCTTGTTTATGGCAAGGAGCTGGTGGCCGTTGCGGTTGACCCACCTCGAGATGTCCTCTTCGGACTCGGGGTCGTCGGCAACAATCTTTAGCACGTCCCCGATTGACAACCTCTCTATCTCCATCTTGGTGCGGAAAACAGGTTCCGGGCAGTAAAGCCCCCTCACGTCGATGGACTTGGTCGGGCTAGCAGTACTCATGCCAAACAAGATAAATTTACAGCACCGTCATATTAAGTGTTAGTGGTGTGATAGCTAGATACTAATTATTCACTCTCGATAGTCGATAAATGACATTATTCCTTTGAGGTTCAAGCTATTAGGCGTTAGCCTCTTTAAGAATTGAAAGGCTTGGTTTGAGATGTTGGGTCCGGATTTTGCACGCTTTACTTTGCGGCCAGTACGGATGATGACGCAGATAAAGCAATTCATAGTAACGTTCTATTTGATATTTGTTAAATGAGGTCAGAAAGCCTAGGTTTCTTAAGAAACTGAATGCGCTCACCTAACGCCCGCCCGCTGTCAAGGGAGTGCTGGACAAGCTGCAAGAGACTTATCCTCCGAAACACTACAATTTCTCTCTCATATTTGGCGATAGGAATGTTAACTCCACGAACCCATGACCAGGCTAACTACAACGATCCTAATATATAGTTGGAGCCTAATGAGTGCCCATGGACAGATTCTTGGTCGAGTCTCCACATACGGTTCATGATTGCAAACTAGCCGCGAAACTAATCCAATCCATGGGTTATCTGAACAATTTTGATTGGGGCTGCAAAGATGGGGTTCATACGGGTTGGGCCATAATAGAAGCTGAAAACGCATCTCAAGCACTAGGGGTTGTGCCGGCCGTGGTCCGCGACAAAGCGAGGGCGGTAAAATTGTCGAAATTCGAGTCGGACATGGTTGAAAAATGGGAAACATGAATAAACGTACTGACCACGCAAATCAGGTTCTTCCAGGCTCTATCTCGGTTTCCTGCAGCTGCGTGCAGTGACGGAAGCGGATACTAAGTGTTATTCACTCTCTACAACGCCTAAAGAGGTCGTTTTTCTTAGGCCGGATGAGGCGCTTTGCGGAAGCCTTACTGTCTTGCTCAAACTCCAGCCCCCTCACCACCGCAACCGGCACGCCGTCAGACTTGTTCATGACAAGTTCGGCCGCCGACGCCACCTCGTCGGCAACAGCCATTTCTGTCACATGCAACTTGCTGCCAAACATGTCCTTTTTGCCGATGTAGCTCTTTATCGCCTGCATACCTGCAATCCCGATGGCGACGTTCACCTGGCCTTCCCGAAACGGCCTGCCAAACGTGTCGGTGATGACGACTGCAACGTCTTTGCCTGTACTTTTCCTGAACACGGTGCGCAGCTTTTTCGCCGACGCGTCTGGATCTTTTGGAAGCAGCACCGCGCTGTTCCCGTCTGCAAGGTTGCTCTGGTCAACGCCAGAATTTGCGCAGACAAGCCCGTGCTTTGTCTCCGTGATTATTATCCCGTTTTGCACCTTCACCACCTCTTTTGATTCCTTCAGTATGAGCTCGACTATTCGCGGGTCTTTACGCAGCTGCCTGGCGAGTTTCAGCGCCCTTTGAGAGGGCCTGACGGGTCCGAGGTCCACGGCGCGGCCTTCCGCCTTTGAAACTATCTTTTGCGCGATGACGACGATGTCGTTGTCGGCAAGCTCAATGTCGCTGTCGGACAGCGCTCCGGTGATAATGTCAGCAAGCCTGTCGCCGGGCCTGACGTCGCCTGCAACCCTGACCGGGATTACCTGCATAACTTGCAGTTACTGCTGCATGGGACTAGAAAAACCTAGGTGCTTGCTGCAAGCACCGCTTTGCCAAATTTTTTCTCAAGCAGATGCAAGAGCAGGCTCAGGTCGCGGCGTTCTATCGTGTCGTCGGCCTTTTCCTTCACAATCTCTACGGGGCAGAAACCCACTGTGTAGCCAGCAATGTCGAACAGCTTCAGGTCGTTTGCCCCGTCCACGACTACCACGATGTCTTCCTTCTTCATTCCCCAGTCCTTTATCGTCTGCCTTACTGCTGCAGCCTTATCCGAAGTTACGTTGAGCACGACGTCATGCAGCTTGCCGTCCTTGAACACGAGCTCGTTTGAGAATATCCTGTCGACGCCAAGCTCAGCCTTCAGCCTGCCGGTGATTATCGTAAAGCCGCCGGACACCGCTATCATCTTCCACCCCGCCCTTTTCAAGGCAGTGCATAGCTCTTCTGCGCCAGGCATTACGGGCAGGTTCTCAGCAATCTCTTTTGCCTTACTGTAGTCGATGCCCCTGAGCGCGTGCACGCGCCTTACAAGGCCCTCCTCCCAGTTTATCTCGCCCCGGATGCCAGCCTTTGTGATGTCCCAGATCTCCTTCTCTTTTTCCGGGCCTATGACGGACGCAAGGACGGGAAGGTATTCCGCGTCCAGTAACACGCCTTCAACGTCAAAAACGGCCAGCATTTTTCGTTGCTTATCCAAAATTCTCTCAACTCATTATATTAAGCTTGTCAGTAGGACCGGGCCCGCAGCATCTGCTGTCGCTTGTTCTTTAGGTAATCGGTAAGCAACACCTTGTCAATGTCGGCAGGGTTGATGTAATATGACCTGCCTTTGACGTACTTTTCCATCTCGTTCACGTAGCCGAGAAGCGAGTCTTCTTCGCTTATCATTATCGTGTCGATGTCTATCTTCATCGAGTGGCACTTTTTCGCTTCCACGAAGGTGCGCTCGCCGATATATTGATCAACCTGCCTGTAGCGGTAGCACAGATACACAAGCTCGCCAGACGCAATGTCAAGCTCCATGTCCTGGTTCTGCTTGACCGTGTCAAGCGTGTCCTTGTTTGGCGTGTAGAAATGAGAATACGGACGCTGCGACAGTATCTTGTCCTGCTCGCCCTTTTCGTCGATAAAGCAGGCGCTTGGGTGGCCGTCGGTCACGAGCACTATGCGTTTGTTCTCGGCGCCGTCTTTTTGTAGTATCTTGCTTGCGAGCCGGAACGCGGCCTGGTAGTTGGTGTAGTGCAAAAAGTCCGTGCCCGGCTCAAACGTCTTCAGGTAGGGTATGTCCTGCGGAAGCACCTTTGATGCAAGCGCACCAAACCCCACTACATACACGGAATCAGATGGAAAGAACTTGCGGTTCAGGAGATATAGGCTCCACAGCGCTCGCTTTGCAGCTTCAATCCTGCTCATGTCGCCGTACATCGACGAGTAGCGCATGGTGGAAGACAGATCGATGCAATAAACGACTGCGACGCGCACGTCTCTCATCGTCTCGTATTCCTCAAAGTCTTCGATGTCTATCTGTAATGGAAGTTTCACCCCGCCCCCCTTAGACGTGCGCTGGATGGTGTTCAAGAGCGACTTTGGCACGTTCAGCAATCGGATGTCGTCGCCGGGCTCGTACTTTTTATTCGTGTCAAGCACTATCGAGCCCTGCCCGTAGTCGCGCGTCTCATGCATCCCGTAATCGCCGGCCTTGAGCGCCTTCATCACGTCATCAAGTATCTTGCCTCCGATGCTGACAAAGCCCTTGCCCGAAAGCCACTTGGGCGAGTCCTTCAGGTACCCTTTCTGCATCAGCTTGCGCACAAGCGGCATATCATCGCCGGCCTCCTCTTTTGTGCCGGACTGCGAGCCCTTCTTCTGCTGCTGGTCGCCTTCCCTGCCCTCCGACATTGACTGGACCGCGCCCTGCAGCGCCTGCTCCAGCTCCTGCAGGTTCGGAGTCTTTTCTCTCAGAGCTTCCCTGCCCGTTGTCTTCAGCAGCTTGTCAATGACGTCCTTTGGCAGGTCCGAAATGCCCTGCTGCTTCTGCTGCTGTTGCTCGCCCTCCCTGTCATGCGGGAAGTAGACGTATTTCCTGCTGCCAGACAGCTTACTGCGAGAGGGCATAGCTGTTGTCCTTTTTGTCAAGGAGCGGGGGCTCTGTGTGCCGGAGGCCTTCAAGTATCACCTCAGCTACCGCCGCCGTGAGCTCGCCGTTCAGGTCCTGCGCCGCGATGCTTGCGGTGCCTATACCAAGCTCCTTTGCGCGCTCGACCAGCTGCTTTTGTTCCTCCTTGACTGCAGCCACAGTTTCGTTGACCGCCTGCCTGAGCGCCGGGAATTTTGACAGTTGCGATTCGTAATCGCCTTCCATTTTTTTGCCGCCGGGGAGCACCTGCGAGACCTGGAACGCCTTGTTCTTGGCAAACTCGTTCTTCATCTTGGCAATCTGCTCCGGGGCCAGCTTTGAGACGTACTCGAGCGAGACTTCTTTCAATGTTGAATCGATCACCGAATCAAGGATGCCCCTGCGGTTTTCCCGCGTGTCCTCCATCTCTGCAAGCTCAAACTTGGATGACTGGTGGATGCAGTGGATGTCGCAAAAGCGCGGGACAGCCTTCATCCCATGGATTATCGCGCGTGTGCGCTCGGCCTCTCCTACCATCATCTCCATCGAGTGCACCGCCATCCTAACGCTCACTCCCTTGTCATGGTTGACATCATTGTGCGCACGCGTCATCTGTGTTATCTTGGCTATGGCCCTCACCATGAACACGGGCAAAAAGACGTTCCGAGTCTCTGCGACTCTTGTTTCCTGCACCACTATCATCATCTCATCCTCGACGGTCTTTGGATAATGAGTGTCGACGTGGCTCCTGAGCCTGTCAAACAGCGGCTCGATTATCTTGCCAGAGTGTGTGTAGTCTATTGGATTTGCAGTCGCTATTATCTTGACGTCCGGCCTGAATATTACTGGATATGCGCCAGTGGTGAACCTGCCTTCCTGCAAAACACTCAAGAGCGCCACCTGCTTGCGCGGGTCGAGTACCGGCAATTCGTCGATGCAAAGTATGCCGTGCCTTGCTTGCAGAAGCTGCCCCGCAGAATAAGACTCCATGCTGTAAAGTTCCACGCCCTTTTTCGCAATCTTTATCGCGTCTATCTGCCCCACCAAGTCCTTGACAGAGATGTCAGGCGTCGAGAGTATGTACTTGAACCTGTCGATGCCGGAAACCCAGTCTATTTTCGCTTCCAGCTTGTCCTGCCTGATGACGTCTTCGCATTCTCTTGACACGGTGAACTCGGGCGCGGTCCTGACGACTTCATTGCCGGTCAGGAGCGCTACCATGTGATCTTCCGGGATTAGGGTCGGTATGTCGTTTGTCACAGTCCCCCTGACGATCGGTATTGGCGAGAGCAGGTTGCGCGCGATTGCCTCGGCCATCTTGGTTTTGGCCTGCCCTATTTGCCCCACCAGCAGTATGTCGTGGCCGGAAAGAACGGCGCGGTTTACTGCCGGCACGACGTCGTCGTCGTATCCTATGATACCAGGGTACGGGTGCTCGCCAGCCTTTAACCTGGCAATGAGGTTGCCGCGCAGCTGCTCTTCGACTGTCACGTGTTTGTAGTTTACCTTCAGGAGGTCGCCAAGCGTCTTTAGCTGCTTGTATTCTTCGGGGACGCCTGGCATTACCTCGCTATACTTGGGTTGTGAGCTGTACGACTTGTGGACAAGATCGTCAAACTTGGAACTCATGATATGGAAAAGAAGCTGGCATCGTTAGAGATTTAAAGATTCTCAGTGGTTCTCAACGGCAAGCTCAAGCTGGCGCATGTATTCTTCGTAAGCGAGATCTTCTTCGGTCTTGGCAGGCTTTGAGACCATTTTTGCGCCGGGCTGCTTCTTGGACGGCATCGTTTCCATACTGTTTGGAAGGGTTCAGCTTATAACGATTTACATGAACCAAACCGCGTATGCGGTTCAATTTTTTTCACAAAACTTGCCCGTCTTTTGAATAACGGCCATCCGGAGCGGGTGGAGCGGGCAATTTGTTGCAAATATTGCAGGTTTTCGCGCGCAAGAGAACCCAGCATGGTTTTTATTGCCGAATATACGCTTGCTTGGTGATTTGTCCGCTTCGGAGTACAAGCACATACTCAGGATCGCCGGAAAAGACGTTGAAGGCAGCAAGAAATTGCTTGTCGCCCTCAGCCATGTTAAAGGCGTAGGTTACAATTTCGCACAAGTTTTGACGCAGTCGCTTGGCATAAACCCGAACACCCGTGTCGGGTTTCTTACAGACAGCCAGATAAAAGAGATAGAGCAGGCCCTGGCCAACCCAGCAAAGGTGGGGGTCCCGGAATGGTACCTCAACAGGAAGAAGGACATGGACTCGGGCACGACGCACCACCTGATAACTTCGGATCTTGATTTCTCGATAGGCAACGACATAGACAGGGAAAAGACCATCATGAGTTGGCGTGGCTACCGCCACATGTTCGGCCTCAGGGTAAGAGGCCAGTGCACCAGAACGACGGGCAGGAAGGGTGGTGCAGTCGGTGTCAAGAAGGTCAAGATGATGCCAGGTGGGGTTCCGGGTGCAGCCCCAGCGGCAGGTGCGGCGGGCCCTGCAGCGGCTCCCGCGGCAGGCGCAGCTCCGACAGCAAAGCCAGCGGCAGGTGCGGCCCCGGCCAAACCTGCTGGAAAGGAGTCAGAGAAAAAGTAGGTGGACTGATTGGGAGATCCTAGAAAGCAGAAAAAGTTGTACCGCAGGCCCAGAAGGATCTGGTCTACAGACCAGCTTAACGCTGAACTTTACATTATGGGCTCGTACGGCTTGAGGAACAAGCGCGAGCTGTGGTCAGCTCAGACAGAGGTCGCAAGGATACGCAACCAGGCTCGGGCGCTCCTGGCAGCGACCACAGAGGTCAGGGCAGAGAAGGAAAAGAGGCTGCTCAACTTCCTCTCCAGAATAGGCCTTGCAAAAGAGGGCACAACGCTTGACGACATACTCAACCTAAAAGTCGAGGACCTGCTTGAGCGCAGGTTACAGACGATAATCATGAAGAGGTCGGGCGCCAAGTCGCCGTACCGGGCAAGGCAAATTGTCAGTCACGGCCACGTCTCGATAGGCAACAGGAAGATCAACAGGCCCGGATACATCGTCAGGACGGACGAGGAGGGTCAGATACTCGTGCACGTTGAAGTCGCAGCGCCATCTACGCCGGAAGGCGCAGCAGCGACGCCGGCCTCCTAGCTGACGACGTCCACGTGGTCTATCTTACCGTCGGCGTCCATGTCAAAACCCTGGACTACGACTGCCCAGTCCTCCTTGCTGCTGAATTTCTTTAGCACGTCCTCGCTGTACGTCGTGAGGCCAATCACCGCAGATTTTGTGCCGGCCGAACGCACGCCGGCGACCACTACCATGCTCGAAGACTCGTCGTAGGGGTTGCGGATTTTCGCAATAAGGCCGTGGTTGTCAGAACCGTAGCGCCTGCCGGACCTGTCGACAAGTCCCGCCCAGAAATTGCCTTCGTCAAACCTGATAGGCAGGTAGCGGTTGAACTCGGCAGCCACGATGTTGGTGCCCGGGCCCCCTATAGACACCAGGTTGTGGCCGGACAGCGCCTTTTCCGCCTTGGCGTCCACGTCGAGCTTGACCACAAACTCTCCAGGCGCAGCATTTGTTATCGTGCCCAGGAAAAACGCAAGGTGCACGGCATAATGCCCGTCACGCGCAGAAGACTTGTACGGGCCGTGGGGCTCGGGCGCCCCGACGATCATGAGCCCGTCAAACGACTCGTCTTTCACAAACCCCTCGAAAAACCGCAGGGCGCTCTTGTGGCGGCTTGCGCCCGGAGACTCGACGGTAGTCTGGCCCCAGCCGAGCTCGACGCCAAACGCGGGACTCGCGGCGTGATAGAGGCGTGCGGTGCCGCCCCGCACAAAATTGCTCCCGGCTTCTTCGATTGCGCCCACCTGCGCGAGTCGGCGCATGTAGTAATACGCGCTCTGCTCGTAGATGCGCAGCTCCTTTGCCACCTGCGCGGGGTACATGGACTTAATTGACAGGAGCTCCATTATCCGCCACGCAACGGGGTTTGCAAGCACGCGCATCTGGGCGACGTCCCGGAATATCTTTATCTTCTTTGCCGATACCTGGCCGTCAGATTCCGTGACGAGCGATTTTCTTGCCAACGGGGGCTATAGCACTGTGAATTATATAATACTTTATAGTGGTATAACATAATATACAATATTAAACCTTATTTTACGCAGAAACAATTATAATATTCTAGATAGGGGTCAAGACACTTATTCACAAGTGTTTTAAATGATCACCCTCAATGTGGTTTAGCGTGTGCTCGATAATAGGATACAGTGGAAGGCAATCTGCCGCCCCGATAATCGTCGACAGCCTGAAGAGGATGGAGTACCGGGGCTACGACAGCGTCGGCGTCGCCATGATAAAGGACGGAAGCCTAATGGTGCGCAAGGGCACCGGTAAGGTCGCAGAAGTCAACCAGAGCCTCGGCATAAGCGACATGTCAGGCCTGATTGGCATCGGGCACACCAGATGGGCAACGCATGGCGGAGTCACTGACAGCAACGCGCATCCCCATTCTGCCTGCAAGAACAGCATCGCGGTCGTCCACAACGGCATCATTGAAAATTATAAGGAGTTGAAAGAAGAATTGACGGCGCAGGGCCACGTTTTCTCGTCCGAGACTGACAGCGAGGTGATTGCGCACCTGCTTGAGGCGCACCGCAGCACGGACGTAAAGCAGGCCGTGATCGAAACGTGTAAGTGCCTGCGTGGAAGTTACGCTTTTGTTGCGGCGTTCCAAGACGGCACGATTGCCGGCGCAAGGTATGAAGAGCCGCTTATAATAGGCGTGGCAAACGACGGCTACTTTGTGTCGTCTGACGTTCTCGGGTTTTTGCAGCACACGGACAAGGCGATATTCCTTGACAACTGTGACATCGCGGTAATCGACAGCAGTAGGCTGGAGATCTTTGGCTTTGACGGCGTGCCAGTCGCAAGGCCGATAACGCAGGTGGCGTGGGAGCTCGGAGAGGCCGACAAGGGCAAGTACGCCCATTACACGCTCAAGGAGATAAACGACCAGCGCCTCACTATAGCAAACGCGGCAAGACAGGACGAGGCTGCGATGGCAAAGTTCTGCGAGATCTTGGCAGGCGCCAAGACAGTCTACATCACAGGTAGCGGAACGTCCTACCACTCTGCGCTCATATTCAAGCAGATGCTCGCCCACTTTGCCAAGGTGCGAGCCGAGACCGTGATGTCAAGCGAGGCGCAGGACGGCCTTGCGGCGGTCGATGCTGACTCTGCCATCATCGCGATCTCGCAGAGCGGCGAGACTGCCGACGTGCTCGCGTCGGTCAAGATGGCAAGGGCCCGAGGCTCAAAGGTGCTTGCGATAGTAAACGTCACGACGTCTTCGCTTGCAAGGGGCAGCGACTGCTTTTTGTCAACCAACTGCGGCCCAGAAATAGGAGTCGCGGCGACGAAGAGCTTTACAGGCCAGCTCGCCCTTGCATATTCTGTCACTGACAGGCTTGCAGGCGGCAGCCTGAAGGCCGGCGAAAAGGCCGAGTTTGTCGAGGCCGCCGAAAAAGTAATCGCGATGTGCCAGCCGGCGATTGAAAAGATGGCCGGCGAACTAAAGGACGTGAATGACATCTACCTCCTTGGCAGATCTACCCACTACCCAATTGCGCTTGAAGGCGCGCTCAAGCTGAAAGAGCTTGCCTACGTGCATGCAGAGGGCGTGGCCGCAGGCGAGCTAAAGCACGGCCCGCTTGCGCTCATGGAAAAGAACACCCTCGTGGTCATGTTGAGCCCGGGAGACGCCACGCACAGCGACTCTATTTCCAACGCGCATGAAATAAAGGCCAGGGGCGCAACCGTCATCGGCATCTCTGACTCAAAGGACGACGTCTACGACCACTTTGTCGAGATACCGCACATGGAACAGGAGGCTTTCTACCCAATTGTTGAGGTCATCCCGCTACAGATGCTTGCGTACTATCTTGCCTTGGCCAAGAACGCGAACCCCGATTATCCAAGAAACCTAGCAAAGTCCGTGACGGTAAAGTAGAAAAATTAGAAAAAGAAGAGAAAAGAGACCCGCTTACTGCTGCGAGTTCTCGCCTGCAGATGTCCTGTATCCTGTCGAGGAGCCCACCGGGACGTCCGGGAAGCTGTCGTTCATGCGCTGCTCTGCGACTGCGCCTGCCTCGGCAAGTATCCTGTCGACATCCTCTCCTGCCGCGTCGAAGGCAAACGAGGTGTTTCCAAGAGAGCCAGCAGACATCATGATGTCGCTGAAGACGCTGTTTATCTCTCCGAGCTCGCGGTCGACCTCTGGCATCACACCTGAAAGGCCCGACCTCACTCGTGTGAGCGCACCCATTGCAGGCCCGATTGCTACCATTACGTCTCCAAGGTCTATCGTCGTCTCGAGGCGTAGCTGTATCTGCTCAAGCGCCATCTTCAGTTGCGATATGGTCTTTATGATCTTGCGAACCTGCGCAAGCTCGTTTGACACCATCCTTCCTGCTTGTGTGTCGTGCCTCTGCAGTGAGGAGACCACCTGGTTGAAGAGGTTCTTCTCCTTACCGCGGAGTTTCTCCAAAATAGCGTCAAGCTTCTGATTCTGTGCCTGGAGCTTGTTCTTGGCAAACTCGATCCTTGGTTTCAGCGGCTGTTGCGGTCCGAGGCTCTCTTTCAGTCTCTCCGACATGTTCTGCCGGTTGTCCGGGACCCAGTTATTGGCAAAGTTGGTCATGCCAACTAGCCTATGAAAACGACGTTAAATTGAAGTGTCATCATTCAGTAACCAACAGCTAATATTTTGTAGACACTAGTCAGGCGTGTTGAGACGGTATCGGCTTCAGAAAAATTCAACATAACGGTCGTCCGTGCTTTGTGCAGAAATACCAGAATCCCGCGGGAAAACATTAAATCCTCTGCCCAACCAGATGCGGATGACACATGCCGAAGGCAAAGGAGTCCGAAGCGCAGGAAGAAGGACTACCAAAGTGGGCTGAGGAGGAGATAAAATCGGCCCAGTTTGGCGAGCCCGGAGTGACGACAAGGACTGGTTACATACTTGAGATATACGAGAAGGACTCTAGGCTCGACATCCAGGTGTACGAGTCGATGCCAGACGGCAGGGTCATAATAGAGGGCATCAACCTTCCCAAATCGACCAAGTTAAACGATCTCCTGAAGGGCTTTGTCTACGAGTTCAAGATTAGCGTCTACACCGCACCCCTGAGCAACAAGGTCGTCGAACTGCTCAAGACCAAGTTCGGCTTAGACATGAAGGCTATTTACAATTTTGAGATAAAGGAACTGACGCTGATGGACGTCGAGTCTGACCTGCCCACCCCTTCATCGTCGGAAGACGAGGGCGACGACTAGATGCTTGGCGCAGGCTCTGCGGGCTTTTTCCCTATTGCAAGCTTCATTATCGCTATCCACATTATGACCAGCGGGACGTGGTAGGAGGCAATACGCCAGGCGATTATCACGTTCAGCTTTGAGTCCTGGGCTATCGTCTCCAGGTCAGGTATGCTCGAGAGGTTAGAGACGTAAGCCCATATGCCAAGCTCCGTCAGCCCCGAGCCCCCGATGGTTATGGGGATGTTGCCTACCACGTTTGAAGCAGCAACTGCCATCAGCGAATCGAACAGCCCGACGCCGGAACCTATGGTGTCCGCAAGAACTAGGAACGATACGCCGTAGGCCACGTACGAGACAAAGGTTATCCCGAGCCCCACGACAAACGGCCTTATCACCTTGGTCGAGGCAAAGTTCTCCCGGCTCATCGTGCACAGGTCGCCAAGCGCCTTGTTTACCTGCCCTACGTAGCGCTCGGCCTTTTTCTGTGCAAACCGCTCCACAATCCTCACGATGAATAACGGAACCTGCATGTTGCGCTTGGCAGAGTAGAGTATGACGAGGAACCAGAACGTAAAAGTTGGAAGCGCCAGCAAAATGACTGTTATGCCTATTGTCGTGCCGCCACGCAATATCGCAATAGAGCCAGCGATAAAGCCAAGTATCGTGACTGCAAATACGTCGGCGATTATCTCCATAGTCGCAACCCACGCCGCCTTGCCCGGCGGGACGCCCTGCTTTGACATCCACGCAATCCGGACGAACTCGCCTCCCACGTATGACGGTGTTGTGTATGTCACGAATTCGCCGGCAAGCCGGGCAGCCATCGTCCTTCCGGGCGAGGCTACGTCTTGGCCTATGAACTTGCGGATAAAGTACTTGAACCTGTAGGCCTGGAGCATTATCCTAGTAACGGCTGCAAGCGCAGCCGCCACAAAGGGCATCAGGCCCACGGCGAATAGATCCTGGGGCGAGACGCTTGTTGTCACAAATATGATGACAAAAGGCACGATGCTGGCCGGGACCGCCAAGATTCGCCAGTTCAAAGTTAGCGCACCTACAAAGTCGTCATATAATAACCAATGTCTTGACGATTATCGATACATAATAGCCGTCCAATCTTATATTATGCCCGTGACACTTCACATCGATTCAAGGGCATACAAACTCTTCATATCGTCCCTAAAAAGCATACACACAAAGAACGCGTACGTGGCTGGACTACTTGATTTCATGAAGCATGCAGAAATATCTACTTTGGACGACTTTATTTCGATGGAAAAGAGAGAGCTCCAAGACTGATTAATTGACTTTTGTAATAGAGCAGAGAAAAAGACTAGCCTACTCTTCGGTAAGCATCAAGCTGTCAGGGGTCGTCCGGTTTTGCGAAATGTCTGATATTGAACTTAGAGCCTATCCCAAAATTAACCTCCTGTAAACAATGATGCAGCAGGCCAGCTGCACCAGTCCAAGGTAGTTCTCTGATTTCTTCTCGTACCTGATGAGCAACTTTCTAAACCTGTTATGCCA
>Ga0214471_10000563_pt1 | contig 31458 bp, 24 predicted proteins | sample RVTome_5_FD_207665 | JGI IMG/M metagenome (GOLD analysis project Ga0214471, IMG submission 207665) | Soil microbial communities from uranium-contaminated site in the Upper Colorado River Basin, Wyoming, United States - RVT142D155 | ecosystem: Environmental > Terrestrial > Soil > Contaminated >... | reverse complement strand
GCCCTCGGTATTCTCCCGAAAGATGACGAAGTCAATCTGCCCTGACTGCCCAGTCCGGAGCGGGGTGAGGTCGGGATGATACAGCTTCACCGGCCGGAGATTCACGTACAGATCGAGCCGGAACCGCAGACCGAGCAGGATGTCGCGGGCGTGTTCGTTGCCCGGCACCCGCGGGTCGCCCAGCGCGCCGAGGAAGATGGCGTCCACGTGGTCACGCAGGTATTCGAACGTGGCCTGTGGCAGCGTTGCGCCGGTGGCGAGGTAGTGATCGGCGCCGAGGGGCAGGTGGTCCCAGGCGATGCGCGCGTCGTCGAGCGCGGCGGCGTGCTCGAGAAGCGGGATGGCCGCGCGCACGACCTCGGGGCCGATGCCGTCGCCGCCGATGGTGGCGATCCGCAGGGTCCGGGTCACGGCGTCAGGCGGGGTGGGCGGCGCCGCAGCGCGGGCAGAATTTCCAGCCGGCCCGCAGCGTGTCGCCACACCGCGCGCAGGTGGGCGCCCCGACGGCCGTGCCGCAATGCGGACAGAAGATCACGGGCCGGTCGTCCGGCAGCGCGGCCCCGCAGGCGGCGCAGGGCAGCGCCGCCGCCGGGGACGGCACGGCTGCAACCCGGGCCGGGGGCGCTGCCGGGGGCCCACCCGGCTCGTCTGCCAGCTCGAAGGCCGGCCCGCGTGGCGGCGCCGCTACGGGCGCCGGCACCGCGGGCGGCGGGGGCTCGGGAGGCGGCGCGTAGCCGTCCTGATCCGCCAGCACCTCCCGAATCCGACCGGTGTCGAGCCGCACGCGCGCGCCGGCGAACTCCCGGAACAGGGTCGGGTCGGGGTTGGGGCTGGCCAGCTCCGCCCCCAGCGTCTGCTGCACCTCGTCCGGCTCCACCGTGGCGTATCCGCCCAGCCCGGCAAGGAGGCCGAGCATGGCCCCCTCGTAGTCCTGATGCGTCGCGAAGCCCAGCAGGTTGCGGTGCGTGCGGTACGGCACGATCTGCTGGTACAGCTCCGCCACCTCGAAACCGCTTCGGAGGCGCGCCGGATCCCGATCGGCGAGCGCGGTCACGACGCCCCGAAACAGCCGGGCGACGTCGTCGGCCTCGATCAGCGCCATGCGTCCCGCCACCGGTCGTACAGCACCGCCGTCACCCCCGCGGACGCCAGCAGCTCCGCGCCGCTCGGGTCGCGATACGCGTGCCGGTAGAAGACATGCGTCACGCCCGAGTTGATGATGAGCTTGGCGCAGAGGACGCACGGGCTGTTCGTCACGAACACCACCTTGTCCTTGACGGCGCCCGGCGCCTTGATCAGCGCGTTCACCTCGGAATGGATGCAGCCGCACTGGCCCGGCACCGTCGAGTCGCATCGGTTGGGGAGCCCGCGCGCGTTCCCGTTGTACCCGATCCCCAGGACGTTCTCGAGCAAGGCGTCCGTCACGACGGTGCCCACCTGGAGCCGGGAACACGTGGACCGTTTGGCCAACTCCTCCGCCACGCGCATGTACACCTCGAACAGGGGAACCCGGTCGGGTGGGGCCGGCTCGTCGAAGCACACGTTCAGCGGATGGGTGTTCGCGGGGACGTCGTCCTTGAAGAAATAGCTGCTCATGGCTCCGTCTGTGCGACGAGGGTGGCGAAGTCCGCGTCGGGATCGGAGTCGAGGTAGTGACCCTTGGCGCGGCGCGTGTCCAGCCACGCGGAAAACCCGGAGGGCACGGCCGCCTGGGAGGTGATCTGCTCGGTGGCGGCCCGGACGGCCAGGTAGTCGGCATACTCGTTCTTGGCGTGGCCGGCATGGCCGCGGACCCAGCGCCACGTGACCGCATGGCCCGACTGGACCTGGAGCAGGGCCTGCCACAGCTCGAGATTCTCGATGGAGCCACCCTTGCGCTTCCAGCCGCGGGCGCGCCAGGATGGGACCCACTCCCGCATCCCCTTGATGAGGTACTCCGAGTCGGACACGTACACGGCGCGCAGCAGCCGCCCCTTGGCGGACAGCAGCGCGAACGTGGCGATGGCCCCGGCAAGCGCCATCCGGTTGTTCGTGGTATCCGGCGCGTGGACGTACAGATCCCGGCGCTCGATGGCGCCCTGGATCGCGATCTCGATCAGCACCCCAGCGCCACCCGGCGTCAGACCGTCGCGGCCGTTGCCGAGACAGCTCTCGTCCGCGTGGATCACCGCCGTCTGTGTTATGTGACCTCCACCGTGCCGGCGCCGGCGACGATCTCGCCGACGGTCCATCCCGTGCCGCCGCGCAGGGCGAGCTCGCGGTGCAGCGCCGGCTCGTCCGCGGCGGCCACCGCGAGCAGCAGCCCGCCCGACGTCTGCGCGTCGCAGAGCAGGATCCGGATCGGCTCCGAAACGTCCGGCGCCCAGGCGGTCCAGCCGTTGGCGGCTTCCAGGTTCCGGGTCGTGCCGCCGGGCACGGCGCCGCGCGTGGCCACGTCGCGCGCCCCCGACAGCAGCGGCACCGCGTCGGCGCGGACACGCGCGGCCACGCCGCTGCCTTCCAGCAGGTTCCGCAGATGTCCCAGGAGCCCGAACCCGGTGACGTCGGTGCAGGCGTGCACGGCCGGCCCGACGGCCAGCGCCGCCTCCATCGCGCCGGCGTTGAGCGTCGTCATCCAGCCGATGGCCTCCGCCAAGCCTTCCTCGGGCAGCAGGTCCTGCTTGAGCGCGGTTGCCAGCACGCCGGTGCCGATCGGCTTCGTGAGCACGAGCCGGTCGCCGGGCCGGGCGCCGCGGTTCGTGAGCAGGCGCGCCGGATGGGCTTCCCCAACGGCGACCAGGCCGTACTTGGGCTCGGGATCGTCTATCGAGTGCCCGCCGAGAATCAGCAACCCCGCGTCGCGCGCCATGTCGGCCCCGCCGCGGAGCGTCTCGCCCAGCAATGCCAGCAGCTCGGGCGCCCGGGGCCACGCCACCAGGTTCAGCCCGAACAGCGGCCGCGCGCCCATCGCGTAGAGGTCCGACAGCGCGTTCGCCGCGGCCACCCGTCCGAACGCGTACGGATCGTCCACGATGGGCGTGAAGAAGTCCACCGTGGCCACGAGCGCGCGGTCCGGCGCCACCTGAAAGACGGCGGCGTCGTCCCGCGTGGCGGCATCCACCAGCACGCGCGGGTCGTCAATCGCGGGCACGTGACGCAGCACCTGCGTCAGCTCGGCCGAGCCGAGTTTGCAGACTCAGCCGGCGCCGTGCGACAGCGACGTCAGGCGGATGCGGGGGCGCTGATCCATCGTGCCGGTAGGATACGTTGCCGGCTGGGCGAGCGGTACTCGCCCCCGGCCTACTTCGGTTCGCGAACGAAGATCTTATTCACGATCTTCCACTCCCCGCCGATCTTGAGCAGCGACATGTAGTCCACGAACCGGACCGACGGGTAGTCCAGCTCGATCCTGGCCATGGCCGCGGTGCCGGCGTAGTCCACGCTCACGATGCGGCGCTTGCGCCGGGCCTCGTCCGGTGCCGGGCGTCCCGGCGCCCCGGCGATGTACGCGGCACCGGTCCGCTGGGCCAGCGAGTCGCCCGCGACCCAGTACAGGTTGGCGATCGGATGGAACGCCACCCGGAAGTGCGCACCGTCGCCGGTGGCATGGCCCTGGAGGTAGTGCTCGAGCGTCGCGCGGATCGCGGCTTCCTCCGCGTCCTGGGCCCGCGCGATCGGGGCAACGAGTGCCGTCGCGAGTACGGCCAGCAGCACACTGCGCATGATCAACCTCAGGGTGAGGGCGGAGCCCAGCCGTACCCCCGGCCGCGGGCGAAGTTTCCGGGCCTTGGGGAGGGAGGCCGGAATCCCCTATCGCGCGGGTCTGGCGGCGGAGGTCGTCCGGGCCGTGATCAGCGCGCGAAGGGCGGTCAGGGCGATCGCTTCGCTCTCCGACGGGTCGAACGCCCCGGACGCCACCTGCTGGGACGCGATGAACGGCGCGGCCCTGGCAATCAGGAGCCGTGCCGCCCGCGTGGGCACGGTGAGCAGCAGCTCCACGGCGTGGAACGCGGTGACGTCGGGCCACGAGCCGTCGTCCCGCTGGTGGCGCGCGGCTTCGGCCACGAGCGCGTCAATCCGCGTCCAGTACGCCGGGGGCGCCATGCCCAGGGCCGCGAGCACCACGAAGGCCAGGTGCGGCTCGAGCACCCGGAGTCGGAGCAGACTCTCCAGATGCGCCACGACCGGCGCGCGGTTCTCGTGACCGGCCCGCAGCACGGCGCGCAGCGTCAGGCAGCTTGCCACGAAGCGGGCGTCTTCCTCCTGGGTGAACACGGTGCCGGACGGGAGGGCCAGGGGCGCGATGCCGGCGGACCGCGGGCCGGGGGAGAAAAACCCGTCGCCCGCGATCCCATCGTCGCTCCACCGCCCCGGCCGGTCCTGCTGCGCGAGCAGGAAGCCGGCGAGCCGGACGACGCCGGCGTTGGTGCGTTCGGCGCCCAGCTCGAGCAGTTCCCAGAGCGCCTGGGCGGTGGCGACGAGCGACCCCCCGAGACTGCCGTCCAGGCGGCTCCGCCGCCGCCGCTCGCGAATCAGGTGATCCGCGAGTTCCCGATCGTGCGGGGCGGGGTGCCCCAGGAGCCGGCGGGCCACCACGCCGTGCAGCGTTTCGCGGGAGGCGAAGAACGCCGCAACGCCGCCCAGCTCGGCGGCGAACGGCCCCGCGGTACCGCCGCTGACCCGCGCCTCGGTGCTCATCAGCGGTTGGACGACGACCGCTGGACCAGATAGCCCGCGGCGACCACCTCGTCAATCGCGCCGACGTTGGCGATGTCCTGGCGCGGATCCGCCCGGAGCACCACGAAGTCGGCTACGCCGCCGGTCCGGAGGACGCCGATGCTGTCCGCCGCGAGCAACTGGGCCGCGTCCCGTGTCGCGGCGAGCAGCGCCTGATCCGGCGTCAGCCCGGCCGCGACGAGCAGCGCCAGCTCGCGGTGCAGCGACGCCCCGGGCGGCAGGAGCTGGTTGGGACTGTCGCTGCCGGCGGCAACCAGCCCGCCCGCCCGGTGGAACAGGCGGACGAAGAGATCCTGGGCCGGTCGGGAGCGCCGAAAGGCCGCGAAGTCCGCGGCGGTGATGCCCGCGCGGCGCACCAGGTCGGGCACGTTCCACGCGTTGACCGCGCCCGGCGGCATGCGCGAGACGTCCACAGCACGCGTGTACCCGTCGTCCGCGAGATGGGCCCAGGCGTCGTGCAGCGCGAGCGTCGGCACGATGGCGACGCCCGCCGCCACCAACCGGTCCGCGGTTCGCTGGAGCGCCGCCGAATCCGCGCGGCTCCAGCCCCGCTCCGACGCGTTCCACCCGCGGAAGAAGTCCGCATGCGCCTCGAACAGCCCGCTGCGCGGCCCCAGCGCCGCTTCGATCACGCCGCTCATGTGCTCCAGCGACCGGACGCCGAGCTGGGCCGCGGTGACCGCGTCCACGCGGCCCAGGTGCGCCGCCACCGGCATCTCGAGCGCCTTGGCCTCGTCCATCAGGGGAGCGAGCAGGCGACGATCCACCTTGGTGTACACCTTGACCTGGGTCGCCCCGATCAGGACGCGGTTCCCGACCGCGCGGCGGGCGTCGCTCGGGGTGCGGATCGCGGTGGCGCCCGGCCACACGGCCGGTGCCGCATCCACCATGGCGCCCGACACGTACAGGCGTGGTCCCTCGGCGGTGCCGGAGGAGACGTCGTCCCGCAGGAAGATCACGCTGTCCTGGATGCCCCCGGCGTCGCGAACGGACGTGACCCCGTACGCGAGGTAGCCCGGAAGCGTCCACCGCTCGGCGTGCACGTGGCTGTCAATCAGGCCGGGGATGATCCACCGGCCGGAGACGTCCCGGACGGTCGTCCCACGGGGAACGCGCACCTCGTCCGCCGATCCGATGGCCTCGATGTGACCCTCCGCCACGATGATTACCGCGTTCGGGATCGGCGTGCCCGTGCCCGTGAGCACCGTCGCGCCCGTCCAGGCGGTCTTGCCGGAGCCGGCCCCGGAGCAGGCCGCGAGCACCGACACGAGCAGGAGCGTCAGCAGGGGCAGTGGCCGGAGCATGCCGAACTCGCCGAGGAGGAGACGGGGTGGAAGATAAGGAACGGGCGGCCGCTGCGTCTCGGCCGCCCGCTGGTCATGGGTGCGCCCCACGCCTACCGACGCTTCCGGGCAGGCGCGGCCTTTTTCACCGGCCGCCGCGCGGCCTTCTTCGGTGCGGCCTTCTTCACCGGCCGCCGCGCGGCCTTTGCCTTGCTGGGCGCCGCCTTCTTTTTCTTCGCCGCCGGCTTGCGCGGCGCGGCACGCTGCGCCGGCTTGCGCGCGGGCGCCGCCGCGGGCGTGGCCGGAGGCGGGGGTGCGGGCGGCGCGGGTGGGGGCGCGGGCGGTGTGGAAGACCAGATGGGCTCCGCCGGCTCCGGTTTCACCGGAGGTGGTATAGGCATCGGATCCCACATCCCCGGCCCGCCGGTTCCTTCGTCATAGAACCCCATCGCGTCCATGGCGTCCTCCCTCCCCGGTTCGCTGAATTCACGTTGCTGCCGTCTGAAATAGTCTTGCCCCGACCCACGGCTCCGCAAGGTGTGAACTGGCCGGCAGGGGCCGGGCGCTGCTTGACGGTCCCCTCGGGAAGCGCTAGGTTGACCACGTATCTCTTGAATTGATTTCAACTTACGGCGATTCTGCCCGGCGGGAATCATGATTGATGGTCGCGCCCTGCTGGTACCACTTCTCCTGACCGCGGCGCCCGCCGCGGCCCAGCAGGTGGCCAGCGTCCAACTCTCCCATTCGTCGCTCAGCATGCCGGTCGGAGGCAGGCAGACCGTGTTCGCGACCGCGTATAACACCGGCGGATCGCCGGTCTCCGCCCGGTTTCAGTGGACATCGGGCAATCAGGCGGTCGTGGTGGTCGAGGTCTCCGAAGCGGAATCGGATTTTGCCGAGATCGTGGCGATGGGACCGGGGTCCGCCACGGTCACGGTGCGGGCCGGCGGCCGGTCGCAGACGGTTGGCGTCACCGTGACCGGGGCGGCGGGCGTGGTCGCCGGAACCGGGGTGGCCGCCGTCCTCAACATTGATCCCCAGACGATCCAGCTGCTCCGTGGGGAGACGCAGCAGCTCCGCCCCGTGTTCCTGCGCCCGGACGGCGAGCCGGCGAGCGCCACCGCGGTCGTGTGGTCGTCCCTCAACCCGGGGATCGCCAACGTGGACGCGCAGACGGGGCTCGTGGTGGGGATCGCGACGGGGCAGGGTGCTGTGCAGGCGTCGTCCGGGATCCTGTCGAGGATTGCGACGGTCGAGGTGGCGGACGATCCCTTCGCCTTCTCGGTGCCGGTCCTGGGCCTGGCGCCGGACGCGGAAACCGCCATCGGCGTCGTCGTGCCGACGCAGCGGAACCGGCCGCTCGCAAGCAGCGGGCTCACCTGGCGCTCCACCAACGAGCAGATCGTGCGCGTCTCGCCGCGCGGCGTCGCCCGCGGTGTCGGGCCGGGCCGGGCGTCCATCGTGGTCGAGGGCTATGGCCAGCTCCGGGAGCTGCCGGTCACCGTCCACCGCGCGGTCGCCTTCGTGGACGCGACCCCGGCGTTCTCCCGCGGCGCCATCCAGGTGCCGCTGAACGGCAGCCGGACCTTCCAGGTCGTCTCCAAGGCCGCGGACGAAACGCCGATCCCCGATGCGCCGGTGACCTGGTCCGTGGGCGACACGACCCTCGCGCGCTTCGATCCCGCCACGGGGCGGCTCACCGGCCGCGCGCTCGGGACCACGACCCTGCTGGCGCGTCCCCCGGGGCCGGGTCTCGACATCACCTGGCAGATCGAGGTCATCGCCGGCGGGATCGAGGTCGTCCCGAACCGCGTGGGCGTCGGCGTGGGCGACGCGGTGCCCCTCCAGGCGAACTTCACCACCGAAGACGGCGCGCCCCTCGGACCCGCCCAGGGCGTGCGGTGGACCACCGAGAACGCGCTCGTGGTGAGCGTGGATGGGGAAGGCCGCATCACGGGCAGCGGGACCGGGCACGCGCGGGTGATCGCCTCCACCCAGTGGGGCCGGGCCGATACGACGGATGTCTTCGTGCTGGGGTCGCTGCTGTTCACGTCCTCCCGCACGGGCTCCGCCGACCTCTTCGCCACGAACCCCGACGCCCCGGGGGACCCGGTGACGATCACCGACGCCCCGTCCAACGAGGGCATGGGTGCGTGGTCTCCCGACGGATCGCGGATCGTCTACGTGAGCGACCGCGATGGCAATTACGAGCTGTACCTGGCGGACGCCAGCGGCGGCAACCCGCGGCGTCTCACCACGACCCCGGACCTGGCGGAGTTGACGCCCAAGTGGACGCCCGACGGCCGGCAGATCGTGTACGTCGTGCAGGCGGCGGGCGGCCGCATGCAGGTGTGGATCGTGGAGGCCGACGGCACGGGGGCACGCGCCCTGACCACCGACGCGGACGGCGCCAACCTCGACCCCGCCGTCTCGCCCGACGGGCGGACCATCGCGTTCACGACCACCCGGGACGGGAGCTACGACATTTACCTGATGGACCGCGAGGGAAAGAACCCGGCTCCGGCGCTGGTGTCCGCCGCCAAGGAGAGCAAACCGGCCTGGTTCCCCGACGGGACGCTCGCGTTCCTCCAGGAGCGCACGGAGCGTGGCCGGCCGGTCCCGGTGGTGGTGCGGTACGCGATCGCGAGCGGATCGGCCCCGCAGGTCATCTCGCCGCCCGGCCTCACGGTCACGGACTTCGCGGTGTCTGGGCGCGGCGATCAGGTGGCGCTCGAGGTGGCGACGCTGGGGGAGGGCGGACGGTTCGAGCGACGCCTCCACTTGCTCCGCCTGGGGTCCGCGCCCGTCGAGTTGCCGCGGGTGGCGGGCGAGCAACAGTCGAGCCCGGCGTTCCGCCCCCCGCGCGCGCCGTAGCCCGTGCGCGCGTTCGTTCTCACGGGGCACGGCGACCTCTCGCGGCTCGAGCTGGCCGACGTCCCGGCCCCGGAAGTCCGTCGGCCGAACGACGTGCGCGTGCGCCTCGCGGCTGGGGCGCTCAACCATCTGGATCTGTGGACGATCCGCGGGCTTCCCGGCCTGACCCTCGAGTTTCCGCACATCCTGGGCGGGGACGGCGCCGGCACCGTGGATGCGGTCGGGCCCGACGTCACCCGCCTGCGGCCCGGCGACGCGGTGCTGTTCAACCCCGGCATCTCATGCTACCGCTGCGAGCCGTGTCTGGCGGGCGAGCACTCCCTCTGCGTGGAGTACCGCCTGCTCGGCGAGCACCTGCCGGGCACGCTCGCCGAATACGTGGTGGTCCCGGAGCCCAACGTCTTCCCGATCCCCGTTCCTCCGGCGCCGCACGCGTCGCTGTCGTTTCCGGAGGCGGCCGCGTTCTCCCTCGTCGCACTTACCGCGTGGCGGATGCTCGTCACCCGCGCCCGCATCCGGCCGGGGGAAACGGTGTTGATCTGGGGGGTCGGTGGCGGTGTGGCCGGCGCGGCGCTCCGCATTGCCAAGCTGGCGGGCGCCGTTGCGATCGTCACGTCGTCGAGCGACGCCAAGCTGGCCAGGGCCAGGGAGATGGGCGCCGACGTGACGCTGAATCACACGCGCGTGGACGTCGCCAGGGAGGTCCGGAGCCTCACCGGACGGCGCGGCGCCGACGTGGTCGTCGAGCACGTCGGGGAAGCCACATGGGAGCAGTCGCTGCGCGCGCTCGGCCGCGGCGGACGCCTCGTGACGTGCGGCGGGACCACCGGGCCGTCCCTGACGGTGGACGCGCGGCGGCTGTTCTGGTACCAGTGGACCATCCTCGGCTCCACCATGGGGAACGCCGAGGAGTATCGGGAAGTCGTCCGACTGCTGGGTCAGGGGCACCTCCGGCCGCACGTGGACTCCGTGCATCCGCTGGCGGACGCGCGCCGGGCATTCGCGCGCCTGGCGGACGGCGAGCACATGGGAAAAGTGGTGGTCGAGATCTGACGTGACGACGCCCCGGCTCCGTCTGGCGCTCCTGATCCTGGCGACGACCGGCGGCAACGCGGCGGGCCAGACGGCCTGCGATGGCTACGGGCCGCTCGTCGAAGCCGCGTGGCGCCACTACCGGGACGCCAACATCCTGCTGGCGGACTCCCTCTTTGCCACGGCGTATGCCCGCTGTCCGGAACGGCCGGATGCGCAGGTCGGCCTCGGGTACACGGCGCTGCGCGGGGGCCGGCTCGACGAGGCCGCCTCACGGTTCGCGGCGGTGCTTGGCCGGACGCCCGACGACCTGGACGCCCTTCAGGGCGCGGGGCTCGCGGCGTGGCAACGTGGAGACAGCGCCGGCGCCGTACGCTGGATCCGGACGGCGCTCGAGATCCAGCCGGACAACAGCGCGGCCCTCGATCTCCTCCGGCAACTCGCGGGGCTTCCGCCTCCGGATCGCGCGCCGCTGGTGCTGCCCGATACGGTTCAGACGTTCGCGCGGACGCGCGGCGATCGGTTCGAGGTCCTCACGGGCGACGGGTGGCGGCCGCTGCACGTCAACGGCATCAACCTCGGGGCCGCCCTGCCCGGCCGGTTTCCCGGCGAGTTTCCGGACTCCGCCACCTACGCCGGCTGGATTGCCGAGATGGCGGAGATGGCGGCAAACGCGATCCGGGTCTACACGATCCATCCGCCCCACTTCTACCAGGCGCTGGCGGCGCACAACGCGGCGCGTCCGGACCGCCCCCTGTGGCTGATCCATGGAGTGTGGGCCGAGCTGCCCCCGAAGCACGATTACCGCGCCGCCGCGTGGGAACACGCCTTCTTCACGGAGATGCGCGGCGTCGTGGACGTCGTGCACGGACGGGCCGATCTCCCGCGGCGTCCGGGGCACGCGAGCGGCCATTACCCGGCCGACGTGTCGCGGTGGGTGCTGGCGTATCTGATCGGCCGGGAATGGGAGCCCTTCTCCGTGGAGGGCTTCAACCGCCTCCGCCCCGCGGACACGACGTGGGCCGGCCGATACGTCCGGGTCCGTGCGGGGTCGCCCATGGATGCATGGCTGGGCCGCGCGCTGGATACGCTCGTCGCCTACGAGACCGCCGCGTACCGAGTGCAGCGCCCGGTGGGGTACACGAACTGGCCGACGCTGGATCCGATGCGCCACCCGACGGAAACGACGGTGCGCGAGGAAGTGGCGATGCGCGAGCGCCAGGGAGAACGGCTCGCCGAGCGCCCGCGCGAATACGACAACGACGTGGTGGGGCTCGATGCGGCCCTGCTGGTCCCGACGCCGGCGTTCCGGGGTGGCGTGTTCGCCGCGTTCCACGCGTATCCGTACTACCCGGACTTCATGATCCTGGACCCGGCGTACGGCCACGCTTCGTCATCGGAGGGTCGGTCCAACTACTTCGGCTACCTGGCCGACCTCAAAGCGCACCATCCCGACATGCCGGTCCTGATCGCCGAGTACGGGGTGCCGGCGAGCCGTGCCGCCGCGCATCTCCAGCCGCAGGGCTGGCACCACGGCGGGCATTCCGAAGCGGCGGTGGCGGCCGCCAATGCGCGCCTCACGCGCGAGATCGCCGAGGCCGGAATGGCGGGCGGCGCGCTGTTCGCGTGGATTGACGAGTGGTTCAAGAAGAACTGGGTCGTGGTGGACTTCGAGCGGCCCGGCGATCGCAACCGGCTCTGGCTCAACCGACTCGACCCGGAGCAGATGTACGGCGTGATCGCCATGGAACCCGTGCCCGCCGTGCCCGGGGCGACGGTCGCGGAGCGCTCCGCGGCGTGGCGAACCTTGCCGCCGCTGCTCACGAGCCGCGACGGGACGCTGCGCGCCGCCGTAGACGCCGCCGCCCTGTGGCTGTGGTTCGATCCGGTGGGCTCCCCAACGGAGGACCTGGAGCTGCAGATCGGCTTCGACATGGTGGACAGTGCGGCGGGCTCGTGGACGTTACACGGCCCGGGCGCCCCCCGATCCTCCACGGGGCTCGAAGTGGTGGTGTCGGTGCGCGGTGATACGGCGCGCGTGCTGAAGGACCCCGCCGTGCTCCAGTACCGGATCCGTTCCGTGCGGCGCAACTTCCCGGCGGCCGGCCTCCGCACCCCGAGCTTCGCGCTCACACCGCCGGGGCTCTTTACGGGACGCTGGGCACAGGAATACCACCGGCCCCTCCGGCCGATCGTCCGCAGACGCGGCGACTTCCGGCCCGAACGGGTCGTGACCAACCGGCTGCGCTTCGCGCGCGACGGGACCGAGTTCGCCGCCGCGGGCTACGACCGCGGGATCCTGCTCCCCGGCTCGTTGCCGGACGGTGATTGGGAGCGGCTGCCGGACGGTGCCCTCGAGATCCGCATACCGTGGCTGCTGCTGAACGTGTCGGATCCCAGCGGGCGGCACGTCCTGCTCGACGGGCCGCACCCCGCGAAGACCGACTCGGTCGGCATCACGGTCGTCGAGACGATCGGCGTCACGCTTGGCGTCCGGCGCGACGGCCGGTGGACCACGACGCCGGCCGGCGCCACGGCCCGGTATACGTGGGATTCGTGGGAGACGCCGCCATGGCGGGCCCGGCGCCGTCCGACCTTCGCGGCCATGCGGGAGACCTGGCTCGACCTCGAGCAGGCACAGGGAAGCGGGAGGCGGTGATGCGAAGCCTGCGGGTTGCGGTTCTGCTGCTGGCGGTGACGGCCACGGCGGCTGCCGCGCAGGATGCGGCCGACCAGGCCTGGCGGGCGGGGGACATCGCGACCGCGCGGCGGCTCTACGCGGAGCGCCTCGCCGCCGACTCGACGGACGACCGCGCCCTGCACCGGGTGGCCCTCATGGAGGCGTGGGACGGACGGTACGAGCAGAGCCTCCGGCTGTTCGGGCAGCTGCTGGCCCTCGGGCCGAACCTCGAGGCGGAGGTGGATCGGGCGCGGGTGGTGGCCTGGCGGGGCCAGCCCGCCGAAGCCGCGCGCATGCTGACCGAGCTGCTGCGGCGGGAGCCGGGGTACATCCCGGCCCTCGAGTCGCGGGCGGAATTCCTGGCGTGGGCCGGCGAGCACGGGCAGGCGGTGACCTCGTACGAGGCGCTCGCGGAGATCCTGCCGGAGAATCGGTCCGTGCGGAACGCACGCGCCCGGATCCTGGCGCTGGCGGCGCGGCTCGACGAGTCCATCGCGCTCTACGACAGCCTGGTGCGGAGCGACCCCGCCGATCGCAACGCGCGCCTGGGGCTGGGCCGAATCCTGGGGTGGGCGGGCCGGCTCGACTCGGCCGGTACCGTGTATGCCGGGCTGATCGCGCGCGATTCCGCCGACGCGGAGGCGTGGGCGGGCCTCGCGCAGACGCAGAGCTGGGCGGGCCGGCTGCGGCGGGCGGAGCACACCCTAGAGCGGGCCCTGGTGGCCGACTCGGCGAGCGTCGCGGTTCTGGTGGTGCTCACGCAGACGCTCCGGTGGCAGGGTCGCGACGCCGCCGCGGACGCGGTGCTCCGCCGTGCGGAGGCCCTCGCGCCGACCAATGCCGACGTGCGGACCCAGCGGCAATGGGTGGACGTCGCGCGGCGCCCGCGCGCGACCACCACCGCGACGTACGAGCGCGACTCGGACGGAAGCGGCATCTTCACGCTGTTCGGCCGCGGCGGGGTGCGGGCCCACCCGCGCCTCGATCTGCGCCCGTACGTCTACGTCCGCTGGCTCGACTTCGAGACCGGCGGCACGTCCCTTGGGCAGCAGGCGTGGGGGGGCGCCATCGAGGCGGTGACGCAGGTGGAACCGGGGTGGACGTTCGCCGGGGCGCTGGGCGTGAGCGGGTCGGATGCCGATACCGTGGGCTCGCAGGTCCGCTGGGGCGCGCGCGTATCGGCGCCCGGATGGTGGCCGGTGATCGGCACGGTGGCGGTCACGCGCGAGCCGCTCGACGCCACCGTGCAGCTCGTGCGCAATGGCGTGGTGGTGGTGCAGGGCAACCTCGATCTCCGCGCGAGCCCGCCGGGAGGCTGGACGGTAACGGGCGCGTTCTCACTGGCCGAATTCCGGGGATCGGAGTCCAACCTGCGGACGGCCGGCGCCCTCGGCGCCAACCGCCACGTGTTCCGGGTGCTCACGGCTGGCGCGAACGTCCGCGCCTACGGCTTCTCGAAGAACCTCGCCGACGGCTACTTCGATCCGCGCTCCTACCTGCTGGCCGAGGCCCCCGTCCGCTGGCAGGAGACGTTCGGCGGCTGGAGTCCCGCCCTCGAAGTCGCCCCCGGGCTCCAGAAGATCGCCGACCTGTCGCTCAACGCGGCCATCCGCCTGAACGGCGAGATCCGCTACGCCGTGGCGCCCGGCCGCGAGATCGCGCTCACCGGAGGCTACTCGACCCTGGGCCTCTCCCTCTTTGCCGAAGGCGCGGGTGGGTACAAGTATGGGTTCGTGTCGGTGACGGGGAGTTGGGGGTTTTGATCCGGTAGCCGATAGCCGATGGCCGATGGCCGACGGTGTCAGCCACGAATTCACGCATGCCCGGTGCCACCGCCCATCCGTCCTGCGGGGCGTAGGGCTTGAGGCCGGCGCCCACCTGGAAGCCGGTGCCGCTCGCCCACCAGGACGAGTCCCCGCATCGCCGCGATGTCCAGCATGAGCGTCGAGTCGCCGCCGAGAGGAAAGCGGACGCCGGGCATGCCGCACTCGCCAGGTCCCTGTCCTTCGCGTCCGATCGCGGTCATGTCGCCGGTCGCGAAGTCCACCAGCGTCACCGTGCGCTCGAGCCGGTCGGACACGACCACGCGTCCGTTCCGCAGCTCGCGCAGCCCCGCCACCCCGCTGAACGGCTCGGTGAACGTCGCGTCGGGTTTCGTCGAGGGTGGTGATGGGTACCGTCTGGGCGACGGCCGTGGCGGCGCAGGCACAGAGCAGCGGGAACACGACACGCATCAGAGAGTCTCCGGATGCTGGAACGTCCGCGGTTGACGGTCAGCCGTTGGTCCTCTTGCGGGAGCGCGACTCACAGCGAGAATCGTTCGATCCACTCGAGATCGTCCTCGTCGGTGCGCGAGGCGAACACCACGCCCGGCCCGAACCCGAGAACGACCCGCTTGCCGGTGAACGCCACCTCGCGAACGCGCCGCCCCTGCTGATCGAAGACGTCGTAGGTGGCTCCCTCGGCGCCGGCCGGTTGGGCGCGACGCACCCACAGCTCGCCGGTAGGCGCGGCCAGCACCGATCGGGGACCGGTAAAGGCCGGCATCACTTCGGGCCAGGTCATCCGGTCAATGTTCGGCCGGGGTGGACGGCGGGCGCGCCGGCGCCCGTCCTCGATCTCGACCATCATGCCGCGCGTCGCCATCTGGTCGGCCCACGCGTTCTTCTCGGCGTCGCCGACCTTGACCGGGGTGTAGGCGACCTTCGGGCCGGCGACCGCGTGGGGACCGCCAAGCCACTCCACCTGGTAGTCCGTGGCCCGGGCGAGGCCCACCCGCCCGTCCGGGAGGACGGCCCATTCGTCGCGCGGCTGATACGCACCGCCGCCCATCGCGATGCGGACCTCGCCGGGTCCGGCGGGGGGCATGGGCGGGAACGACACCGTGCCGAGGGTGTCCGTCCGGTTCGTGCGGGGGTCCCACCGCAGCAGCGGCGCGCGCCCGGTTTTCGCGGCCTCCTCGAGCCCGGGCATGGCGATGCCGCCGAGGTCGAAGTAGATGCGACCCTGTGCGTCCACGCCGCGCGGCAGCACGGGGAGCCCGGAGGGATGCGACAGGGGCACCGTTCTCGACGCGATGCTGCGGTCCGGCAGCAGAACGAGCAGCCGCCGGTTGCCCATGTCGAGCATGTACGTGGTGTCGCCCGCGCCGGCAAACAGGGGGCCGGGCATGCCGAACTCGCCAGGGCCGTCGCCGGGTCTCCCCACCGGATGCATCTCACCGGTGTCGAAATCCAGCATGCTGATGGACTGTTCGAGCTGGTCGGCCACCAGCACCCGGCCGCCGCTCAGGACGCGGAAGCCGATCGGGTTGCTGACGGGCTCCGGAAACGTCGCCGCCGGACGCTCGAGCGTCCGGCGAGGTGGTTGCTGCGCGGCGGCGGGCCGGAGGGCGAACGTGATGCCCATCCCGCTTGCCGCGACCGCCATGAGGAATCTGAGTCTGGTTTGCATGGTCCGAAGGGTCGAGTCGGCCTAGAGATGCTTGGGGGGGCGTCGGCGTCGCATCCGGGCCGCTGGGTCGTGTGCGTTTCCGCGGCGCCTACGGTTCCCCGATCCGAACGGTGCGCGCGATGGCGAGCAGCAGCACCTGGGTCTCGCGCGCCGCCCCACCGCCTGTCAGGAACACCGTGAGCCCCGGCTCGATCGGCACCAGGGCGAGCATCTCGTAGTTGTCGAACCGCCGGCCGTGGCGAAAGACGCCGCCCGCCGTCCGCCACGTCTGCACCAGCAACTGGCGCCCCGGAATGGAGTCCATGCACTCGCTCATCTCGTGCATGCCCGGGGACGGCGCGCGCCGCAGTGTGATCCAGTGCTCCAGCACGTGGAGGAAACCGACCGTCACGACCTGCCGCCCGTCCGCGTTCACCCACCGGCGATGCGGGCTGGCGGTGTCGGCCCGTTCGACGAGGGTGGCGGGGAGACGAAACGAGACGTTGGCGGAATCCACGACGTGTCGCCAATCCCGCGTGTCCACCACCGGCGCCGGGCACGCGGTGACCGCCGGCACGGGGCGCGGCGTCGTCTCGGGGGGGCGCTGGCACCCGGAGAGGGGCACCACCATCGCAACGGCGACCGTGGCTATCCGGGCGGGGTTGGCGAGGGCCGTGAGGGATGTCGAATACGGCATTACTCTTATATAAGCAATCGCTTGCTTGATGAATGGCCGTCAAGGTGACGCAACCTCCGGCGGCACCTGCGCATCTTACCTTGAGTGGCTCCTGACCCGGGGTGGCTCTTTGGCGCCTGCGCGGTCCCGGACGGATATTACACGTTCTGGCCTCACCGAGACTCCAACAGGCTCCGGACCCGAATGCGCTCCTCCCGTTTCCTCGCTGCTTCCATCATCGTCACCGGCCTCGCGAGCGCCGGGTGCGGCTCCGGCGACGCATCCGAGCAGGAGAACGGGCGTGATACGACGCAGGCCGCGCCCGACGTCTCCGCCAGCGAGACGTTCTCCACGGACATCGCGATTCCGGTCGAGGCGGCCGCCGCGGTCCGCGACACGCTCGTCATCTCCGTGTCCGCCGCGGCCCAGGCGGCGGCCGAGCGCGAAGCCAAGCTGCTCGCGCAGGTCGAAGGCCGGATCGTCGCGGTCCATGCGCGGGAAAACGACGCCCTGTCCGGTGGCCGGCTCCTCGTCGAGATTGACACGACCGAGTACGCGCTCGGGCTCGCGCGGGCCCAGGCGAGCTTCGCGCGGGCTCAGGCGTCGTTCCGGGAGCTGGTGCTCTTCGACGATCAGCTGACCGACACGGTCGTCCGCGACGAGCGCGAGCGCGTCGCCCGGGCCAAGAGCGGCCTCGACGAGGCCGACGTGGCGGTCCGTGAGGCGCAGTTGCGCCTGTCGCGGACCCGGGTGCATGCGCCGTTCGGAGGCCGGGTGGCCTCCCTGCGGGTCGTGCCCGGGCAGAACGTCCGGGTGGGCGACGAGCTGGCGACGATCGTGGACCTCGATCCGATCCGCGTGGAAGTCCAGGTGCTCGAATCCGAGGTCGGCCTGCTCGCGGCGGGACGGCGCGCCACCGCGGTGTTCGCGGCCTTCCCCGGCGAGGCGTTCGTGGGCCGCGTGGAGACCATCAACCCGCAGGTGGATCGCGACACGCGCACGGCCAAGGTCACGGTGACCGTGCCGAACCGCCAGGGGAGGATCCTGCCGGGCATGTACGCCCGGGTGTCGCTCGAGGCGCGGAAGTTCCCCGACCGCATCCTCGTTCCGCGCGCGGCCGTGCTCGAGCGGGACCGGCGTACCATGCTGTTCGCGTTCGAGGGCGACGGCAACACGGGGCTCGCCAAGTGGCGGTACGTCACGACCGGGATGGCCAACGACTCCCTGATCGAAATCGTCCGCCACCCCGACACGGAGATGGTCCAGCCCGGGGAGCGCGTGCTCGTGGACGGGCACTACACGCTCATCCACGACGCCCGGGTCCGGCTCGTCGCGAGCGTCCGGGAGTCCGGCGGGCGGCCACAATGAGGGCGGTCGTGGGGGTCAGGGCGGTCGCGGCGGTCGCGGCGCTCGCGGCGAGCACGGCGATGGCGCAGGAGCGGGCGGTGCCGGCGCGGCTGACACTCGAGGATGCCATTGCCATCGCGCGGGAGCGGAGCCCGGAGCTCGCGCAGGCGCGCAACAGCCTGCACGCGCAGGGATCGCAGGTCCGGGCCGGGTTCGGGGCGTTCCTGCCCACGCTGAGCGCCCAGCTGAACTTCGGCGGATCGGACTCGCGCACCGTCTCGGGGCTCGATGACTTCGGGCAACCCGTGGAAGAGGAGATCGTCCGCACCTTCCGGAGCAGTTCGGCAACGCAGGGCCTCTCGGCCGGCCTGACCCTGTTCAACGGGTTCCGGAACCTCGCCTCGTTCCGGGCCGCGAAGGCGTCGTTCGCGGCGGCCGAGGAGAATCGGACCGGGGTCGAGACCCGGGTGGACGCCGAAACCACGCGGCGCTTCTACGACGCGGTCCGCACCCACCAGCTGATCGCGCTCGAGGAGCGGCTGCTCGCCTCGGCGCGGGAACAGCGCGACAACACGGCCCGGCTGTTCCGCACGGCGAGCGCCACGCAGGAAGACCTGTTGGGGGCCGAAGCCGACGTCGCGACGCAGGAGCTGCAGCTCGCCCGGGCCGAGGGGGACGCCGCCAAGTCCGTGCTCGCGGTGCGCGAACAGCTTGCCCTGGTCGAGCCGATCGTGTTCGAGGTCGCCGGCGAGTTGCCCTCGGCGTGGGACCCGGCCGCCTTTGACGTGGATTCGCTCGTGGACCTTGCCGTCCGGAATCACCCAGACATCGCGCGCCTCGATGCCGCGGCGTCCGCGGCTCACCTCCGGGCCGGCGCGGCCCGCGGTGGCTACTGGCCCACGGTGCGGCTCGGCGCCAGCCTCAGCCGGTCCGGCCAGACGTCGGGATTCGGCGCGCTGTTCGACTTCAACCCCCAGAACCGCACCCTGGGGTTCAGCATCAGCCTCGACTGGCCTCTGTTCCAGGGCTTCCAGACCCGCGCCCAGGTGTCCCAGGCGGCGTCCGAGGCGCTGAACGCCGAGGAGTCCCTGCGGGCCGCGCGACTCGCCCGCGAACGGGAGGTGCGGGCGGCCCTGATAGACCTCCAGAACGCGTACCGGGCGGTCGCGCTGGCCGAGCGGGCGGCGGAGCTGAGCAACGAGCGGTTGCGGCTCTCGCGGGAGCGCTACGCCATCGGCGCCATCACGTTCGCCAACCTCCAGATCCTGATTGATCGGGCGGCGCAGGAAGAGCGCCAGGTAATCAACGCGCGCTACTCCTTCACGGCGGCGGTGGTGACCCTGAACGAGCGGGTCGGCCGGCCCGTCCGGCCGTGAGCCTGTCCCGGCTCGCGGTCCGGCGCCCGGTCGCGGTCGCGATGCTGACGCTCGCGGCCGTGTTCCTGGGCGGCATCTCGTTCGTCCGCCTCCCCATTGACCTGCTGCCCTCCATCGCGTACCCGCGCCTGGTGGTTCACACGCGCTATCCGGACGTCGGACCCACGGAGGTGGAACGCTTCGTCACGGAGCCCATCGAGCAGGCCGTGGGCCGCGTGCCGGGCGTCGAGCGGGTCGAGAGCGTGTCGCGCGAAGGCGTGTCGCTCGTGACGCTGCGGTTCTCCTGGGGCACGGACATGGATTTCGCGGCGCTCAACGTCCGCGAGCAACTGGACAACATCCGCGACGGGTTGCCGGAGCTGAGCGGCCGACCCACGGTGCTGCGGACGGATCCCAATGCCGAGCCCATCATGGCGGTGTCCACCGCGGGACGGGATCTGGCGGCGGTGAAGGACCTGGCCGAGAACGTGTTCAAGCGGCGGCTCGAGCAGATTGACGGGATCGCGGAGGCGGCGCTCACGGGCGGCATGGAGCGGGAGATCCACGTGGAGGTGGATCCGCGCCTGCTCGAGACGTTCGGCATCACCGTGGAGAACGTCGCCAGCGCCCTCGACGCGGCCAACCAGAGCGCGCCGGGCGGGACGGTCCGGCGCGGCCGGTACCGCTACGCGCTCCGCACGCGCGGCGAGTTCCAGAACGTGGACGAAATCGCGCGCGTGCCGATCGCGCAGGGAGAGCGCGGCGTGATCCTGCTGCGGGACGTCGCCGTCGTGGACGACGGGTTCAAGGACCGGGAGGCCATCGCCCGCTACCAGGGCCACGAGGCGGTTGGGCTCCTGCTGTTCAAGGAGTCCGGCGCCAACACGGTGCGGGTGACCGAGCAGGTGGACCGCGTGCTGGACCAGCTCCGCGCCCAGTATCCGGACATCACCATCGCGGTCGCCACCGCCCAGGCGGGCTTCATCACGGACGCCATCAGCAACGTGGTGCAGGCGCTCGTGTTCGGCGGCGTGTTGGCCTTCCTCGTGCTGTTCCTGTTTCTGCACGATCCGCGGTACCCGGTTGCCATCGCGCTCGCGATTCCCATCTCGGTGGTCGTTACGTTCGCGCTGCTCGACCTTGCCGACGTGTCGCTCAACATCATGAGCCTGGGTGGGCTGGCCCTCGGCGTCGGCATGCTGGTGGACAACTCGATCGTCGTGCTCGAGAACATCTTCCGCCACCGCGAGCTGGGAGTCGAGCCGCGGGAGGCCGCGGCCCTCGGGGCGGAGGAAGTGCAGACAGCCGTCACGGCGTCCACGCTCACAACGGTCGCCGTGTTCGCCCCGATCGTCTACGTGGAAGGCGTGGCCGGCGAGCTGTTCAGCGACCTGTCCATCGCGGTCGCCTCCGCGCTCCTGGCGAGCCTCGTCGTGGCACTCACCCTGCTCCCCGCCATGGCGGCCCGATGGGGGGGTGTGGCGGTGCCGCGTGGCCGGCTGATCCGCTGGGTGCGGGCGGCGGCAACGGCGCCCGCCCGCGTGGCTGGCCGGCTCACGGCGCCGCTGTTCGCCGCCTTCGACCGCCGGTTCTCGGCCTTCGCCGACTGGTACCACGCGCTCCTCCAGGCGGCGCTCGCGCGCCGGCGACGCGTGGTGGGTTTCGCCGCCGGCGCCCTGGGGCTCGGGCTCCTGCTCGGGGCGGCCCTCGACCGCTCCGTCCTGCCGGACGTCGAGCAGGGCGAGTTCGCCGTCCACCTCACGCTGCCACGCGGGACGCCCCTCGAGGAAACCGAGCAGACGGCGAGCCGCATCGAAGCGGCGGCCAGGGCGGATTCGGCGGTGGCCGCCGTCTTCACGCGGGTGGGCCGGCAGGCCGCGGTGGCGGGCGTCGAGGACGAGGAGAGCGGTCTCAACACGGCGCGGATCGAGGTCCGGCTCGCGGAAGGCGCCAGCACGGCCGAGGTGGTCGAAGGCCTGCGCGCGCGCCTGGACGGCGTACCGGCGCAAGCGCTCGCGATCGAGACGGGGACGGCCACCGCCCTCGGGCGGCTCCTTGGCGGAGAAGACGCGGACATCATGATCCGCGCGCGCGGGGACGACCTGGACCAGCTCCGGACCTACACGCGGCTGGCGCTCGGGCGCCTCCAGCGCGTGGCGGCGCTCACCAACGTGCGGCTCCGCACCGAGGAAGGGCAGCCCGAGGTGCGCGTCGAGGTGAACCGCGAGCGCGCCGCGGCCTACGGGATTGACCCGCGGAGCATCGTGCAGACGGTGGAGCGGAACATGCGCGGCGCCGTCGCCACCGAATACGTGGACTTCGACGCGAAGATCCCGGTGCTGGTCCGGCTCCCGGAAGCGCAGCGCCGGTCGCTCGCCACCCTCCAGTCGCTCCAGATCAACGGCATTCCGCTCCGCGAGCTGGTCACGCTCCATGAGGAAAGCGGCCCGGGCGAGGTGCGCCGCCGCGACCAGGCGCGGGTGATGGAGATCTTCGCCGACGTCACCCAGGGTGGGCTGGACGAGGCGATCGCCGAGGCCCGCGCGGCCATGCGCGAGGTGCCCGCCCCCCGCGGCGTACGCTACGAGCTGGGCGGGGCCAACGAGGAACGCGCGCGCAGCTTCCGCGATCTGACGTTCGCCTTCGGGCTCGCGCTGCTCCTCGTGTACATGATTCTCGCGGCCCAGTTCGAGTCGCTTCTGCATCCCCTCACGATCCTGCTGGCCGTGCCCCTGGCCACGGTCGGGGCGACCGTCATCCTGGTCGTCGCCGGCGGCGGCCTCAATACCATGAGCCTCATCGGGGCCGTCATCCTCGTCGGCATCGTGGTGAACGACGCGATCGTGAAAGTCGAGTTCATCAACCAGCTACGCGCCGCCGGCCTGCCGCTGCGCGAGGCGATCCTCGAAGCGGGGCGCAAGCGCCTGCGGCCGATCCTCATGACGACCGTGACGACGGTGCTCGGCCTGCTGCCCATGGCCCTGGGAGTGGGGCGCGGGGCGGACCTCCGACAGCCGCTCGCGCTCGTCGTGATCGGCGGGCTCATTTCGGCCACGGCCCTGACGCTGATCGTGATTCCGGTGGGGTACAGCCTCGTGGAACAGGTGCAACGGGGCAGAGCCAAGGAGGCGATATGAGTCGTGTGATCGCCCTGACCGCGCTGACCGCGCTGACCGCCGCCTGCGGCGATGCCGGGGGCGGGCCCGCCGCGTCCGTCCGCGACTCCGCGGGCGTCACCGTCGTGGAGAACCCGGCGGCCCTTGCCCGGCGCCCGCTCTGGTCGGTGGCGCCGGAACCGCTCGTGGAGATCGGGACGATCGAAGGCGAGGATGCGTATCAGTTGTCCGAGGTCGGCGGCGCGCGGCGGCTGTCCGACGGCAGGATCCTCGTCGTGAATGGCGGGACCCAGGAGCTGCGCTACTTCGACGCGACCGGAGCTCATCTGGCCACGGTCGGGCGCAAAGGTGGCGGCCCGGGCGAGTTCGAGGGGTTGGGGCTCGCGGTGGTCGGGCCGGGGGACACCGTGGCCGCCTACGACTGGAACCTGCGGCGGCTGTCGTACTTCGCTCCCGACGGCCGGTTCGTGCGGTCGGTGCCGTGGCGGTTCGAGGGCGGGTTCCCGCTTCCCATCGCCCCCCTGCCGGATGGCGCGTGGCTCGCCAATCGGGGGTTCGTGTTCCGGCCGGGGCCCAGCGGGTCGGACGTGATCCGGGATACCCTGCCGTTCCTGGTGTTCGACTCGACCGGCACCCTGCGGGACTCGATCGGTCGGTTTCCGCAGTTCGAATTCTACGTCGTGAGCGAAGAGCACTCCGCCTATGCGAGCAGCCTGCCGTTCGGCCGGGCGACGGAGGTCGCCGTGTGGAACGATCGGTTCTACGCGGGGCACAATGAGCGATACGAGATCATCCGGTACACCCTGGAGGCAGTCCCGGAGCTGATCCTCCGCCTGGTGCACTCGCCGGTGGCCGTGACCGCGGAGGACGTCGCCGTCCTCAAGGCGGAGCGGCTGGAAAACGCGGACGAGCGCTGGCGCCCGCGCACGGAGCGGATGTTCCAGGACATGCCGTTGCCGTCCACGTTCCCCGCGTTCGCGGATCTGATCGTGGATGCCCAGGGCAATCTCTGGGTGCTCGACTACACCCGCCCGGGAGATGAGGCGCGCTCCTGGACGGTCTTCTCGGCGGACGGTCGGGCGCTCGGCTCGGTCGCGACGCCGCCCGGCGTCCGGGTCCTCGAGATCGGCCGCGACCACCTCCTGGGCGTCTGGCAGGACGACCTCGACGTGCAATACGTGCGGCTCTATCGGTTGGACAGGTCGCCGTGACCGCCGAGGCGGGGTGTGAAGGCAGGGCCGCGTGATCCGGTTTTCGATCCGCCGTCCCATCGCCGTCTCGATGGCCTATCTCGCCATCGGGCTGCTCGGCGTGGCCGCCTGGCGCAACATCCCCATCGAGCTGCTGCCCGATACCGACCTCCCGCAGCTCTCCATCAGCGCCCAGTGGAGCCGCGCCACCCCGGAGGCCATGGAAGCGTTCGTGACGGCGCCGCTCGAGGCCGCGGTCCAGCAGGTCCGGGGTGTCGAGAAGATCTCGTCGGTCAGCAGCGAACAGTTCGGGCAGGGACGGTCGCAGGTCACCGTGGAGTTCGCGCGCGGAACCGACATGGACTTCGCGCGGCTGGATCTCTCGGAGCGGCTCGCGCAGATCGAAGAAGAGTTGCCCGAGGGAGTCGTGGGCCCCCGGGTCGAACCGTACGTCCCCCAGGAGTTCCGCGAGCAGCGTCGCCCGTTCCTGCGGTACACGCTTACCGGACCGTTCCTGCTCGAAGCGCTGCGGGCGCACGTGGACGACCAGATCGCGCCCGAGCTGCTCCAGCTGGATGGCGTCGCCGGCGTGGAGGCCTACGGCGGCCGGGGCCGCGTGCTGGAAGTCGTGCTGGACGAGCATCGGATCAACGCGCTCGGCCTCCGGCCGCAGCAGGTCTGGCGGCAGATCCTCGACCTCGAGTACGTAAGCGAGGCGGGCGTCGTCGCGATGGACGGGCTGGAGCGCACAGTCGCGATCCGCCACCGGATTGACGCCCCCGACGACATCCGGCAGGCGGTCCTGTTGTCCGACCGCGGCCGGGTCGTGCGCGTGCGGGACGTGGCGACCGTCCACGACACGTTCGAGGAGCCGCGCGCCCTCTATCGGATTGATGGCCAGCCCGCGGTGGCCTTCCAGGTCCACAAGGAGATCGGCGTCAACACGGTCGCCGTGGCCGATCGGGTCAAGGCGCGCGTGGTCGAGCTGGAGCCGGCGCTCCCGGCGGGATCGCGGATCCTGCTCGACGACGACGAGAGCGAGGCGATCCGGAAGGCGCTGAGCGACCTGCGGATCCGCGCGCTCGTCGCGGCCGCCGTCGTGTTCGTCGTCCTGCTGCTGTTCCTGCGGTCCTTCCGCTCCGCCGGTATCGTGTTCGCCACGATCGGGTTCTCGATCCTGATCGCGCTCAACCTGATCTACTTCGGCGGCCTGAGCCTCAACGTGCTCACGCTCATGGGGCTCGCGATGGGCTTCGGCCTGATCGTGGACAACGCGATCGTGGTACTGGAGAACATCTATAGAAAGAGGCAGGAGCAGCGGGGCAGCGAGGCAGCGAGGCAGAGCGCGGGTTCCGGGACGGCCGAGACCACCGCGGATGCCGCGGAAGCCGGCGCGCGGGAGGTCGGGCTCCCCATCCTTGCGGCGACGGCCACCACGGTCATCGTGTTCCTGCCGTTCCTCTACCTCCAGGGCGAGCTGCGGGATTACTACATCCCGTTCGCGCTGGTCGTGGGGATGAGCCTGGTCGCGAGCCTGTTCGTCGCGTTCACGTTCATTCCGGCCTTGGCGGCGAAACTGTTGCGCGGCGGCACGGCGGCACGGCGGCACGGCGGAACGCCCGATGCGGAAACCGGTCCCGGACCCGGGAGGGACGGTCCGCCGGACCACCGTGCCGCCGTGCCGCCGTTCTACGTCCGCATCTACGCCGTCCTGCTGCGCGGGACGCTCCGCTGGCCGTGGGTGACCGCGCTGGCCGCGCTGGTGATCCTGGGCGGCTCCTACCGCGTGTTCGACAAATACGTGACGCGCGGTGTGCTGTGGCGCGCGTGGTGGGGGGAGCAGACGTACATCAACATCGTCATTCGCCTGCCCCGCGGCGAAGAGCTGGACCGCACCGACGAGCTGGCCCGTTTCTTCGAGGACAAGCTGCGGGTGACGCCGGAGGTCGAGCGCTACGTCTCCAACGTCCAGCCGCAGTACGCGACCATCCGCGTCACGTTTCCGGACTCGCTGGAGAGCACCCAGATCCCGCCCGCCATCAAGGAACAGATGGTGGCCTACAGCTACCTGTTCGGCGGGGCCGAGGTGCGCGTCTATGGGTACGGCCCCTCGTTCTACGGCGGCGGGAGCGCGCCCCCCAACTACGCCATCAAGGTCCTCGGCTACAACTACGAGACAGTGCGGCGCATCGCGGAGGACCTCGGCCAGCGGCTGCTGCGGTTCTCGCGGATCCGCGACGTGGACGTGAACTCGGCCGGCGGCTGGTACACCCGGGACAAGGCCAGCGAGTTCACGCTGAGCCTCGACCGCGAGCGGATGGGGGTGCACGGGCTTACGGCGCAGGACGTCGTCTATCAAATCGGCGCCGCCATCCGGGGCAGCGTGCAGCGGGGCTTTGTGCGCGTGGGAGGCGACGAGCTGCGGTTCGACGTCAAGCTCTCGGGCAGCGAGGAAATGGACGTCCTCGAGCTGCCGAACCTCCTGCTCCAGGCCGGGGACGGGCGGATGGTCCGGTTGGGGGACGTGGGGGCCGTCCAGGAGCGCGAGGTGCTGAGCCGGATCGAGCGCGAGAACCAGCAGTACCAGCGGTACGTGAGCTACGAGTTCCGCGGCCCGTCCAAGCTGGGCGACCGCACCCGCGACGCCGTGATCGCCGCGACGCAACTGCCGGACGGCTACTCCATCGAAGGCGACGAGGAGTGGCGTTGGGATGAGGAGGAGCAGCGCCAGATCTGGATCGTGCTTGCCATCTCCCTGATCCTGATCTACATGGTGACGGCGGCACTGTTCGAATCGGTGATTCAGCCGTTCGTGGTGCTGCTCACCGTGCCGATGGCGCTCGTGGGCGTGTTTCTGATCTTCTACTTCACCGAGGCGAGTTTCACGCGCGAAGCGTGGATCGGGGTGATCACCATGGGGGGCATCGTGGTGAACAACGCCATCCTGCTGGTGGACCACGTGAACCAGCGGCGCCGGCGCGACGGCATGGCCTTGCGCGACGCCACCGTGCGGGGCACGCTCGAACGGGTCCGCCCCATTCTGATGACCAGCTTCACCACGATCTTCGGTCTCCTGCCCCTCGTCCTGTTCAGCGAGTCGGCGGACTCCAACATCTGGAACGCCCTGGGGCTCTCGCTCATCGGCGGCCTGGCCAGCTCGACGATCCTGGTGCTGACGGTGACGCCGGCGTTGTATTTGATTGTGGAGAAGCGAGGAGAGAAACGACGCACCGAGGCAGCGTGGCAGCGTGGCAGCGTGGCGGACGGTGCTCTTGCCTAGCGGCGTCGCGTACGGAGCATGGCGAACAGGCGGCCGTTGATGGAGTGGCGGAGGTCTCCGGCCTCCGCAACGAGTGCGTGATCGAGTGCGAACAGGTCCCCTAACGTCGTGAGCATGGCGTCGACCTCGGCCAAGCTGCCGATCGCGGAGTCGAAGAAGCGGCGCATCTCGGCCCTCCCCAGCTTCGCGTTGCCTTCCGCGATGTTGTTGTGGACAGACCAGACGGCGCGGCGCAACTGCGGAACCGCCACAAACCGCTCGCTCAGCGGCAGTCCCGCGGTCAACCGGTACACGACCTGCACCAAACGACGGGCATGCTGCCAGACTTGGAGCCGGTGATGCGTATCCATGACCGAATACTGTCCGCGAATTCCGTCGAGAAGGGCACCAATCCATCGCGGACGTTGACCTTCCAACGCCACACGGTTCCCCCCCGCCGTGTCTCACTGCCACGCTGCCACGCTGCCCCGCTGCCGCTTCTGCTCGCTCTCGGATGCACGCCCGCCGAGGGCGGGGCCACGTGGAAGGGCGAGGTGGACACGCTTCCCTCCGGCACCGTCGTCGTCACCAACCCCGCGACGGGCGTCTGGGATTCGGCGACCGCCTGGCGCGTGGTCGAGGAACTGCGGATCGGCACGGTGGACGAGATCGGTCCCGCGTTGCTGGGGCAGGTGACGGCGCTCGAGGTGGATGCGGCCGGCCGGATCTACGTGCTCGAGGGACAGGCGCAGGAGCTGCGCGTGTTCGATCGGGAGGGGAGGTACGTGCGGACGATCGGCCGGAAGGGCGGAGGCCCCGGGGAGTTCAACCAGGCGATCGGCATGGCGTGGAGCCCCGCCGGACACCTCTGGGTGGTGGATCCGCAGAACAACCGCATCTCGGTCATTGACACCGCGGGCGCGTTGGTGACGAGCCACCGCACGCTCGGCGGGTTCGTCTTCATGCCGTGGCCCGGTGGCTTCGACACGGCGGGCGTGTTCTACAACTACGCGCCCGACCTGAGCGGCGGGGCCTTCCGCATGCTGCTCGTGCGCTACGATTCGGCCCTGAACCCCATGGACTCGATTCGGCCGCCCCGCTATGCGGGACCGGAGAATTACTTCGAGGTCGTGAGCAATGAAGGCCGCAGCCGCATGCGAACCGGCGTCCCGTTCGGCCCGGGCCTTGACTGGCAGCTCACGCCCGCCGGCGATTTCTGGGCGGCCCTCACGGGGCCGTACGAGCTGTTCCGGGTGAGTGGTGCAGGGGACACCCTCCGGCGGGTCACGCGGGCGTTCGAGCCGATCCCGGTCACCGGTGAGGACGTGGACAGCGCCATCGCCAACCTCGAGTGGTTCACGAGCCAGGGTGGGAAGGTGGACCGCTCCCGGATCCCCGGCGTCAAGCCGGCCCTGCGCGGGATGTTCGTGGCGGACGACGGCCATCTCTGGATTGACGTGACGACGCCGGACCGCGCCGACCGGGGCTACGTCTTCGATATCTTCGATCCCGACGGCCGCTACCTCGGCCCGCTGCGGCTTCCCTTCCAGCTCTCCAGCTACCCGCCGCCCGTCATCCGGGATGGCATGGTGATTGGCGTGACGCAGGACGAACTGGAGGTGCCGTTTGTGGTGCGGGCGAGGATCCTGAAAGGGCGCTGAGGGCCCTACGACGTATGATCGTGGATCATCCGCCATCCCTCCGGCCGCCGCTCCCAGATCACGGTGAACGGTCCGGTGGCCGTGACGGAATCCCCCCGCGCAAGCACGTACCGCGCGGTTGAGAGCACGTAGTTCCCGCCCAGCATCCGCACCGTGAACTCCGTGAACGTGAGCGAGTCCCGCTCCGCGCCGGGCTCGAAGCGCGCGGCGTACCGGCCGCGGATGGCCTCGAAGCCGTAGACCGGGCCGCGCGACGTGACGAACGTCGTGGCCGAGTCGCGGGCGTAGGTGATGAGGAAGCCATCGAGGTCGCCGGCGTTCCAGGACTCGGCTGAGCGCCGCATCAGCCGCTCGAGTTCCGGCGTGGGATCGTCGGGCGGCGGGGCAGCGGCCGGCGCGCAACCGAGGGCGCCGGCGATGAGCAGAATGGCGGATCGCATGGCGCGAAGCTGCCGCCGGGGCGGCGGGCCGTCAAGCACCGGCGCCTGGCCGCGGCACCATGCGGTCCCCGGCATGGATCGGCCGACGGTGCCGGCGGGGGAACCACAAGGGCCCCCGCCCTACGAGCGGCGTGAGCCCGACGGCTCGCGTGAGAACCCGGCGACCTCGAAGTGCCGGTCGAACGTGAACGCGCGGCTCACGCCCGCGGCGCGCATGACCTCGAAGCTCACGGCGTCCGTCAGGCTGAAGCCAACGTCGCGATACGGTCGCAGCCACCGGTCGGTGGCTGCCTGCTGCAGGTCCGGTGTTGCCCACACGACTTCATGTGAGAGATCGTCGCGCAGCCGATCGAGGAACCGCACTCCGGCCTCGGCTCCGCCCGCCCGCACCAGGAGCGCGTGTACCTCCGCCACCACCAGGTTCGTGGTGATGAAGCGCGGTTCCCGACTCGCGAGCCAATCGTCATACGCGGCGGCGGAGGCGGCATGACGCTGGTCGCGAGGATTCAGGGCGGCGTACCAGCCCGACGCGTCGAGGAAGATGTCCGCGCTCATGCCTCGTGCGTGTCCAGATAGGCCTCGGCCAGATAGTCGTCGTGCCGCTCGGAGAGGTCGGTGGGGAGGTGCAGGTCCGAGCGCGACTCCATGTAGTCGAGAAACTCGAGCATGGGGCTGCGGCCCGTGCTCTGCTCCACGGCATAGCGCCGCAGGCCGCGGCGGAGCACCTCCGCGCGCGACAACCCGGTCTCCGACGCCACCCGATCGAGCAGCGCGCGCTCGTCCGCGTCGAGATAGACCTGGATGGGCTCGCGGACGCGGCGGGCCGGCTTCTTGGGCATGTCGAAAACGTCCTCCTCCGGCGAGCCAATCGCCGAATTCATAAACTATAATTTAGCAATGTCAGTCAATTAATCAACATTCGCCTGCGGTTCCGGCGTCTGGCCCCGTCTGGCCGGAAGCGTAAAATCCTGTGGGACAATGGGTTGGATCGGAGTGGGCCCGTTGAATTCGGACCGACGTCCGGGTATCTTTGGTGGCCGCCAGCAGGGGTCCGCCGGGCCCCTTCTTCCGTACCACGAGGAACACGCATGACCGCCCCCAACCAGCGCGAGCGCATCCTCCCCCGCTTGATCGAGGACGAGGTGAAGGAGTCGTTCATCGACTACTCGATGAGCGTGATCGTTTCCCGGGCCCTGCCGGACGTGCGCGACGGCCTGAAGCCCGTCCACCGCCGGATCCTGTACGCCATGAACGAGCTGGGCCTCGTGCCCAACCGGCCGCACAAGAAGTCCGCCACGGTCGTGGGCGACGTGCTCGGCAAGTACCACCCGCACGGGGACACGGCCGTCTACGACGCGCTCGTCCGTATGGTGCAGGACTTTTCGCTGCGCTACCCGCTGGTGGACGGCCAGGGGAACTTCGGCTCGGTGGACGGCGATTCGGCCGCCGCCTACCGGTACACCGAGGCGCGGCTCACGCCGATCGCCATCGAGATGCTGGCGGACATTGACAAGCGGACGGTCGCGTACGCGCCGAACTTCGACGACCGGCTCGAGGAACCCACGGTCCTGCCGTCCAAGTTCCCGAACCTGCTCGTGAACGGCGCGTCCGGCATCGCGGTCGGCATGGCCACGAACATTCCCCCCCACAACCTGGGCGAGGTGTGCGCCGCTATCCGGCACCTCGTGGACCATCCGGAGTGCGACCTCACGGACCTGCGGAAACTCGTGAAGGGACCCGATTTCCCCACCGGCGGCTTCGTCTTCGGCCGGGACGCCATCAAGGAGTGCTACGAGACCGGCCGCGGCCGGATCGTGATGCGGGCGCGGGCCCAGATCGAGGAGCGGGAGTCGTCCGGCAAGCAGCAGATCGTCATCACGGAGATCCCGTTCCAGGTCAACAAGGCGCGGCTGGTGGAGCAGATCGCCGAGCAGGCGCGAGAGAAGAAGATCGAGGGCGTGTCGGACCTGCGGGACGAATCCGATCGCGACGGCATGCGGGTGGTGATCGAGCTGAAGCGGGACGCCAACGCCGACGTCGTCCTGAATCAGCTGTACAAGCGCACCCAGATGCAGGCCACGTTCGGCGCGATCATGCTCGCGCTCGTGGACGGTCAGCCCAGGGTGATGGGCCTCAAGGAAATGCTCCAGCACTTCGTGGAGCACCGGCACCACGTGATCGTGCGGCGAACCGAGTTCGACCTCTCCGAGGCGCGGGCCCGGGAGCACATCCTCGAGGGGCTGAAGATCGCGGTTGACCACATTGACGAGCTGATCACGATCATCCGCGGCGCCAAGGACGTGGAAACCGCGGACGCGGCCCTGCGGGCCCGGTTCGGGTTGAGCGAGCGCCAGAGCAAGGCGATCCTCGACATGCGGCTCGCGCGGCTCACCGCCC
>Ga0214471_10000562_pt1 | contig 31461 bp, 22 predicted proteins | sample RVTome_5_FD_207665 | JGI IMG/M metagenome (GOLD analysis project Ga0214471, IMG submission 207665) | Soil microbial communities from uranium-contaminated site in the Upper Colorado River Basin, Wyoming, United States - RVT142D155 | ecosystem: Environmental > Terrestrial > Soil > Contaminated >... | reverse complement strand
GCGACAGCACGACCTGCGCTTCCGGGAACGCCGGTCGGTGCTGCAGCGACTGCCGCAGCAACCGCTCGGCTTCTTCCAGCCTGCCGCCCGTGTACCGCAGTTTTCCGAGGTTGTAGGCCGCGAAGGGATCCGCCGCATCGATCGCCAGCGCGGCCTCATAGGCGGAAATCGCCGCCTCGGTCGCGCCGGCGGCCTCCAATCCAATGCCGAGATTCACGTGCGCCTTGGCATAATCAGGCGCCGCCCGCACCGCTTCGCGATAGCGCTCACAGGCCGCCTCCACCCTGCCCGCGTCCTCGGCGCGATTACCCTCGGCGATCAGCCGGTCGGCGGCTTCCCGGGGCGAAGCCGCCGTCAATCAGCCCCCCGATGCCCTGCCGGGAGCCTTGTCGAGCGTGACGAGGATGGCAAGCTCGTAGGTCCACGACTCGACGAACTCCGGCGGATAGCCCGCCTCCTTGAGCGCCCACCGGAACTGGTTGCCGAGCCGCGCCCGCTGGTAGACGCTGAGCGGGTGCGTGCGCGCGAACTTGCCCGCGCGGCCGAAGATCGCCTCGTGTGTGTTGCGCAGGCGTTCCGCCGCCTTCCGGGTGCGGGACTCCAGCGCGGCGGGCGGGACGCGCTTGACGAGCTCCGCGGCGATCGCGGCCGCAAGCTCGTCGACCTCCTGAGTCTTGAACCAGTCCAGGATGCCCATGCACCCGACTCACCGGGAAGGAATCATGCGGAATGCCGCCGGGTGCGGCCGCGGGGAGGGGAAGCTAGGCCGCGGGCGGCGGAACATAACCGGGAATCCGGGAGACGTCCACGTCGTCGATCTGGTCCGGATCGAGGAACTGCCGCGCGTATTTCTCGTAGACCTTCTCCCACATGAAGATGTCGAAGAGATCGGGATCGACGTGCCCGTTCAGCTTGAACTTGCCGAGGATCGTGAGCGACTCGGTGAGGGTCTTGCCCTTCTTGTAGGGCCGGTCCTTGGCGGTCAGCGCCTCGAAGATGTCGGCAATGCCCATGCAGCGCGCCTGGACCGACATCTGCTCGCGCTTGAGCCCCCGCGGGTAACCCTTGCCGTCCATGCGCTCATGGTGACCCCCGGCGTACTCGGGCACGTTCTTCAGGTGCCTCGGCCAGGGCAGCGACTCCAGCATCTGGATGGTGACCTCGATGTGGTGGTTGATGATCTGCCGCTCTGCCGCCGTCAGCGTGCCGGAGCGGATCGTGAGGTTGCGGACCTCGTCCTCGGTCAGGAAATCGCTCTGCTCCCCGTCGCCGTTGCGCCAGCGATAGCGCGCGGCGATCGACTTCACCCGGGCAATGTCCTCGTCGATCATCTTCTCGCTGCCGATATTGGCGCGGCGCAGAAAATCGCGATCGCTCTCGATTTCGCGGACGCCCGCCGTGAGCTGCGCGTCCGCCATCACGTCTTGCCGTCGCGGCGCGAGTTTTTCGATGCGCGCCTTGAGCAGCGCAATCTCAGCGTCGCGCCTGACCACCTCGAAGCGCGTGTCGATGAGGGCGACGCGATCGAAGATGGTCTGGAGCTTCGTTGCCTTGTCCACGACGTGCACGGGAGTCGTGACCTTGCCGCAGTCGTGCAGCAATCCGGCGATCTTGAGCTCGTAGCGGTCGCGGTCCGTCATGGTGAAATCGCGCAACGGACCGACCTTGCAGTCGTCGACGGCCTCGGCGAGCATCATGGTGAGCATCGGCACGCGCTGGCAGTGCCCGCCGGTGTAGGGCGACTTGTCGTCGATCGCGGCGTTGATCAGGCTGATGAACGACTCGAACAGGTTCTCCAGGTGGTTGATCAGCAGGCGGTTGGTCAGCGCGATCGCCGCCTGCGAGGCGAGCGACTCGGCCAGGTGCTGGTCGGTGTTCGAGAACGCGACGACCTCGCCGGACTTCGGGTCCTTGGCATTGATCAGCTGCAGCACGCCGATGATCTGTCCCTCATGGTTCTTCATCGGCATCGTGAGGAACGACCGGGAGCGATAGCCGGTCTTCTTGTCGAAGTTCCTGGTGCCGGTGAAGTCGAAGCCTTCGTCGGAATAGGCGTCGGCGATGTTGACCGACCGGTCATGATGCACCGCGTACGCGACCACCATGGAATGGATCGGCTTGCCGTCCTTGTCGAAAAGATGGATGGGGTAGAAGGGGATCTCGACGCCGGTGGTGCCCCCCATCGCGATGCCGAGCGTGTCGTTGCGGATGATCTCGAACTTGAGGGTATTGTCCTCGGTCATCCGGTAGAGCGTGCCGCCGTCGGCGTGCGTGATGTCCTTCGCCGCGATGAGGATCCGCTCGAGCAGCCGGGTGATGTCCTTCTCTTGCGAGAGGGCGATCCCGATGTGGTTGAGCTGCTCGAGGCGCTTGAGCAGGTCGTCCGCGCCCCGGACGCCAACCGGGCCTTTGCTCTTTGTGCGCACTACTTGATGCACACCGCACGCACCTGCTGGACGTCCGTGATCCCCTGCAATACCTTTTCGATGCCGTCCTGCTTGAGGGTCCGCATGCCGTCCTCCAGGGCCGTCACGAACATGTCCGCCACTCGCGCGTGCTCCTGGATGTTCTTCTTGATGCGGTCGCTGCCGATCAGCATCTCGTGCAGGCCCAATCGGCCCTTGTAGCCGGTGTTGCCGCACACCTCGCACCCCTTGGCGGCGTGGAGCACGAGCTCGCCCCGGTCGTTGCCGAAGTCCTTCACCCACTCCTCGAAAACCTTGGCGCGCGCGGCCTTCGGGTCCTTCTTCCAGTTTGTCGTGTTCTGCAGCTCGAGCGTGTACTCCTCCATTAGCGAATGGATTTCCTCGTTGGTCGCGACGTGCGGCTCCTTGCACTTGCACAGGCGCCGGGCGAGGCGCTGGGCGAGCACCCCGAGCAGCGCATCGGCAAAGTTGAACGGGTCCATCCCCATGTCGAGCAGGCGCACGATCGACTCCGGCGCGCTGTTGGTGTGCAGCGTGGCGAACACCAGGTGCCCGGTGAGAGAAGCCTCGATGCCGGTCGAGACCGTCTCCTTGTCGCGCATTTCCCCCACCATGATCACGTCCGGGTCGGCCCGCAGGAACGCCCGCATGGCGATGGCGAAGGTCAAGCCCGCCTTGGGATTCATCTGCACCTGGCGCAGGCCTTTCTGCGTGATTTCGACCGGATCCTCCGCGGTCCAGATCTTCATTTCCGGCGTGTTGAGGTAGCCCAACACCGAATGCAGCGTGGTGGTCTTGCCCGAGCCGGTCGGCCCGCACACGAAGAAGAGCCCATAGGGCTTGTCAATCTCCTGCTTGCACAGCCGCAGGTTGCGCTTGGAGAAACCCATCTTGTCGAGCGGCAGGGGCTCGCCGGCCGACAGTATCCGCATCACGATGTCTTCCACGCCGCCCTGCGTGGGGATGGTGGCGACCCGCAGCTCGATGTCGAGCGGGCCGAACTTCTTGAACTTGATCTTGCCGTCCTGGGGCTTCCTGCGCTCGGAGATGTCGAGGTCGCACATGATCTTCAGGCGCGCGGCGATCGCATTGCGGTAGCTGCCCGGCACCGCGATGTAATTCATGAGCTCGCCGTCCTTGCGGAAGCGGATCTCGGTCTTGGCCTTTCCCGGGTAGGGCTCGATATGGATATCGGAGGCGCCCTGCTGGTAGGCGTCGATGATCACCTTGTTGACGAGCTTGACGACCTCGTTGTCGGCGGCGGCCGTCGCCACGTCCTCCGCGCCCTCGACGAACACGCTTTCCTCGTCGTCGAGCGTGCCGAGTATGTCGCCGATGTCGCCGGGATCGCCGCCGAGCCCGCCGCCGCCGAACAACTGGTCGAGCGTCTGGTCGAACTCGCGATTGGTGATCACCCGGTAGACGATCCGGCTCTTGGGATAGATGTTGTTGACCATCTTCGAGGCCTTGATCCGCTCCGGATCGGTGGCCACGATCACGATGCCGTCCTTGCTGTCCTCGACCGGGGCCCAGTGATTGGTCTTGCAGAAGTCGCGGCTCATGTTCTTGATGAGCTCGGGCGACTTGATCCGGTCCGTCTTGAACGGCTCGTAGGGCACGCCGAAATAGGCGGCCAGCGCCTCGCCCAGCGCCGGGAGCTTGACCTTGAATTCCTCGATCAGGACCGTCTCCATGTCGAGGTTCTTGCGCCGCGCCGAGCGCTGCGCCAGCTCGAGCTCTTCCGCCGAAATCACCGCATTGGTGACGAGGCCGTCGTACTTGGTGCGCACCGTCATCATCGAGCCCTGGCGCTGGCGGAACGCGATCGCGAGCGTCTCGCACAGCTGCACCACGCCTTCCTCCATGGCCGGCGGGAAGGTCTGGCCCCCCTTGTAATTGATGATCTGCACCACGCCGATCAGCTCCTTCCCCTTGCCCTCGGTCACCGGCGCGACCAGCAACTGTTTCGTCCGGTAGCCGGTCTTAGCATCGACCGCCTTGAGGAAGTTCAGCTGCGGACTGTACGACTTCAGCTCCACGTCATCGTAGACGTCACGGATATTGACCACGCGCTTGTTACAGGCCACGAAGCCCGCGATCGACTGCTCGTTGACCGGCAGCTTGATGTCCTTGAAGGAGTTGAGGCCGGTCTTCACCTTGGAGATGATCGAACCCCGGTCCTCGCTCGCGAGGTAGATCGTCAGCCGGTCGGCGCTGAACAGGCTGCACAGTTCCTGCGACAGCTCGAGGATGATCTCGTCGATGTTCTTCGTCGCGTGGATCTTGTTGGTGACCGCCTGCAGCTTCTGCTGGAAATTCAGCTTCTCCGCCAGGCTGTCGCGGCTGACCGGCTTGCTCTGGAGTACGCTGCTCATAAGGCCCCCGACCCGTTCGTGACTGCCCCGCTGGCGGCCGTGCCCTGATTCCTGCCCCGCATCGTGGAACGCGGGCGCGTCGAACGCGGAAATACCGCCGTGGAACCCCGGAAAACCAGCGAGAATCGTGCCAGTACCGCGTGAATATTCATCGTTTTTCCAGACTCCCGTAACCCGAGCGGCCGGCGTGCCGGAGCCTGAGGCTACTTGGTTTCAAAGGTCCAGGCGCCATCCCAACCCGCCCCGGGCGGATGCGCGCGATAGTGCGCGATGCGCTCGATGAACAACTCAACCATTTCGCTCTCCGGCGCCCGCTTGCGCAGATTGAGCAGCTGGAGCTCGGCGCGATCCCAATCCTGGTGGCGGTACAGCCTAAGCGCCTGATTCCACAACACTATTTCATCCTGCCTGGCTGGGTCCACCTGCCCTTCCAGACCGAGCGGCTCGTAGATGGTCACCGGCTCGTCCTTGCCTTTCACGCGCACCCGGTCGACCTCGCGCACGACGAAGCCGGATATCAGCCGGCGCGTGCCATCGCCGACAATAATATCAGCCCCGTACTGTTTTGTGATGCCTTCGAGGCGCGATGCGATGTTCACCGCGTCGCCCATCACCGTGTAGGCCTTGCGGATCTTGGAGCCCATGTCGCCGACGCGCATGACGCCCGAATTCACGCCGATGCCGATCTTGAACGTGGGCCATCCGCGCGCGCGGAATTTTTCGTTGAGCGCCTTCGCTTCGCTCTGCATGCCCAGCGCCGCGAGCACGCCGTTGCGCGCGTGCTGGGGATCGCCGACCGGGGCGCCCCAGAACGCCATGATCGCATCGCCGATGTACTTGTCGAGCGTGCCGCGGTGCCGCTCGCGGATGACCAGGCTCATGTTGGTCAGGTACTCGTTGATGTAAGCCGAAAGGTCCTCGGGCGACAGGCTCTCGGAGATGGTCGTGAATCCGCGCACGTCGGAGAACAGCACCGTCAGCTCCTGCTCGCGCGGCGCCATGTTGAAGCGCTCGGGGTTGCGCGCCATCTCGTCGACCAGCTCGGGCGGCACGTACTGCCCGAAGAGCCCCGTGATCTGGCGCAGGCCGCGCGCCTCGACAAAAAAGCCGTAGGCCATGTTGAGTGTAAACAGCAGCAGGATCATGACGAGCCCGGAGGCGAGCGGCAGCACCAGGGCGACATGCTCGAACACCACCACGTTCACCGCCAGCACCGCCGCGAGCACCCCGAGCGTGGCGAGCGCGGAGACGAGGGGGCCCAGCAGCGGCAGCAGCAGGGCCATTGCCAGTCCCGAGGCGAGCAGGAGCAGGAACTCCGCGCCCACCACGTACGGCGGGCGCTGCTTGATACTGCCGTCGAGCATGCCCGAAATCATGTTGGCATGGACTTCGACTCCGGGATAGACGGGTTCTACGGGCGTCGCCCGCAGGTCGAGCAGGCCGGGGGCGGTCGTGCCGACGAGCACGATCTTGCCTTTCAGCTCCGCCGGGGCGACGCGCTCGTTCATCACGTCCACGATGGAAAAATAGTTGAAGCTCCCCTTGCGCCCGCGGTAGGGCACGAGCGCCGCCGCCTCGTCATCGACGGGGATTCTGATGGGCCCGACCTCCAGCCATTCGAGCTCGGGGTAGCCTTTCGGCGCGAGGCCCTTCTCGGGCCCGATCGCGACCACTGGCGGCGAGCCGAGCAGCACGCGAACCATGGCGAGGGACAGAGGCTCGTAATAACCGCCGTTGTACTCCACCAGCATCGGCACACGCCGGATGACCCCGTCCTGGTCGGTGCGCGAATTGAAATGGCCAGCGCTAGCCGCGGCCTTCTGCAGTACATCCAGGTTCGCCGTGTACCCGCCCCACGAGGTCGTCGCTACGTTGCGGCCTTTCAAGGACTCCGCCGTCAATACCGGCGCGGGCAGCATCCCCTTCCTCTGCAACGTCGTCGCGTCCATTTCGAGGAGGATGTAGCCCATCACCACCGGCCGGCCCTGGATCTTGCGGGCGAAAATGTCGTCGTAATCGAGCTGGGGCCTCAACTGCCGGAGCGCGGCCTGGAAGGGAGCGACGTCGCGCAACTCGCGCTCGGAGAGCCGCTCGAGCACGCGTATGCCCGAGGACTCGTCGCGCTCGGCGAATACCACGTCGAAGCCGACCACCGCCACCTCGTAGCTGTTGAACAGCTTGTCCATGAGCAGTCCCAGCCGGTCGCGCGGCCACGGCCAGCGGCCTTCGCCGCCCTGCTCCCGTTCCGCGAGGCTCTTCTCGTCGATGTCCAGAATGACGATGCGGGGATCGACCGTTTGCGGCATGGTGAGCCGCAGCCGCGTGTCGTAGACGATCGCCTCGAGGTTCGCCAGCAACGGCAGCCGCATTCCCCCCAGCTCGATCGCGTTGGCGAGGAACACCAGGACCACGACGATGCCGATGATGAACCGCGCCCGATGCTTCTTGATCATGTCCAGCACGCGCGGTCCCGAGGGCGGCCGGTGCTACCGCTTGAGGAAAAACTCCATCTTGACCCCTGCCAGTTCGATCACGTCGTGGTCGCCCAACTGCCGCGCCTGGGCGTCGATCGCCTTGCCGTTCAACACCGGAAAGGTCCCGCCCTCGACGTGGGTGAGGAAGTAGCCCTGCGGGCGCCGCGTGATCACGGCCACCTGCACCCCCGGCCTGCCCAGAGTGGTGAGGTTCTTGGTGAGCTCGATCTCCTTGCCCGCATTGGGTCCGGTTAACAGTTGCAGCGCGGCAAGCGGCTGCCCTTCGGCCGTCGCCGGCTTCTGAGCGGCAGGGGCGGCCGCCGGTTGCCGGGGTGGGGGTGGAGGTGGAGGTGGCGCTGTCAGCGGGCCCGCGGCGGGTCTTGACGCGGTGGGCGGCGGCGTCGGCGGGGCCGCGGGCCTCGTCGCGGCCGGCCTCCCCGGCGTGGACTTCATCACCATCGTCCTCTCGAAATCATCCTGCGGGGCATGCCCGGCGGCGGCCAGCTCGACCACGTACTTCATCTTGTATTTGCCGATCTCGACCACGTCGTTGTTCTGCAGGATGTGCTTCTTGATCGGATTGCCGTTGACCAGCGTGCCGTTGGTGCTGCCCAGGTCCTCGAGGAACGAGTCGTTGAGGATAGTGACGATGCAGGCGTGCTCTCCGCTCACCGCCAGATTCTCGATCTGGATGTCGTTTTGCGGCCGGCGGCCGATCGTGATGCGCTCCTTGTCGAGAGGGATCTCCCTGATCACCGACCCTTCCAGACTGAGAATCAACTTCGCCATGGTGGTATCCCCGCCTTCTATTTGAGCCAAGCCTTCACTTTGTCCAGCAAGCCGGTGCGGGCCCGGTAATCCTTCGCGATCCGCACCACTATCACCGAAATATTGTCGCGCCCTCCATTGTCGTTTGCCTGTTGCACCAGCTGCTCCGCCGCGAGCGGCAGGTTGGAGGCAAGCGACTCCAGCGTCAACTGGACATCCTCGTCCGGCACCATGTCGGACAGCCCGTCGGAGCACAGCAGGTACATGTCGCCCGGCTGGACGGAGTAGGTGTGCACCTCCGTCTCCACCTCCGGGTCGATGCCGACGGCGCGCGTGACCAGGTTCTTGTTCTGGGAATGCCGCGCCTGCTCCCGGGTAATCATGCCGCTATCTATCTGTTCCTGCAACAAAGAATGGTCGCGCGTGATCTGCTCCAGCGCGCCGTCGCGCAGCCGGTAGAGGCGCGAGTCGCCGATGTGCCCGACCGAGATCTGGTTGTCGTGCCACAGCGCAACGACCAGCGTCGTGCCCATGCCCGAATACTGGGGCTGGCTTTGCGACGCCTGGTAGATCGCGCTGTTGGCGCGGGTCGCGTAGGTCATGATCAGCCGCTCGGCGTCCTTGCCGTTCAACTCCTCGGGGCTCTTGCCGGCAAGCGCCTTCTTCATCTCGGTGCGGATCAGCTCGACCGCGATGCCGCTGGCGACCTCCCCGGCGTTGTAGCCCCCCATCCCGTCGGCGAGCACCGCCAGGCCGATCCCCGCTTCGGCCGCGAGGCTGTCCTCGTTGTGCGACCTCACCATCCCGGGGTGGGTGGCGGTGACGACCTCGAGCACCGAGCTGAGATTGATCATCGCGCGTCGCGCCTAGGAGCCTGCCGCCGGCGCGTGCTGCGCCGCCGCCCGGGACCCGGGCAGGCTTTGCAGGCACAGGTTCAACGCTCTCGCCATCTGCTCGCCGTCCTGATACCGCTGTTCCGGGTTCTTCGCAAGGGCCTTGTTGACGATCGCGGCGACGCACGCGGGCAGCTGCGCGTTCCGGGTGCGGATGTCCGCGTGCGGCTCGTTGGCGATCTTGAACATGAGCTGAGCCATCGATTCGCCCTCGAACGGCAGGCTACCGCAGGCGAGCTGGTAGAACGTCACCCCGAGCGAGAACAGGTCCGAGCTGCCCTCGATCTTCCTGCCGGCGAGCTGTTCCGGCGACATGTAGGACGGGGTGCCCAGGACCATGCCGGTCTTGGTCTTGGAGGAATCGGTGATGCGCGCAATGCCGAAGTCCGTGACCTTGACGCTGTCGGACGCCGGCTCGTACATGATGTTCGCGGGCTTGATGTCCCGGTGCACGACGTTGTTCTTGTGGGCGTAGGCGAGCGCCTCGGCCACGCGCGCCGCGATCGACAACGCCTTGTCCAGCGGCAGCAGGCTGCCGGGCCTGTTGAACAGGGTAAGGTCCTTGCCCTTGAGGAATTCCATCGCGATGTAGGCGAGATCGTGCTCCTCGCCGGCATCGTAGATGGTCACGATATTGGGGTGCGTCAGGCGTCCCGCGGTCTCCGCCTCGCGGAAAAAGCGCTCCTTCACGTCCTTCAGCTCGCTCGGCTCGAACTCCTGGGACAGCGCCAGGGTCTTGATGGCAACCACGCGCCCGATCTTGGGGTCTTTTCCCTGATAGACGACCCCCATCGCGCCCTTGCCGAGCTCCTTTTCCACCTGGTAGCGGCCGAGCATGGGCTTCTCCACGCCCCCGCCGGGCAGGATCAACGTGCCGCCGGGGTGACCGCCGCCCGCCCCGAGCATCACGGTTTCCGACAGCGCCGTGGCGCGTTTGAGGCGGCTCGCCAGATCCCGGAACTTGGGGTTGTAGTCCGCCATGTAGCGGAACACCGATTCCGCCTTGTTGAACTGGCGCTTGCGCTCGAAATCGAGCGCGAGGTTGTAGAGCAGGTCCATCACGCCGTCGTCCATCGGCAGCTTCCGGAAGCTGTCGAATGCGGTATCGAGCTGCCCCTGTCCCTGGTAGGCGAGGCCGAGCATGCGGTTGCTCTGCGCGGACTCGATGTCCGATTTTTCCTTGCCGCGCTCGGTGACGAGAAAGCGCTTGGTGATGAGCGCGGCGTAACCTACCGCGAGCAGGGTCAACGGCGCCATGAGCTGCAGCCACATCAGCTGGGTCACCATCAGCGTGAAGTGCGCAACGATGAGCGCGACGCCGAGGATAAGGCTCGCGAGCCCGGCGACCGCCGCCTTGAGCCGCGGCAGCAGCACGATGAGATACAGCGCCATCACGAGGTACACGGCCTTCTCGACCGCGATGCCCCACGCAGGCGTCACGAAGAAGTGCCCGCCGAGGATGCTCGAGACCGTGTGCGCGAGAGTCAGCACCGGCGCGGTCGCCGGCGATACCGGCGTCACCTGGGCGGTGCCGAGACCGGCCGCGGTGGCGCCGATCAGCACGATCTTGTCCTGGTACTTGGCCGCGGGGATCTTTCCGCTATAGACGTCGAAGAAAGAATCGACGGGAAATGCCGGACGGTTGTCGCGGTCGGCGTAGAAAAACGTGTACATGCGCAGCTCGGGGTCGGTCCGGATGACGAGGCGCCCGAGCTGCACGGCCTCGCCCAGCTGCGGCTTGATGTCCGCCACCTGGAGGTTGAGGCTGCTCGCCGCGGTCATCAGCGCCAGCGATGGAAAATACTGGTCATAGTGGCGGATGAGCAACGGCTCGGCGCGCACCGCGCCATCCACGTCGTTGCTGGCGTTGAGATGGCCGATCGCGGCCGCGTTGACGCCCAGCTCAGGGATGGGAAAGATCGGCCCGATCCCCGGCAGCGTCAGCTCATCGTTTCCCGGCAGCCTCGGGGCGAGGCTGTTTCTGAGCGCGTATTCCGGCAGCGGCCGCTTCGGATCGGGGGCGCCTTGCGGCTCGGCCAGCGCCTGGAACAGCATCGGCAGCAGGACGTTGCCCGCGCGCTTGAGGCTGTCCGCGAGCTTGCGGTCCGGATTGAGCGCCTGCTCCGCCTCGGTGAGCAGCTCGCCGAGCTCCGTCAGCCCGGGCGGCGCCGTGCCGGTCTGCGGGATGTGCCGGTAGAGCTCGAGGAGTTTCCCGATGTAGGCGAGCCCGGGGTCGAGCTGGGGCTCGAAGAACAGCGTGCTGTGGACGATGATCCTGGCCTTTGCGCCGGCCAGAACGTCGACCATTCTGGCGTGGACCTCGCGCGACCACGGCCAGCGCCCGATGTTGGCGATGCTCGAGTCGTCGATCGCGATGACGGCAACTTGGTCCGACGGCACCCGCGTCGCCGCCTGCACACCGAGGTCGTAGGCCTTGCGCTCCAGGCTCTGAATGAGGTCGCGTCCCGACAAGGCCAGAACGACCAGCGCGACCACTACCCCCAGAAACCAGTCGGCTCGCCAGAAATCGAGTCTTCGCATCCCTATTCCTGAGTTTTCTTATTATTATCTAGCGGGTTATCGCCGCCTACTCATGTATTTTACGATATTCGCGGAACGGGAGCGGTAATTTCGGCGAACGGGTGCCGCCGCAGGCATGCGCGGACCAGAGACCGGCGGGTGAGCGCGCCGGCCCCGGGAAAATGCACTGCGGCGGCAGGGTAGCGGCTAGCTGCCGAGCAGAGCGCCGGCGCTGAGTCCGGCGGCCCGGGCCAGCTCGCCGCCGGCAATCTTTTTGCCGTCTTCTGCCCGCGCGCGCAGCACCTCGATTGCGCCGCCCTGCGCGGTGACCTTGAAGCTGGCCTCGGTAATGTCGGACACCTCGCCCACCTTGCCCTTGACGTCGGCATAACGCCGCGCGAGGTGCTTGCGCGCGTCGAAGATCTGCAGTTTTTTTCCGCTCAGCGTCGTCCAGGCGCCCGGCGCCGGGTTGCAGCCACGGATCAGGTTGTAGATGGTATCGACGTGATGCGCCCAGTGAATGCGCGCTTCGGCGTCCCGGCACCAGCCTTCGTAGCTCGCCTGCGACTCGTCCTGCGCGGTCTCCCGGTGCTTGCCCGCGCCGACGAGATCGGCCGCCTCCAGCATCGCCTGCACGCCCATCGGAAAGAGCTTGTTGAAATAGACGTCGCCGAGGGTCTCGTCCGGGCCGATGTCGCATGCCTTCTGCAGCACGATCGGCCCTTCGTCGAGCCCCTCGGTGGGACGGAAGATGGTGAGGCCGGTACGGGTGTCGCCGCGGATGATCGGCCAGTTGATCGACGAGGGGCCGCGGTACTTGGGGAGCAGCGACGGGTGGAACTGGATCGTCCCGAGCCGCGGAATCCTGATCAGGGTGTCGGGCGCGAACTGCAGCACGTACGCCATGATGCCCAGATCGGCCTTGAGGCTCCCGAGGGCCTCGTGCGCCTGCGGCTCGCGCAGCGACTTGAACTGGAACACCTTCAAGCCCTTCTCCCCGGCGGCGGCCCGGAGCGGATCGGCCTTTGCGCCCGGTTTTTCCGGCGCGCAAAAGACGCCGGCGACCTCATCCTTGCGCGCGAGGAACGCCTCGAGGACGGCCTTGCCGAAATCCTGCTGACCGATGATGGCAATCTTCATGATGCAATCTCCCTCAAATGAAAACGGCGCGTTGAACGGCATGCTGTCCGTTCGAACGCGCCGAGAGCTGAGCGGGCGCTGCGCTCCGCTCAAGCGGCTTTCTTGGGCGGCGTCGAGAACGCGCCCTTGCCCTTCAGCTGCGCGATCTTTTCCCCGCTGTAGCCGAGGACCTCCCCGAGAATCTCCTCGGTGTGCTCGCCGAGCAGCGGCGAGCGCTCGATCCGGGCCGGCGAGTCCGAGAGCTTGATCGGCATGCCCACGTTCCACCATTTGCCGCGCTGGGGGTGGTCGATCTCGACCCACATCTGGCGGCCCCGCACGTGCTCGTCGTGGGTGAGGTCCTCGGTGCCCATGACCGGGCCGCACGGCACGTCGAGGGGATTCAGGATCGCCATCAGCTCGCGCTTGGTGTATTTCAGCGCGAATTCGCCGATCAGCTCCCACATTTTCGCCTGGTTCTTGCGCCGGTCGGCGACCTTGGCGAATTTCGGGTCGGTCGCGAGATTCGCTACGCCGACCTCCGGTCCGATGCGCTTCGCGAGCGCGTCCCACACCGCCTCCTGCACCACGAGGTAGAGAAAGTCATTCGGGCCGCCGGGCTTGCAGCGGACCGCGTTGCCGAGCTGGCCGCCGCCGGAATCGTTGCCGGCCCGCGGCACGTCGCCCATGCCCTTGTGCGTCGGCACCGAAAACTCGGTCAGCTCACCGCGTGTCAGGCGCTGGTGGTCGCGGAACTTGACGCGACAGAGATTCATGATCCCGTCCATCATCGCCACCTCGACGTACTGGCCCTTGCCGGTGCGCTCGGCTTGCCGGAGCGCGGCGAGGAGCCCGATCGCGAGGTGCAGGCCGGTGCCGGAATCCCCGATCTGCGCGCCGGTGACGAACGGCGGGCCTTCGGGAACGCCGGTGGTGCTCATCGAGCCGCCCATCGCCTGCGCGACGTTCTCGTAGGCCTTGAAGTCCGCATACGGCCCGCTCGACCCGAAGCCCTTGATCGAGCCCATCACGATTTTCGGATTGATCTCGTGGATCCGCTCCCACGGGAAGCCGAAGCGCTCGAGCACGCCCGGGCCGAAATTCTCCATGATGACGTCACACTTCTTGAGCAGGTCGACGAACACCTGCTTGCCCTCCTCGGTCTTCATGTTGACCGTGATCGAGCGCTTGTTGCAGTTGAGCATCGTGAAGTACAGGCTGTCGGCGTTCGGGACATCGCGCAGCTGGCCGCGCGTCGCGTCTCCCGCCGGATTCTCGAACTTGATCACGTCGGCGCCCAACCAGGCGAGCAGCTGCGAGCACGTCGGCCCCGCCTGCACGTGCGACATGTCGAGAATTCTCACACCCTTCAATGCTTCCATCGTGTCCTCACTCGTTGTCGATTCCCGTCGCGGGATGAGCGGCGTCAGTCCGCTCGTTCTCGCGACCGCTTGAGCTGCGCGCTTGTCGCGTCAGCTCCAAGCACTATTTCTTTTTTGCGCTCGGGTTCAGGCTCGTGATGCGACCGCTTTCGGTGCCGGCGGTCTCGTCGATCACGGCGTTGATGAGCGTGGGCTTACGCGAGCGGACGGCCTCCTCCATCGCCGTGCGCAACTCGGCCGGGGTCGTGGCGTGCACGCCCACGCCGCCGAAGGCCTCGATCAGCCGGTCATAGCGCGCGCCCTTGACGAACACGGTGGGCGCCACATCGGGGCCGCCGGTTGGATTGACGTCGGTGCCGCGGTAGACGCCGTTGTTGTTGAAGACCACCACGCACACCGGCAGGTGGTAGCGGCAGAGGGTCTCGACTTCCATGCCGGAGAAGCCGAAGGCGCTGTCGCCCTCGACCGCGATCACCGGCTGGCCGCTGACCACGGCGGCGGCGACGGCAAACCCCATGCCGATGCCCATCACGCCCCAGGTGCCGACGTCCAGGCGCTTGCGCGGCTGGTACATGTCGACGATGCTACGGGTGAAATCGAGCGCGTTGGCGCCTTCGTTGACGAGAATCGCCTCCGGGTTGGCCTTGACGATGTCGCGCACCACCGCGAGCGCGCTGTGGAAATTCATCGGCGTCGGATTCTTGTCCAGGGTCTCGGCCATCTTGGCGATGTTCTTGTTCTTGCGCTCGGCGATGGCGTTGAGCCACTCGGCCGGCGGCTTGGGCCAATTGGAGCCGATGCCGGCCAGCAGCGCCGAGACGCAGGAACCGATGTCGCCGACCACGGGGGCGTCGATGCGGACGTTGCTGTCCGCTTCCTGCGGCGAGATGTCGACCTGGATGAATTTCTGGCCGCCCCACGCCTTAGGGTCCTTGCCGCCCCAGGTCTTGCCCTTGCCGTGCGCGAGCAGCCAGTTGAGGCGCGCTCCGACCAGCATCACCACGTCCGCCTCGGGCAGCACATAGGAGCGGGCAGCGGATGCGGACTGCTCGTGCGTGTCGGGCAGCAGGCCCTTCGCCATGGACATGGGGAGATAGGGAATGCCGGTCTTCTCGACCAGCGCGCGGATGTCCGCGTCGGCCTGGGCGTAGGCCGCCCCTTTGCCGAGGATGATCAGCGGACGCTTGGCGCTCTTCAGCAGCGCGAGGGCGCGCTGTACCGCTTTCTGGGCCGGGATCTGGCGCGGCGCCGGATCGACCACCTTGATGAGCGACTTCCTGCCGGCATCCGCGTCCAGGGACTGGGCGAAGAGCTTCCCCGGCAGGTCGAGGTAGACGCCGCCCGGGCGGCCGGAAACGGCGGCGCGGATGGCGCGCGCGATGCCGACACCGATGTCCTCGGCGTGGAGCACGCGGAAGGCGGCCTTGGCGAGCGGCTTGGCGATGGCCAGCTGGTCCATTTCCTCGTAATCGCCCTGTTGCAGGTCGACGATCTCGCGCTCGCTGGAGCCGCTCACGAGGATCATCGGGAAGCAATTGGTGGTGGCGTTGGCGAGCGCGGTCAGGCCGTTCAAGAAGCCGGGGGCGGACACCGTCAGGCAGATGCCGGGCTTCTGCGTCATGAAGCCGGCGATGGCGGCGGCGTTGCCGGCGTTCTGCTCGTGGCGGAACGAAATCACGCGCATGCCTGCGGCCTGTGCCCTGCGGGTGAGGTCGGTGATCGGAATGCCGGGCAGGCCGAAGATCGTGTCGATGCCGTTCAACTTGAGGGCATCGATGACCAGGCCGAAGCCGTCGGTCACCTGTGATTGTGTATCGGTGGTCATGCTGAGATCGGTCATGGGAGATGCCTCGCGTTCTCGCCGTCAATTGAACCAGTGTTTTTCCAAAGGATACCTGCCGCGCAGGGCAAACAGGGCGAAATTTCCCAGGTTCACGGAAAATCCAGGCCACCCGAACATCATGGCCGCGATTCACTCGCACGTATCATAGGGCGCGGCAGGCACATGCGCTCTTGACCTCGGTCAAGGACTTGCGGTTATACTCGATTGCTGCCCCCGCGCCCGTATCGCCCTGCAGCGTATCCGTATCCGCCATGCCTGGCCTCGATCAGCACCCGGAGGCGACGATCATCCGCCTCCAGCTGCGGCAAAACCTGGTGCTGAAGCATCTGGACGCCGCGCAGTGGCGCGAGCTCGAGCCGCTGCTCGAGATCGTGGACACCCCCAAGGGCGAGGTGCTCGAGCACCAGGGCGACCGCTCCATGGAGCAGTATTTCATCATCGAGGGGATCCTGAAGCGCGTGGTGTCGAGCGCCCAGGGCCGGGAGATGATCCTGCGCTTCGCCGCCGAGACCGACATCGACACGAGCTACGCGGCGTGGCGCCTGAAGACCCCGATACCGTATTCGATCCGGGCGGTGACCCGCGTGCGCGCCGCCAAGCTCTCGATGCCGCAGTGGGTGCGCTTCCTCGGGCGTCATGCCGGCGTGAAAAACGCCTTCGAGTTCGAGATCATGAAGCTGATGAGCGAGGTCATGGCCCATACCATCACGCTGCACCTGCTCGATGCGCCCGGCCGGGTGCATCGCTTCCTGCGCAAGCACGCCGATCTCGCGGAGCGGCTGCCCAAAAAGGAGCTCGCGTCCTGCCTGAACCTCTCCCCCGAAACCCTCTCCCGCCTGAAGCGCCACGGCAAGATCTGAAGGCGCTCACGCGGTGCTCGGCCGCACGGTCCGCAAGCGGCCGATAACCCTGGCGATCAGCGGCCAGAACAGGGCGAACAGCGCGAGCCCCGTGATGCTGCCGACCAGCCAGTTGGAGAAGAAAATCCTGAGGTCGCCCTGGGCCATCAGCATCGACTGCCGGAACGCGCTTTCCGCCATGTCGCCCAGCACCAGCGCGAGCACCAGCGGCGCCAGCGGGTAGTCGAGCTTCTTGAACAGGTAGCCCACCACGCCGAAAACGAGCATGAACCAGATATCGGACTGCGCGTTGCTCACGGTGTAGGCGCCGACCGCGCAGATGACGACAATGACGGGGGCGATGATGGAAAAAGGGATGCGCAGGATGGCGGCGAAGAACGGCACGCAGGTGAGGCACAGGATGAGCGTCGCGATGTTGCCCAGGTACATGCTCGCGATCAAGCCCCACACGAAGTCCGGCTGTTCCGTGAACAGCAGCGGACCGGGCTGCAACCCCCAGATCATCAGCCCGCCGAGCAACACGGCGGCGGTCGGTGAACCGGGAATGCCGAGCGCGATCATCGGCAGCAGGGCGGAAGTTCCGGCGGCGTTGTTCGCGACCTCGGGCGCCACCACCCCTTCCATCTGCCCGGTTCCGAATTTGTCGCCGTCCCGCGACATGCGCTTCGCCACGCCGTAGGCCATGAACGAAGCGGGCGTCGCGCCGCCCGGCGTCACGCCCAGCCAGCAGCCGATCACCATGCTGCGTAACGCGGTTCCCCAGAATCGCGGCAGCCGGCGCCAGGTCTCGAGCACCACCCGGAGGCTGATCTTGGCGCTCTTGCCGGTGAAGGCGAGGCCCTCTTCCATCGACAGCAGGATCTCGCCGATCCCGAACAACCCGATCACCGCGATCAGGAAGTTGAATCCGCGCAGCAGCTCGGTGAAGCCGAACGTCAGCCGCAGCTGGCCGGTCACGATGTCGATCCCGACCGCGGCGAGCGCGAATCCGATCATCATGGAGACGATGATCTTGGCCGGTTTTTCCCGGCCCATGCCGATGAAGCTGCAGAAGGTGAGGAAGTACACCGAGAAGAATTCCGGCGGGCCGAACTCGAGGGCGAAATTGGCCACCGCCGGGGCGATGAAGGTGATCATGATCACCGCGCACAGGGCGCCGAAGAACGAGGAGGTGAACGAGGCCGTCAAGGCTTCGCCCGCGCGTCCCTGCTGCGCCATCGGATAGCCGTCGAAGGTGGTCGCGACCGACCACGGTTCGCCGGGAATGTTGAAGAGTATCGAGGTGATCGCTCCGCCGAACAGCGCCCCCCAGTAGATGCAGGAGAGCATCACGATCGCCGTGGCCGGCGGCATGGCGAAGGTCAGCGGCAGCAGGATCGCCACCCCGTTCGCCCCGCCCAGTCCCGGCAGCACGCCGACGATGATCCCCAGGAACACCCCGACGAACATCAGCATCAGGGTGTACGGCGACAGCACCACCGAGAACCCGTGCATCAGCGAAGTCAGTTCTTCCAAGGCTTCCCCCGATTCGGCCACCGCGCCCGGCGGACGGTCAATACCCTACGAATCTCAACACGTTGTAAGCGCCCTTGGGCAGCAACACCAGGAACCACACCTCGAACATCAGGAACAGCGCGAAGGTCACGCCGAATCCGACCGCAAGGCCCTTGTACCAGGGATACTTGCCAATCCAGATCATGAAAGCCGCGATGTAGAACAGCGCCGACACGTAGATGCCGACGAGGTAAACGCCGGCGGCGAAGATCGCGGCCGGAACCAGCACCGCGAATACGCGCCTGAGCGCGTCCCATTCGACGAAGATGCGCTTGCCGGCGGGATGTCTGGCGGTCGCGGCCTGTATCAAGGTGACGATGCTGCCAACGCAGATGAGCGAACCGATGTAGAAGGGGAAGTAGCCGGCGCCCGGCCCGTACTCTCCCCACGTGGAGCCCAGCAAATAGCTCGTGTACGCCACCAAGGCGCCGAATGCCAGGGTCAGCAGCGCCACGGCGATCTCCACCGCCCGGGTCGAAATGCCCCTCCTCGAGGTCGCGTGCTGTGCCATTCCGCCAGAAAATGCCAAAAGAACGGCGGCAAGCTGCCGCCGGTTCCAAAGGGTGCCGGCGGGGCGATGGCGCCCCGCCGGCGGCGTAGCGTCTACTTCTTGGCGAGGAAGCCCGCGTCCCTCATCAGGTCGCGGTGCAGGTTTTCCGCTTGCGCAACCCAGTCGACGTACGCCTTGCCGGTCATGAAGCTCTGGTTGAAAGCGCCGTTTTCCATCAGATTGTTCCAATCCGCGGTGCCGCGCACTTTCTTGAAGAACCCGATGTAGAAGTCAACCACGTCCTGCGACACCCCGGCCGGCATGAAGATGCCGCGCAACATCAGGTAGTCCATGGGAATGCCGGACTCCCTGCAGGTCGGGATGTCGTTCCACGCCATGGTCTTGGTCACCTTCTTCTTGTACGGCATGCGCGCTTTCTCGAATACGCACAGCGGGCGCAGCTTGCCGGAGCGCCAGTGCGCCACCGCTTCGATGGGATTGTTCACCGTGGAATTGACGTGGTTCCCGACCAGCTGCGTGGCGACCGCGCCGCCACCCTTGAACGGCACGTAGGTGAACTTCACGCCCGCCGCCTTCTCGATCGCGACCGTGATGATCTGGTCCTCCTGCTTCGCGCCGGTGCCGGCCATCTTGAACTTGCCGGGGCCTGCCTTCTTGGCCGCCTCGATGTAGTCCTTCGGGCTCTTGTACGGCGTGTCGGCATTGACAAAGAGCACGAAGTTATCGAGGGCCAGCATCGCCACCGGGGTCAGGTCCTTCCAGTTGAAGGGCACCCCGGTCGCGAGCGGCGTCGTGAACAGGTTGGAGAGCGTGATGATGATCTTGTGTTCCTCGCCTTTCGAGGCCTTGACGTCGAGAAAGCCCTCCGCTCCCGCCCCGCCGGACTTGTTGATGGGAATGACCGGCTGCTTCATCAGGCTGTGTTTGGCGGTCACGCCTTGCGTGAAGCGCGCCATCTGGTCGGCGCCGCCGCCCTGGCCCGCCGGAATGATGAACTCGACTGGCTTGGTCGGCTCCCACGCGGCCGCCGGGGCGCCAAGCCCGACGGTCAGCAGCACACCGCAGATCGTTGTCAACTTACGCTGGATACGCATGACTCACTCCTCCTTAGATGTTATGAGACCTAACCGCTCCGCCATTATAGTTTGGTGACGCCGTAGTATCCCGGGAATCACCTCAAAAAGCCCTTGACCGGCGTCAATTCCCCGCCGGGCGGCCCGCTGCACCGCCCCCAACGTGGTGCACTGCAATAAAACCTGGCATCACTTGACCAGCAATACCGGCACCTGCGACAGGTGGATCACCTTGCTCGCCACCGAGCCCAGAACCAGATTCGACACCGTGCCCAGGCCGCGGGTGCCCAGGAAGATCTGGTCGCAGCCTTTTTCCTTTACGTACTGGCAAATGACCTCGGCCTCCGCGCCGACGCCGATGTGGTGGTGATACCCGATCTTCGCGGCGTCGAGCTTTTGCATGGCGGTCTTGAGCGCCGCCATGCCCTCTTCGCGGTGAAACTGGGCGATTTTATCGTGGCCGACCACGGCGCTCACCCGGCTGCCGTAGGGGATCGGGTGCTGCACGTTAAGCAGGTGGATTTCGGCTGGGTCCTTGAGCAGCGTCAAGTGCCCGATCAATTGGTCTACCGCGCGGTTCGACGGCGCGGAACCGTCCACCGCCACCAGGAATTTAAGCATCAGTCTGCCCCCGATCATTCATGGACTCCCCGCGGCCAGTCTTGACCCAGGGACTGCTGTCCGTCAGCGTGGCGCCCCGGTCTCGCTGCTCTCGCCGAGATCCACCACTGCCTTGCGCCCCGCCTCGGCCCGCGCGGCGAGCCATTTACCGGCGGCCACGACGATAATGGCCCCCGCCGCCGGCGCCCCCCAATGCAGCCAGGCGGCATTTGCGTCCACCCAGTCCTTCACTACAGGATCGGTCGCGGCCATGTCGCCCGCCACCCAGCCGAGCAACGCCGCGCCGATGGTGATGATGATGGGGAAGCGATCCATGACCTTCATCAGCATGGTCGCGCCCACAATCACGATCGGGATGCTGATCGCAAGCCCCAGAATCAGCAACGTGAGGCTCCCCCTCGCGGCGGCTGCCACCGCGATCACGTTATCGAGGCTCATTACCAGGTCGGCGATCAGTATGGTCTTGATCGCCGCCCACAAGTTGTCGCTCGATTCGACGCCGCCATCGTCGCCGTCCTCCGGCAGCAGCAGCTTCACCGCGATCCACAGCAGCAGCGCCGCGCCGATCAGCTTGAGGTAGGGGTACTTCAGCAGTGCGACGGCGAAAATGGTCAGGACGATCCGCATCACCACCGCGGCGCCGGCACCCCAGAAGACCGCCGCCTTTTGCTGCCGCGGCGGGAGCGAGCGCGCGGCGAGAGCGATCACCACCGCGTTGTCTCCGGAGAGTACGATGTTGATCAGGATGATCTGCCACAGCCCCACCCAGAACGCAGCGGATTGCAGCTCGTTCAGGAATTCCATCGTTCGCGATTTCCCCTCGTTGCGCCGGTGCTCGTGATGCTGGCGGTCCCGCTCAAGCGCGCCGGATTATACCGGATCAGAACAGCCCGACGACCTTGCCCTCGTCGGTGAGATCGATCTTCTCGGCCGAGGGTACCTTGGGCAGCCCCGGCATGGTCATGACGTCGCCACACACCATGACGACGAACTCGGCGCCCGCGGCAAGGCGCACTTCCCGGACGTTGATCACGTGGCCCGAGGGCGCCGCCCGCAGTTGCGGATCGGTCGAAAACGAATACTGGGTCTTCGCCACGCATACCGGGTAGTGGCCGTAGCCGTCATCCTGCAGCTTTCTGATCTGGCCACGCACCTTGGCGTCCGCGGTGACTTCGCTCGCGCCGTAGATCTTGGTGGCGATGGTCTTGATCTTATCCCACAGCGGCAGCGAGTCCTCGTAGACAAATTTGAAATCCGACGGCACCTTCTCGATCAGATCGACCACCGTGCGCGCGACTTGCTCCGCCCCCTTGCCGCCGTCCGCCCAGTGCGTCGCCAGGATCACTGGCGCTTCGTGATGCGCCATCTTCCTCTTGAGCAGCTCGATTTCCGCGGGCGTGTCGAAATTGAAGCGGTTGATCGAGACCACGCACGGCAGCCCGTAGTGGTTGCGCACGTTGTTGACGTGGCGCTCGAGGTTGGTGATGCCCTTCTCCAGCGCCGGCAGGTTTTCCTTGTTGACCTCCTTGAGATCGACGCCACCGTGATACTTGAGCGCACGCACGGTCGCCACGATCACCACCGCGTCCGGTCTCAGTCCCGACTTGCGGCACTTGATGTCTATGAACTTCTCCGCGCCGAGGTCGGCGCCAAAGCCGGCTTCCGTGACGACGTAATCCGCGAGCTTCAGGGCGGTCTGGGTGGCGATGACCGAGTTGCAGCCGTGCGCGATGTTGGCGAACGGCCCGCCGTGGATGAACGCCGGATTGTTCTCCAGCGTCTGCACCAGGTTCGGCGCCAGCGCATCCTTCAGCAGCACCGTCATCGCGCCATGTACCTTGAGATCCTTGGCGCGCACCGGTTTCTGGTCGCGGGTATAGCCGACGACGATGTTGCCGAGCCGGGACTTCAGGTCCTTGAGCGAAGTGGCGAGGCAGAAGATCGCCATGATCTCGGAAGCCACCACGATATCGAAGCCGTCCTGGCGCGGGTAGCCATTGCCCGGCCCGCCGAGCGAAACCACGATCTCGCGCAACGCCCGGTCGTTCATGTCGACCACGCGCTTCCAGGTGATGCGCCGCACGTCGATCCCCAGCTCGTTGCCGTGGTGGATGTGGTTGTCGATCGCCGCCGCAAGCAGGTTGTTGGCGAGGCCGATGGCGCTGAAGTCGCCGGTGAAGTGCAGGTTGATGTCCTCCATCGGCACCACCTGTGCATAGCCGCCGCCCGCCGCGCCGCCTTTCATGCCGAATACCGGTCCGAGACTGGGTTCTCTCAGGCAGAGAATGGCCTTCCTGCCAATCCGGTTGAGCGCGTCGCCCAGCCCGACGGTGGTGGTGGTCTTGCCCTCGCCCGCCGGGGTCGGCGTGATCGCGGTCACCAGGATCAGCTTGCCGTCCTTCCTGGCCTTCAGGGTATCGACGTATTCGAGCGCGACCTTGGCCTTGTAGTGGCCGTAGGGCACGAGGTGCTCCTCGGGTATGCCGAGCCTCTCGGCAATCTTGCTGACGCGCAGCAGCTTCGCCTGCTGGGCGATTTCGATGTCGGACAATGGCATTTCTTTTTCCTCTCCCTTTGAGAAAGCTCTTTGTGGGCGGGTCCTGTCAGACCGGCTGTGATCTTCCCCGGATCTTCCCTGCCCACGTGGTCAATTGATCAGGACAACTCGCTTTCTTGAGTCAGTACCAGTACCGGGAAATCCGGAATCAGATCCCAACCGGTCTGCCACCCGCCCACGATACTGCGGGCGCGGAATCCGGGTGGGGGGAACCGGACCCGCCCACACACGATGCTACGTGCGCTCCAGTTCGGCGAGGGCCTGGCCGCCGCCGAAGCTCGTGCGCGGCGTCAACTCGCCCCCGCGCATCACCTTCACCGCGCAGTACTTGAACTCGGGAATCTTGCCGAACGGATCGAGCGCCGGGTTGGTGAGCAGGTTCGCCGCCGCCTCGTAGAAGCAGAATGGCACGAACACCGCGCCGCGCGGCGTGCCGTCGTCGGCGCGCGCGTAGAGCGAGATGATGCCGCGCCGCGATTCCACGGTGACGACGTCGCCCGGCTTCGCGCCCATCGCGTCGAGATCGAGCGGGTGGAGCGACGCGGTCGGCTCGGGCTCGATCGCGTCGAGCACGCTGGCGCGGCGCGTGATGGCGCCCGTGTGCCAGTGCTCCAGCTGGCGCCCCGTGATGAGGACGAACGGAAATTCCCGGTCGGGCCGCTCGGCCGCCGGGATGATATCGGCTGGCACGAATCTGGCGCGTCCCGTGGAGGTCGGAAACTTGTCGACGAATACGACGGGCTGTCCCGGGTCCCCCTCGTTCTCGCAGGGATAGGTGACACAGCTTTCCGCTTCCAGCCGCTCCCACGTGATCCCCGCGATCGAATCCATGCCCTTGCGCATCTCGTTGAACACGTCGCGCGGGCCGGCGTAATTCCAGTCGAGACCGATGCGGCGCGCGATTTCCTGGATGATCCAGAGATCCTCCCTGGCCTCGCCCGGGGGCTGCAGCGCTTTCCGGCCGAGCTGCACCATGCGGTCGGTATTGGTCACGGTGCCGTCCTTCTCCGGCCAGGCGGTGGCGGGCAGAATCACGTCGGCGAGATAGCAGGTTTCCGTCAGGAATATTTCCTGCACGACGAGGTGCTCGAGTTTCGCGAGCGCCGCGCGCGCGTGATGCGCGTCAGGATCCGACATCGCGGGATTCTCGCCCATCACGTACATCCCGCGGATCTTGCCATCGAGCACCGCGTGCATGATCTCGACCACGGTCAGGCCCGGCATCGGGTCGAGCGCGGCGCCCCACAGCTTCTCGAAGCGCGCGCGCGCGCCGGCGTTGTCGACACGCTGATAGTCGGGGAACACCATCGGGATCAGCCCCGAATCGGAAGCGCCCTGCACGTTGTTCTGCCCGCGCAGGGGATGGAGCCCCGTGCCGGGACGCCCGATCTGCCCGGTCATGAGGCAGAGCGCGATCAAGCAGCGCGCGTTGTCGGTGCCGTGGACGTGCTGCGAGATGCCCATGCCCCACAGGATCATCGAGGCCTTCGACCTGGCGTAGAGCCGCGCCACTTCCTTGATGGTCTCCGCGGGAATCCCGCACACGGGCGCCATCGCTTCGGGGCTGTAGCCGGCAACGTTTTTCTGGAGCGCTTCGTAGCCGATGGTGCGGTTCCGCACGAAATCCTCGTCGACCAGCCCCTCGTGCACGATGGTGTGCATCATGGCGTTCAGCAGCGCCACATCGGTGTCGGGCTTGAACTGGAGCATGATGTGGGCGTGGCGCGAGAGCTCCGAGCGGCGCGGATCCGCGTAGATCAGCTTCGCGCCGCGCTTCGCGGCGTTCTTGATCCAGGTCGCGGCGACCGGGTGGTTCGAGACCGGGTTCGCCCCGATAAGAAAGATCACTTCCGCGCGCGCGACGTCGTTCACCTGGTTCGAGACCGCACCCGAGCTGATGCCCTCCATCAGCGCGGCGACGCTCGAGGCGTGGCACAGCCGCGTGCAGTGATCCACGTTGTTCGACCCAAAGCCCATGCGCACGAGCTTCTGGAACAGGTACGCCTCCTCGTTCGTGCCCTTCGCCGAGCCGAATCCGGCAAGCGCGTGCTTTCCATGCTCGTCCCGGATCGCCTTGAGCTTTCCCGCGGCGAGGTCGAGCGCCTCGTCCCAGCTCGCCTCGCGGAAGTACTCGAGCGGATTCGCGGGATCCATCGTGAAGTCGGCGTGCTTGGGCGTGCCGGGCTTGCGAATGAGCGGCTTCAGGAGCCGCTGCTTGTGGTGCACGTAATCGAATCCGTAGCGGCCTTTCACGCACAACCGCCCGTGGTTCGAGGGACCGTCGCGCCCGTCGACATAGAGTATCTTGTTGTACTTGATCGCATAGGTGAGCTGGCACCCGACGCCGCAATAGGGGCACACCGAGTGCACCTGCTTGTCGGGCTTGACGAGCGCGACTTTGCGCGCCGGCGCGAGCGCCCCGGTCGGGCACGCCTGCACGCACTCGCCGCACGCGACGCAGGTGGATTCGCCCATCGGGTCGTCGAAATCGAACACGATCTTCGAATGCTCGCCGCGGAAGGCGTAGCCGATTACGTCGTTCACCTGCTCCTCGCGGCAGGCGCGCAGGCACCGCGTGCACTGGATGCAGGAGTCGAGGTTGACCGCGATGCCATGGTGCGAGAGATCGGCCTGGGGCTGGTGCCGCGCGGCAAATCGGGGCTTGCCGAGCTTGAGCTGGCGCGCCCAGTGGTCCAGCTCCGAGTGGAGCGTGTAGCGGCTGCGCGGCATGTCGGAGAGCAACAGCTCGAGCACCATCTTCTGGGAAGCCCGCGCGCGCGCGTTGTCGGTGAAGACTTCCATTCCCCGCGTGGGCGCGCGACAGCACGAGGGCGCAAGCACGCGCTCGCCTTTGATCTCGACCATGCAGGCGCGGCAATTGCCGTCGGGACGCAGGCCGTCCTGGTAACAGAGGTGCGGAATCTCCACCCCGTAGCGCCGGGCGGTCTGGAGGATGGTCTCGCTGGCGCGGCCGACCACATCCCGACCGTTCAGCCTGAACTCCACCGGCATTGCAGCTTGCTCTTCCTTGCTGATCGCCGTCATCGCTCGCCTCGCATTCCTCGTCTCTCGTTACTCGATTCCCGCCTCACCCGATTTCCTTGGGAAAGAATTTCACCACGCAGCGTATCGGGTTCGGCGCCGCCTGCCCGAGCCCGCATATGGATGCGTCCGCCATCGCGCCCGAAAGTTCCTCGAGCAGGCCCTGATCCCACCGCGGCTTCTCCATGAGCGCGAGGGCCTTTGCGGTGCCGACGCGGCACGGCGTGCACTGCCCGCAGGACTCCTCGGCGAAGAACTTCATGACATTGGCCGCCGCGGTGCGCGCCTTATCGCGGTCCGACAGGATCATCACAGCGGCCGAGCCGATGAAGCAGCCGTGCTGGTTGAGCGTGTCGAAGTCGAGCGGAATGTCGCCCATGGAGGCCGGCAGTATGCCGCCTGAAGCGCCGCCCGGCAGGTAGCCGTAGAACTGGTGGCCGGGCAGCATGCCGCCGCAGTACTCGTCGATCAGCTCCTTCACCGTGATGCCGGCCGGCGCAAGATGCACGCCCGGTATCCTCACGCGCCCCGAAACCGAGAACGATCGCAGCCCCTTGCGTCCATGCCGGCCCTGGGAGGCAAACCAGTCCGCGCCGTTCTCCAGGATCGCGCGCACCCACTGCAGCGTCTCCATGTTGTGCTCGAGGGTGGGGTAGCCGAAGAGCCCGACCTGCGCGACATAGGGCGGGCGCAGCCGCGGCATGCCGCGCTTGCCCTCGATCGATTCGATCATCGCGGACTCTTCGCCGCAGATGTAGGCGCCCGCGCCGCGCCGAAGGAAGATCGGCGGCAGCGGGCACGGGGGATCGGCCTGCAGCGCCTTCAGCTCGCGCTCGAGAATCTCCCGGCAGCCGGCGTACTCGTCGCGCAGATAGATATAGACCTGCGCGATCTGCACCGTCCATGCCGCGATGATCGCGCCCTCGAGAAACCGGTGCGGGTCGCGCTCCAGGTAATAGCGGTCCTTGAAGGTGCCCGGCTCGCCTTCGTCGATGTTGATCGCGAGTAGCCGCGGCGCCTTCTCGGCCCGCACGATCCGCCACTTGCGCCCGGCGGGGAATCCCGCGCCCCCGAGCCCGCGCAGGGACGAATCCTCCAACGACTTCATGATCGCCTCGGCGTCACGCCGGCCCGCGAGGCAATCGGCGGCGATCCGATAGCCGCCTTTTCTCCGGTACTCGGCGTAGCCGATATACTTCGCGACCGGGCACATCGTCTTGCCTCCCGCCACCAACGGCTTCACCTTCTGCGCGGTCGCCTGCGCCACCGGGTTCTGTCCCACGACCGCAACCGGCGCCTGCTCGCAACGCCCGACGCAGGGCGCCGGGATGACGCGCACGCCAGCCCCCAGCGTACGCTTGAGATCCTCCATCAGGCCGTCCGCGCCCGCCAGCTCGCAGGAGAGCGAATCGCACACCCGCACCGTAATCGGAGGAGGCGGCGCATCCGTGTCCTTGACGACGTCGAAATGGTGGTAGAACGTGGCGACTTCGTAGACCTCGGTGAGGGCGAGAGCCATCTCGCGCGCGAGCGCCACCAGGTGACGCGCCGAGAGGTGGCCGTAGCGATCCTGGATCCGGTGCAGGTGCTCGACCAGGAGATCGCGCCGCCGCGGCTCGTTTCCCAGCAGCGCCTGGACTTCGGCAAGCGCCTGCGGGTCGACCGCGCGGCCTTTGAGCCTGCCGCGCATGTCACCGCCGGATTTGCGTTTCACGATACCGCCTTCCAACCGCGCCTCCTTACCGGAGCACCGACTTCAGCAGCTTGCCCATCTCCGCCGGATTGCGGGTCACCTTGATCCCGCACTCCTCCATCACCGCGAGCTTCTCCGCCGCCGCGCCCGTGCCGCCTGAAATGATAGCGCCTGCGTGCCCCATTCTCTTGCCCGGCGGCGCGGTCACCCCGGCGATGAATCCGACCACGGGCTTCCTCATGTTGGCCTTGACCCAGCGCGCCGCTTCCTCCTCGTTGGTGCCGCCGATCTCGCCCACCATCACGACCGCCTCGGTTCGCGGGTCGTCGTTGAAGAGCTTCAGCACGTCAACGTGCTTCATGCCGTTCACCGGGTCGCCGCCAATGCCGACGCAGGTGGACTGGCCGAGCCCCTGCTCCATCAACTGCCCGACCGCCTCGTAGGTCAGCGTGCCCGAGCGCGAGACGACGCCGACCGGGCCGCTCTTGTGGATGTGCCCGGGCATGATGCCGATCTTGATCTCGTCGGGGGTGATGACGCCCGGGCAATTGGGGCCGATGAGGGTCGTCTTCTTCCCCCGCATGCGGTAGCGGGTACGAATCATGTCGCGCACCGGGATGCCCTCGGTAATGCAGATCACCAGGTCGAGCCCCGCATCGACCGCCTCGTCGATCGCCGCTGCCGCGTAGGGCGGCGGCACGTAGATGACCGAGACCGAGGCGCCGGTCCGGTCTCGCGCCTCGCGCACCGTCTCGAAAATCGGGATGCCTTCGAAGCTCTGCCCACCCTTTTTCGGGGTCACGCCGGCGACGTAGCAGTGCTTTCCATTGGCGTACTCCTTGCACATCCTGGTGTGGAACTGCCCGGTCTTGCCGGTAATCCCCTGCGTCATCACGCGGGTGTTCCTGTCGATCAGTATGCTCATGGCGATACGCGGGAATTTCCTGGTAAGTGACCGCTCACTTTAGGGCCGGTCCCGCCGGCAATACGGCCGCTGACACGGTTCACCTCGCCCGCGCAGCGGCGACGACCTTTTGCGCCGCGTCGGCCATGTTGGCTCCGGTGATAATCGGCAGCCCGGATTCCGCCAGAATCTTCTTCCCCTGCTCGACGTTGGTGCCTTCCAGCCGCACGACGAGCGGCACCTGGAGGCTGACCTGGCGCGCCGCCGCGACGACGCCCTCGGCGATGACGTCGCACCTCATGATACCGCCGAAGATATTGACCAGGATCGCCTTCAACTGCGGGTTCTTCAGCATGATCTTGAACGCTTCCGTGACCTTCTCGGTGGATGCGCCGCCGCCGACATCGAGGAAATTGGCGGGGTTCCCGCCGTAGAGCTTGATGATGTCCATTGTGGCCATCGCCAGTCCCGCGCCGTTGACGAGGCAGCCGATGTCGCCGTCGAGCGAGATATAGGACAGGTCGAAGCGCGAGGCCTCGATCTCGGCGGGATCCTCCTCGTCGAGGTCGCGCAGGGCGACGATCTCGGGATGGCGAAAGAGCGCGCTGTCGTCGAAGTTCATCTTGGCATCGAGCGCGAGCACGCGCTCATCGCCCGTCACGATCAGCGGATTGATTTCCGCGAGCGACGCATCGGTCTCGTCGAATGCCCGGTACAGCCCCTTCAGGAGATCGCGGGCCTGCGGGAGAGCGCGCTGCGGGATGCCGATCCTGCGCGCGACCTCTTCGGCGTCCCGGTCGATGAGTCCCTCGACAGGGTCGATCGTGACCCTGTGTATTCTTTCGGGCGATTGCGCGGCAACGGCCTCGATGTCCACGCCGCCTTCGCTGGACGCCATCAGCACCACGCGCTGCGTGCCGCGGTCCACCACCATGCCGAGGTAGAGCTCCTTGCGGATGTCGGCGCCTTCCTCGACCAGCAGCCGGCGCACTTTCTGTCCGCCGGGGCCGGTCTGGTGCGTTTTTAACTGCATCCCGAGGATCGCTTCCGCGTGGCGCTTCACTTCCGCGAGCGATGTTGCGATCTTGACGCCCCCGCCCTTGCCACGGCCCCCGGCGTGAATCTGCGCTTTCACCACCCAGGCGCGGCCACCGAGCTTCTGCGCCGCCTCCACGGCCTCCTCGACGCTGAAGCAGGGATATCCGCGCGGCGTGGCGACGCCATACTTGCGCAGGATCTCCTTGCCCTGGTACTCGTGAATTTTCATGTCAGACCCGTGTTCTCCGGCTGTCGCGGCGGCACCGCTCGCGGGCGAACCCGAATCTCACAGCCGTTTGTGCCCCGGCCTTGACCGGAGTCAATAACGGCCATTCCAGTGGCGTTCACGCAGTGGTCCGCAGCGCGCCGCGCACCGATCGGCCCCGCGGGAGTGCTGCCGCAGCTCCGAGCGCGATCGCGCGTTGCGGTACTGGATCGATTGAGTATAACAAACCGCCCAACCCGACGCGGGGCACCGGTTGGGCCGTGTGCGTTGGAACGGACCGAGCTCTGGCCGCTCAACACGCGCCATCATCCGCAAATGCTGTCGCCGATCCGCATTGCGCGCCTGCCCGCAGCTTGCTCCGGGGGAGCCACCCCAGCATTGGAGAACCAGTATCTTGCGGGAGGACCCGCCGGGACCTGCGCGAGTCCTTACGAACAACGCGTATGTTGCGCCGCATCAAACGATGGAAACGGGGCTGACTCTGTTCCCCGTGCGAAGGCGGCACTACGGGAGGGGAGCAAAAAAAAGCGCAACCTGTGGAGGTTGCGCTTAAGGTTCCACCAAAGGAGGAGGTTTTGGAGGAGTGCGCCGCCACCTGTGCAGCAGCAACGCACCCGAATTGTTGCAGAAATCCGAGCCTAATGCAAGCGTTTGCTGCTGCTATGCATCATACTGTGGACTGTCAAAACACAGTATATATATCAAACGCTTACAGAAACAGGCTCGTGCCGGCCTAGCGCATGATCAGGACGGGAATCTTGGTGTGGGTGAGAACCTTGCGCGTCTCGCTGCCCAGCAGCACCGCGGCGAGTCCCTTGCGGCCGTGGGACGTCATGACGATCAGGTCGCACTGGCGGGCGTCCGCCGCCTTGAGGATGGCGTCGTACGGATGATCGCTCGTTTCGCACAGGGTGTCGCACGGCACGCGCTCGTCCTCCGCGCACTTGCGCACAAAGGCGAGATAGCTCTCCGCGCGCACCTTGGCTTCTTCTTCGATGCGCTCCTCGGTGACCGGGTCGAATGCGCCTTCATAGGCGATCAGCAAGTGGTAATCGGGAATCACGTGGATGCCGGTGATCCGCGCGCCGTGGAGCTTGGCGAGCGCAACCGCCGCGCGTACCGCTCGTTGCGACAAATCCGAACCGTCGGTCGGTATCAGGATGTTCTTGAACATCTCCCCCTCCTCGCCCCGCCGTGACCGGGTTCCAGCATCTGGACCCTGCGCCAAGCTTGTCGCTCCCCGCCAGGGCTGTCAAGGGTTGCGCGTATTCCGGACCCGCTCCAGACGCCCGATATAATCGAAGCCGACCCGATTCGCCCCCAGCCATGCAACGCCAGCTCCTGCTCACCGGCGACGTCAATCTCATGAACGTGGCGGATCCGCGCGCGCCGTTTGCGCGCGTCGCCGCCACGCTGCGCGCGGCGGACTTCCTGTTCGGCAATCTCGAATGCTGCCTCTACGCGCCGCCGGCGGAGCGGTCGTTGGCCGATGAAGGGTTCTATGCGCCGCCTGCCGCGGGCGAGGCGCTCACGCTCGCGGGCTTCCATGCCCTCGGTACCGCGAACAATGTCAACTACGGCA
>Ga0214471_10000560_pt1 | contig 31495 bp, 26 predicted proteins | sample RVTome_5_FD_207665 | JGI IMG/M metagenome (GOLD analysis project Ga0214471, IMG submission 207665) | Soil microbial communities from uranium-contaminated site in the Upper Colorado River Basin, Wyoming, United States - RVT142D155 | ecosystem: Environmental > Terrestrial > Soil > Contaminated >... | reverse complement strand
CGACTGGCCGTGGTCGAATGCATTGCTGATGGCCTCAAGCAAAGCGCAAGACCAATCTCTGGGCAGGTCAGCCAATATGAACTGGCCCGCACCGAACTCCGCCGGGAAGTCGACACCACGATTCAGCAGATTGAGGATGTCCTGTTTCATCTGTCGCACGTGTTATGTCACACGGATGGAACAGGCGCTTGTCACGACCAATCCTCATCAGGCCAGTGAGCATCATGCAACAAGCAACAAACGATAAGGAAACGCGCGGCATTGAAAACAACAAGGGGTATAGGCGCCTGATCGTCTGGAAGAAGGCGGATGAACTTGCATATCAGGTGTATCGCGTCACTAATGAATTTCCGAATCACGAACGGTATGGACTGATATCACAGATGCGGAGAGCTGCGCTGTCAGTTCCTGCAAACATCGTTGAAGGATATGCACATTCGAGCAGGCTTGAGCGGCGCCAATTTTATTACATCGCACGTTCATCTCTAACAGAATTGGAATATTACATTGATTTTGCACACCGAAGATTGAGTTATCTCGAAGCCAGTCAGTTTGAAAATCTTGAGCTATTACGTGGCGAGGTGGGGTCCTTGCTGAACGGTTTCATCCGATCGGTATCGGAGCGTGGATAACCCCTTGTTGCTTGTCGCTTGTTGCATGTTGCTACATGTCTAATGCGGAGGAGTATTGAATGAGCAAGATCACGAAGGCCCTGGAAAAAGCCGCCCGCGAACGCCTCCACCGGCTCGAGCTGCGCGCCACGACGAAGGCGGAGACCAAGGAGCTGGAATTCGCGCCCGTCCCGAACCGGGTCGGGCGCCTGCTCGATGACGCCCGGCTCAAGGTGGACCCGCACATCGTGGCGGCCACCGACCCGCAGTCGCCCATCGCGGAGCAGTACCGGATCCTCCGCACCAACCTCCAGTCGCTCAAGTGGCGCACAGGCGGCAAGGTGATCGTGGTGACCAGCGCCGTCCATGAAGAGGGAAAATCCGTGACCTCGCTCAATCTGGCCATGACGCTCGCGCGCCAGGAAAAAGCCCGGGTGGTCGTGGTGGACGCGGATATGCGCAAGAGCTCCATCCACAAGTGGCTGGGCATGGAGCCATCCGAGCATGGGCTCTCGAGCATTCTTGCGGGAAGCGGGGAGCTGAACGGCTCGCTGCTTGCGCTCAAAGAGCCGCCGCTCAGTCTGCTGACGGCCGGGCCGCATCCCGATGAGCCGGCGGAGCTCCTTGAGTCGGCCGCGATGAAGCGCCTCCTAGGCGACCTGCGGGCGCAGTTCGACTACGTGATTGTGGACGCGCCCCCGGTTCTGCCCGTGGCGGACCCCGGCATCCTGGCAGGGCAGGCCGATGGGCTGCTCCTGGTCGTGCGGGCGGGAAAGACCCAGCGCAAGACCGTCCATCAGGCGCTCGGGCTCCTCAAGCAAATGAAGGCCAACATCCTGGGCACTGTACTCACGCACGTCGAGTACTACCTGCCCGGCTATTACCGCTACTACCATGAGTACCGCTACGGCACAAAGACAAATGGCAAACCAAAGAGCGATGAAAAAGCGTTACAAGTGACAAGTGACAAGTGAGAGGTTCAGACGTTGTGCTGACACGGAAGATCATGTTTGTGCATATGTGCCTGTCACGCAGTCTCATGAATCAAGAAGGCACTTAGGAATCCATCGGTAATCCCAGAATCACATGGAAATAAGGAATCAACAATGCACAATCGACTCTCCAACTACCTTGAGATATCGACTGAACGCGAGCTTCAAGCTCCACGGACAGCCGGCACGATCCGCAGGAACATTTGTCCGATCCGCATCACACGTGCCCTGAGGTTCGCGTTCCAGGGCTTGCGGGACGCCTGGCACGATCAGCCGAACCTGCGCGTCCACGTCATTCTCGGCGCGGGCCTCATCATGCTTGGCGTCGTGTGCGAGCTCGGTCGAACCGACTGGCTCTGGGTCATCGCGGCGATCGGCCTCGTCATCTTCACCGAGCTCCTGAACACCGCCATCGAGCACACCGTGGACCTCGTTGTCGGCCTGCGCCCCGATCCGCTCGCCCGCCGGGTCAAGGATGTTTCAGCCGGGTGCGTGTTGGTGAGTGCACTGCTGGCCACGCTGATAGAAAGCCTCATCTTTATCCCGAAACTCATTGGCCTCATGCGAGGATGATAGATGGCACGAATCGTGAATATCTCCAACTTTAAAAGGTCCTTCGATGGCGGCGTGTGCAGGGTTTCGGCGGATGTTGACGGTGCCGAAGTGTGGTTTGAATCCAGTGATGTAGCGCTCAACACATTTCCAGAAGCGTTTGCAACCGCTTTCTTGATACCGGCTTTGTCTCAGGGTGCAGCGTTGCGTTCCTCATCCCCATTGAGTCCAAGATGGCAGCGGAATTGCGCCATGTTGATGGGGATCGTGCGTGAGTGGTGGGGATACCAGCCGCAGAGTCCACAAAGCGGAGGAGAGTGGCGACAGACTCCTTCGACACCCCGGCGGACTGCGCTATGTTTCAGTGGCGGGGTCGATTCCTTTTACAGCCTCTTCCATGGATACACAACGGTCGATGCTCTCGTTATGGTACATGGCTACGACATTCAATTGTGCGATGACATCCGGGGTGCTGGGGCAATCAAATCGCTGCGCGCAGTCGCGAGCGATTTATCGCTTCATTCAATAGTGATTCGGACGAATTTGCGGCTGCACCCATTGTTTCGAGCCGTTGCATGGAGCAGGACACACGGTGGAGGGCTGGCTGCAATAGGGCATCTATTGAGAGATCAATACAGCCAACTAGTCATCTCGTCGAGCCAGCCTTATTGCTCAAGCGTTGGTCTTGGCTCGCATTGGCGAATCGATGAGCTTTGGTCGAATGAGCATCTCCACGTTTCCCATGTCGGTGCTTGGGCTCTTCGAAACGAGAAGTTAAGAGAAATCGCTCATCATTACCTAGTGAGGAAGCATCTGCGTGTTTGTTGGAAAAATCTGGAGCCGGAAGGGAATTGCGGTAGATGCGAAAAGTGTCTGAGAACCATGCTGATCTTGGAGACATGTCACGAGCTTAAGAAGTATGACGTCTTTCCGGCCCGAGACATTCTTCTCCAGAATCTGAACCGACTAAGTTCAATTGAGGATACGAATCTGTTCCTGGTGTATCGAGAAATTCTCGGTCATGAGCTTTCTCCAGAGTTGAGAGCGGCGGTCATGAACTTGTTGTCGCGAAGCGAACAGCGGCATCGGCAGGCCCGCCAGTTCGAAGTGAGGTTGCTCAAGGGGCTTAAGCGGTGGTTATCGTATCGGGTGGGGGCTCTGTTGAGAGCATAACATGTCAGGCATCGCGGGGATTCTAACTCGTGGAAATCAAGAGGCGAACGTGACTTCCCGCCTGCGCAGATATCGAGACTTGCTCAGTTATGATGCGGCAAGCTGGGGGATGGACTTCGATTCTCGTCAACTCAGCGGCGTGTATGTAACCCCGCATGAACAGAATCGCGATTTCGAGATATTGAAGCGCGGCTCCTTGACGTTCTTCAAGTCCGGTGAAATCTATCTTGACGCTGACGCGGTGACTGGTCCGGCCATCAACTCGGCGCATGCGCAGAACGGTGCAGGTGTGCTCGCGCGGGTGGCTGCAATGTACATCGAAAAGGGGGAATCCAGCCTCTATGAGCTAAACGGGGGCTTTCGGATCGGGATATGGGATGAGGATACTCAAAAGCTGCTGCTCATGACAGATCGTCTTGGTCATCAGAAGCTTTATTATGCGCAAGGCAACGACATGCTGTTCTTTTCATCCGATGTGAAGGTGATTCTGGCCAATCCTGAGATCGACCGGACTTTGGACCCTGCAGGAGTGGTTTGTCTCTTGTCCATTGGACACATGCTGAACGATCGCACCATGCATCAATCCATCACATTATTGCCTGGAGGCGAAATCCTCACCTATCGGGCGCGCGAAGGCAATGTCGCAAGGAAGCGCTATTGGGTGCCTCGCTATCGGACGCAGGCATCGTCAGCATCATTCGGCGAGAAGCGCATTGAGTTGGTTCGCAGGCTCAGGCAGGCCGTTGCCAGGAGAATCCAACCTTCCTTTCTGATAGGAATTCCGTTGAGCGGAGGCTTAGACTCGCGCGCACTTCTCGGCGTTGCCAGAACCGTGTGCGAGGAAAGGAAGATACGGACATTTACCATCGGGCATCACCATGCCTACGACTCGGTATTTGGACGACAACTTGCTCAAGAGGCGAGTGTCGAGCATTTCCGAGCACAAGTTGGCCGAGACTATTTGCGGAGGTATCTCGAAGAATTTGTCTGGCGTACCGATGGCATGGTGAACGCAACCCGTTGTTGGACCCTAGGACTCATTGATGCGATGCGCGGCTCCTGCGAGCGCATCATCATCGGGCATCTTGCGGGGTTGCTCAACGGGTACGCTATGTTGATGGAGCCGCCGACATGCAGGATGCCGAAATCGGCATTGGCGGAGGCGGCGGCCGCCAGCTACATCAAGGTATTCACGCCGATGGAACTAGGAGCGTTGCTTACCGCTCGTTGTCGAGGATTCAGCAATTACGCGTATGAAGAATTTCGGAAAAGTGTCATTAACGCCGATGCGGATGATGTGCTCGATTCCGTCACACTCGCCGATTTGTGCCAGCGTCAACAACGGGGGGTTTCGTTCTTTTTTCAAGTTTGGGATCCTGCGTCACCCGTGTGCGCTCCTTTTGGAGACAAGGACCTCATGGAATTCCTGCTCACGGTTCCGCTTGCCGATCGAAGGAAGAAGCGTTTGTATCGATCGATGATCTGCACAACCATGCCTGAGCTCGCTCGAGTTGGCTGGAACCGTACGGGACTGCCGATGAATGCCTCCAGGGCCCGCACACTGCTCGCAGCGCAATACACGCGGTGGCGTCATAGCCGGATGGGTAGATGCTTTGGCCGGCCTCACGACCGCACTACATTTATCCATATCGATCAGTGGATGCGCGAGTCGGGCACCAGGGAGTTTGTTCAGCAGACCCTGCGGCGTGCTGAGGCTCGGCTTTCAACTTGGGTGGATATAGGGCAAGTGAGGAAATTGTCCGAAGATCATATGCGCGGGGACCGCAATCACGGAACGAAGCTGGTCAGCCTCATCACCCTCGCGGTGTGGTTGGAGCAGTCGTCCGCGCTTGTATGCGAACGACGTCTAGCGGAACAGCTCCAATAACTCCGCAGTGGCATCACCTTGAATCAGGCATCGGGCCATGAATGCAATAAAAGAGTCAAGACTCTGACGGAGACAATCATGATCAAACACCTGCAAGAGCTCTATCGATTTCGGGATCTGCTATTGAGTCTTGCGATGCGGGACATCAAAGTCCGCTACCGGCAAACGTTCCTTGGCGTCGCTTGGGCCATCATGCAGCCGCTCGCGTTCATGCTGATCTTTACCCTAGTGTTCTCAAAATTCGGAAAGGTGGGGTCAGACGGCAGTCCGTATCCGATCTTTTCCTATACGGGACTCGTACCCTGGACATTCTTCGCTACCGGACTGAGCATTGCGGTCAACTCCGTTGCAACGAACATGAATCTCGTTAAGAAGATCTACTTTCCCCGCGAGGTATTTCCAATCGGAGCGGTCATGGGCGCGTTCATGGACTTCTCAGTGGCTTCGCTCCTCGTCGCGGGGCTAATGGGCATTTACCGCATGGCGCCTAATGTCAACTTTATTTGGTTGCCTTTATTGATTGCGCTGGAAGTCGGATTCATCCTGGCGATCGCGCTCTTCGCATCGGCGTTGAACGTATTCTACAGGGACATCAAGTACATCGTTCCGCTGCTGGTGCAGCTTGGAATGTTCGTCACCCCCGTGATCTATTCGACAAGTATGGTTCCGGAACGATGGAAACCCTTGTATATGATGAACCCGATGGCGGTCGTCATTGATGGAGTTCGCAATATTGTACTGCATGGTCAACCGCCTGACCTGACAGCGCTCGCGATCTCCATGGCCGTCGTGTCAGCATTGTGTCTGGCAGCGTATCAGTTCTTCAAGCGAGTAGAAATACAATTCGCGGATGCGATTTAACCTGTAGACCGCTCAGGGAGCGGATGGAGTGATGCGATGCACGCGATAGAGGTGGAGCGGGTGTGGAAGCGATACGCACTGGGCGCGCGCCATGACAGCCTCCGGGACATGATTCCATCTATGATCAAGCGCGTCGTCGGTGGGAATGGCGTCCCCGCAAAGCATGAGTTCTGGGCCTTGCAGGACGTCAGTTTTCAGGTCAAACGCGGTGAGACCCTGGGCATTATCGGCCCTAACGGGGCCGGTAAGAGCACCATGCTGAAGTTGCTGTCGAGAATCTGCAGGCAGAACAGGGGTGAGGTTCGCGTGCACGGCAGACTCGCGGCCTTGATCGAGGTGGGGGCGGGCTTCCATCAGGATTTGACCGGAAAAGAAAACATCTATCTCAACGGCACGATCATGGGTCTCAGGCGAAAGGAAATTGACCGCAAGCTGGACTCTATCGTGGCCTTCAGCGAGCTGGAGAAGTTCCTCGAGATGCCGGTGAAGCGGTATTCATCGGGCATGAGCGTCCGCCTGGGTTTCGCTGTCGCGGCGCATATTAACCCTGAAGTGTTGCTGGTGGATGAGGTCCTCGCAGTCGGGGACCTGGCATTTCAGCAGAAATGTTATCAGCGGATCCTTGATTTGAAAGAGTCGGGTACAACGATCATATTCATCTCGCACAATCTTGAATCGGTGCATCGACTCTGCGATAGGGTTGTGCTCCTGGATCGCGGACGAGTGTATCAAGATGGGGACCCCGGCGAGGTCATTCTCACTTATCGGCAGGACGTGTTGAAGCGGAGCCGGAGCCAGCCGAAGACGTTTCATGGCCATGCGGTCAAGGATCCATCTCACGATGTCGAAATGTTCAACACGGCACTCCTCGATGGAAACGGCCTTCGCTCGGATACGTTTCGGACGGGGGCGGCGATGCGGGTGCAGTTCTCGGTCAATTGCCTGAGGGACATTCGCAACCCCTCGATCACCGTGAGGCTTGAGCGCTTCGATGGACTCCTGTGCCACGAGAGCTCAACTGCGGCGTCAGGGCTCTCCTGGGAGGCGTTGAAGGGACGGCAAGACTTTGTTGTGGATTATCCGCGGGTGGACCTGCTGCCTCACACGTACCAGGTGATCATTTCCATCTTTGAGGGCCGCAACCCCGTTCCGCTGAAGCAGTTGAAGAATGATCTGTACTTCCACATTTCGTCGGACCGGCTTGCGGCAGGGGCGGTGCATCTTGACCACCACTGGCGTACGCAAGGGAACGGGGAGCGCAGCACCCCGTTGGTCCACCCCGGCCCGGGAAGCCGCGGCTTGTAGAGGTGCGTAGGCTCACCCATTCCCGTATGTGCATGCCTCGCGCAGCACTTGCCAGCACATTGCTGAGGAACAGGGGGTAGCCAGGGAAAGGTGAGGGAAACGGAATCAGCTGAGATCTCAACCATGCGACTTCACTACTATCGGCGTCAGGGATTTAAGAACTTTGGAGATGATCTCAACCCTTGGCTCTGGCGACAACTCATCCCGGAGCTGCTCGATGACAACCCCGATGAGATGTTCGTTGGTATCGGCACGCTGCTCAACAGCAATTTGCCGAATGCAGCGACCACGGTGGTCTTTGGAGCCGGGGCCGGATATGGCAATGGCGGTCTTCCGGACATGACGCGTGTGTGGAGGGTCTACTGCGTGCGCGGGCCGCTCACGGCGCGCGTGCTGGGGCTCCCGCGGGATCGCTCCGTAACGGATAGCGCGCTGTGCATTCGGGAAGTCTGGAAGGGCGCGCCCTTCGTTCGGAAGTCCCAGTGGAGTTTCATGCCCCATGCGATGCACAGTCAGCACTCCGGTTGGCATGACGTGTGTCGGTCCCTGGGAATCGGCTACATCGACCCACGGAATCCAGTCGAGGAGGTGCTCTCGGCGATCCAGAATTCCACCGTGCTGCTGACCGAAGCCATGCATGGAGCCGTGGTGGCCGATGCGTTACGAGTTCCGTGGGTTCCGGTGCGCACGGAGCGTCGCATACTTGAGTTCAAGTGGCACGACTGGACCCAATCGCTGAAGTTGACCTATGCGCCATGCCGACTCTGGCCCGTCTGGCAGTGCCCTTCCGGGGCGCATCTGGTTCAACAAGTTCGCCGATGGGCGAAGACCCTCGTGGTGGCGCGGCAGCTCAAGAAGGTGATGAGACATGCGCGACCGGTTCTGAGCGACCGGGTCGTGTCGCAACGGGCATTCGAAGAGCTCATGGAGCGACTGAACCTCCTGAAACGCGACATGGCGGCAATGAGGACCGCACGCCCAACGCCGCATGCGCACGGTTTGAGGAACGGATGATGCTGCGAGCCGAGCTTGACCGATGCGAGGGCGCCCCGGGAGCAGGTGCGGTGTCAAGGGTGTCGATTGTCATTTGCACATACAACAGGGCCGCGCAGTTACAGGACGGGCTGCAGGCTATCGAGTCCCAGGACACACGCGGCATTCCGGCGATTGAAGTGGTCATCGTCGATAACAACAGTGCCGATGAGACGCGCGCAGTCGTGGAAGCGTATTCGCGCCGTTCCAGGTTCGCGGTGAAATACGTGCCAGAGCCGAGGCAGGGCATTGGGTATGCGCGGAATGCAGGTATCAACGCCGCATCGGGGGACGTCATCCTCTATATCGATGACGACGCTCAGGCGGATCCGGACTGGGCGCGCGCCATGGTGCGCTGCTTCATGGAAACCGATGCCGATATTGTGGGCGGGTCAATCATTCCGGTTTGGGTGGTGGCTCGACCGTCGTGGCTCAGTGATGAGCACCTCGGCCCGGTTATTGCATCCAACAAGACCGGTGGCAGGTCGCATTGCGCCCCTGGAACAACGTTCCTGACGGCCAATATGGGTGTGCGGAGAGCTTCGGTAAGCCGATTCGGAGCCTTCAACGTCTCGCTGGGTGTCCGCGGATCACTGAGGCGCGGAGGCGAAGACGTTGATCTGTGCCGCCGCTGGGGAAGTTCGGGTGCCAGCCTCTATTACGAATCCGCTGCGAGAGTACGACACCCGGTTGATGCGCAGCGCGTATCCGAGTCGTTCTACAGGTCATGGTATGAGGGCATCGGGTTCACCGAAGGGCACCGGGCTCCCTGGAAGTGGCATCATCGTCTTACGATCATGCCCCTGTGGCAGTGGTGGAAGCTTGCGAAAGCGTACAGCGTCCTCACGAGTAGGGTGCTGCTCACGCGGGACAGGGACAAACGGTTCCAGGGGGAGCTCTGGTACCGCTATCAACGGAGCTACTTGGAGGAGCGGTTCGCGCACTGGCTCCACAGGGGCAGCTGCCCGTTCCTAGAGGATTGACATGACGTATAGCGTACGTGCCTTCAGGAAGGATCGCCGGCCGGACGCCTCCGGAATGCTTGGGAGACGCAGGTAATGGCACCCGCGTTCAGCATCGTGATCCCGACGTATAACCGCGCGCACTTTCTGCATGAAGCCCTCGAGAGTGTGTGGTCGCAGTCCCTGACGAGCTATGAGGTATTGGTCATCGATGACGGGTCCACCGACAACACCGAGCAGGTGCTGGAGAGGTGGAGAGACCGGATCCGGATCTTTAAGGGGCAGCACGAGGGAGTTGCCGCAGCGCGAAACACGGGCGTCGTCAATGCCAGAGGGCGATACATCGCGTTTCTCGACTCGGACGATACGTGGCTGCCCCATAAGCTCGAACGCCAGGCCGCCTTATTGGAGGCAGAGCCGGAGATCGGGCTTCTGTACGGGCAGATGTGGTCGTATCACGTTGACGATCCCAGCAACGTGCGGCTCGATCCCTATGTGGTGGCGCGCTCGTTTGATGAGCTGCTCAACGGCCCTAACAGTGTCACGACTTCAACCGTCGTCGTTCGCAGGGAATGCTTTCAGGCCGTAGGGCTCTTTGACCCGAGCATCAAAGCATCCTCTGACTACGAGCTCTGGCTGCGAATTGCGCGGCAATTCCGCGTCGAGTTCATCAACGAGCCCTTGGCGGTGTATCGGCGTCACGGGGTGTGCATCAACACGAACAGGGACGTGCTCTATGAGGGGTATCGGCGGCTGTATGAGGTTCTGCTGGAGACTTACCGGCATCAGTTCAAAGACGTGAAGCGGGTGGAGCGGCACCTGGCAACATATGAATATCTCTGCGGAGCCAAATCTTTGAAGGAAGGCAAGGGTTGTCGCGCCCGCCAACTCATCAGCGCGGGTATTCGCAGAGACCCAGCGTTCGGGAGGTCGATGTGCAAGCAGGGCATGCCCTCATGGGCACGGCTCTGGCTGATGGTGAAGCCGTATCTGGTCTACGGTCTCGCATTGCTGCATGTCGAGCGTGAGCAGTGTGGGGGATCCGCTGCTTCGAGGACGCGATGAAGCAAGTCGTCTTCTGCAGGGGGATCCGCGGACGTCTCGCACGGGCATGGTTCACGGCCGGAACGGCGGGCGCATCGAGTGTTCATCGCAAAAGCGCAAACCTGAAGGCCGTAACGGAGGGGGCGTATCAGCTATGGTTGTAAGCGCCGCGCAGCACCTCCCAACTCCGGCAGCCCGCTCCCGGTTTATCCTCGGGCTTCAAGCGCAACTGCAGGGAGCCCTGCTGCGTGTCCTTCGGCCCGGCACGCGATGTGCGCTGATTGATGTTGCGCTCCATTCGAATGTCGGGGATTCTGCCATTCTTCTTGGACAGCTGGCATTCCTGCGGAAGTACAGAATGCCGCTGGTCTACGTGAGCAACTTCAGAGGTTTTTCTCAGGACGTGCTGGCACGGCGAATCGGAAAGGGAACCATTCTGTTCAGCGGAGGCGGAAGCCTCGGAGATGTGTGGCCGGAACACTGGGCGATCCGCAAACAGGTGCTGGAGGCGTTCCCGCACAACCCGATTGTGCAGCTTCCGGAGTCCATTCATTTCAGAAGTCCGGAGGCCCTGGACCGTGCGGGGCAAACCATGAGAGGCCATCCGAATTATACGCTGTTTGTCAGGGATCAGAGAAGTCTGGGAATTTCCCGTAATGACCTTGGCGTAAATCGGACGTTTCTGTGTCCGGACATGGCATTCGCGCTTGGGGAGCTATCGAGATCTGGGGCCCCGGATTGCCAGGTGCTCATTCTCTCGAGAATCGATCGGGAGAAACGGAACGGGTATGATTTCCGGGAGGTGCGCGGGGTCATGGAGGTAGCAGATTGGCTGAAGGAGTGTCCTCCGCGACTGATGCGCGTCAACCGGGCCCTCACGCATCGCATCAATACCAATCCGGAGCTGTCCTCCGTTCTCTCGAGACCCGTTCAGTGGACGTACGGCCCTATCGCAAGGGCGCGTCTGCGTCGCGGTTGCCGATTGCTGAGCAGGGGCCAAGTGGTGATTACGGATCGGCTGCACGGCCACATCATGAGCGTGTTGATGGGAATCCCTCATGTAGTACTCGATAACTCATACGGCAAAATCAGGTCCTTTTATGACACGTGGACAAGCAGGTGCGGGTTTGCGTTGTGGGCCGACAGCCAGGCGCAAGCCATCGCGGTCGCAGAGCAGCTGGCGAACAGGTTGCCCCCTTCGAACTCTTCCGCATCATTTCTCAAGCGTCCGAGGTCGTGAGATGTCACTGCCCATGGTCAGCGTTATCATTACTACGTTTAATCGCGCCAAATTGCTGCAAGGCGCTATTCAAAGCGTATTGAATCAGACATTCTCCGATTGGGAGCTCGTGATTGCGGACGATGGCTCTACAGACGATACGGGCCGGGTCGTCCAGGGAATAGCGCTCGCAGATTCCCGCATACGTTATGTACGATGGACAAATGGCGGATTATCCGCGGCGCGAGCAAAAGCACTTCCAATGACGCGCGGTCGGTACGTCGCGCTTCTCGACGACGATGATGTCTATCTTCCGCATAAGTTGTCTTGTCAGGTGGAGTATATGGAAACGCATCCGGCGGTCGGGCTTCTGTATTCCTATGTGGAACTTGTAGATGCTGAAGGTAACGTGATTGATACATGGCCACGGAAGCCAACAACCAGCTTCCATGACATGATCAGCCATTGCCCTATTCAGACATTGGGGATTCTGGCCCGTAAGGAATGTTTGGAAAGCGCGGGGGGATTTTACGCTGGGGGGCTCGGGTGCGACGATATCGATCTCTGGCTGAGGGTTGCGCGTTCAAGCGTTGTTGCGTTTCTTCCTGAAACAGTTGGCCGATATCGGAAACACCCTGGGACCATGTCCCAGGGACGCAAGGACGGATTGGTGGCGCTCGAGCGAGTTTACAAGCGCGTCCTGGGCTTGCCTTTGTCCCGCGAGGAATGCGCGGTAGCGAGAATGAAATATGCACACATCATGTATCAGTCCGCCCTCAGGGCCACCGAGCGGCAAGAATGGCTCACGGCCGGCAAGAGATTTACGCAAGCCATATATTTCTGCCCGGGAATCGGGAAGAAGATTAAATGGGGGCGATACGACAATCAGCTATATCGCCTGAGCAGGCCATATGTCGCCAGTGTGTTGTGCCTGGTTATCGGCTTATGCACGATGCTATTCATGCCAGCCAAAAAGCGTTTGTAACCTCCATGGTAGTGTGACTATGCGAATCGCGATTGTCCTTCAAGAATGGTTTCCGGTTCCTCCGATTCGCGGGGGGGCCGTGGAAACCATTGCCCAGGAGCTTGCGGAGCGTCTCGTAGAGCACGAGGTGCACTTCTTTTGCGTGTCCGATCCCCGGCTCCCGTTGGAAGAACGACGCGGCCACATCATCTACCATCGCTGGCGCAAGGATCTGTTAGCTCGCCTGCTCCTGTGCACCTGGAAGCTTCCCTTTAAGAAAAGCACCTCCCGGTTGTACTTCTGGCCGTACGCAGCATGGGTTGCGAGGCGGTTGCGCCGGATCAATCCTGATCTGGTTCACGTCATGTGCCGGGTGCAGTTCCTCGCCGCCATTCGCAAGGCCGTTCCGAATGCCGCAGTGCTTTTGTCGGTGCATCAAGCCTCAGACCTGAAAGCCAGTGAGCTCTGGCGCGACCGCGGCGTGCTCCGATGCGACGCAGTAACGGGCGTTAGCAAATTTATTGTTGATGAAATTAGAGCGCGAACCGTGCATGCGGGTGTGCAGATAGCGCATCTGCCTAACGGGTTGGATGTCGGTAGCTATGTGCCATCGTGGGTGGATCCGAGCGCAAAGGAACGCCAACGTAGGCGGCTAGGTGTTAGAGATAATGAGTTTGTCATCCTGTACGCTGGCCGCATGGTTGAGCAGAAGGGCGTGCACGTACTCGCAGAGGCGTTTCGAGAGCTGAGTGGCAAGTATTCAGAGTTGCGGCTCGTGCTTGCAGGGAGTTTTACCTACTCGGACTTCCGTCTCACGGCCTATATCGAAAAGCTTAGGCAGCAGCTCGGACCGTTAGCCGACAAGGTTAATTGGGCGGGATTTGTACCCCGCGCTGAGATGACCCGATGGTACGCCGCAAGCGATATGGTGGTCTTGCCGTCCATCGGTCCTGAGGGATCACCCATGGTGGTGCATGAGGCCATGGCGATGGGGCTTCCGGTTATCGCGTTCCGGCACGGTGGCGCGGCCGAACTGATCGATCATGGCAAGACGGGGTTGCTGGTCGATCTTTCGGAAGGGAGCCGGGGTTTAGCTGCGGCGATCGCAGGGTTGGCGGCTGATCGCTTGCAGCTTGCGCGATTTGGGAGGGCGGCACGCGAGCGCGCCGAGAAGGAGTTCGATTGGGCCGTGGTAGCTCCTCGCGTGCTGAAGCTGTATCGGGAGATGCGGATGTCTCGGGAAGCCAGCAGCGCAGGGTCTTATAGATCCCGAGGTTCGGCTGGGGAGCGGAAGGCTCGGGTTCTCTTATGCGAATCCGGCAGCGGGGTGGGTGGGAGCGCTAAGTATCTCAATGACCTCGTAGGCCTGCTCGATTCGGGGCGCTACTCGGTGCAAGTGGCCGCTTCAGCCCGCGGACCCTTCATTGAGAGGATTCAAGCAAGCGGGATTCCGGTGCACCTGAAATCATTCTGGAATTTCCCATGGCTGGCGGGCATGACGGCTCGGTGCCCCGCGCTGTTTCGGTATGCGGCTGCGGCATTCGCGGGCGGCGTGCAAATCCTGGTGTGCGTTCCTGCGATTGCCGGATGGCTTCGCGCGCGCCGAATCCGTCTCGTGCACCTCAACAATGAAGTGCTGTCGCAAATTCCTCTATTGCTCGGGGCTAAACTTGCCGGGTGCAAGGTGGTGTGCCACCTGCAGGGCTGGCGGCCGTTTACGAGAGTCGAGCGGCTAGTCATTCCCTTGATTGATCAGATGACCTGCCTTTCCAATACCGGAGCGAAGCACTTCGAGAACGTGTTGGGTCGGCGCGTGGTTGGAATCCCGCACGCCCTCAGGATGGATGGAAGGAGGGCCCCGCGAGTTATCGTGCGTGACAACGCGCGCGAAGCGCTTGGCGCGCACTCCGATGAGCTTCTCATCTCGATCGTCGGCCGGGTGATGCCCTGGAAGGGGCAGGACGTATTCTTGAAGGCCATCGCGCGGGTCAGGCAGCGGTTTCCGAATGTGCGGGGGCTGGTGGTGGGCCGCGACATGAGCCCGGGGCAGATGTTTCTCGGTGAGCTCTATGAGCTTGCAAAGAGTCTCGGAATGAACGGGAGTGTTCGATTCAAGGAGTTTCAGGAGGATGTTGAAGCCATTTACGCGGCGTCCGACATCATCGTGCATGCCTCCACCCAGCCGGAGCCGTTCGGCCTGGTCATCCTTGAAGCCATGGCGGCCGGAACTCCGGTTGTGGCCACGAACGCGGGCGGCGTGCTCGACATGATGCGGCACGAGGAAACCGGCCTCCTGGTCACGCCGGGCAGCGTGGATGAGATGGCCTCCGCCATCGAGCGCCTAATTCAGGATCCCGATCTTCGAAACCGGTTAAGCGCCAATGCCCGGGCCATGGTTGAAGCTGAATTCACCATGGACCGTAATGCCCGCTCCTTCATGAGCCTCTATGAAAGCCTGCTGCAACGGCATTAATCATGAACCGATGTGATTCCGGGGATTCTGAGAGGGATTTCTGAACGCGTGATCAGGATTTCAGAAAACCTGGAATCAACAGAAGTTAGGAATCCAAACAGAAATCCAAGTAATCAGATGAAGATGAAAGGGTGCTTCATATGAGCGTCATACAGGTGAACGCCCAGAAGCTCATGGGCCTCGACAGGCGCATGTGGCCCATCATCATGATGATCGGCCTCTTCGGCTGGATCGTGATGAAGGATATCCGGATGCCCTCGGAAATTCTGGGGGTGTTTGCGGCTATGGGGTTGCTCGGGCTCTTCATGACGAGCGTTGGATCCCCGGAACTAGGTCTGTACGTGCTGATTGCGTACTTGCCGTTCAGCCGGGAGCTGGTGGGTGATTTTGGGACAGATGCGTACGCGTTCAACCTGACCAATATTTTGACGTTATGGGTGTTCGGGGCCTACGTCCTGAACCGCTCAGGGAAGGGAAAGGGGCTGTTTCAAGGCAGTCCACTGAGTAACGTTATCCTGTTGTTTTGCGCACTAGGGGGTGCTTCGCTGATTCGGGCGGGGTTTGAGCACGGAAGCTGGTATATCTGGGAATTTGTCACGCCGCTCAAGCGATGGCTGACTCCGATCTTCTTCTTCTATCTTGCGTTGTGGATCGTTGAAGACAGGCGTGTGCTCAAGTCAGCTGCTGTCTTGATCATGATCACCGTAGGGATTGTAGCCCTCATGGCCATTCGCGATTACATGAACGCGGGCACCGGGAGCCTTGAAAAGACACGGGTGGGCGCCATCGCGGATCAGCCGAACATGCTGGCAGCATTCTTTGTATATTATATGTTCCTCTTCTTGGGCTTCTTTTTGACGTTGAAGAAGTCCTCCCTGAAGACCTGGTTCTTTCTTGTTCCCTTTCTGATGAGCTTCCGAGGCATCATGGTGACGTTTTCTCGAGGAGGCTATCTGGGATTTGCAGCGGGCGGGCTCGGAGCCTGTTGGCATAAGAGCAAGATCTTATTCATCATTGCATGTGCGGCGCTGGCATTCGCGATCGCCAATCCTTGGGTTCTCCCGAAGGGCGTGCAGTATCGAATGGGCATGACGGTGAAGAGCCATGCTGCATTGGGCGAAGGTGTAGTCGCGGAAAGTCTCGATGAGAGTGCGGGAAACAGAATCCGCATCTGGCGCGGAGCCATTGCAATGGTCAAGGATTATCCATGGTGGGGCGTCGGATACGGAGCCTTTCCAGGATACATTGGGTCGTATACGGCGGGTGAATTTCCCCAGGTGGACGCCCACAATAGCTATCTCTTGATCGCGGCGGAAATGGGAATACCAACGCTGATCGTCTTTGTGCTTGTAATCGGCGTGGGGTGGTATCAAGCCCGTTGGTTGTATATTAGGACGAAGGACGTGACTCTGCGTGCAATTGCACTTGGCATGCTGGCGGGCATCGAAGGACTGCTGGTCGTGAACATGTTCGGCTCGCGCATGGATGATCAGGCCGTATCGAGTTATTTCTGGATTCTGCTTGGGCTCGTCATGCGCGGCGTCCTCATTGAGCGAGAGGAGCTTCGACAAGCGGTGAAGGTCGTCTAGTCCGTCAATTCCGTCAGTTCCGTCTGTCCGTCGATTCAATAGGCGCAACGACAAGGCATTCGGGTGGGACATGAGAATTGACAAGTTTGAGGATCTTGAAGCATGGCGTGAGGCTCGGAAGCTCACGAACCTCGTTTATGACATGACCGGAGGCGCTGTCTTTGGCCGGGATTATCGGTTGCGGGATCAGGTCACCGGGGCGGCAATATCGGTTATGAACAATATCGCCGAGGGGTTTACCAGTCAATCGGATGCCGAATTCATTAAGTTCCTTAGTTATGCGAGGCGCTCGACGGCAGAAGTGCAGACGTGCCTCTACGTCGCTCTGGATCGGCAGTATGTTGACGAGCACGTCTTTTCTAACGGCTATGACCAGGCAGAGAAGACTCGGCAGATTATTGATGGGCTGTTGCGTTACCTGCGGCGCTCTCGTCGCTCTCGCCAATCGGTTCGTGGCCGTGGAGCGAAGGAAATAATGGTCCTGACGGAATAGACGGAATTGACGGACCAGACGGAAGAGACGGATGTTGGGAATTATTACAAGTCAATTTCCGGAACTACATGAAACCTTCATCCTCCGAGAGCTGGTGGCTCTGCGAGATGCGGGAATCCCTTTTCGTATTTACTCCCTGAAACCCTGCAGGGATGCGATCGTGCATCCCGGCGCGGCTCGCCTGCGCGATGAAGCGACTACGTACCTTCCATTGAACGAGCCGCGGGTCTGGACGTTGTCGATGACGGAGGCTATCCGCCATCCTTGGAAAACGCTATCGACGCTTTGGTGGACGCTTCTTACCCATGCTGCCGATGTACTCCAATTGCCGAAGGCGATTGGAGTATGGTTTCAGGCGGCGGCTGTGGCTCGGAGTATGCGGCGGGATGGAATTACGCACGTCCACGCGCACTGGGCCACGATGCCGACGACCTCGGCGGCCGTCGTGTCGAAGTGGCTGGGCATCCCGTTCAGCTTTACGGCTCACGCCTGGGACATCTTTGTGCGGAACCCCTCCTTGCGGGCGAAGATCCGGCTGGCTCAACGCGTCATCACGTGCACCGATTACAACCGATGGTATCTGCAGGCGCTGTGCCCTGAAGCGTCGGGCAGGATCATGCTCAATTATCACGGGGTGGATCTTGAGCGATTTCTGCCTACTGGTCGGATGCTAGTAGCTGGAAGCTGGAAGCTGGAACAATCGGGAAAATCGGGCGGGAAGCTGGAAGCTGGAACCTGGAAGCTGGATGAGCGAGTTCCAGCTTCCAGCCTCCAGCCTCCAGCTTCCGACTCAACGAACCCGCTTGTTCCAGCCTCCAGCTTCCAGCCTCTAGCTTCCGACCATGTGTCCCTGCTGTCAGTCGGCCGGTTGGTTTCCACGAAAGGCTACGGAACCCTGATCACGGCATACGGGCTGCTCAAGGAGCGGGGCCTCGCGTTCCGGGCCGTGGTGGTGGGGCAGGGGCCGCTGAAGGGGGCGCTTGAGCGTCAAATTCGGGGCCTGGGTCTGCAGGGCCGGGTCGATCTCCTGCCGGCGATGGGGCAGGAGGAACTCAGGGCCCTGTATAGCCAGGCTCGCGCATTCGTCCTGCCGAGCGAGGTCGCTCCCAACGGCGACCGCGATGGCATTCCCAACGTGATCCTCGAGGCCTCGGCGATGGGGCTTCCGGTGGTTTCGACCGACATTTCGGGGATTCCGGAGGCCGTTCAGGACCGCGCGACCGGCCGCCTGATCGAACCGGGCAATGCGGAGGCGCTGGCCGATGTGCTGCAGGAGTTCATCGAGGATCCAGGCTATGCCTCATCCCTCGGCGCGGCAGCCCGGCGTTTCGTGGAGCAGACCTTCGATGCCCGTATGCATATGGCGTCCCTCGTGGCCGTGATGCGGCAGTTGGTTAGCAACAAGCGACAAGCAACAAGCAACAAGCAACCTGGGTGGGACAAGGGACAAGGGACAGGGGACAAGTCAGAAGCTGTTGTTGACGGAACAGACGGAACAGACGGAATTGACGGAACTGACGATTTCGCTTCCAGCTTCCAGCCTCAAGCTTCCGACCAAGGAAAACCCGTAGAACCGCTGCCCCCGCCCCCCGCCCCTCGCCCCGCGCCCCTCCGAGTGATGTACGTGATCTGGTCACTTGGATTGGGCGGCGCGGAGCAGGTCGTGATCCGGCTGGCGAAAGGATTGGACCGGAGCAGGTTCGAGCCGCTGATCGTGTGCCTCAATGACCCGGGGCCTTTCGCCGATGAGGCGAGAGAGCAGGACATCGAAGTCATCGCGCTGGATAAGCGCGGCCCGTTTGATCTCGGCGTCGTCGGCAAGCTGACCCGGCTGATGCGGGATCGGAAGGTGAGCGTCGTCCACACGCATCTCTGGGGCGCCAACCTCTGGGGCCGGATCGCGGCGAATCGGGTCGGCATCCCCGTTGTGGCGACCGAGCACAATATGGACGTCTGGAAGCGCCGGCGCCACTTCGCGCTGGACCGCGTTCTCGCGCCCCGCACGGCTCAGCTCGTGGCCGTGTCGGATCAGGTGCGGCGGTTCTATGAGGAGCGGGGCGTCGGGCGGGGCGCGTGGGTCGTAATTTATAACGGAGTACAGTTAATCAATATCGGCAGACGGGAAGCTGGAAGCTTGAAGCTGGAAGCTGGAACAAACGCATCCGGAAAATCCGCAATCCGCAATCCGCAATCCGCAATTCGTATTGGTGATGGCCCGGTGGTGGGTTGGATCGGCCGCCTGGTGCCCGCGAAGCGCCCGGTGGATTTCATCACCGCCGTTGCGGATGCCAGGAAGGAGATCCCTGAATTGCGGGGCCTGGTCATCGGGGACGGGCCGGAGCGGGGCGCGGTCGAGGCAGCAATCCGGCAGCTTGGACTGGAGGAATCGGTGACGCTCGCCGGCATGCGGCAGGACGTGCCGGACATGCTGGCCCGGCTCTCGGCGCTTGTGTTCACATCGGAGCGGGAAGGGCTCTCCATGGCGATGCTTGAGGCGATGGCCGCCGGCGTCCCTGTCATCGCCACCCGCGTCGGCGGAACCCCTGAGCTCATTGAGGATAACGTGACCGGTCTTCTCGTTGATCCGGGGAATCCCGGCGCATCGGCGGCCCGTATCGTTGAGCTCATTCGGGATTCGCAGAAGCGCGTTGCGATTGCCGACGCGGCCCGTCAGCGGTTGGTCGAGCGGTTCTCGCTGGAGCGCATGGTGGAACGGCATCAGGCCTTATATCAATCTGCGGTCCAACGAATTGCGGATTGCGGATTGCGGATTGCGGATTTTCCGGATGCGCTTGTGCCATCTTCCAGCCTCCAGCCTCCAGCTTCCGACTCAACGAACCCGCTTGTTCCAGCTTCTAGCTTCCAGCTTCAAGCATCAGACCAGGTGACATATGGCGGGCGAGAAACGTCCCACGGCCCCCGCCCCATCCGGGTGGCGCACGTCATCGACAGCCTCGGACTCGGCGGCGCTCAGCGCCAGCTTGTCGAGCTGGTCAAAGCGCTTCCCAAGGATCGGTACGAGGTCTCAATCATCAGCCTGTCGGATGAGAAGCGGGAGTTCGAGGCGGAGCTGGCGGCGCATGGAATCCACTTCACGGTGTTGACTCATCGCGGCGCCTGGTCCTGGCGCACGCTGGGCCAGGTGCTGAAGCTGATCCGTGAGGCCAGGCCCGATATCGTCCACACGTGGCTCTTCACCGCGGGGCTGTATGGCCGCATCGCTGCCAAGCTCGCCGGCGTCCGGCTCGTTGTGCACGCGGTCCGCAGCATCGAACCCGATAAACCCGGGCTGTACGTCGTTGCAGACCGCGTATTGAGATGGACGACGAGCGCTTATGTGGCAAACGCTGAAGCAGTTGGACACGTCCTCCTGAGGAGAGAACGGGTGCGCAAGGAGGCAATCGCGGTTTGCTACAACGGCGTTGACCTTCTTCGATTCACTCCGGAGACGCATAACGGTGCGCTTCGCAAGGAGTTGAATTGGTCGGCGGAAGAGCTGATCGTAGGTATGGTGGGTCGCCTGGAACCAGTGAAGGATCATGGAACCTTCTTGCGCGCTGCAAAGTTGGTGATTGAGAAACAGCCAAGCGTGAAATTCCTTTGCGTAGGCAGCGGCCCGCTGCGCGCTGGGCTTGAAACGCTGATTCGAGGGCTCGGGATCGAGTCGAATATCCGTATGATTGAAAAGCGGTCAGCGGCTGCTGCGATTTCGGCCATGGATGTTGTTGTGGTTCCATCAATATACGAGGGCTGCAGCAACGTCATCCTTGAGGCCATGGCCATGGGCAAGCCGGTTATCGCGAGCCAAGTCGGCGGCAACCCGGAATTGGTGCAGGGAGGCAGTACCGGGATGCTGTTCCCGGTCGGCGATGCGAGGGCTCTGGCTGCGGCTATCTTCGCGTTGGCGAAGGATGAGGAGTCCCGTCGCCGAATGAGCGAAGCCGCGCTGGTCCTTGTCAGGAAGCATTTCACTCTGGGAGCGATGGTGGTGAGAACTGAAGCAGTGTACCAAAACCTGATGCAGCGGCTTCGTGGGCGATCAGTTCTGAACACTGAAGCGAAGCATGTGGAATAGCTGTTGCTTGTCACCTGTCACCTGTCACCTGTCACGCCTTATTGCTAAGGTCGACCATGTGGCCCAACTTGAGCGCTGACTTCAACCGTGCCCTCGACGCTTCCTCATACGGGAAGCGCTGGCGGGCCAAGCTCCACGTGCTGACCTCCGAGCCGGGGTTCCACGCCGTGACGGCGTACCGGATGACGCGGTGGCTGTATCGGCGCCGTATTCCCCTCATCGGCGCCGTGATCCGGCGACTGAGCGAAATCTGGAGCGGGATCTCGATCCCTCCCGAGGCGACAATCGGCCCCGGGCTGCTCATATATCACTTCGGCGGCATCATGATCAACAGCAAAGCCGTGCTCGGCCGGGATTGCACCCTGCATCACGGCGTGACCATCGGGAATCGCCGGACGGGCGGCGGCTCTCCCGTCATCGGAGACCGGGTGATGGTGGGAGCCGGAGCGAAGGTGCTGGGCGAGCTGACCGTGGGCGATGATGTCGAGGTCGGGGCCAACGCGGTCGTCACTTCATCTGTACCAGATCGGGCGGTCGTTGTGGGGATCCCGGCGCATGTCGTTCGCATCAAGGAAACTGCGTCACAAGTGACAAGTGACAAGTGACATGTTGGTTGCTTGTACTTGTCACCTGTCGCTTGTCACCTGTCACGCTTTCGCATGATGAGCACGATTGCGCTCACTCTCACTCGGCATGTGACGAGATTCGCCGGGAGGCTGGACGAGCTGGACCGGCGGGCCTGGGTCATGCTGCCCATGACCCTCGGGCTGGCTCTGGTGGTGGTCAGGAACGAAGGCTTTCCGATGCCGGTCCTGCTGGCGGGGCTGGGGGTGCTCGCGGCCGGTCTGTGGCACTGGTGCAGGAAGAGCCCGGAGCTTTCGCTGTATGTGCTTGCGGCCTACATGCCGTTCAGCCATGCGCTCGTGGGGGATTTCGGCGGGGAAATCCCTGGCTTCAATCTGACGAACGTCCTGCTGGCCTGGACGGTGTTCACGTATGTGCTCAGCCGGCGCCATGCGTCGGGCCCGCGCGCGCCGCTTTCCGGACTGCATCTTGTCCTGCTGGTGTATCTGGGCATGTGCCTGATGAGCCTCATCTGGGCCGGTTGGACATACGGCGGCTGGTACTGGCGCGAACAGTTGATCCCATTGAAGCGGTTTCTGGTGCCGGTTTCGATGGCGTTCCTTGCGTACTGGATCGTCCGCGACGTCAGGACGCTCAAGACCGTGCTGGCCGTCATGATGGTGTCTGTCGCGGTGATTGCGCTGGCATCGGCATACGAGTACATGGACCGGGGCGGGGGAACGTTCAATCACTCCCGCGTCGGCGCGATCGCGTCGGACCCCAACGTGCTCGGGGCCTTCTTCGTGACCTACATGTTCCTGTTCGCGGCGCTCTTGCTCGAGCGGCCGAAAGAGCCGCAGGGGTGGGCGATGATCCTGCCGTTTCTCTTGTGCGCGCGCGGCATCATGGTGACGTTCTCCCGCGGGGCGTACGTGGCCTTCGCGGCCGCGGCGCTTGCGCTGAGCTGGTTCAAGAGCAAGCGGCTGTTCCTGGCAGCGCTCGCGGTTGGGGCGCTTGCCGTGCTCAATCCGGTGCTCCTGCCGTCCGGGATCCGCTACCGGATGGGCCAGACGCTCGAGCAGAAGCCGCAGGCGAACGAGGCCGATCTCGTGGACCGGCTCGAGCCGAGCGCGGGAAACCGGCTGGTCATCTGGCGTGGGGCCGTCGCCATGATCAGGGAGCATCCGCTCAGAGGCGTCGGGTTCGGAGCGTTCCCGGAATTCCTGACGCAGTACACCGATGGGGAAATGGGGTACAAGGACGCGCACAACATCTATCTGCGCATTGCCGGTGAGCTGGGACTCCCGGCGCTGCTTGTCTTTCTCGGATTTCTCGGCATGGCGGGCCGGATGGCCTGGCGGGTGTACAGGCGAAGCGGGGATCCCGTCATCCGCGCCCTGGGGCTGGGGTTCCTGGCCGGGCTGGTGGGATTGTGCGTGTCGAATTCGTTCAGCTCCAGTCTGTGGGTGCAGGAGATGAGTGCGTACTTCTGGATTCTGTGCGGCCTCGTGGCGCGTGCGGCGCAATTTCAGGTCGGAAGTTTGAAGCTGGAAGCTAGAAGCTGGAATTAGCAGATGGGAAAAATCATTTAATGATCATTCCAGCTTCAAGCGTCCAGCTTCCAGTTCAGAATCCCTTGAATCACCTAATGACATGATTGGTCTGGTGAATTGATGCTGGCATTGCTGCTGAAGATCGCGCTGGTGATCGGCTGCATGGCGGTGATGGCCCTCGTCCTGTACGGGTTCAGCTCGAACAGGCCGGCGGGCGGCGGCCAACCACCCGCGCTTCGCCTCCCCAGGATTCCGTGGGGATCAGGACTGCTGACCATCGCGGCGGTGGCGCTGATCGCACTGGCGGGCGTCAAGGCGGCCGGGATGCTTGGCGGGAGCGGCGCGGCTGAAGAGGCGTCCCCCGCCGCCGGCACGCAATGGCTGAGCGACTTCGAATCGCCCGCGGAGCACGTGTTCCGCTGGTATGCCCACCGGGTCAAGATCAGCCGCGTGGAGGAGCATGCGACGCGCGGGCGATACGCCGCGAAATTGACGTTCCGGGGAGGCCCGGGACGGGCGCCGCTGATCAGAATGGACCAATACTTGGGTTGGGGCGGCGGCCGGGACTGGCGCGGGTTCGGCACGCTGGCCTTTGATGTCTACAATCCCGCGGCCGAAATGGTTCACATGACGCTGCGGCTGGAAAGTCAAGACGGCCGGCTGGTCGAGAAGCGCATTGAGCTTCCCGCGCAGATCGCCCAGCCCGTGCGCGTTGCGCTGGACGGATCCGCGGACGCGCTTGATCTCGGAAACATCAAGGCGCTCAGTCTCATCCGGCCGTCGGCCAAGGCGCCGGTTGAGCTGTATGTGGACGCGTTCAGGCTCGAACCTCCACTGTCCGGGACAGGGGACAGGGGACATGGGACACGTACGGATACGGGTGCTATACGGTTTGGGACGGTGACGAAGGCCGACACCACCCACGTAGGATTAACGCCGGATGAACTTGAGGCGATGCGGTTTCGGCAGGGTAAGGCAAGGTGGGAGGCGCAGGATCCTGAGTCGGGAGACACGATCGTCCGGGTTCCGCTGACCGTGGTGGGGCCGAATCAGCCGCTGTCCGCGGGGTTCAGCATCAGCGGCGGCGTGCCGTTCCCCATGGGAGAGCTGGCGCCGGACGCGGCGGTCCGCCTGCACGATGACGGCGGGGCCGTCTGGCCGGTCCAGATCCGGCCCCTCGCGGTTTGGAAGGACGGCACGGTGAAATGGCTTCTGGTGACGGCGCTCGTGCCGATGAACGCCAAGGGGAGGCGCGTCTGGCTCGAGTACGGGCCCGCCGTGTCGGTGGACGCGCCCCCGGCGGTGCGGGTCAGCGTCACGGAAACGCCGGATGCCGTGCAGGTGGACACCGGGGTCCTTCGGTTCAGCATCAACAAAAAGCGTTTCACGCTTTTTGCTGACGCGGGAATCGATGTCGATGGAAACGGCGAACTGAGCGGTGTGGAGCGCATGAGCGAATCCGGCGATATGGTCATCATGCATCGCGGCAGAGCGTACCGCAGCTCGCTGGACGCGCAGACCTATGAGCTCGCCATCGAGGAATCCGGGCCGCTTCGGGCCACGCTCAAGGCGAGCGGGTGGTTCCGAGATAAGACGGGCAACGGGTTCTGCCGGTTCAGCGTGCGCCTGCAGGCCTTCGCGGGGCTTCCGCAGGTGCGGCTGTACCACACGTTCATCTACACGGGCTATCCGGAAAACACGGTCTATTACGAATACAAGGGCTTGAGGCTTCCCGACAACGAAACCATCCAGGCGATCCGGCTGGAACTGCCCGTGACGGGCGAGCTGGAAGAAGTACTGACGGCGGATGAAGGCGGGGTGCTCACGATGCCGTTTGACGGCTCCGTCCGGGCGCTGCAGCGGCGGCACGACCGGTATGAGCTGTTTCGCGGCGCCGCCGCCGAGCCGGTGCATGGGGCCGCGCGTCACCAGGGCTGGATGCTGGTTCAGCATCCGCTTCGCGGAGGCGCCATGGTCTCTCTGCGGGATGCGTGGCAGCAATATCCGAAAGCGCTCTCGGCCGATGCCGCATCGGGAAAGCTGGTGCTCGATCTATGGCCTCAGGAAGCGGGCGAACTGGATCTTTCCACGGGACCCGAGGCGAAGGGAACGGATGCCCACGGCCGGGGCAGCGCCTTCGGCTTGGCGAAAACGCACGAGCTGGTCGTCAGCTTCATCGGCACCGGCGTGGACGGCGCGACGGCGCAGGGGCTGGCCGGTCTGTGGCAGGAGCCGTGGCTCCTGAGCGCGCATCCCGAATGGCTCTCGGCGACGGGCGTGCTGGGCACGATCGGTCCGGTTCAGCTGGACCGCTTTCCGGGGCATGAGCACATGCTCGATGCGCTGTTCGCCTGGGCGGAGCGCCAGGGGCGCGATTTTTCGTGGTACGGCATGCTGGACTACGGCGACACGCAGACCATGTATCGAAATATTGCTCCTGACGGCGCGTCCCCGGATTGGGGCTGGCACCCGGACGGCCGGTTCGGCTGGCACAACAGCGAGACCATGGGCAGCCACGGCGGCGCGCTGGTCAGCTTCTTGCGTACGCACAACCTCAAGTATTTCCGGTTTGCCGAGGCCAAGGCCCGGCACGTCATGGACGTGGACACCGTGCACCACAACACGGTGGCCGAGGACCGCCGGGTGCGCGGGCGGATCACCGACGCGTTCTCCAAAGTCGGCTCCATGCACCGGCACAACGCGTATCACTGGGGCGGACGCAACGAGGAAGCCACGCACACCAGCGTGTGGGGGATCCTGCTGTATTACTATCTGACCGGTTACGAGAGGGCGAAGGACGTCGCGGAGGAAGTGGGCGAATTCCTGCTGCTCGACCCCGTGACGTACCGCCTGCACCCGGACAACGCGCCTTCGCGCGGCATCGCCAACGTCCTCTGGGGCGATCTGGATCTCTATGAAGCGACGGGCGATGCGCGCTACCGCGCCGGCGCCGACCGGTGGGCAGACGTCCTGGTCAAGGGCCAGCAGCGGGACGGCACGTGGCTGGAAACGTACAATCCGCTGTTCGGCTCCTGGAGGGGCGAGGTGAAATCGAATTACATCACCCTGCACATTCTGCCGGCGCTGATCGCCTATCACCGTCTGACCGGGAATCCGGCTGCCGCCGGCGCCATCGTGCGGGGAACGGACGCCATGCTGCAGAGAGAGCCGTACCTGCCGTTCTTCGACTCGCTGGCGTACTGCTTCCTGCTGACGGGTAGCGAGCGGTACGTCGAGGAGGGGTTGTGGCGCATTCAGAAGCTTCATGAGTCCCAGCGGCTGGGCGGGGACCCGATCTGGGACGGCATGATCTATCAGAAGGCGTATTATGACCGCGTGGGGCCGTTCCTGTACTCCGTTCCTCATATTCTCGGGGCCGTGCAGGCGCCGAGCTATCGGGCCATCATCTCTGTCCAGGAACGCATCGATGACCCAGCCGCGCCCGCGAACGTGGACCCGGTCGGTGTCATCCGGCCGGAGGGTGTGCTGCAACCAGCCGGGCGATGATCATCACACGAGCTGGGTTCGTCTTTTCCGTCTGTTCCGTCAGTTCCGTCTATTCCGTCGCTCACAAGTCCCCGGCGGGTGACACAGCGGATCGGGATAATGAATATTGAGAGATTTGAGGACCTCGAAGCGTGGCAAGCAGCCAGAGGACTGACGAATCTGGTCTATGACATGACCCAAGGCCATGGATTTGGTCGAGATTACCGGCTTCGGGATCAGATCACCGGGGCAAGCATTTCGATCATGAATAACATCGCGGAGGGGTTGACCAGTCAATCTGATTCCGAGTTCATCAGATTCCTTAGATATTCCCGGAGGTCAACGGCGGAGCTCCAAACGTGCCTCTACGTTGCGCTCGATCGGCAATACATTGCTGAAGAGAGCTTCAAGGCGGGGTATGAACAAGCGGAGCGCACCCGGCAGATCATCGATGGGTTGTTGCGATATCTGCGGCGTTCTCGACGCCCGCGTCGTAGTAAGCGGGTGATCTCCGTGACGGGATAGACGGAATTGACGGGATAGACGGAATAGACGAACCGTGACATCTGTGGTGTGGAAGAGGGAAGCTTTTCATGCGAGTAGTTGCGTTAACGTTTCATGACATTGTTCCCGACGACGACGGGAAGGACCACAAGTCAGACGAATTCTACCGCGTCAAGGCGGACGAGTTCGAGAGCCTGCTCTCGCAGATGCGCAAGCTGGGCTACCAGAGCGTCGACTCGCGGGCGTTCCTGGCCTGGCAGCGGGGGGCGCAGCCGCTCCCCGAGCGGGCGGTCGTCCTGACGTTCGATGACGGGCACGCGAGCCACGTCGAGCTGGCGGCGCCCCTGCTCGTCCGGTACAAGTTCTCCGGCACCTTCTTCGTGACGACCGGGCACATCGGCAAGCCAGGGTTCCTGAGCTGGGACCAGCTGAAGCGGCTCAGGTTCCTGGGCATGGAGATCGGCTCGCACGGCGTCACCCACCGGCCGCTGACGGCGCTCTCGCCCGATGAGCTGGATCGGGAAGTCGCCGGCTCCCGGGACACCCTCGAAAAGGAGCTGGGCGTTCCCGTCAATGCGATCGCGGCCCCGGGGGGATTCTGGAACGCCAGGGTCGCGCGCGCCGTGGAGCGGGCCGGATACGAAGCGATGTGGGTCTCCGAAATCGGCACCAACGGGAAGGAAACCAGCCCGTTGGCCCTGCGGCGCGTCGTGGTGCGCCGTCCGTTTTCCCTCGAGCGCGTCATCGCCATGGTCGAGGGCTGGGAGCCCGCGTTCTGGTGGGCGGCATCGCATCAGCGGCTGATCCGGCTGCTTAAGCGGGTGCTTGGAGTGTACCGGTATGAACAGCTCAAGCGGAAGCTGGTGCCGAATGCGTGAGTACTGGTCGGAAGCTGGAAGCTTGAGGCTGGAGGCTGGAATTATTAGGGAGAAAACTGAGGCATCGGAGCGGAAGCTGGTGCCGAATGCGTGAGGACATTCATGTCTTGTGCCATTAAGGAAAGGCACGTTTGTGCATATGTGTCTTGGTGAGCAGTACGCTTGTGCCATCTGATTGTATTACGGGACAAGCCAAACCATGAAAGCAATGCTCCCCTCCCGACATGAATCGCGCGTCAAGGCGCAGGGAGGTTGCAATGGCAGTCGTGAGACGGTTCGAAGATCTCGTAGCCTGGCAGGAGGCGCGATCGCTTGCTAAGCAGATATATCAGTTTACCGAACGCTCAGAAGTCCGGAGGGATTTTGGATTCACGGACCAAATCCGCCGCGCCGCACTCTCGATTATGAATAACATCGTTGAGGGGTTTGACAGCGGCTCGAGGCTCGAATTCATCAAGTTCCTCAGTTACGCAAGGCGCTCCGCGTCAGAAGTACAGAGCTGTCTCTATGTTGCTTTGGATCGTGGCCACCTCGGAAACGAGGAATTTGTGGCATTGCTCAAGAAAGCGGACTATGCTCGCAACCTGGTCGCGGCATTTATCCGTTACCTTCGCGAGAAGGGCCGGCGCGATTCAGGGAAGCCTGTTGCTTTCAAAATCCGACACAATCGAGGCCTTGCACAATCGTCGTAGTTTCACCATGGTACATATACACATCAGCATAAGACCATGAACGAAGTGTTCTGGATTTCGGCTACGATTCTGCTGTACGTATACGTCGGCTATCCGGCGCTCATCTGGGTGCTCGCGCGCGTCTTCGGCCGAGAACCCGGCGAAGCCGTGATGACGCCCTGGGTGACCCTGCTCATTCCGGCGTACAACGAGGAAGCCCACATCGAGGCGAAGCTCGAGAACGCGCTCGAGCTGGATTATCCGAAGGGCCGGCTCGACATTGTCGTGGCGAGCGACGGCTCGACGGACCGGACGGATGAGATCGCGCGGGGTTTCGCGGACCGCGGCGTCACACTGATCCGCATGCCGGAGAACGCCGGCAAAGCCGCGATGCTCTCGAGCGTGATCCCGCGGCTCTCGGGCGAGATCGTCGTCTTGTCCGATGCCTCCGGCCTCCTCGAGCGCGAGGCGCTGAGTCTTCTCATGCGGAAGTTCAGCGATCCCAAGGTCGGCTGCGTCTCCGGGTTGTACCGGGTAGCCGGCCGGATGGACCTGCGCGACGCGGGAGAAGGGCTCTACTGGAAGTACGAGACGTTCATCAAACGGCAGGAGAGCCGCCTGCATTCGATTCTGGGGGCTCACGGCGCGCTGTATGCCATCCGCGGGGAACTGTTCCCGCGCCTGGAGTCCTGGGAAGTGAACGACGACTACCTGATTCCAATGCGGATCGTTCATCGGGGATTCCGCGCGGTGTATGAGCCGCGGGCGGTCTGTTGGGAACGGGAGACGGTGTCCGTGCAGGGGGAATATGCCAGGCGGCGCCGGATCGCGGTCGGCAACTGCCAGCAGATGGCCGAGATCGCGGGACTTCTGCACCCGGCCCGATGGTGGGTGCTCTTTGAGTTTCTGTCGCACAAGGTGTTGAGGACCCTGGCCCCTCTCTTCATGCTGGCGCTCCTGCCGGCGAGCTTGTGGCTTGAGGAGCCGTGGAATCTGATCGTCTTCGGCGCTCAGGCCGCGTTCTATGCCGCGGCCCTGGCCGGCTACGGTCTTCAGCGATTCGGAGTGTCCGTCAAGCTCCTGTCGGCGCCGATGTATTTCTGCCTGGGGAACTTGGCGATGCTGGCTGGGGTCATCCGGTACTGCCGTGGGCCGAGGGGGGCGGTGTGGGGGAGGGTGAGGTGAGCGCTACCCCATGATGCAACAATATGTCTTGCCATATAGCTACCATGCCAAATTCGGAATGCGGAATGCGGAATGCGGAATGGAGAAATCTAATGCATAGACATAACATGCTTGCTAACAGCATGTTACATGATTTTATTACAAGCTTCACTCTGGGAGAAATGGCACAGAAGGTGCTTTAAACCATAGTGTCAGTATCAGGCTGTGATTTCATAAACACATAGACGTACGTCTAGTATGATGTTGAGTGCACAAAAGGAGCTCAAGATGAAGAGGGTCATCGGCGGGTTGCTGATGGGAGCGGTGGCGAGCGTGGCGCTGGCGGTGTCTCCGGTGCACGCGGTGGTGACCGACAGCGCCTCCATTCTCGACTTGGATTCGAGCGATTTCTACGCAATTCCAAGCCCGGTCCCAACCGGGACCGGAACCGGTGCGCTGGATCTCGTCCTGTTCGTTAACTCCAATTCAGAGAACAGCACGGGATCGTTCAATTTCGATGACGCGAATACGGATATGCCGACCGGGGTCACCACAACCGTCAATGAATCGTACGCGACGAGCCTTGGTGAACTTCGTGACTACTACACATTGAACTTTCCTGACGGTTCGGGAGGCTCGACCGTCAATAATCTGATCCTGTTCGTTGATATCAATGAAACCGGCGGTCCTCCGAACTATGTTACTGTGAGCGCATTCGATCTTGTGCTGGATTTCAGCAGTCCCGCGCTGGACCCCGCCAATACGGATCTGAGCAGCGCGAACCAGAATGCCATCGGGGGCACCTACGACGGCGGCCTGAGGATCGCCCAGTTGACTGAGACGGTCGATCTGGTCCAGGTCAACACAGGGATTGGACAACCGGATCGCTTCCTCGTGACTGGATTCGACCCCTTTGCGTCGAATTTCGGCAGCTATGCATTGACGGATGATACGAAACTGTTGTTTCACTGGACGGGTAGCAATCATGATAACGGCCCCGAGCAGATATTCCTTAGCGGGACATTCAATCAGACAGACCTGTGCACGGTAATTGGGGACTGCACCCCCCCGCCGCCGCCCCCGCCCGGGGCCGTGATCCCGGAGCCGGGCTCGGCGATGCTCCTCGGCACTGGCCTGCTCGGACTCATCGGCCTTCGCCGCAAGCGAAGCTAAGTCTCAATCACAACTCGACATTCCGAGACCCTGGTGGGGGAAACCTCATCAGGGTTTCGCTTTTGTCAGGCAGGGCTGTGCGTGATTACGGGGATTCTTGAGGGGATTCCTAAGTGCCTTGTTGATTGAACGGGTCAAAAATGCTTCCACATGCCTTGGCGATTTGCACCTAAACAACCTCGTAATAGGGGTGGCTGAATGAAATGCGAAGGGGTTACGAGGAAGATCATCGGTTGTTGCTTTCGGGTACACCGGGCGATAGGGCCTGG
>Ga0214471_10000559_pt1 | contig 31499 bp, 31 predicted proteins | sample RVTome_5_FD_207665 | JGI IMG/M metagenome (GOLD analysis project Ga0214471, IMG submission 207665) | Soil microbial communities from uranium-contaminated site in the Upper Colorado River Basin, Wyoming, United States - RVT142D155 | ecosystem: Environmental > Terrestrial > Soil > Contaminated >... | reverse complement strand
GAGGTGGCCGACGGCCTCCTCACCGCCAGCATCACCACCCCCGACTTCGTCCGCTACTCCCGCCAGAATCTGGTCGAGGCCGCCGGGGCGGTGGGGCGTTCGGCCGACGACATCGACATCGGGTGCACCCTGGTCGCCAGCATCGACGAGGACCCGATCAAGGGCCGGGATGGGGCCCGTGAGATAGCCGGCATGTATCTCGCCAACAAGGTCCAGAACATCCGCGGCTCGGCCGACGTGCTCTTGCAGATGGCCGGCCTCACCTTCGAGGAGATCACCCCCGTGGCCGAGGCCATGGAACGCGGGGGGCGCCTCGCCGCCAAGGAGGCAGTCACCGACGAGGTGCTGGAGAAGTGCCAGCCGATCGCCGGCACCCCCGCCGAGTGCATCGCCCGCATCGAGCAGTATCGAGCGGCGGGATGCACCCACATCATGCTGGAGCTCTGGGGCGACAACCGTCTCGAACAGCTGGAGCTGTTCGGCGAGCAAGTGCTCCCGCACGTGAAGGACTGATGTGGACCGAGAGATAATCGCCGCCGTTGCCGCAGCTGTCGACCGGGACCGCTTGGTCGAAACCGCCTGCTCGCTGGTGGATGTGCCGAGCTACACCGGTGAGGAGCAAGCGTGCGCCGAGCACCTGCTCGCAGAGCTGTCCGCAGCCGGGCTCGACGTCACCCTCCAGGTGGTCGAGGAAGGCAGGGCCAACGCCGTCGGCCGACTCGCCGGAGGCGGCGACGGCCCCCACCTGATGTTCAACGGCCATCTCGACACCTCGTATTCGGGCCGGGAGCCATGGCTGGTGGGGCCGGGGTTCAAGCCGGAGGCCCAGATACGCGACGACGTGATCCTGGGCCTGGGAATCATGAACATGAAGGGGGCGGTGGCCTGTTACGTCGAGGCAGTTCGTGCCTTGATCGACGCCGGGGTCTCGCTGTCCGGTGATCTGATCGTGGCCGGGGTGGCGGGAGAGATCGAGAAGGCCCAGTGGAGCGAGGACTTCATCGGTCCCGAGTACCGGGGTTACGGGACCGGGACCTCCTATCTGGTCACGCACGGAGTCATCGCCGATGCCTGCATCCTCGGTGAGCCCACGGAGGAGAAGCTGGCGCTCGGCCACTTCGGGACCGTGTGGGGCCGGGTGTCGACCTCTGGCCCGTTCTTCCACACCGCGTTCGCTACTGGCCGCACCCACGAGAACTCGGTGGTGCGGATGAGCGAAGTGGTCGACAGGGTGGCGGCGTGGATCCCCCAGTGGGAAGAAGAGTCCTCCTACCGGGGGCGTCCGGGGGCGGCGAACATCGGCGCCGTCTCCGGTGGGTTCCCATGGCGCGCCAGTCGGACCCCGCACCGGACCGACCTGTTCCTCGACCTGCGAGTTCCGCCCACCATGACGACGATGGAGGCTGTCCGCGCCTTTCGCCGGCTGGTGCGCCACCTGGAGGACGAGCTGCCGGAGGCGGGCATCACCTCAGAGGTGTACGTCACGGTGTCGGGATCTGAGATCCCGGAGGATCATCCCCTCATCGCCGCCATCGACGCCTCCCACGCGGACGTCACCGGTGCGGTCCCCGAGCGCGACTACGTGCGCTGGGGCTCGGACGCCTCGACACTGACCAAGCACGGTGTCGCCGCCGTCAACTTCGGTCCGATCTCGAGCGCCCTCCCCGGCGCCGAAGGGGAGAGCGTGCCCATCTCCTCGCTGGTGAAAATGACCAAGTCCTACGCCCTGACTGCCGCCCGATTCTGTGGAGTGATGACATGAAACTGATCACCTTCTCCGATAAGGCAGGAGCCTCCCACGCCGGTGTGCTGGGCGACGACCAAGTGACCGTTCTCGAGGCACCCGATCTGCGCACGCTGTTCGAGGGAGGCGAGTCGGCGCTGGAGGCAGCCGGGGCGGCCACCGGGCCCCAGATCCCGTTGACGGAAGCCACGCTGCAGGCGCCCATCGTGCCCCGCAAGTTCATCCACACAGCCGGCAACTTCCGCGAGCACGAGGAGGAGTCCAAGCGGGTCGACTGGTCGCACGAGATAGCCCCGTGGATCGTGTTCTTCCAGAATGTCGACGCCATCATCGGCCCCGACGACCCCATCGTCTACCCCGAGCATCTCACCGAGGAGCTCGACTACGAGCTCGAGTTGGCGGTTGTGATCAAGAAACCCGGCAAGTGGTTCGGTCCCGAGGAGGCCGAGGACTACATCGGCGGGTACGTGATCTTCAACGACATCACCGCCCGCGACATCCAGCGGCGCGAGATGAAGTCGGGAGTCTTCAGCTTTTGCAAGGCCATCGACACCTTCTGTCCGTTGGGGCCGTGGGTCGTCACCCCCGACGAGGTGGGCGACCCCCACGACCTCGAGATGCGGCTGAGGGTCAACGGCGAGGACCGCCAGGTGGGCAATTCCAGCCGGATGTCGGTCACCATCCCCGAGATCATCTCCCACTATTCGCCCATGGGATACAGCGCCGGCGACGTCGTCTCCACGGGCACCATCTCGGGTGTCGCTGCCTTCTCCGAGGATCCTCCAGCCTGGTACCTCAAGCCCGGGGACATGGTCGAGTGCGAGATCGAGAAACTGGGCATCCTGGCCAACCCCGTGATCTCCTGGCAGGAGGCCCACGGTACCCCACCACCTCCCAAGGTCCACTGGTGACACCGCTCCCTTTCCATCTCGCAGCCTCGCCACCTCCCACCTCCCACCTCCGGGGAGAAACGGGCGGGAGGAGGCCGCGCGAGATGCACGACGACGAGGAGGTGACCGATGAATTGGCCGGTCGATGAGCCCAAGCTCACCGCGGTTCGGGAGGCGATGGCCGCCGATGATCTCGATGCCCTGGTGGTGCGCGCTCCCGACAACGTTCAATACCTCACCAACTACTGGAGCATGAAGGCTTGGGAGGTGGCGATCCTTCCTCGGGAGGGCGATCCCATCCTCGTGGCCGTGGAGCCACAGCGATTGGATGTGGAGGCCACCGCTTGGACCTCGGACGTCCGCTACTTCAGAGGTTTCGATCCCGAAGATCCCCGGCCCCCGTTCCTGCGGGCCCACGAGATCGCCCTCCAGGTGCTGGCCGAGCGAGGGCTCGACCGTCGGGTGGGGGTGGAGACGTCGAATGCCGTCCAGGCACCGGAACGCATGACCGGAGAGCCGACGGTCTACTGGCAGGGCTGGTATACCGGTTTCGAGGAGGCTGCGAGCGAGGTCGTCGACTGCACGCCGATGCTGACCCGCCTGCGCATGATCAAGACCGATCAGGAGCTCGCCCGCATCCGGGTCACCAACGATCTGGCAGCCGAGGCCGTCGCCCACGTTCGCGAGAACATTCGCCCCGGGATGATGGACGGCGAGGTGGCTGCGATGTACGAGGGGTACGTGCATCACCACGGCATCGGCTACCGCGATCAGGTGCGGATGGCCCGGGCCTTCACCCTGGTGTGGTCGGGTCCTTCGATTCAGACGTTCACTGCCACCAAGCCGACCCCGGTCCTGGCCGACCAGCCCACGCTCATGGAGATATGGACGTGCACCGACGGATACTGGAACGACCTCACCAAGAACGCATGCCCGGGCACCCTCACCCCTGAGTACGCGCGGCTGCTCGACCTGCTGCTGGGCGTATTCGACGAGGCCCTCTCGGACTACGTCTACGACGGTGCTTCCCTGGCGGAGCTCGACGGGATGATCCGGGCTCGAGTGGCGGAAGGCGGGTACCCCGGCCAGCCCTCGCATTTCGTGTGCCATGGAGTGGGGTGCCGCGCCCACGAGCCTCCCTGGGCGCATCCCAAGAGCGCCGACGTGATGCGGGCCGGGATGGTGCTGGCTGTGGAGCCGGGCGCCTACTGGGATGGCGGCGGGGGCTTGCGTCTCGAGGACAACGTGGTGGTGACCGCCGACGGATGTGAGAAGCTCTGCTCGGCCCCGGAGGACTTCCGGACGTGAGTCGATTCGGTCGGGTGTGCGTGGTGGGGGCGGGAGCCATCGGGAGCCTGTGCGCCGGCCATCTGGGCCAGGTGGCGGAGGTTTCCGTGCTCACCCGGCGCCCCGCCCACGCCGAGGCACTCCTTCGAGACGGGCTCAGGGTGTCGGGCAAGTCCGATCTCCACACCCGCGTTCATGCCTCGGTCGACCCGGCGACGATGCCGGAGCCCGACCTGGTGATCGTGGCGACCAAGGCCACCCAGATCTCAGAGGCGGGAGCCGCCCTCTCGGGTCGGTTTCCCGAAGCCGTGGTGATGACGATTCAGAACGGCGTCGGCGCCGAGGAGATCATTCATCGTCTCGGGCCGTGGGAAGTGGTGTCCTCGGTCACATTCATGAGCGGGACGCGGGAATCGGACACGCACGTCCACTACGAGCTCGACACGGCGACCTGGATCGGGCCCTACCCGCCGAGCGGCGCTGACCACGACACGGCCTTGGCCGTGGGTCACCTGTTCGCAGATGCCGGCCTGGCGGTGGAGGTCCTGGCCGATTTGCGCCCGGCGCAGTGGTCCAAGCTCATCTTCAATGCTTCCGTCAACAGTGTTGCCGCTCTGACCGACCTCCCCCACGTGGCCCTCTACGCCCGTCGCGACCGGCCCACCGACCTGGGTCATCTCATGTTCGCTCTCATCGAGGAAGGCAAGCTCGTCGCCCGGGAGGCGGGGATCGAGCTGTTCGAGGATCCCTGGGAGATGAACGTCGAGGCGGTGAGCCGGGGGGCTACCCACCATGAGGAGTACGCGCACGTGCCGTCGATGCTGGCCGACGTGCGAGCCGGCCAGAAGACGGAGATCGACTTCATCCTCGGGGCGGTGGTGCGGGAGGCCGACCGCGTCGGCGCCGACGTGCCGCTGTCCCGTGCCCTGTACCAACTCGTGAAGGGACGCGATCGCTCCCACGACGACGAGGTGGTCCTGTGAGAATCGGAGTCATCGGTTGTGGCGCCATCGGCAGCCTCTTCGCCGCCCACCTGGCAACCCTGGACGACGTGGAGGTGTGGGCGTATGACGTCTCGAAGGCGCATGTCGACGCCATCAACCAAGCCGGGCTCAGGTTGACGGGAGTGGGGGAGGTGCACTCCCGGCCCCGGGCCACCGCCGACCCCGCCGAGCTGCCTCCCCTCGACTTCGGGATCGTGGCCACGAAAGGCATGTTCACCGGGTCGGCCGTCCAGGCGACGGTCACCGCCCTGGCCAATGCCGCAGTCTGCTCGGTCCAGAACGGGGTCGGGAACGAAGAGATCATCGCCGAGCATGTGGCCAAGGTGATCCGGGGAACCACTTTCCCCGCCGGGCACATGCTCGAGCCCGGGGTGGTGCAGTGGGACACCGGGGGTAAGACCTGGATCGGGCCGTTCGAGCCGAGCCCGGCGAGCATGGACGAAGTGACGGCCCTGGCCGACACCCTCACCCGCAGCGGCATGGAGACCGTCGCTCTCCCCGACGCTCGGGGTGCCCAGTGGACGAAGCTCATCTTCAACGCCGCTTCCAATGCCCTGTGCTCGTTGACGCTTCTCCCCCACGGGCGCGCCTGTGTCCACGAAGATGTGCGCTGGGTCATGGATCGGGTGATCGAGGAGGGCAAGCTGGTGGCGGAGGCCCTCGGTGTCGAGATGGAGATGGATCCGGCCGACCTGCTGGAGAGCTCGATCGAAGTCGCCTTTGAGCACAAGCCGAGCATGCTCCAAGACGTGCTGGCACGACGTGCCACGGAGATCGACATGCTCAATGGCGGGATCGTGAGGTTCGGGGAAGAAACCGGAATCCCCACACCATTCAATCGGACCGCGTGGGCGTTGGTTCGTGGCCTGGAGGCCTCATGGAAGCTGTAGATGTTCGAGTGGTCAGCCAGGGGGAGATCGACCGGCGCTACTCAGCCATTCGGCAACGGCTCGCCGCCGACGGCATCGACGCGTTGGTGGTCGCAGGCTCCGAGTACACCGGGTTCGAAGGCGGCATTCGCTGGGTATCCGGGTTCCGGATGGTCCACCGCTATGCCCACGCCGTCATCCCTCTGGACAGTGAGCCGGTGGCCGTGTTTCCGACTGAGGCGCGCTGGGTCGGGAGTCACGACGAATGCTGGATTGCGGACCAGGTGTTCGCCGATGTCCCCGGGCAGTGGATCCGGGACCTGGCGGAGGGCCGGGGTTGGAGGAGGGTGGCGGTTTTCGGCTTGAACTTCATCATGAACGTGCGTGACTACCGGGCACTGTCCGCCGGAGATCTCGAGCTGGTCGACTACGACGAGGCCTTCGACCTCATTCGGGCGGTCAAAAGTGAAGAGGAGCTGGTCGGAGTCCGCCACAGCTTCGAGCTCAACGAACGCGGGTTCTGGACCGTGCTACAGGCGTACGAGCCGGGGAAGACCGAAGCCGAGATACTGGCGCCCGCCGAGGAGCTGTTCGTCCGCTCCGGGACGCAGCGCACCACCCAGAACATGGTCCTGTCGGGACGAGACGGCCATGCCGGGCCTGAGTTCAAACATCCCGATCCGTACCGACCCGTGGATCCCGCCGACCTCCTCTTCTACTCGGTCGAGATCGCCGGCCCGAGCGGCTACTGGGCCGAGTTCGCCCGGCCGATCTCCCGAGGCGGCCTGAGCTCTCTCTCGGCCCGGATGATGGACGCATACAAGGAATGCTTCGAACAGGCTCGTTCAAACCTCAAGAGCGGAACCACTGCCCACGAAGTGCACCACGCCGTGTTCGGGTCGTTTGCCGGGCTTGATGTCAAGCCCGGCCACGTCACCGGCCACTCCATCGACATGGTCATGGTGTCCAACCCACGGATCGGCGACGGCGTGGACACGGTGCTGGAGGAGAACATGATCATCTCGATTCATCCCCACGTCATCACCACCGACGACCGTCACTGTCTGTACATGCAAGAGACCTTTCGGGTCACCGACACCGGTGGTGAGCAGCTTTCCAGTGTTCCCATCGTCGCCTTCGACGGTACCGAGAGGTGAGCGACGGACCTGAGGAAGGGGCTTGGATGTCGGGGGCACCGACCATGGTTGAGCCGATTCCGCTCGCTGACATCGAGGCGGCGCGCCAGCGGCTTTCTGGCATCGCAAGTCGGACTCCGCTGGTGCGGTTCAACGTCGACACCGGACCTGTCGAGATCTACCTGAAGCTGGAGAACCTCCAGCAGATCGGCTCCTTCAAGATCCGTGGGGCCGGGAATGCCATGGCCCTGGCCGAAGACGCAGTGCTGGAATCAGGGGTATGGACGGCGAGTGCGGGGAACATGGCACAGGGGGTGGCCTGGAATGCGGCTCGGCTCGGAGTGCCCTGCTCGGTCGTCGTGCCCGATCATGCGCCGGCGGCGAAACTCGAGGCGCTCGACCGTCTCGGGGCCGTGATCGTGAAGGTCCCCTTCGAGGAATGGTGGCAGGTCATCGTCACCCATGAGTTCGCGGGTCAGGATGGGGTATTCGTCCACCCTGTCAGCGACCGCGCGGTGATGGCGGGCAACGGCACGATAGGGCTCGAACTGGTCGAGGATCTGCCCGACCTCGATGCGGTGGTAGTCCCGTATGGCGGTGGGGGACTCAGCTCTGGCATCGCCTCGGCAATGCGAAGCCTGAAGCCAGGGGTTCCGGTCTACGGTGCCGAGGTGGCCACCTCGGCGGCGCTCCACGCCGCATTGGCAGCCGGCGAGCCGACTGAGATCGAGTACACACCTTCGTTCGTCGACGGGATCGGCTCGGCCCGGGTGCTCGACGAGATGTGGCCGCTGGTCAGTGTCCTCCTCGCCGGGTCGATCGTCGTGTCCCTGGAGGAGGTGGAGACGGCCGTACGCCTGCTGGCCACGCGAAACAAGGTGGTTGGCGAGGGAGCGGGTGCGGCGTCGGTTGCCGCCGCCACCAAAGGTGGAGCGGGGCCTGGGAAGATCGTGTGCATCGTCTCCGGTGGGAACATCAACGCCGCCAAGCTGGCCGAGATCCTCTCGGCTGGCGACACGAATCCTCAGTCGGTGCCACAATCCCGAGGCACAGGCCATGGGACGGAGTAGGTGGGCATGATGGCTGGTTACGTTACGCAGGTGAACGACGTGGAACCGGTGACCGAGCCCGGTGACACGGTTTCGACCAGGACGACGATCGACCGATCGGTCGGCGCCGAGCGCCTCGTTCAGAGAGTGCTGACCTTCTCCACAGGAGTTTCGCGGGCCCGACAGAGCAACGGGCGGGACGAAGTGGCATACGTGGTCTCAGGGATGGGGACACTCGTCCTCGATGGAGAGCCCCACGACTTGTACCCGGACGTCGGGGTCTATATCAGGTCCGGTGAGACATACGAGGTCCAAAACCCGTCATCCGAGGCCCTGGTCATGGTCTCGGTGACCGCACCGCCGCCCGATGAGCTGGACGATCACCTCACCCGCAAGGTCGTCGTTCGAGTCGCCGACCAGCCGGTCATCCCGGCCGGTAAGGACCGTGAGTTCAGATTCGTGATCAACCCCGACGCCGGTTGTCAGGAGGTGACCCAGTTCGTCGGTTGGATCCCACCAGGCCGGGCACCAACCCACTACCACCTGTACGACGAGGTCATGTACATCCTCGACGGTGAAGGCGTACTCCATCTCGAGGGCCGACCCGACACTGCGATCTCCACCGGCACCTGCATCCATCTTCCACCCCCTGTCGAGCACTGTGTCGAGAACACAGGCGACAGGCCGTTGAGAGTCCTCGGGGTGTTCCACCCTGCGGGTAGCGCCGCCGAGGCGTACGAAAGAGAAGCAAACGGACAATGAAGGGAAAGACCACTTGAGACGACAATCGATATGGAGGCTGGTAGCGATGCTGCTGGCCCTTGCTCTCGTCGCCGCGGCCTGTGGTGACGGCGGTGGCGGTGACACCACCACGACCTCCGCCGACGACACGACCACCACCGAAGGCGAAACGCCCACCACCGCAGGCGAGACCACTACCACAGGCGGCGAGCCGATGGTCTGTGAGGCCACTGTCGGTTTCATCGGCCCCGTCACGGGACCGGTCGCGTTCATCGGTGAGGTCCAGCTGAATTGGTTCAACTACGCCCTCGACACGTTCAACGCGGAAATGAGTTACAGCTTCCAGTCCGTCGAGGGTGACAACCAGTTCGACACCGCGCAGAGTGCGACCCTGGCCCAGCAGTTCCTCGACAACACGGCCATGGTGGCTGCGGTCGGCCCGGCGGGAAGCGACCAGGTCGACGCCGCAGGCGCGGTGTACGAGGCCGGCGACCCGAACTTCACCTTCATCTCGCCATCCTCGACCCGATCGGGGATAACGGCCCAGTACACGGGGATGTTCCGCACAGTCCCGACAGATGACGACCAGGGACCGACCACGGCCGACTTCTTGGTAGCGCAGGGCGCCGAGAACGTTTTCATGGTCGACGACCAGTCGTCGTACTCGACGGGTCTGGCCGACTCGGTCGAGGAGAACCTGACCGCGGCGAGTGTCACCGTGACCAGGGAGTCGGTGGCACAGGACGTGACCGACTTCTCGGCTCTGGTGGGGACGATCCCGGACGACACGAACTTCGTGTACCTGCCCTGGCAGGTGGCGGCCAACGGCCAGATCTTCGCCAACCAGATGGCGGAGCAGGGCAAGGAAGCAGTGATCTTCGGATCTGACGGCATGGACTCCGACGACTTCACTCAGGCGGGCTCCTACATTGCTGCCTTCGCCCCGGACATCGCCGCCATCGAGGGCTCGCAGAGCATCCTCGAGGGCTATCTGGCTGAATACGACGACACCAACACCTTCGGGCCTCCGGTCTATGCGGCGGCGCGGGTGATCTTCGAGGCGATTGCACGGGTGTGCGAGGCAGGAGAGGTGCCAGACCGGGCAAACGTCCAGGCCGAGGTGCGCAACACCGACCAGGCCGACTCGATCCTCGGTTCGCCGATCTCGTTCACCGATGATGGAGATCTCGCCGAAGGCCAGTTCTTCATCTTCCAGATCCAGGAGGACGGGTCGAAGACCCTGGTGCCGTAGCCAGACAGACACAAATACCCGGGCGAGGAGCAGAGACACACCGGTATGGAGAACTTTCTCCAGCAGACCGTCAACGGTCTGACATTGGGCAGTGTCTATGCGCTCCTCGCCTTGGGTTACTCGATGGTCTACGGGGTGCTGAAGTTCTTGAACTTCGCCCATGGCGAGGTCTACATGTTCGGCGCCTTTGCGGGCTACGGGGTGCTGACGGTCCTGGGCGGGCCGTCAGCACTCATGGTGCCGGTCTGGGCAGCCGTCGCGCTCATGTTCGTGGCGTCGATGGCGGTTGCTTCAGGCATTGGTCTGGCACTCGAGCGTTTCGCCTACCGACCACTCCGCAATGCTTCGAGACTCGCGCCGCTCATCAGCGCGATCGGAGCGTCGTTCTTCCTCCAGGCGGCTGCTCTGCTGTTGTTCTCGGCCAATTCCAGGAGCTACGAAGCTCCCGAACTGATCCCCATCGACACGGCAATGACGGTCGGGCCCATCGACGTCTGGGCGGTCAGGATCCTGGTGATCGTCACCGCGGTGGTCCTGATGATCCTGCTCACCTGGTGGGTGCAGCGCAGTCGAGTCGGCAAGGCGGTGCGAGCGGTCTCGTTCGATAGCGAAGCCGCGGCGATGATGGGCATCGACGTAGATCGTGTCATCGTCGTGACGTTCCTGATCGGCTCGGCCCTGGCGGGAGTGGGCGGGGTGATGGTCGGCCTCGTCTTCGGGCGGATCTTCCACCTCATGGGGTTCGTGGCAGGGCTCAAGGCGTTCACGGCCGCGGTGGTGGGTGGCATCGGGAGCATCCCCGGAGCCATGCTCGGAGGTCTGCTCATCGGCTTTGCCGAGGCGTATACCACCGCCTACATCTCGTCCACCTTCCAGAATCTCATCGTCTTCGCCCTGCTGATCACATTCCTACTGATCCGGCCGAGCGGGTTCCTCGGTCGGCCGGAATTGGCGAAGGTGTAGCCCGTGTCAGATATCGGTGTCGACCGCTGGGTGGAGGAGTCGGGGGATCGACACGAGCAGTACTCCGGTTGGACCGCTCCGGCTCGCCGGCTCTTCGACAGCATCCGTCCTGGGTGGCGTCTCGGCGGTTTCGTGTTCCTTCTGGCGCTTTTCCCGATCCTCGCCCCCCAGGGCACGGTGAGGGTCGGCATCACCGCCCTGCTCCTGGTCATGCTGGCGCTCGGGTTGAACGTCGTGGTCGGTTGGGCTGGTCTGCTCGACCTCGGTTACGTCGCCTTCTACGGCTTCGGCGCCTACTTCTACGCCATCGTCGCCTCCGACCAGTTGCCCGCGCATTGGCCGTCGTGGATCGCCATCCCGGTCATCGTGGTTGCAACCGCTCTCCTGGGAGCCTTGTTGAGCCTGCCGTCGCGTCGGTTGGTGGGCGACTACCTGGCGATCATGACGCTGTTCTTCGCTCAGGTCTTCGTCGAGCTCGTGCGGAACTTCCAACGGTTGCCCGGAATCAGCCCGGACTTCGATCTCACCGGCGGGCCTAACGGGATCACCGGTGTCACACCCTGGAGCCTGTTCGGCTTCGAGTTCAACACGTTCAATCGGAACTTCTATCTCCTCCTGGCCCTGCTGGTATTGCTCGTCGTCGGCTTGCACAACATCGACAACTCCAGGACGGGTCGTGCCTGGCGTGCCTTGCGAGAAGACACCCTCGCCGCCGAGCACATGACCACACCGGTGAACCGGCTCAAGATGCTGGCCTTCGCCGTCGGTGCCGCGATCGCCGGGCTCACCGGAACCATCTTCGCCTCGGTCCAGGTCGGTGTGTTCCCCAACAATTTCCTTCTCGTCTTTCTCATCACCATCTATGCCGCCTTGATCCTGGGTGGGATCGGGTCGATACCAGGAGCTGTCGTTGGAGCGATCGTGGTTGCCTTCGCCCCGGAGCTCCTGCGAAATCCGGGCACGGGAAGCTGGCTCTTCTATATAGGTCTGGTCGCAATACTCGTGGGCACTCTCAAGAAATGGAGCCTCGTGGCTGGGATCGTTGCCGGGGTGGCAGCCTTCGGGTTTCTGGTGCGACAGACGGCCCTGACGATCTGGGACGACTCGATTCTCGGTGTCGCCAACGACACCTTCGTGGCTCGAATAGTCGACGGCTGGCTGCTGATACTCGGCCAGCACCAGGACGTTGTGGCCAATTACGCCTTCGTTCTCACCGTGGTGGGCGGGTTGGGGGTGACGGTCACCAAGGGCTGGTGGAGGGCGGTGGTTGCCATACCAACCATCTACCTGGCCATTCTCGTGTGGGAGAACAAGCTCGCTCTGCAACCGGCAGTCACCCGCCAGCTGCTGTTCGGCGGCGTGCTCATGGTCATGATGGCAGTTCGACCCCAGGGCATTCTCGGGACCCGTCGGGTGGAGATCACATGACACCGATACTCGAGATCAGGGGTCTCGCCAAATCCTTCGGGGGGTTGAGGGTGATCCAGAGCCTCGACGTCACCGTGGGCGCCGGGGAGATCGTGAGTGTCATCGGCCCCAATGGAGCGGGCAAGACGACACTGTTCAACATGATCAGCGGGATCTATCAGCCCGACGTCGGCGAGATCCTGCTCGACGGGGCCAGCATCGTGGGCGCCTCACCCGAGCAGATCGCCAACCTCGGGATTGCACGGACCTTTCAAACGTTGCGGATCTTCCTCAACATGACCGTCCGGGAAAACGTGATGGCCGCCACATACGGGGCAACCAAGACCCGGCTGTGGCAGTCGGTGTTGCGAACCCCGGCGGCGCGTCGTGAGGAGCAGGCGATCAGGAGGCTCGCCGAAGAGAAGCTGGGGTTCTTCGGCGATCGGCTTGTGGGATATCGGTGGGACCAGCCTGCCTACAGCCTCTCCTACGCCAACCGCCGTCGGTTGGAGATCGCCCGGGCGATGGCCAGCGAACCGCGGCTGCTGATGTTGGACGAACCGGCGGCGGGCATGAACCCCGCTGAAACACGCGAGGTCACCGAGCTGATCGGTCGTCTCAGGGAGGAAGCCGGCTATTCGATTCTGGTCATCGAGCACGACATGCATGTCGTCGAGGGCATTTCGGACCGGGTGGTTGCCCTGGACCACGGGGTGAAGATCGCGGAGGGATCGTTCGAGGAGGTCGCGGAGGATCCGGGGGTCATCGAGGCATATCTCGGACACGGGGCGGCGAAGACCAGATGAGCAATGGCGCACCGCTGCTCGCCCTGAAGGACGTCAACACCTACTACGGGCAGATCCATATCCTGCAGGGCATCTCGATGGAGATTCGAGCCGGCGAGTTGGTGTGCCTTCTCGGGGGGAACGCTTCCGGCAAGTCGACGACTCTCAAGACGATCCTGGGAATCGTGCAGCCGCGCAGTGGGACGGTCGAGTTCGATGGTGTCGACGTGACCGAACGGTCGACGAGCTACCGCATCGGTCGGGGGATGGCGATCGTCCCGGAGAACCGTCGGCTCTTCGCTCCGATGACCGTGCTCGAGAATCTCGAGATGGGCGCCTATCTGCGCGAGGACGACTTCTCGGCCGACCTCGACGACGTATACCGGCTGTTCCCCGTGCTCGCCGAGCGAAGCGAGCAGCCGGCCGGGACGCTGTCTGGCGGGGAACAGCAGATGGTGGCCATGGGTCGAGCCCTCATGTCGAGGCCGAAGTTGTTGCTGATGGACGAGCCCTCGATGGGTCTCGCACCGATCCTCGTCGAGCAGAGCTTTGAGATCATCAAGCGGGTCAACGATTCGGGCGTCTCGATTCTCGTGGTGGAGCAGAACGCCAACATGGCTCTCTCGATCGCCGACCACGGGTATGTGCTCGCCACCGGAAGGATCGTCCTCGCTGACCGCGCCGCGGCCCTGGCCGAGCATGAGGATCTGAAGAAGGCCTATCTAGGGCGCTGACTCTCCGCTTGCCCTCGGGCCAGGAAGAGAGCCTATTTCACCGCGGTGCACTCGATTTCGATGAGGAGGCCGGGGATGGCCAGCCCGGTGATGCCCACGATGGTCTGAGCCGGGTGGGCGGCACCTCCGGTCACCTCGTCGATAGCGGCGGTGATGGTCTCGTACTCCGTGGGGTGGAGTGTGTAGATGGTGCGACGCACGATGTCGTCCCAGCCCACATCGGCGGCCGCCATCACCTTTGCCAGGTTGTTCATTGCCGCTTTGGTCTGCTCTGACAGACTGTCACTTCCGATGATGCCGAACTGGGGGTCGAGGGCGACTTGTCCGGCGAAGTGCACCACGATCGATCCCTCGGCGATGGCAACGTGGCTGAATCCGGGGGAGGGGTGGACCGTCTCCGGGCTGATCAGCTGGCGGCTCATGGCGCTGCTACCTCCTTCTGTGGTCGGGGGACCAACAGGTCCCGGTTGGCGTCCAGCACCTCGAAGAGACGCTCGATATCAGCGTGTTCGTTGTAGATGTGGGGGGAGATCCTCAGGTTGTCGTCGCGGCTCGAGGTGATCACCCGCTCACCGGCCAGACGCTGCACCAGTGACGTGACATCATTCGACTTCAATGTGATCAGGGCACCGTGACGGCGGGGATCGGTGGGGCTGACAACATGGAGCTCTCGCTCTTGGGCCATCTCCTTGATAGCCGTGGTCAGTTCGGATATGTGCTCTTCCACCACCTCCAACCCGATGGAGCGGATCAGTCCCATCCCGGCGAGCCCGGCGTAGATGCTTGGCACCGGGGGTGTGCCCGACTCGAAGCGACGGGCCGTGGGGGAGGGAGTATTGGCGTTGATGTCCATGGCGAAGATGTCCGCCTGGGAGAACCAGCCCATGGAAGTGGGGACCAGGCCCTCCACCAGGTCGTGTCGTGCGTAGAGAAAGGCGAGGCCCGCCGAGGCGAGCAAGTACTTGAGCACCCCACCGACCATGAAGTCCACCCCAAGGTCCCGGGGATGGACCGGCATCGAGCCCAGGGTCTGGTAGCTGTCCAGGAGGACCAGAGCGCCGTTCCGATGGGCGACCTCGGCGATTGCCGGTACATTCAGCCTGGCACCGTTCCGGAACGAGACATGGGTGATCGATACCAGCTTGGTCTGTTCGGTGATCGCATGCTCGAACAGCTCAATGGGGTTCGCGCTCCCCGATGCGGGCACCTGGGTCACCTTGGCGCCTCTCCGCTCCTGGGCGTGCCAGATCTGGGCAACGGTGGGGAACTCCAGGTCGCTGATGACGATCTCGTTGCGGTCGTCGGACGAGAAGTCGAAACAGCTGGCCAGGGCGCTCACCCCGGCCGAGGCCGATGTGGTGACCGCCACCTCGTCGGGGTCGACCGCGATGAGGCGGGCGAACTCGGCCCGTGCCTGCTCGGAGAGCTCCACCCACAGCTCCCACGGCGAGCCCTTCTCGTCCCAGTCACGCAGATAGCGCTGGTATGAGCCCGCCACCGCCACAGATAAGGCCCCCTGAGAGCAGCTGTTGAGGTATGTGGTGTGCTCCAGGATGGGGAACTGCTCCCGTATGGTCATGTTGATCGGTCTCCTTGCTCTCAGCGCGCCCGGTGACCGTCAACAGTAACGCCGACCGGCTTGGGCCGGCCAGGGCGCATCGGGTCGCCGCATCCGCTCCGACGCTGATGCTGACCGTATGATCGTCCGGCCGCGCCGAGACGAGAGCGAACATGGAATACGTGCCGTTGGGGAACACAGGGCTCAGGGTGTCGAGGGTGGGTTTGGGCTGTGGCAACTTCGGCGGAGTTGGCAGTGCTCCTGAGTTCTTCGGGATGGGTGAGAGCGAGGAGGAGGCCTTTGCCCTCATGGATCGGGCCGTGGAGCTCGGGATCAACTACTTCGACACCGCCGACGCCTACGGGGGAGGGCGTTCGGAGGAGATGATCGGCAAATGGCTGGCAGGACCCGGATCGGAGATACGTGAGCAGGTGTTGGTCAGCTCAAAGGTGTTCAACCCGGTGGGCGACGGCCCCAACGACATGGGCCTGTCCCGACGACATCTGAAGCGCCAGGTGGAGGCCAGCATGCGCCGGCTCGGGGTGGATCACCTGGACATGTACCTGATCCACGAGCCCGACCCTTCGACCCCGCTCGAAGAGACCCTCACCGCTCTCGACGATCTGGTCCGGACCGGAAAGGTGCATTACCTCGGGGCCTCCAACATGCCGGCCTGGGCAACCGCCGTCGCCCTTGGGATCTCGGATCACCGTGGCCTGCACCGGTTCAATTGGATACAGAACTCGTACAGCCTGCTCGACAGGGACGACGAGGTGGAGATGTTTCCACTTTGCCGACACCAGGACCTCGGTTACACCCCATTCAGCCCTCTGTGTGGAGGTCTGCTCACCGGCAAGTACTCCTGGGAAGGTCCGCTGCCGGATGGATCGCGAATGACGCTGCGACCGGAGCCATACCACCGGTTCTGGAATCAGGAGACCTTTGAGGCGATCGACCGCCTCGAGAAGGCCGCCAGCGACCGTGGTGTGTCCACCGCCGGGCTGGCGCTGGCCTGGGTGCTCTCCAATCCGGTTGTCACCTCGGTGATCGTCGGGCCCCGCCGTGTCGAACACTTCCGTCCCGTGGAGGAGGCACTGGCCTTGGACCTGACCGAACAGGAGAGGGACGAGATAGGCGAGCTGTTTGGATCGGGACCTCTGGGGTCTTGATGCTGGATCAGGCGCGCAGGCTGAAGCCCCAAGTCCAAGTCACCGGGACTTACGCCGAGCGAGGGCTTCAAGCTCTCCTAGGTCTCCTCTGAAGACATTCCGGTCGACCCGCCCTTCAACACCCTTCCGATGTCCAGGGAACGACTGCCAAAGTGTCCACTCGGGAGAGCCCCACGGCTCTAACACAGGGGACATGATCCACCAGATCACATCGGGTGGTTCATCGCGAAGATAGGTGTCGTAGAACTGCGCGTTGGTGTAAATGACCGGCCGCATTCGATAGTGCCGCTCGATCGCGCCGAGGAATGAATCGAGCTCGCCGCGGAAGTCGTCGACGCTGGGGCGCTCTGAGCAGTTGCCGCCGAATTCGAGGTCAACCGCCGGAGGGAGCATGTCTGTTGCGTCGGGAACGACATCGATCATGTTCAAGGCCTGCTGGCCGCCAGGAGTGCAGAGAGTGAAGAAGTGGTAGGCCCCGCGCAGGACTCCCGCCTGGCCTGCAGAACGCCAGTTCGCCTCAAACAACGGATCAATCCAGTCGGCACCCTCGGTTGCCTTTATGTAGGCAAAGTCGGTCCTGTCGTCGGCCAGGTCGGTCCAGTCGATGTCTCCCTGATGATGGGACACATCGACGCCATGGACTACGTATCGCCATCCGGGCTCGAAGAACAGGTACCCCCCGACACCGACGATGCCTAAGGCGAACACGATCACGGATACCCATCGTGCCCACCGGTTCGGGAGAATCCGCATGGATGGGAAGAACGGCGTCACCGGCTGATCGGGTTCCCCCGCGGCAAGTGCCACGGCATCGTTGCCACAACGCGATTCGAGAGCGAATCGACGACTACAGGACGCGGGAGTCACGATCGAGACGATCTCGCGCGATCTGAGCGACTGGTGCTCTCAGCGGCCAAAGGTCGGAGGGGTTTGCTCGACCCGAACCAAGTCCCGAAGGATGTCGAGCCCGCCGCCGACCAGCACCGGGAGGGCAACTATCAGCATGGTGAGTCCGACGAGTAGCAGCATTCGACGAACAGCAGGTCTGAGGGATTGAGCGCCCACAGGTGCAACCTACAGGTTTGGACCCCAGCGGAAAGGGCCGAGTTGCGCCCCGGGGTTCCCTCCGGCGGTCCGAGACAGGAGGTCGAGCGAGACTCGACACGCATACGCGCGCGGCGAAACGGGTTTCCCCGTCTGACGGTCGCTCCGGGTTGGGAAACACGCCGTTTGTCAACTCTGAAAAGACCAGGCGTAGACTCTCCAAGAGTGGCGACGCGGATCACGACGCTGCTGGCGACTGTGACCTTCACGGCGGCCTGTGGAGCGTCGACTCCAGCGCAAGTAGCCCAATGGGAGCCCGCCCCAGGCGTCTTCGTAACAGCCGAATCTCAGTCGCTAGCAATCGTCGTAATGGAGCAAGGATGCTCCGGGGGTGACCGCGCCGAGGGCCGCGTTGAAGAGCCGGAGGTGGCCTACGAAAATGACACCGTCGTCGTCACCGTCCGCGTTAGGTCGAAGCCGGGCTTCCAGGACTGCCCGGGCAACCCGCCAACCTGCTACCAACTGGTTCTTGACGAGCCCCTCGGATCGCGTGACCTCCTGATGGGCGGTCTCGGTGAGCCGCAGACGCCCAACGCCGGATTCTTTGGCGCGATCAACTGCCTGAACTAGCACGTACCGATGGGAGCGCACGAAGTGCCGATCTGCTCGGTTTGGCGAGATGGGCGATTCCGCTACAGAACTACCCGATATCGAGCGGTCAGGGAAGCGGCCCGATTGTCTCGAAGTCAAAACCGTCAATGAGCCGTCGCTCGCCAATCGGTCCACCGAGGTCGATTCGTCCGCTGCTCAGGCAATCGTCTCGACCGAAGGAGAATCGATCGGGATCTAAGCCGGTTGCGAATATGACGGTCGTATCCCCGAAGCTCAGCTTGAAGTGACCGTCCACTTTGTTGTGGCATCGCAGTGCTACGTCGACGACTCCGGGTTCGATTTCCTCGTACCCAATCAGATCGACGACTCCAGGAGGGCCTGATGCCGACCAGAACCCAACGACGAGAGCTATCACGCCCGCTATCGAAAGCCACATCACAGTTCTGCGTCGGCCCGGTGTCATATGCGATCAGGTTATGGCGCGCGCAAGCACGATGTGCCGATCAGGCGCACTCTCCAATTGGAGCGTTGCGTGCCCAGACCTGGTGATTCGAGTGGCTCGCGGATGGCTGGGTCTTTGTCTGTGTGATCCGGGGTTACGGGATAGATCGCTTGTCTCTGTTCGGCGCCGAGGGAGCACTTTCGGGTATCTGAGGACCGATGAGTCCCGGGTCGCCGCACGGTCTATGCACGGAGGTGCGCGAGGGGGGAACAACGACCCCTCCGACCGCCCGTCTTGTCACCACTGCCCGTGGGAGGGATGGGCTCTGCTCGTCTCCAGGGTCGTAGACAACAGGAGGTTCTGATGGGCAAGGTGGTCTTGCATATGAGCATGTCTTTGGACGGGTTCGTCGCTGGGCCGAACGTTGGCGTCGACCGGCCGATGGGCGAGGGAGGCGAACGGCTTCATGAATGGCTCTCCACCGGCAGCGGCAGCGACCCGCGAGATGCTGAGGTCGCCGCCGAGATGTTCGCGACTGCGACTACTGGGGCCGTGGTGATGGGAAAACGGACCTTTACCGTCGGAGAGGGGCCTTGGGGCGATGACGGCACCTTCGGCATGCCATGCTTCGTACTCACCCACACACGGGCCGAGACGCTGGTCAAAGGGGCAACCACGTTCACCTTCGTCACGGACGGCATCGATAGCGCCCTCGCCCAAGCCAACGCAGCCGCTGGCGACAAATGCATCAATCTGATGGGGGCCAACACCGCGCAGCAGTTTCTGAGCGCAGGGCTGCTTGATGAAATCCAGATCAACCTCATACCGATTCTGCTCGGAGACGGGGTCCGCCTGTTCGAGCACACCGCCACGGAGCACATCGAGCTTGAGCGGACGAGAGTGATCGAATCCGCTGGGGTAACGCATCTGAAGTTCCGGGTCCTCAAGTAACGCGGGCAACTCATTCGCCGTTCGGGCACCGATGTTGTCCTCCCCGCGCCCGTGACCAGCTCACCCGCACATTCGTGCCGTATCGGATAGTCGGATCCTCGACTCCTTGCAGCCAGTGGGTCGGACTGGCGTCGAAGCACCGCAGCCGGGTGCCGCGGCGGATAAACGAGCGCGTACGGGCCGATAGCGGCGGTCTGCGATACGGGCAGAACCGTTCGTGATCTGTTGATAGGCGCTAGCCGCAGCACGAGTGATCGGTAGAATGCAGGCCATGCGAACAGTGGCTCGCCCGACCCCGGAGGGCCGTGGCTGAGAGCTGTGTTACGCAAGGACGTCGTCGTTGTTGGCCTTGGGTTGGTGGTTGTCCTATCGCTTATCTACGTCGTGAGCGATGCTCTCGCGAAGGACGGGTTCTCGCCGATCGCGCTGCTCTGGATTGGGGCTCTGCTCATCATTCTGGCGATAGGTTTGGTTATCCAACGTCAGCTGCGGCGATCGCGCGTCAACCGGAATCCCAACTGAACGATTTCGTGGACGTGTCGCCTGTCTGATTGCTCTACTGGGCACCAAGCCAACCCACTCTGGAGGTGCCGATCTCGCGCACCCCGAGAAATGCTCCTTATCCGCCAGAATTGTTGATCTGTGCGGCTGACGTACTGACCCGATGATCACTTGTGGCGAATCTGATGCACCTCTGCGGGTTGTGATCGATAGTCGGCGTCAGCCTGATCCGAGTTGGTATGCCGAGTCATGCGGCTGCAGGTGAGACACTCCCGGAAATGCCACGCTCCGGACGGTGAGTCCTTGTCAAGCTCCTGCCAACCATGAGGGTCACCAGGAGTTACCCACTTAGGAGCCCACCTCGACATCGAAGCCATAGTCAATCCTGCTGCTGACCATCGCTGCGAGGTTGTCGACGGCGCCGTCCTCGATGTCCAGGCCGGCGATGCCGAGTTGTACTCGCAACTCATCCCGGATCGCCTCGTCTAATCGTTCGATGTTTGTCGGCCGTTCAATCTCCACGAGGCCATTCTGCCACCAAGCGGAGGCACATCCCGCCCCCAGCGCCAGAACGTGCCTGCGTCACGCACTCGGCCGCAGCGAGCGATATGTGCCGTTACCGCGCACTTCGTGAGACGCTTGTTATCCGCTCAAGAGTGTTGTTCTGCGCTGTTGGCCACTCGAGTGCTGGTCTGGCGCGTTATGGACCCGTCGGTCGCCGCGCGAGCCGTCGTTCCGTCGCGAGCAGCGGCCAACGTGCCAGGACAAATCACGTCAAGCCGCAACTCGCGTGGGTCGGTATCGCAGGGCGACCGCGCCCGACCGGAACTCATGGCGATCCACGAGCTCGAGCTGGATGCGCTCGCGCAGACCGGCGAGCAACGTCGGCCCGTGTCCGGCAAGGACCGGCTGCACAAGGAACTCGTACTCGTCGATCAGTCCCAGATCTGCCAACGCCAGAGGGAGCGTCACGCCACCCACGAACAGGCCCTCGCCTGGCTCCTGCTTGAGCCGCTGAACCGCTTGCCCCACGTCGCCTTGCACCAGCTCGGCATTCCAATCGACCCCGCTCAGCGTGCTCGACACGACGTACTTCTTCGCCCGGTCGATGGTCTCGGCGAACGGGATCTCCCACTCATCCATCCAGTCAGGCCACGTGCCCGTGGCGGGCTGCCGCCACGCCGACTCCATCATCTCGTAGGTCACCCGGCCGAGTAGCAGGGCATCGGCTCGTTCCATCTCAGCGGTCCAGTAGCGCATCGACTCCTCGTCCGGGGGGAGCCCTGCCTCGTGATGGCAGCAGCCGTCGAGCGTGACGTTGATCGAGTATCGAAGTGGTCTCATCTCGTTGCTCTCCCTTGATGCGCGCCGCGCGTTCACCGGACCGTAATCAGACGACTTCCCCCTCTGGGCATGCGAGGCTGTCATGAACCCACCGACAAGATCAAAGCCGAGGCCCGACGCGCTGCCGACGACTTCCTCGACTGGCACCGGCCGCAAGAGTCCGAGTCACCCGAGGAGTGACCATGGACATTTTATGGGCAAATGTTCTCATCCGACGCCGAGGATCTCGTCGGCAGGCTCGACGCTGTTCCGCAAAAAGAAACCCTGGTCAGGGCCTTGCGACCGGCTCTGAGTGGCGTCGGAAATCGGCTCGAGTGGCCCTTTTTGCCCCTCCCTTGTCCGTCTGAGATCGGCGCCCTCGGGAGGACTCGAACCTCCGACACCCGGTTTAGGAAACCGGTGCTCTATCCCCTGAGCTACGAGGGCGTGAACTTGTAAAGTCCCTGTTCAGGTGGCCTTTTTGCACCTCTGATCCAAGTCTAGGACTTTGTCGGATTCGGCTTTGGGCGCACCTGGGCGTCACCGTAACGAGCATCCATGCTCTCAGCCAGCGCGTGTGAGGCCCGGATCGGTGGGTTGGTCAGCCGGGACCCTGGTCGCTGTAACTGCAGGCTCCTGACTCGTCGCTCGGAAACACGTCGTAGCGATGAGAGGTATCTGCACCGATGAGTGCGATGCTCGTCGGCTGCCCGTCCCCGGCCCAGCCTGCCAGGGCAATCCCATCTGTTGGTGCTACGGAGACCCCATGCCCGTCCGGTGGAACGAAAACGACTAGATCAGTGTCATCGGGTAGACCGAATACGGCGACGTTGGTCACGGCTGGGTCACAGGATGCCCCGAGGGTCAGACCATAGGGGAAGGCGTCCCACTGCCCCAGAAGTTCGGTCAGCGGGTCGTCCCCACACACGCCACCTCCTTCGGGTAGGAGGTAGAGGCAGGTGAGTATCTCGCCTTCGCCGGCTCTCTCGTCGGCCTGGTAGAGGCTGATTCGTTCAAGGTCGGGGAGGTCGATGTATGCCAGCTCTACCACGGTTCCTGGTTCGACGTCGGATGGCAGTTCGGCATCGCCTACGGGGCCGCGGCCGGGCTGGGTCTGAGAGACCTCGGTGGTGTCCTCCAGGGTGTATTCGGCCAGGAGGCTTCCGGTCAGATCGAACGCGACAGCAGTGATTGGCAATTCTGGTTCGGTGCCACCTGATGCTGGGAGCAGCTCGAAGAAGAACCGAACCTGATAACCGTCCACGGCGGCCAGCTCGGCGGCTTCGACCTCGGCGCCGTCGGCGAGTGTCACCACCACACGCACGGCACCTTCGGGAGCCCAACCATCGACAAACGAGGCGTCGCCGATCGACCCCACGCCGATACGGAGGGGAGCGTCGAGATCGGCACCGCACCCACCAGCCGTACCATTCTCGGAGAGAACCTCGAGGCATGGATTGGACGGATCACCACGGAGGGTCAGGGTCAGATCGCCGCGCTCCAAAACCTCGATCACTGACGGATTCTCGCTGCCATCGGCGCTCGATGTCGATGTGGCTCCATCGTCCAACCTCGTCGATGTCACCGGAGCGACGGAGTCCCCGGTAGGCAATGACAGATCCGTGGGCGCATCCCGGCTCAAAACCAGCACCGGAAGTAGAGCGACCAAGACCAGCACGAGACCTGTGCCGAACGCGAGGATCGCTCTCTTCCTCCCTGGGAAACGATGATCGACGATCGGGAGGTCAAGTTCGCCATTGGTTGAGGGAGCCATCGACTCCATGAACCGCAGCGTTCGCCGCAACCTCGTCGCCTCGTCCGGGGTGATATCAGTTCTCACCGAGCACTCCTCTCAAACGTCTCCGCGCCAGGTACAGGTATCTCTTGACAGCACCGACGCTGCACCCGAGCAGCTGAGCCGTCTCGGCTAACGGCAGGTCCCGCCAATACGTCAGGTAGACCACTGCCTTCTGACGGGGCGGAAGGCCGTCCACCGCATCGACCACCTCGGGATACACGTCGACAGGGAGGACCGTCCCTACAGGGAGCCAGTCGACCCGTCTTCGGCGCCGCCACACCGAATTCGACTCGTTGACCACCGCCTGGAACAAGTAGGACCGAGGGTCATCCAGGTCCGTCAGAGACCGGCGCCGCAGGACACGAAGCAGGACCGTCGAGACAACATCCTCGGCCTCGGCGGGACCGACCATCATCGTTGCAAACCGGACCAGTTCCTGCTGGTACTTAGAGTAGATCGCAGCGTCGTCCACACCCATTACACGCCGGGAGACACCATCCGGTTGTAAGGAAACATGCGATCAAGGAGAGCCAATACTCAAGAAGGCTTGATATACCATCTGTGGTATGGCAGTCTATCGGTGTGGCATGGGGTTCCGTCGAACTGGAACCTGAGGTTGTTGGGTGGCTCGAAGGACTCCCGGACGATCAGTTTGGCCGGGTCGAGTTCTACATCGATCTGCTCGCCGACCGTGGAGCGCAGCTCGCCGAGCCCTACACCAGACAGCTACAGGGGAAGCTACGAGAACTGCGGTTCTATCTCGGCATGCAAGGAGATGCGGTCCGGATCACCTACTACATCGCCACTGGCAGGAGGATCATCCTCTTGACGGTGTTTCGGAAGCAGCGACAGAGAGAACGGTCCGACATAGACCGAGCGGTGCGAGCGATGGAGAAGTGCATCGCAAAAGGGCACACCGTGGAGGACGAAACATGAATGAGAGAGCCAACTGGACTGAACTGAAGAGCAGACGGGGTGATAACGCAGCTCGTCGTCGCGGCTACCAGGAGGCCAAGGATGCATTTCAACTCGGATCAAGAGTCAGAGCCGAAAGGGAACGTCTCGGACTGACTCAGAGTCAGCTCGCTGTGAGGATGGGCACCACGCAGCCGACCATCGCCCGCCTCGAAGCCGGGGGCGTGACGCCGAGCCTCGACACACTGCATCGCGCCGCCGACGCGCTCGGTCTCGAGTTGGTCGTCGACTTCCGTCAGCAGGCCTCAGCTTGAGGCGACGGGCCAGCGCCGACGAGATCGCCGCCGCCAGGTGGATGTCGCTGGCACAGTTCGCCCCCGACCTGGTCCACAGCGACGAGTAGCCCGGCCATTGATCAGGGAGTCCCGTGAGCTACGTGGGCGTATCGGGTCCACTGGAAGAAGAGTCCTCGGCGCTGGGGCCGGGCAATTCGCCGCTACGGGCCTGGCGGTACCTCAGTGTCGGCTCGTATCGCGAGTGACCGGTGCCCTCGTCCACCACCAGGTTGAAACGACCGAGACTCTCGACATAGTGACCGCCGATGGGGTCGGTCTCCCGGTAGAGGTTGACCCACCGATCGGGATACCGGGTGCAGACTCTCTCCACCAGACCGTCCTCGCCTCCGATCCCGACATCGGGGAACATCTGGTGGTAGAGGTTGCCCAGTTGGGACCCGTAGGTGAGCAACCGGTCGGGTCGTTTGTCGTCTGCGGTGTAGATCAATGCCAGGGCGCTGATCAAGGAGCCTTGCGAGTGGGCGGCGAGCACTTTTCTCGAATGGCTCTGCAGTTCCTTGCGCAACTCGGTGACCGCCATCGGTCCATATGCCGGTGGAGCGAGCGGGTGGAACCAACGCGGCCAGAATGAGCCCAGGTCCCAGAGGATCCCCACACTTCTCCGTTTGTCCCGACCTGCCTTGGTGCTCCCGGCGCCGGTCCAGATGCTGCGCAGCATAAACGCACCAGGGACCACGATCGCCACCGCCACTGCAATGTCGACCAGGTTGTCTTTGAGCGTGATCTGGACCTTGAGGAACTCAACGGCGAAGAAGTCCTTGCTTGCGGCGAAAACGATCAGGGCTGCACCCAAGAGGACCAACGGAGCCAGCATCCAGCCGAAGTGAGTCCCCACCCGGGCCAAGACGAGGATCACCAGCATCACACCCATAGCAATGGCAATGCCATAGGCGAGGCCTCCCGGTTCGGGGACGCCCAACTTGTCCGGTTCCCAGAAGCCGGCCCGCCATACGATGACCGAGGCCACTCCGCCGGCGATCAACCCGTAGATCGCTGCCGCTCGAAACAACCAACTGGCCTTGAGGACGACCCGGCGCAGCAAGACCTCCCACACGTCACCTGACGTGTGCTCCGCCGGCCACCAGCTGAGGATCAGCGCCACTGTCAGTAACAGCCAGAGGAGAAAGAGCATTGCGATCGCCACCCAGGCCGCCCCGTTCGCCTCCAGCACATCGAGGCCCAGCATCGACTCGACCACGATGCCCACCGCGATCCCGAGGATGCCACCGACCAGCGTTGCGATGACGAGAGCGCCGACGGCTACCCAACCCGAGGTCAATGACAACAACACGAACACACCCAGGACCAGGGTCGTGATGAAGGTGACTGTATGCGTCGAGGGTGCCTGCCAGGCGGTGATCTCGCTGGTGAAGATCGTGATCAACGAAGCGATCAGGACCGCGAGCCCGGCGAGAGGAGCGAGAGCCGTCGCCCAGGTGACTACGCGATTCTGAGGAGCGAAGGCGGTGAGGGCAGTAATCAGGACGATGATCGAGAGCAAGCCGCCCGAAACGATCAAAGCCCAGGTCGTGTCGGTCCACGCCGCCACTCCCAGCGCGACGATTCCCAAACCCACGCCGACGTGGAGACGCCGCAATCGGTGCAGGATGCTGTCCGGCCGCCACAAACGCGGGCTGGTGATCGCGGCACCAGCCGGGTCATCGAAAGACTCTGGCTCCTCATCGAGTGGGATCAGGTCCTCTTCGGGCGGATTTGGCAGCATCGAATCGACAGTGGGCCAGGCCAACAAACGCGCCTGGGCCCCGGTTTTGAGCGGTGCGAAATGTGATTGGGTCGAGGCCTTCAACACCAGGACCAGGAAAAGGGCGCTGACAAGCACGACCAATCCGAGCATGACTCCCTTGCGGAGTCCACTCCCGACCTCGATCGCACAGCAAAGTATCCGCACTTCGCCCAGCCGATCCACCCACAGGTAAGGCAGGAGCACCAACGCGGTGAAGGCCTGGCTGAGGAGCATGGCGGTGAGACCGAGACCGGCAAGCCGGACCGCGGAGTGGCCAAACCGGTTGCGTCGGTCCCAGCTCATCCACCCAGCGACATTGGCGAAGGCGAAGGGGGCAAGCAGGATCCAGAAGGCGGTGAGCCTGCTGCCCGCGGTCAGACCACCCCAGTGGAAGGCCTGGGTTTCATAGTCGGGGTCCAGCGGCGCCGATTGATGGACCTCGGTGTAACGACGCTCCCCCGGACCGAGCGGGTCGCGCGGCGTCGGGTCGGTATAGAGCATGTCCCGCGGGTGGGTGCCGGACACACCGTGCACCCGGAGTTCGCTGTGAGTGGCCACCAGTCCCCTTCTTTCGATGCGGGGATCAAAGGTACGCGAGCCGTGGCAACCCTGCCCACGGGAGCTCCCCTTGTAGACGCCTACGATTCGGTGATGGAAGAAGAACGCATTGCCCTCTTTGTCGACTTCGAGAACCTGGCCATCGGAGTACGAGAAGCCTTGGGCGGAATGGAGTTCGACTTCGAACCGATCGGCAATGCCCTCGCCGAACGCGGCCGGGTCGTCACTCGCAAGGCATATGCCGACTGGGGCATGTTCTCCGACGCACGTCAGAAGCTCACCCGGGCCCACATCGAGCTGATCGAGATCCCGCAGCGGATGGGCGCCAGCCGCAAGAACGCCGCCGACATCAAGATGGCGGTTGACGCGATCGAGGTCGCCTTCGAGCGCGACTACGTCACCACCTTTGTGATCTGCTCGGGAGACTCCGACTTCACGCCTCTGGTTCACAAGCTGCGGGAACTGAACAAGAAGGTGATCGGCGTCGGGGTCAAGGCATCGACTTCGGCCTTGTTGCCTCCGGCCTGTGACGAGTTCCTCTTCTACGAGAACCTCGACGGCGTTGAGCCGGGTCGTGTCGCCGAGTCGGTGACCGATACGGACCAAGGCGACGACGAGCAGGATGACACCACCACCCCTGAGCTGGCATCGCTGATCACGACCACCCTGGCCGGCTTGCAGAGGTCGAGTGGTAGCGAAGTCATCGCCTCATCCCTCAAGCGAGCGCTGCTCCGCAAGGACTCGACCTTCAGCGAAGCCGATTACGGGTTCCGGGGTTTTGGCGAGCTGCTCAACCATCTCGAGTCGCAGGGGGTCATCGAGCTTTCCGAAGGACCGGGTCGTGGCGACCCGGTGGTTCAGTTCTCTGCTGCGGGCTCGGGCGAGAGCGAGGTGTTCGCTCTCCTCGCTTCGGTGGTCGCCGACCTGTCCAAGAAAGGCGCCGCGGTGTACTTGTCGGGCCTGAAGAACCAACTTCGGAAGAAGGACCCCGCCTTCTCGGAGAAGAAGTTCGGTTATGCGGGGTTTCTCCAGTTCTGCAAGGCGGCGGCCACCCGGGGCGTCATCGAGTTGACCTGGGACGAAGACGCTGGCGACTACCGGGTGAGCGTTGCATGAACCGGACCGCTGACGTGGTCGTCGTCGGTTCGGGCATCATCGGGTCTTCGATCGCCTTCCAGCTGGCGCGTCACGGGGTTGACGACGTCGTCGCTGTCGACAAGGGAGCCGGACCTGCCGAAGGCTCCACGGGCGCCTCTTCGTCGATTTGTCGCTGTCGCTACACCTACCCCGAAGTGGTGCGGCTGGCCTATCACGGTCAGGAGGCGTACGGGAACTGGTCGGCGTTCACCGGTCTCGACAACCCGCGTTCGGGGCTGGAGCGAATAGGGGTCCTCTGGATGATGGGCGACTCCGAGGACCAGGTCGGGGCCGATGCCGACAAGTTGATCGGCCAGGGTGTGAAAGCCGAGGCCATTGGGCCGGATCGGTTGAGCGAGTTGTTTCCTTCGTTGTCGACCTGTGGCGCCCCCTTTGACATGACCGGCGAGACGGAGCATGTGTGTGTGCCCGGCGAGGCGTTCCTTTTCGAGAACCTTGGCGGATACGCCGACCCGGTTGGAGCCAACCAGGACCTGATCGAAGCCGTGACCCGGCTCGGAGGCAGCGTCGAGTTCAACACGCAGGTGGTCGGTGTGCTCCGAGAAGGCGCCCGGGTGACCGGTGTCCGGCTCGCCGACGGATCCGAGATCTCCGCCGGGCTGGTGATCAACGCATCAGGGCCGTGGTGCAATCAGCTCAATGCCATGGCAGGTGCCGATCTCCGCTGGACTCTCACCCCAACCCGGGTTCAAACGGTCTACCGCTCATGGCCCGCCGATCTCGGCCCGCTCCCCGTTGCCGCCGATCTGTCCACCGGCATCTACTTCCGTCCCCAATCGGGCGGTCAGCAAATCCTGGTCGGCTCGGTCCTCGCCGAGGACGAGAAGGAGGCGGTCGACGACCCCGACGACTTCAAGAGAGTGCCGGATACCGACTTCACCGAGATGAAGCTCGCTGCGTTCCATCATCGGGTGCCAGCCCTCGAAGCGAGAGGGGCCGTGACCGGTGTGGCGGGGCTCTACACCGTCAACCGGGAAGACGTCCATCCGGTGGTCGGGCCGACGGAGGTCGAAGGGTTCTGGGTGGCCAATGGCTTCTCCGGGCATGGCTTCAAGCTGGCACCCGCAGTGGGCTCGATGCTCGCTCAGGCAGTCACCGGCACGTCGATGGAGTTCGACACCGATGTCCCGATGAGCTTTCTCTCGGTCGATCGACAGCCGATCGACCTGGCCGTCAAGAACGTCCTGGCCTGATGAGATACCTCAACTCGGCGGAGACCCGTCAAGCCCTGCCGATGCTGGATGCGATAAGGGAGATGGAGCACGCCTTCTCCGGAGAGTGGGAAGCCCCGCTGCGATCGATGGTCGGCGGCTCCTTGGTCATGCCGGGACGACTCGATGACGTCATCGCGGTGAAGGTGGTCTCCACCGTGCCCGGCAACCCCGCCGGTCTGGTGGTCGTGTTCGGTCCGGACGGAGCGCCTCTCGGAATGGTTCACGGCCCGACGCTGACCGCGATCCGCACGGGTGCTGTCGTCGGCCTCGCTACTGCGATGCTCGCCCCCCGGAACGTCTCCACGATGGCCATGCTCGGCGCGGGGGCGATGGCCTTCGACCAGGTTTCGGCGGTTCGGGCAGTGCGGTCGATCGATCGGGTCCTTGTCTGGTCGCGTGACCGGGCAAATGCGCGGCTCTTTGCCGAGATGGTGGGGGGTGAGCCCGTTGCCGACCCCAATGAGGCTGTGGCCGAAGCAGACGTGATCGCATGTGCGACGCCTTCGAGACAGCCGCTGTTCAGCGAGTCGGTGGTGAGAGAATCGGTCCACGTGAATGCGATAGGCGCCTTCACGCCGGAGATGGTCGAGCTCCCCGCTGAGTTGTTGGAGCGGGCGTACGTCGTGGTCGACGACATCGAAGCTGCGGCAGCGGAAGCAGGGGATCTGATTCAGGCGGGACGAGCGCCGAACACCTCCCTGAGAGAGATGCTGGCCGGAACCAGCCCTGAGATCGGAGAGGACGTCACGGTGTTCAAGAGCGTTGGCGTCGCTGCCCAGGATGTCGCCGCCGCCCATCTTGCCCTGGTCAACGCCGACCGGCTCGGGTTGGGGACCCTCCTCCTCGGGTAGAGCTCTCCATCCCGGCCACCCCTAGCCGAAGGTGCGGCCGAGACGCTCGAGTCGCCGGTCCCAGGTGTCGCCGACGTTCTCGACCCACTTCACCAAGTCGCCGAGTGGTCCCGGATCGAAGGTGTAGCGAACTTCTCGTCCCGCTGGATGGCGTTCGACCAGGCCGGCGGCGTCGAGAGCGACGAGATGCTTGGCGACCGCCTGTCGGGTGATCGGCATCGAGGCGGACAACTCGGTGGCGGTTGCCGGCCCTCCGGAGGCCAGCCTGGTCAGGACCTCGAGACGTGTCGGGTCGGCCAGGGCGGCAAATACCTCGCTTGGAACCATCAGGCCGCTGCGGTCAGGCAGGCACTCGGAGAGGTTCGGTCTATCCACCGGGGGGGCAGGCCGGTTGTGGTCCAAGGGAGCAGCGTCTCCTTGACGGTGAGGGTGGTCCCCTCCTCTACCGGGGCGAGCTCGAACTCGACCTGAGTTGGGAGCCCGTCATCAGTGCGCCAACTCCATTGGATCCGGCGGCCGGGGATCACCTCCTCGACGGTGCCCCATACCACCGGGCCCTCTTCCGGCGTCATGGTTATCGGGCTTCCGGGACGGGGAGTGATCGAGACCTCGCCCTCCATCCAGTCGCCGACAAGGCTCCCGTTGGTGAGGTGCTCCCAGACCGTATCCGGTTCGGCGGGGAGTGTGATGGAACGTTCGACCGATACGTTGTCGGACGGGTCGCCATGCATGTGTGCAACTTAGCAGTTGCGCGTGGTGTAGGGTTATGTGCAACCGACCAGTTGCGTGAAAGGGGATCGAGATGCTGATACCAACCGTCATCGAACAGACAAGCCGGGGAGAGCGCGCCTATGACATCTACTCCCGGCTTCTCGGGCACCGGGTGGTCTTCCTGGGAAGGGCCGTCGACGCCGAAGTGGCGAACCTGATCGTTGCCCAGCTGATCCATCTCGAGAGCGAGGATCCCGACAAGGACGTCTCGTTGTACATCAACTCGCCCGGCGGGGAGATGTCGTCGATGATGGCCATCTACGACACGATGCAGCATGTCAAGCCGGAGGTGATGACCACCTGCATCGGGTTGGCGGCATCGGCTGCGGCGGTTCTTCTCGCCGCGGGCGCTCCGGGCAAGAGGTTCGCCCTGCCCCACGCCAGGGTCCTCATCCACCAACCCCATCTCACCGGGGGCCTCGAAGGCCAGGCTTCGGACATCGCGATCCACGCCAAGGAGATAGTGCGGCAGAAAGAGGAGATGATCGCCATCCTCGCCCGACACACCGGACAGACCGAGGAGACCATTGCTCTCGACACCGACCGTGACCGCTGGCTGACCGCAGATCAGGCCGTCGAATACGGGTTGGCCGACAGCGTGATGGCGCCCAGCCGGGTCCCCGCCGGTCTGGCGTGAGGCCATGCCTTGTAGGCCGGGCGAGGGGGACAGTCC
>Ga0214471_10000558_pt1 | contig 31570 bp, 26 predicted proteins | sample RVTome_5_FD_207665 | JGI IMG/M metagenome (GOLD analysis project Ga0214471, IMG submission 207665) | Soil microbial communities from uranium-contaminated site in the Upper Colorado River Basin, Wyoming, United States - RVT142D155 | ecosystem: Environmental > Terrestrial > Soil > Contaminated >... | reverse complement strand
GTTAGTTGCCAGTTGCCAGTTCCAGTGCAAAGCACTGGTTCCACAGCTTCGGTAATATGCTTAAGCCCCGTTACATTTTCCGCGCAGGGTCTCTTGACGAGTGAGCTGTTACGCACTCTTTAAATGAATGGCTGCTTCTAAGCCAACATCCTCGCTGTTTATGAAACCCCACCTCGTTTCCCACTGAGCATATATTTAGGGACCTTAGCTGGTGGTCTGGGCTGTTTCCCTTTTGAGCGACGAGCTTAGCCCCGCCGTTCTGACTGCCACGATGAATTTTTGCGGTATTCGTAGTTTGTCAAGAGTGGGTACGCTGTAAGCGCCCCATCCCTAAACAGAGCTCTACCCCCGCAAACTACGTTCGTGACGCTAGCCCTAAAGCTATTTCGAGGAGAACCAGCTATCTCCGGGTTCGATTGGCATTTCACCGCTAACCACAGGTCATCCAAACACGTTGTAAGGTGTACTGGTGCGGTCCTCCACGAGCTGTTACGCTCGCTTCAACCTGCCCATGGTTAGGTCACCCGGTTTCGGGTCTAATCCCTGCGACTCTACATGAGACAAAACCAAGGTTTTTTCTCATCGCTTCGCTGCTCTTTTTCCAAAAAAGGATAAAATTTTCCGAAGTAAATTCGTAAAATTTTATTTATGAGTAACAAAGCCTAACTGAAAAACTCTCGGTATTGTCTCATGTAATGCGCCCTATTAAGGCTCGCTTTCACTACGGCTCCGCGGTTTTAACCGCTTAACCTGACGCCACAGAAATTAACTCGCTGGATCGTTCTACAAAAAGCACGCCGTCACGGGCTCATCACTGGTGATGAGCCCATATTACAAATTACAATTGTCATATTACAGAGATATAACATATGTCATATGTCATATGCTAAATCTTTGCTATATGTTATTTGCTATATGGAATATGCTCTTCAGCAATGAAGAGCCCGCTCCGACTCCTTGTAGGCACGTGATTTCAGGTTCTATTTCACTCCCCTCCCGGGGTTCTTTTCACCTTTCCCTCACGGTACTTGTTCGCTATCGATCATAAGACATATTTAGCCTTGGAAGGTGGTCCTCCCAGATTCAGACAGGGTTTCACGTGTCCCGTCCTACTCGAGAAGTTCGGTTTTAAGGTCGAACTGTTACCAAATCTAAAGTCGCATGGCTTTCGCGTACGGGGCTTTCACCCTCTTTGGCTTGGCTTTCCAGCCACTTCTGCTAGCCATACGATTTGTAACTCCATCGAAGCTTATAGCAGTGCTTCGTCGCAAGCAGGACGACTCGATTGAACCTCGAGTATTCCTGCCTGGTCGTTTGGTTCTCACAACCCCGTTACTTGTGTTCGGCTGCCACCTTATTCAAGGGGCGCCTCACACAAGAATTTTCAATTTACAATTATCATTTTTCATTGATTTCAAATGAGAAATGGTAAATGTTTGAAAGTTCCTGTGTGAAGCACCTAACTTGAAAACAAGTAAGGTTTGGGCTCTTCCGGGTTCGCTCGCCGCTACTACCGGAATCGTTGTTACTTTCATTTCCTCACGGTACTAAGATGTTTCAGTTCCCGCGCTTACCTCTGATGCGCCTATATATTCAACGCATAGTGACTAGGCATGACCCTAGCCGGGTTTCCCCATTCGGACATCTCCGGATCAAAGCTTGCTTGTCAGCTCCCCGAAGCTTATCGCAGACTGCTACGTCCTTTATCGGTGTCTTATGTCAAGGCATCCATCGCGTGCCCTTGAGTAACTTTTTACGTTTTCGTAACGTTTGGCCGTTTTACCTGCCAGCCGGCAGAGCCGGTTGCACTGTAAAACTCTTGGCGTATCACTGCGTCGAACTCTGCGAGGCTCCCTCGGAGTACGTTAGTACGCCTCAGTACACTTCTCGAATTCTCCTTGTGCTACATCCAAGCCAATCGCTACGAATCTATCTATTCCAAATTGTTTTGCATGAGTGCAGCGCAAGGAAGATGTGCGGAGCTCGAACGAACTGTACAGTAAAGTACAGAGAGTGAGCACCGTAAACATCTGACGATGCGATGCGCCATGAGCGATCGGCAGAGTTGCTGGCTCTGCCAGCAAGCAGGCCGAACGCGGCAAAACGATTTGGGAAATTGCATTGGTTAACTAGTAATCGGTATGACCGATTACAAGATACCTTTCTATCCATCTAAATTGTTAAAGTTCATGTCCGCCAGAGATTTAAAAGGTCGCCTGATTCAGGCGACCAAAGCGTGTCAAAAATACAGTCTAACCTACGCCTGGGTTGCCCCTTTCGATGTTAGAGTCGTATTCATCTTCGCCTTAAGTCTCCTTTTGACCGGCTAACATGGTACCAACTATCAACCAGCGTGTAAAGAGTTTGCCAGGGGCTTTATCGACAAGATGTTTATGTTACAACGAAACCAGTCGATTCAAGGATATTTTATGGCTATAGGCACGCCGTCGGGATATACAGTTTTTATAACAACCTGTTCAACGTGCTTAACCAGCTTTTCGTCCGGATCTAAACGGAGCGGCACTTCTTCTAGCGTTAAATAGGCATGAATGGTTTCGTGTAAAAGTGTTTTTGATATTGATTGGCTGGCCGTCCTGTTTGTTTGAGGCGTACTTAACATCATTAAGTTGTATTTAACTAGATCTATCCCCAGAAAACTTACTTCTATCTGTGGCAAGGTAGCCCCAGATGCGTCGCATCTCTCGACTTGGTTTATTGGCTGGAAGCGCATCCCTTTGATGCAGTGCCCAGCTGGTGCAATGTGTACGTGGTAGACGCTGCCAGCGTGCTTTTTCTGCACTATTAGATCTCGGCGGAAGCATTCTATAAGCTGATTGACTTCCGGATGTGAATATTCTATTTCGTTTGAAAGCGGCGCGTGAAACGACTCTTCAAATTTTATTTGGTCTATCTCTACACCGCTAGGCGCATGTATGACCACTTCGATCCCTGATAGGTCCATGGTGAAGTGCTCGACCGCCGAATACATGTACTCGACACCTTGGGTTACTATTTTCTCTAGGTTTATACTGCTGGCCGTAAACTGTCTGGCAGCTGATTTGGTGCCAATCAACGGTGTTTCAGCCGTCTTTTTTGGCTCGTTGTCCATGGGATATCCGTCAATCTCGCAGCCAGCAGGCGGTAAGACGATCTGGCCGTCCGAATCATATTGGCTCCAACGGCTGACTTCGTCCGCATTGCTTGCAGCAAAAACTAAAGCTACGGCTAATACGCCCAACTTTCGTTTAGTCCAAAACGATGATTTATTTTTTTCCGCGTTCTCAAACTTTACTGCTTTTAGGTATCCGTCTCTGGTAATAGCGTACTCGGCTCTGGGAATGGTGAGCTCCTAAAATGAAATGATGGGGCTGCCTGGATTCAACTAGTGTCAAACTGCCGCTTGATACAGCATAGCGAGCTGATAAACTGTCCGTCAAATCAGCGAGCTTTACTGGGGACCTCGTAACTCAAGTCGAGCTGGACTCGACACAGCATGTTTCGTCAATAACAGTTGGTGGGGCTGCCTGGACTCGAACCGGGGACCTCGTCATTATCAGTGACGCGCTCTAACCAACTGAGCTACAGCCCCTCCAACTGGCATTGACTTACTTATTAAGGTCTGAACAGTGACGCGCTCTAACCAACTGAGCTAGTTAGCTTTTGATTGAGCTAATCTAGCAAAAGCGTACAGCTCGTATGTTAATTATGACGTGGTGGAGCATGTCGGATTCGAACCGACGACCCCCTGCTTGCAAAGCAGGTGCTCTAGCCAACTGAGCTAATGCCCCGTGTCAGAAAATCTTGCCGACTAACAGGAGTTTATTATAAATGAATCTTTGAAGTCTTTCAGGTGTTTCTTCCATATGGTTGTCCAAACGGCTAACTGCGCTCCCTAGTTTTGACCAACCATGACGGTTTTGAACCGCCGCTATTCTACTTAAGATACCTCTTATTAACAAGCTCAGTTTCTGCTATCTTTAAGTTAATGGTAATAGCAAACATTCTACTCGGCTTGATATTAATTGGCGTCGGAATCGTCCTGCTAAAATTTAATTTCCGGGTATCAAACATGTTCAGCCACAATAATGTGTTTGAACGGTATATGGGCAGCGGGGCCACTTATTTTGTTATGCAGGTCGCTGCGGTGCTGGTTATTATAGTGGGCTTTTTACTAATGTCAGGCCTGTTGGATAACCTGATGGGCTTCCTGCTCTCACCGCTAAAAGATATCATTACTGTTTAGTTATATAACTATGTTGATATCTATGTTGTTTAAGAGCTAATCTGTTATATATAAAAACTATATAATTAATTATATAACCATGTTGTATTTCTCAATCCGTAAACAATCGTTACGATAATTGAATTAATTTCAATTCTTATGATCCCGAATGAGGGGGTGATACTTTGCCCAAGCATTACTTAGTAGGAAAATAATCAATAAATTGGAATTCATTTCTAATTTATTGATACAGAATCAGGGGAGAATCACGAAGTTTAAGGAGGGGGTATCTCCCTCCTTAAAGCTGCGCATTTTAAAAGTTTGGTAGTGCAACTCAACGCCGGGTCTGGTCTACCTATCCGTTTAGCGAATAAATTCGCTTGATAGTTGTTACTGGTATACCAAAAATGATGCAACAACTTGGATCGACCTAGCTCACCTCAAGTGCTCTCGCAGAGTCACATGAGGGGCTGGTTCATCTCCCTAGAAAGGAGGTAATCCATCCGCAGCTTCCGCTACGGATACCTTGTTACGACTTAACCCCAATCATCTCCCCCACCTTAGGCCGACCTAAGGTCGGACTTCGGGTGTTGGCGACTTTCATGGCTTGACGGGCGGTGTGTACAAGACCCGAGAACGTATTCACCGCAGTGTGCTGACCTGCTGGTTACTAGCGATTCCGGCTTCATGCAGGCGAGTTTCAGCCTGCAATCCGAATTGGGACCGGCTTTGATGGGATTTGCTCCCCCTCGCGGGTTGGCTGCCCATTGTACCGGCCATTGTAGCGCGTGTGTCGCCCAAGGTATAAGGGAAATACTGACCTGACATCATCCCCTCCTTCCTCCCTGTTACCAGGGCAGTCTGTTTAGAAAAATCCAACTAAACATAAGGGTTGCGCTCGTTGCGGGACTTAACCCAACATCTCACGACACGAGCTGACGACGGCCATGCATCACCTGTCACTGGGTTCCTAAAAGGCACAGTCTCCTTTCGGAGTCCTTCCCAGGATGTCAAACCTTGGTAAGGTTCTTCGCTTATCATCGAATTAAACCACACGCTCCACCGCTTGTGCGGGTCCCCGTCAATTCCTTTGAGTTTTAAGCTTGCGCTCGTACTACTCAGGCGGGATGCTTAACGCGTTAGCTTCGCCTCCGAGGGGGTCGATACCCCCGAATGGCTAGCATCCATCGTTTACGGCATGGACTACCGGGGTATCTAATCCCGTTCGCTACCCATGCTTTCGAGCCTTAGCGTCAGTAATGAGCCAGTCGCCTGCCTTCGCCATCGGTGTTCCTGCTGATATCTACGGATTTCACTCCTACACCAGCAATTCCAGCGACCCCTCTCATACTCTAGCTAAACAGTTCGGATACCAGCCACACGGTTGAGCCGTGGGATTTAAATATCCGCTTATTTAGCCGCCTACGCATCTCTTTACGCCCAGTCATTCCGGATAACGCTTGGACCCTACGTATGACCGCGGCTGCTGGCACGTAGTTAGCAGGTCCTTATTCACAAGTTACTGTCATAATCCTCACTTATAAAAGCAGTTTACGACCCGAAGGCTTTCATCCTGCACGCGGCGTTGCTCCATCAGGCTTTCGCCCATTGTGGAAGATTCCCCACTGCTGCCTCCCGTAGGAGTCTGGACCGTGTCTCAGTTCCAGTGTGGCTGATCATCCTCTCAGACCAGCTACCGATCGTAGCCTTGGTAAGCCATTACCTTACCAACAAGCTAATCGGACGCAGGCTCTTCCCAAACCGCCGGAGCTTTTCTCCTAAGAGGTTATGCGGTATTAGCCAACCTTTCGGCTGGTTATCCCTCAGTCTGGGGTAGATTCCTACGCGTTACTCACCCGTCCGCCGCTCGCCATCACCCAACATTCTGTGTTGGAAAGTTCCAAATTACAAATTCCAAGTCACAAATAAATTTCAATTTCCAAATTCAATTGGTATTTGATGCTTATTTGGTTATTGGTGCTTGATTATTGGTCATTCCAGCACAAAGTGCTGGGCATGCTGCCGCTCGACTTGCATGTGTTAGGCACGCCGCCAGCGTTCATCCTGAGCCAGGATCAAACTCTCCATAAAAGGACTTCTTAAAAGTCCTTGAAATGACTTAAGACTAGTTTGTCTAATGTCAAAATTGACGTTGACGTTGCACTACCAAACTTTTAACGTTCGGCTCCAAATAGTATTCCTCACAAGAACTTATCAAGAGTCAGCTGCCAGCATACAGGTTAACTACAGATGGGTCAAGCATGGAATTGGCGATAAACGTTGTTATTTTTTCCGCTTTCGCTTAGTCCGTCTGGCTCGCTTTGATTGACGGGTTTCTCGCTTTGCCACCTGGAAGTGATCGTGCTCTTCTTTTAGGGCGGCTTTGGCCTGGCGCACTACCCGGAAGTAATTGACACCGCCGACAGCCAGTATCCATCCGATGGCGGCTAACACCCAAAACTTGGTTGTAAACAACCTGATACCCTCGCTCTGTAACCAAACCGCCACCAGGCCTAATATAGCCGGCGCGCTAAAACTGTAGCGTATGGTTCGTTTTAGGCGTTTACTGGTTGGCAGTCTGGTCAAACCTTTCTTGACAATCAATCGATAACCAGCCTGACTGAGGGTGAAGACCAAAATGAACAATCCGTAATAAACCGTCCGCTCGGTGTCGGTGATGGTGTTAAACAAATCTCGTGTGCCCTCGGGCCAATGTCGAAACATGAGTACGCCGCTGGTCATCAGACCGATCAAGCCACCGGCAGCGACTTCAACCGGCGTATGGCCCAATACCTCCCGGATTTTAAAGGCTTCTCGCTGCTCTTTGGGTGTCCGGCTGAGTTCGATGAGCCTGGCTAAAACTCCTCCTTGCTCGCCCACCGCCCGGCGGACTCCAAAGGCGTCATAGACCACGATTAGCGAAAAGACCGCTCCAATACCGAACTCGGCGCTCTCGACCCCATTTAAAAAGGCCAGTACCACTAAAAGAGCAATGACGATGGCGGTATGTGAACTGGGCATATTGCCCGATTTATAAAGATACTTCCAACTGAAATCGCCGTGGCTAGCCTGCAGGAGTAGTTTGGTTGTCTGAGCGATCAACCAGCTAACAAACGGTACAACTATGTATGGGCTGGAAAATATGCTCATGCGGTTTTTCCTGGCTTAGGTGCCGCGGGTTTAGTCTGTTCGCTCGCTTCGGCAGCTTTTTCTTCCTGCTCCTTAATAAGGGCCATGGACGCTACGCTGTCTCCTTGATTAAGCCGCATTATCCTTACGCCCTGGGTGGTCCGGCCCATAGCGGAGATGTCCTTGAGCCCGAGTCGAATAGTCTGGCCTAGTTTTGAGATGATAATTACTTCGTCGGCATCATCGGTCAAAGTCCTCACCCCTACTAATTTACCCGTTTTGGAATTAACAATCGCCGATTTTATACCGACGCCGCCGCGTCGATGAGCGGTAAATTGCTCGATTTTGGTTCTTTTGCCATAGCCGTTTTGACTGATGACAAAGATGTACGAGTTTGCCTTGACGGTGTTCATGTCAATCACCTCGTCACCCTGGCGTAAGCGAATACCGCGGACCCCGCGAGCGGTACGGCCCATCGGGCGAACATCGCCCTCATGGAAACGGATTGACTGCCCCTGGGAAGTCGAAATAATAATCTCGTTTTCTCCAGTCGTTTGGCGAATCCATTTAAGCTCGTCGTCGTCGTCAAGATTAATCGCGATCAGGCCGGATGTCCGTATATTTTGATAACTTTCAATTAGGGTTTTCTTGACCGTGCCAAATTTGGTGCACATAAACAAATAGCTATCGACGGCTTTTACGTCTTTATCCATCCTGATCATTGAGCTAACGGCCTCGTCCGGCTGCAGCTGCAGCAAGTTGACGATAGCGACGCCCTTGGCGCTGAGTCCAACCTTTGGTATTTCATAAACCTTGAGTCGGAAAACTCGTCCGCGATTAGTAAAAAAGAGTAGGAAGTCGTGCGTATTTGCAAATGTTAATTGCGCAATTAAATCTTCCTCTTTTGTTGTAATTCCACGTTTCCCCTTGCCTCCTCTTCCCTGTTTTCGGTATTCATTCAACGCATTTCGTTTAATGTAATTTTCCGCTGTAAGAGTTACAACAACTTGCTCATTGGGAATGAGTTCTTCCTCGCTAAACTTACCCAGCTCCTGAGTAATTATTTTACTGTGCCGTTTGTCGCCAAAGCGGTCTTTGATCTCGATTAGCTCATCCTTGATAATCCCTAATATCTTGGCTTCGTCGCCCAAAATTGTCTTCAGCTCCTTGATTAAAGTCTTTAGCTCTGTCAGCTCGTCTTCGATTTTTTGCCGCTCTAATCCGGCCAGCGTGCGTAGCTGCATCGCCAGGATTGCCCGAGCTTGGAGCTCGGACAGTTTAAACTTCTTGATCAAATTAGCTTGGGCGTCTTCGGCTGTTTGGCTTTTGCGGATAGTGTCGATGACTTCGTCGATGTGGTCCAACGCGGTTTTTAAGCCTTCGAGGATGTGGGCCCGAGCTTCGGCCTTTTTAAGTTCGAACTCGGTCCGACGCCGGACGACCTGTTGTCGGTGTTTAAGATATTCTTTTAAGATTTCCTCCAAACCTAAAACCCTCGGCTGAATACCGTCAACCAGTGCCAACATGTTGTAATGGAAAGCCGTCTGAAGCGGAGTAAGTTTGTACAGTTGGTTCAAAACTTTCTTCGGGTAAGAATCTTTTCTCAGATCAATTACAATTTGCACCGTGCCTCTCGCGCTCTCGTCGCGAATGTCACTGATAGTCGTAATCTTTTTGTTCTTCACCAGATCGGCGATTTTCTCAATCAGGCCGGCCTTGTTGACACCGTAAGGTATCTCGGTAATGATGATCTGACTTTTGTTTCGTTTTCCTTCGTCCTCGATTACTTCGGCTACGGCCCTAATAATTACGCTGCCTTTGCCTGTGCCATAGGCCGCCCGCATGGGTTCGCCACCATAAACGACACCGCCGGTAGGAAAATCCGGCCCCTTTACGTGTTTTAGCAGGTCGTCCAGAGAGGCGTCCTGGTTGTCTATCAGTTCGATTACGGCGTCGACGATTTCTCCTAAATTATGGGGTGGTATATTTGTGGCCATGCCAACGGCGATACCGAGCTGGCCATTCAACAATAAATTCGGAACTTTGGCCGGCAGTACTACTGGTTCTTGCTTACGGCCGTCGTAGTTGGGCCGGAAGTCAACCGTTTCCTTATCGATGTCGGCCAACATCTCTTCGGTTAGCCGGGTCATGCGAGCTTCGGTATAACGCATTGCCGCCGGTGGGTCACCATCCATCGAGCCAAAGTTACCTTGTCCGTCTACCAAGAGGTAGCGGGTGTTGAAGTCTTGGGCCAGCCGGACCATGGCGTCATAGATGGCTTGGTCGCCATGAGGATGAAAATCACCCATAACCGAGCCGACCACAGTAGCACTTTTCCGGTAAGAACTGCTGGCTCTCAAGCCCTCGTTGTTCATCACGTGCAGGATACGGCGGTGAACCGGCTTGAGGCCGTCACGTACGTCCGGCAAGGCCCGCGATACGATAACGCTCATGGAATACTGGAGGTAGCTTTCCTCCATCTCCATTTCAATACTACGAACAGTCTCCCCGCTAACGGCCGGTGTTATTTCGATCTCCGGTTCTGGTATCTTGGCTTTATCGTTCGCCATTTAGATATCCAGTTCCTTCACATACTTGGCGTGGGTTTGAATAAAATTCTTCCTCAGCTCGACTTCCGTACCCATCAGTTTGTTAAATATAGCGTCGGCTTTTTCTGCGTCTTCGACACTAACTTTAAACAACATTCTGCGCTCGGGATCCATCGTCGTTTCCCATAATTCGGTCGCGTTCATTTCTCCTAAGCCCTTGTAGCGCTGGATCTTTACTCCAGTTGGCAGCTTGGTGCTTGCGGACCCATCATCCTCAAGCGACACCGTCAATTCGGGGTCAACTTCGGCTGAGTCCGACGCCTCAAGTCCGAGCGAAGACAGGATTTTATCGCGTTGGTTATCGGTAAAAGCAAATTGGTCTTTTTTCCCTTTAGTAATTTTATAGAGCGGCGGCTGGGCAATGAACATGTGGCCGGCTTCGATGACCGGCAGCATGTGACGGAAGAAAAGCGTTAACAACAAGGTTCGAATATGGCTACCGTCGACGTCGGCATCGGTCATAATTATTATCTTATGGTATCTCAGTCCGTCGAGACTGAATTGCTCGTCAATGCCTACTCCCAGGGCCTTTATCAAGCTGGTAATCTCGGTGTTAGCCAGCATTTTATCCAATCTGGCCCGTTCGACATTTAGCACTTTGCCCCGCAGCGGCAGGATCGCCTGGTGGCGACTGTCCCGGCCGTCCTTGGCTGAACCGCCAGCCGATTGGCCCTCGACGATAAACAACTCGGAATCAGCCGGATTACGGCTGGAACAATCGGCTAACTTACCTGGCAAACCGCTGCCTTCAAGCGCACCTTTGCGGATAACGCTTTCCCGGGCGGCCCGGGCGGCTTTTCTGGCCTGGGCGGCCAGTAAACCCTTACCGACAATTCTTTTGCCAACCGCCGGATTCTCTTCTAGGTAATAGGCAAACCACTCACTCATCACGGTTTCAACATAGCCGCGGACTTCCGGGTTGCCGAGTTTGTTCTTTGTCTGGCCTTCGAATTGTGGTTCTTCCAATTTGACGAGAATGACAGCCGTTAAGCCTTCCCGGGTATCCTCGCCCGATAAGTTCTCTTCTTTGTCTTTAAGTAACCCCGATTTCCGGGCGTATTCATTGATGACTCGGGTCAACGAGGCTCTAAAACCGGTCAAATGGGTTCCGCCATCGGGATTGAACACGTTGTTAGCGAAGGCCTTAACCGTTTCAGTGTAAGTATCGGTATACTCGAGCGAGATTTCTACAATAGCGCTATCGATCTCTTTTTCGATATAAAACGGTTTGTCGATCAGAACGTCCTTGCCTATGTCCAGATGCCGGACGTAGGACTGGATGCCACCCTCGAAATAAAAACTATACTTTTTGCCGCTGCGCTCATCGGTAATCGAAGTTTTAACCCCTTTGGTCAGATAAGCCTGGTGGCGTAACCGGTCCAAAATAGTCTCATAATTGAAATCGACGCTTTCAAAAACCGACTCGTCGGCTTTAAACGTTATCTCGGTGCCGGTCTGATCGCTTTTGCCGGAGACTTTTATCTCCGATTGGGGTACGCCTAGAACATAGTCTTGCTCGTAGGCCTTGCCATCCCGATAAACCCGGGCCTTAAGCTCGGTAGATAGGGCGTTAACCACACTAACGCCGACGCCGTGCAAGCCACCGGACACTTTATAACCACTGGCATCGCCGCCAAACTTGCCGCCGGCGTGCAATACGGTTAGCACGGTTTCCAGCGCCGATTTGCCTGTTTTAGCTACTTTATCGACCGGTATACCCCGGCCGTTATCTCGAACCCGGACTCGTCCGTCGGCTAGGAGTATCACCGCCACTTCTGTGGCGTAGCCGGCAATAGCTTCATCAATGCCGTTATCGACGACCTCCCACACCAGATGATGCAGGCCCTCGATCCCGGTTCCACCGATATACATACCAGGGCGTTTTCTAACTGGCTCAAGACCTTCCAGGACTTGAATTTGACTGGCGTCGTAACTGGAAGTTTTTGCGGACTTAGACAAATTTAACCTCAGACCTCGTAAACGTTTAGCAGTGGTTGAACCCCATCAATCGAGCGACCAATAACCTTGCCTAGCGCTTGCCGCTTGTGTTTTAATTATCGATGAGTGTTGCATATATTATAAAACGCAACCCGGGTATCTGACAAACCAAAATGTTCAAGAAATTAGTTGCTAACGCGGCTTTCAGCCCAAGTATGGTTACGACCATTGGGTTTTATGCCAAACGGCTCAGGCAAGAGGAGTTCACTCGCCGCTTGGGTCTAATTTTCAGTGCTCTAGCGGTAGCGTTACAGACTTTGGCTATAATTTCGCCCCCGGAAGCAACCATCGCGTCCGGACCAAATAATATTATCTACACTGGTGTTACCTCAGTTGAAGACTTGCTCCGTCACTATGATCGAAACGATGATGGCAATGGGCACAGAGATCTGCAACAAATATTTGCTCACTATGGCATCTCGCGCGATGACCTTGCAGATGCAAAAATAACAACGATAAAGTCAACCGACCGTGATCGTAAACTGAGGTCAATCGGCCGAAAGCCTTACGGCAAAGCTGGCGAAGTAGCCGTTCCCATCTCTGATAGCGCGACGACGGTCTACGAAAGATGGTTGTGGTCATGGGATAGCGGCCCTTACTCTACCTACCGCGTATTCCAGGGACAGACCAGTGATGGCCGTTGGTTCGCCGTTTTGATGAACTGTGGCAACCTGGTGGTGGACGAACCGCCGCCCTCGCCCGAAAACCCGGTGGGACAAGTAGAAGCTAGTTGTCTGGGAATTTTTGGCTGGGCCTATGACCCTAATGCCAAATCCCGCGCGATTACCGTAAAGGTAATAATTAAATTAAGAGGCGTAGACGATGAACCAACCCGCTTTACGCTGGCGGCCAACTTACCCGAACCAAAGGCGAGTGTCGGCGGCAACCATGGATTTAGAGCGCCAATACCGCCGGCTAAACAATCGGCTGAATTTAAAACAGCCTATACCGTAGTTGCCATTGATACCTATGGTGGCGGCGAAAATATCGATTTGGCGCGAAACCAAATAATCGATACGAACTGTGCTGACACACCGCCGCCTTGCCCATTCAAGGAGGGTTTAACGCTGCGGGATAAAGAGTGCATCGAGTGCGAAATTGTGCCCGGTATCTGGTACAAAGACAGTGAATGCAAACCGCCGGAAGAACCGCCTTGTCCGATTAAGCCGACCCTGCCCAAGGACGATCCGCGCTGCCTGCCCTGCCCGACTGACTCGTCCAAGTGGATCGACGACGAAGACTGCGAAACACCTTTCCCGTTAATCGTGTTCGTCAAGCGGGCTAAGAATGAAACTCAGGGTATAGACGACGCCAATGGCACAACCGCCCAGCCCGGTGACACGATTATTTATGAAATAGCGGCGGAAAATGTTGGCAGCCAAGCTGACGAAGTACTGTTCCAGGAGGACATCGCAGATATTTTGGAGTATGCCGACTTAATTGACAGCGACGACGCCTCTATCAGTGATGACGGTAACGTTCTGAGCTGGGGCCTGATCGAAGTCAAACCAGATCAGGAAATCATCAAACGAATAACGGTCCGTATCAAAGACCCCATCCCCGCCAGCCCATCGCCGGCCAACAACCTCGAGTCAAATAACCTTGAGTTAAGAAACGTTTGGCACCATAAAACCGTAGTGATTAAGGTCCCCCGTCCGATTGTCAAAACACCTGAAGTACTGGCCGAATCGTTGCCAAACACCGGCCCAACGGCTAACGTGGCTATCAGCTTCGGATTGATAATGCTGTCCGCCTACTTCTATAGCCGTAACCGCCAGTTGACGAAAGAACTTAAGCTAGTCAGCGTAGAATACGCCAGTGGCGGGGCTTAGCATGGCAGAACGACAATCCTCAACTGAAACCAAGTTTGGCCCCAACGAACGAGCCGCCAACAAAGAAATCTTGGCTAAAAAATTTGAGGCTGAACACCCACCAAAGTCGGTCGAGGCTGAAAACCTAGCGGATCGGCGACGGGAAGTCGAATCAATACGACAAAGCTCACCCGAGAGTGCCGGTCTGGCTGAACAGTTAGCCGATGACGATCAACCAGAAGCCGAAACCTATATCACCAAAGCCGATAAAAATCGAGCTTATAATTTGAGTCTGAAACGCGTTCAAAGGCAGCTGGGAGCACCGGGCCGGTCATTCAGCCGATTGATCCATAATCCGGCCGTAGAGCGCGTGAGCGAGACGCTGGAGAAGACAATCGCCAGGCCGTCGGCCGTACTCGGCGGCAGTTTATTTGCTACCGTCGGGCTGGCAATCATGCTCTATGCCGCCCGCCGAAACGGCTTTGCCCTATCCGGTTCGGAACTTGCTTTATTCTTGGCTATCGGTTGGCTGGTCGGTTTGTTGTCAGAACTCCTTTGGCGAAAAATACTAAAGCGCTAAGCCGCCTTACCTTCATCATAGCTTAGGTTGCCATGCTCATCGATTTTAATATCAGCTCCGCTGGCTGCATCCCCCGGTTGGGACGGTGAGACTACGGCGGCTTTATCCATTACTTCGGCGTTAGGTTGTTCACTGATCTTGTCTTTTACCAGGTTAGCCAAGTTTGCGACCTCATCTTTGTCTGATAAGGCGCCGCTAACTTGGCTCTCCGGCTCGTTAATCTGGCCGCTAGCCTTAGCCCGCGCAAAGGCGGTTGGTGATTGGTTTGGCTGGGCGTCGGTCTTCTGGTCCGTGGATTGATTGGTAGCTTCCGCGGTCGAATCAGACGGGCTGGACTTTGATTGATCCGTGGCCGGTTTTGGCGGTTGAGTTCGTCTTTTGGCCAGCCACTCGTCCAAAAAAGAAGTCCCGCCCGGCGGTGTCGGCCGGCGGCTGGAACCTAAAGCCGGTGGCTGTCCAAACGGCGATTCGAACGGGCGTGCTATCGGTGGCTCTGGCGCTGTTTTAAGACGCTCAAATATCTCCGTCTCCACTTTGGCTCTCGACCGGCCGTACTTGGCCGCCGACAGTCGTTTAAGAGCCTGTCCCAGCTCAGGATTAGGGTGGCCAAGCGGCGGAATGGTAGCCAGGCTGAACGGCTGCGACGGTACGCCGGAAATCATCAACCGAACGATGGCGTTATAGTTGGGCAGCTTAACGATGTCTTCTTGATCAAAAACGGGTGAGAATTGTTTAACCAGATAATCCGCGTCATCCGGACCGGCCCTTAATGCGGCGATTGACCCAACATTTCCAAATACAGCGTCTTTTACTTCTTCGCTCAGTTGAGTCGTGAACTGATTGGCAACGATGAGATTAAGGCGATACTTCCTGGCTTCTGACAAAATGGTAGCAAACGAGTCGGTCGAGAAGTTTTGGAATTCATCGACATACAACGAGAAATCCCGTCGGTGCTCTTCCGGTATGGCCGCCCGGCTCATGGCGGCGGCCTGGAACTTCATGACAAAAATCATACCCAGCAGCTTCGAGTTAAGTTCGCCGGTACGGCCTTTGCTCAGATTTACCAGCAGAATTTTGCCCTCGTCCATAACCTGCCGAAGGTCGACCGAGCTTTTAGTTTGACCGACGATATTCCGCATCATTTCGTTGCTCATAAAGGCACCGAATTTGCTGACAAACCAACCGAGAACCTCGCTTTTATGATAGTCAGAGGTCTTGGCCATCTCGCCCTCCCAAAACTCGCGGACGGTTGGGTCGGTAACATATTTTAGCTTTTGCTTGGCGTAGCGGTTATCGGTAAAGATTTTTGGAATATCGATGAAAGTTGATCCGTTTGGATCGCTCATCAACGTTAGGGCGGCATTTCTAAACCAGTGTTCGTAGCGCGGACCGATGATACCGGTATGCCCCGGATCGTAGAGTTTATAGAGCATATTGATGGCTTCTTGGATGAGAAAATCCTTCTGCTCCGGGTTCTGGAATTCAAATAAATTCAGACCCATTGGCTGATCCATATCGGCCGGAGAAAAATAAATAACGTCTTCGGTTCTTTCTTTCGGTACCATAGATATCAAACGCTCTACGGCGTCGCCGTGCGGATCGATAAAGGCAAAACCCCGACCATCTAACATGTCGTACAGAGCTAAATTCTCGAGCAATACCGTTTTACCGGTACCGGTTTGACCGACTATATAAAGATGTCGCCGGCGGTCTTCCTCGCTCAAGCGAATCTCTTTTTTGACACCCCGAAATACGTTGTATCCGAGCAGCGGGCCGCTTTCTGGCAGTTTGTTGGGTCCGTCTACTTGTTTTGAGGATTGTCTTTCGAGCGATGAAGTTGACGTGCCGCGTTGTTCCGGTAAATGAAATATCGTGGCTAGCTCAATGCTGTTTAGAATGGTCCGCTTCGACTCCTGAGGAAAGAATCGAAAGATAAAAGCGGTGACAAAATTTTCGATGTCCTTAGCCGGCGAGAACTTGAAGCCGTTTTTACCGGGCGCATCAAACAAAGCGAAGGTGGCCACCATATTGTTGAGTATATTTTGCGACCGGCTGGCAGTATTAGAAGAGGCTATAACCCGGATTAATGTTTCAAAACCGGGATGTCGGGTCTTACTTTCAACCGCCTCAATATTCGATTGCTCGAGCGCTGACAGTGGTTTATCCGGTTCCTTTTTGTCATCCTTTGCCTCTGGCGGCTTCCAAAGCGCCGTGGCCAGTTCTTTAGCTACCGAACCAGTGGACGTGGACTTTTTCTTGTCACGCATGTTAGATGCGACCTTGAGAGCACTTTTCGACCATTCTTTGCCGGCTGGCCTGATTAGGAGTTGTAAGGCGGCGCCATCTTCATTTGTTAGGTTTGAAAATGCGTTGAAGATAGCCTGGAGAGCGTCTCGCTTACTTTCCTGGAAGGTCGCTATCGGCTTGGCCGAGTCTTCTTTTAGCTCCAATTCGCCGCCGATTGTGCCGCTGATCTTGCCGACCGGGCTGAAAATATTATGTTCTGGTACTTCCTCCACCTGCGCGCTCGGATAGGCGCTGACGATGGCTTGCTCCACTACTGGTACGAGAGTTATCGGCACCGCGGCGTAGAATCGGACCGCTCCTTTTTTGGCGACAATCTCGAAGCCAATGTGCCGCTGGCCGTAGTAGCGCCGCTTGAAACCTTCCTCAACTGTACTGGCTAAAATGTTGTACATCACTTGGGCCTTGGAGATGGTCTCTTCGGCCACATCCCTCGTATCTCTGGAACCAAGCTCCGTATCCTCGCTGGACGGCGGCAAATGGATGACAAGACTGACCATTTTTAGGCCGCGTTCGTAATTCTTTGCTTCGCGCAATAGTTTGCGATACTGAAAATAAACCAAAGCGCCTCCCAATCCCAAGAACAACAAGATTACCAATACGCCTACCATGGTTTAGGCATCTGTCTTTACGACTTTGTTAAACCGTTTAGTCTTGTAGTCGGCCTTTAGGCGGCTAGCCTCATTTTCTTGAGTATAAGGATCGTGCTTATGTTCGTGGACAATCGCTTTGGCTTTATTCACCCACTCTTTTTCGATTACATCGACATCAGCCGCAACCGCCGGTCCAATTTGGGCTGTCGGGTCCGCCTGTGACAATTGTCCGCCGCTTACATCACTGTCTATAACTGGAGGAGGCAATGCAATCGGTATATGACCTTGACTGGCGCTATCCCCGGACGGGCGAATGGTTTCCAGGGATGGGGTGATCGTTTCCGGTTGAGACTGGGTATCTGGCAATCGTTCCGGGCTTAGGTTTGCCGGGCGGGGTGATTCTGCTGAGTTTTGCTTGTTTGGTTCCATACAAGGTAGATTATAACAGAGAAGAAAAGCTTAAGAAGCACTACTTTCTAAGCTTGGCCCAATAAAGCGTAAACGTCACGATAAAGAGAGTTAACAATATGATATCGCCCATCTGTATTTCGATGGTGCCAATAGCTAAAGCGATGACCAATCCTGCCGAGCTAAGTACGATTAAAAGCAGACTGGTCCCTTGCGGTTGCTTAAAAATCAAATGACGCAGCAGTTGACCCCATATCAGTAAGGCCAAAAACACCAGGATAAAGAACAAAGATATCCCAAGCGGGCCCGCTCTATCAGGCGTGGTGCCAAACAACAACAGAGCGACTAATCCAGTGGTAATAACTGCCAGCAAAAGTAGTTTTATCCGTGTAATTTGGTTGTGGTTTTTAATGGTTTTCAATTTGATATTGCCCACAAATTAAAAATAACACCCTATTAGTGTTTTTTGGATGTCATTTTGCGATGAGTTAGATTACTGGAGCGACAAAACCGCCCGACATTTAAGACTTTTGTGGCGCTTGTCGCTCCAGCTGACTGACCGCCCGCTTATAGTTATTAAAACTATGAGGAGCGAAGTTACGCTTGGATAAAAACCAAAGAAACCATAACCAAGCGTGAAAGCCGCGCTTCGTAAGGCACACCGGCTCACGGTGTCTGCGAGTCGGTGTGCCCTACGAAGTTTTAAAATATTTATTTTTAAAGAACGGCTACGTTTGTTTATAGCACACGGGGGGCCTATAGTCAATATAATATTGTTGTTATTAACTCATGTATCAGATGTGATTGTTATCATAGTTTGTTGTTCATAATACTATGATAAATTATATTTAGGCAACTTATGTTGCGCTTTGCCTCGTACTAATTGTGTGGCCAAGCCTAAATAGGATTGTCCTGGACGACAATTCAGTTTGCCGGGTTATTAACAACGTATACTTATTAATATGCGTGCCTACAATCCAATCACTATCAACCGCCGAGCTAAATATGACTATGCCATCACTGACCGGATCATAGCTGGTATTAGCTTGCAGGGACCCGAAGTCAAAAGCGTCCGTCTTGGCCGGGCAGACCTTAAGGGCGGCTTCGCAACGCTAAGCGGCGGGGAGCTATGGCTGAATAATCTCCACATCCCGCTCTACCAGCCGGCCGGTGAGCAGCTCGGCAGTCAGCCGGATCGCCGTCGAAAATTACTGATCCATAAACGCCAACTTAAAAAGGTTGAGGCCTTAAAGCAGTCCGGGTTGAACCTTATTCCGCTAAGCATCGGCAAGCAGGGCCGATTTATCAAACTTGAGCTCGGCATTGGACGCGGTAAAAAACGCTACGACAAGCGGCACAGCATTAAGCAACGCATGGCAGATCGCGAAGCCTTGCAGAAGATTAAACACAAAGCCAAATAGCCAGACCAGGTTTTGGGCCAAAGCTGGTTTTATCGACAGGATATCGTAGCTGAAATTATATAGTTAAGTTAAGAACTGCAATTATATAATCAAACCGACGGCCAAATTTGCCAACATTGAGCCATTTAACGACTTAAGTGGGTAAAAATTGATAGTCCTCACCGCAAAGTTATGCACAGGTTGGCGAATAATAAAGAAAAAAGATTTGACAGCTATTTCGCTAGTGCTATAAGATGTGACCAGCGCTTGAATAAAAAAAGTATTCAGGTGCCAAAAACAAAAAGATAAATCTAAACAACCGCTTCTCGCAGGCGGTTGTTTTAATTTGACGCTAGCCCAAGTCAACAATCATCGAGTTTTTTATAAAAAGCGCTGAAACACCAATCAAACCGCTGGTCGACAATAATTATGGATATTAATAAAGTACGTTTTTTAGTGAATTTATCCTTGGCTTATTTCAATAAAAAATCGAACTGGTAAAAGTTCGATTCCTTATGGTGGAGCTGCGGGGATTTGAACCCCGGTCCACAAGCTTACTCCCCATTCGTCTACGAGCGTAGTTTGGTTAGATTCACTGCGACACTATAAACCAAACGAAAAGTGGACACAGAGTTAATGCCAGTTTAGTGTCGACCGCCGTCCTGGCTTTAAGCCAACGGCTGATCCAAGCCGAATGTATGACGCTTGATCCGCTTATTCGACATCTGCGGTCAAACGGTTCGGATAATTAGACCCGAACTGTTGCGAAAGCAGGTACCCAAAAAGCAGCCTTGAGGTTGCTTAAGGCATCGCTTACGCGCTGCGTAAAGTTTGCAGTTAAAGTTTTCAAACTGTAACGCCGCCTGAACGCGGCTCGCCTGAAATGGGATGTAAAAGAGCTCATGTCGAAGCTATATCAGCCCCATACAATATATAGTACAATAAACAATAATTGGAGTCAATAGGCTTATGTTTAGGTTGTCGACCCTAAAATGGTAGCCCAGGTTAAATCGTCTGCCCCACTTGGACTAAAGGGAGTACCGGTCGAGATAGAATGTGATTTAAATAATGGCTTGCCCAGCATTACCATCGTCGGCCTGGGGGCAAAAGCCATCGACGAGGCTCGTGAACGAGTTAAAAGCGCCTTGTTAAATTCCGGGCTTGAACTGCCCAGAAAACGAATAACAATAAATCTGTCGCCAGCCGACTTGCCAAAGGATGGCGCAAGTTATGATTTACCAATTGCTATATCAATCTTGCTGGCGTCACAACAAATTGAAAACGATCTCACGACGACAGCCTTCGTCGGCGAGCTAGCGCTTGACGGTCGGATCAAATCTGTTCCCGGCATAATCATCCATGCCGAGGCCGCCAAGCTCAGTGGCTGTAAATACTTATTTGTCCCAGCCGATAACGTTTATCAGGCCTCGTTAGTAAAAGGAATCGAACTTCTGCCAGTGCAGGAGCTAAAACAGATTTATCGTCACTTAACCGGTACGGTGGTTCTCCAACCTCATAGATCTGGCGCTTTAAAACTTGAGTCGCCGTCTGCGGCAGAAAGCGATTTTGCCGAGATTAGCGGACAGCAGGTGGCCAAACGAGCGCTAGAGATAGCAGCGGCGGGACATCACAACGTTTTGATGACCGGTCCGCCCGGAACTGGCAAGACTATGCTGGCCAAGGCCCTGCCGACCATCCTTCCGCCGCTAGAAGAGAAAGATATTATTGATTTGACTAATATTTATAGTCTAGCCAGAAACTTGAGTGAGGATATTATCATAAATCGCCCCTTTCGCTCGCCGCACCATACAGCCAGCCAAATATCAATTGTTGGCGGCGGCAAAGACGCTTTACCGGGTGAAATCAGTTTAGCCCACAAGGGTGTTTTGTTTATGGATGAATTACCGGAGTACCCCCGATCAGTAACAGAGGTGTTGCGGCAGCCACTGGAAGATAAGGTAGTCGACATAGCCAGAGCTAATCGCCGGGTCCGTTATCCGGCTGATTTTATGTTCGTGGCCACGCAAAACCCCTGTCCTTGTGGCTATTACGGCGATGAGACGCGAGCCTGTGTCTGTACGGCTTATCAGATAAATCAGTACCAAAAACGAATCTCCGGGCCCCTATTAGACAGAATTGACCTCATAATTCAAGTCGACCGGGTAGGCAGCGGCCGAGTACTCAGCAACGACAGCCGGGCTGAAACCAGCGCGGCCGTCCAACAGCGTGTCGTTAGGGCCAGGAGTCATCAATTAAAGCGAAACGGCGGTCTGGCTAACTCCCAGCTGCCGGCGAAGTTCCTCCGAAACAGCCTGAAGGCTAATAGTGAAACCCTATCGTTACTCGAATCGGCCGTGGATAAGCTCGACCTATCTCCTCGAGCAGCCATAAGAACACTCCGAGTAGCAAGAACTATAGCCGATCTAGATTCCTCGGCCGAAATAGCGCCGCGTCACGCTAGCGAGGCCCTTCAGTACCGCTTACGGGACATGGCTTTGGCTTAACAGATGTTGAACCCCGACAAACTAGCTGCTAGACTTTCTAACGGGTAGCAATAAGGAGTATTCAATTAGTACAAAGGACAATACGCGCGTAAACGACTCTATCCGAGCTTCAGAGCTTCGTGTTATCGATGAGAACGGTGAACAAGTTGGGGTCATATCCAGACAGGAAGCCCTAAGCCGCGCGCAGGCCGCTGGATTGGACTTGGTCGAAGTATCGCCTCAAGCCGAGCCACCTGTTGCCAGAATTGTCGACTGGGGCAAATACGTCTACCAAAAACAAAAACAACAGCAAAAAAGCCGGAAGAAACAAAAAAGCCAGGACCTAAAGCAAGTACGACTAGGTCTTAAGATTGGTATACATGATTTCAATATCAAACTGAAGAAAGTGAAAGAGTTTCTGGACGATGGCCACAAAGTTAGGATATCGGCCGTCTTCAAGGGCCGGGAAATGGCTCACCGAGAACTCGGCTACGATTTGCTTGACAGAGTGCTAAAAACCGTAGAAGATAGTGCGGTTGTCGAACAAGAGCCCCAGATGGCGGGGCGCTTTCTCAGCATGCAAATTAGAAGGAAATAGTTTATGCCCAAGCTCAAAGTACATAGTGGATTTAAGAAAAGAGTCAAGATAACCGGCTCCGGTAAGCTAATCCGGCGGCGCGCGTGGCGCAATCATAACCTCAGTAAAAAACGCGGTTCCCGGCGGCGGTTGTACGCCAAAGATTACAAGTTCGACCCCAGTGATATTCAAAACGTGAAACGTCAGTTAGGAATTTAAGACATGCGTACCACGTCGGCAGTTGCCCGAGCCAAACGGGTTAAGAAGATAAAAAAAGCCACTAAAGGCATGTCCAAGACCAGGCAAAAGAACCTCAGGATGGGCCGGCAGGCCATTGTCAGGTCTTTACAATATCAATACCGTGACCGTCGTAATAAAAAGCGCGATTTTCGTTCTCTCTGGATCAGCCGGATTAATGCCGCGGCGCGAGAAAATGGCGCGACGTACGGTAAATTGATGGCTGGTTTAAAAAAGCTTGATCTTAATTTAAACCGTAAAATATTGGCCGAGCTGGCGGTAAATGAACCGCGAGCTTTTGCTGATATAGTTAAAAAAGCAGTCAAAAGTTAAACAAAAATAATTAAGGTTGATTAAAAAACCCGACCATAAGTCGGGTTTTTTAATCACAAGATTGCCGATAAGCCGGGTTCTGTCGAGTACGATCATCTATCTAGATCCGTCATTGCTGGCGGATTCAAGCGGATATCGTAACCTCTGGCGGACAGCCAATTCACTTTTTAAGAAAAGTAAACTCGAGGTTACCACCTTGCAGCCGACAGGGTTTACCTCCCTGACACGTCGCCGTGCCAGACTGTGAGCTCTTACCTCACTCGTTTCACCATTGCTGCCAGCCGTTAAGCTGGCGAGCTGTGTCGTTTCTGTGGCACTTTCCCTAGGGTTGCCCCCGGTTGCTGTTAGCAACTGTCGTCGTCCTGTGCTGCCCGGACTTTCCTCCCAGCACCTTTTCCTTGCCATAGGAGGTTTGGAACTGGTTATTTATCACAAAGAAAAGGTGCTGGGCGATCGCATAGCAATCTTGCGAGCCAGTACTGTAGCTGATTTTTACATCTTTTTCAAGCAGCCTGCTCGTCCAATATTTTATTGACCTCCTTATCGGCCAGCTTGTTAAGCTCCCGCCTGACATGGACAAAACTAACTAATTGATACTGGGCTACCTGCTGTTTTATGGCCGCGTGTATAGGCCATAAGTCCCGGTTTTTAATTCGGTATTGACCATTCATTTGTTTGACGACTAGCTCACTGTCGATAAAAAACTCAATTTTCTTAGGCTTAAATTCCGCCGCTTTTTCAAGAGCCAACTTAACGGCTTGATATTCGGCCTGGTTATTAGTGGTGACGCCCAAGTACTCTCCACCTTGGTCGAGCAGGTCGCCTTGACTAGTCATAATGACATAACCAGATGCCGACGGACCGGGGTTTCCTCTCGATCCACCATCGGTGAAAATTTGCAAATGGTCATGTGTTGTTGTGTTTTGCTCTACAGTTGTCATATTTAGTACCCTGTTATTTATCTTGTTTTGGTCGGGGATACTGGATTCGAACCAGCGACCTCACGGCCCCCAGCCGTGCGCGCTACCACTGCGCCAATCCCCGACCAGCTTATTGTACTGATTTATACGCGCGAACCAAGGCCCCTAAAACACTAATTGGCAGTTTGAGTTTCGATCGCTTGGCCAAGCGATGACACTCTGCTGAGCGATCAATGCCCGGCTCCCCGTCATTTCACTTTTAATAAAACAGCCCCGCGACTAGGGACGCAGGTGAAACTTGATTCCTGAGAAAGCCAGGTGGGTACCCGCAGTTCGTTGCCACGGCGACAAACCATTTGGGCTCCCGATAATAATTTGTTAGGAAAAAGTCCCATTTACGCCACTATCGCAGGGCTTACTTATTATAGCAAATGTACGCCAGTGATAAGCTCGTATGATACTTCTACGGCCCTTACAAACGTCAGCGATAACAGAGGAAAGATCGCGAACATAAACACACCAATACCAGCTAGACCCAAGCTTTCTATTTGGGACATTATCCGCCTCAGGCCATCAGGGGCAAAGGCATACAGCAGACGCGAACCGTCGAGCGGCGGCCAAGGAATCATATTAAAGACAAAAAGAGCCAAGTTTAGCTGGACTAACAGACCAAGAATGTCTGATACCACCCCGCCGTCAAACCCAATAAAATACCTGCCCCACAAGCCCACCAAAACTGCGATCAGCAAATTAGACAGCGGCCCGGCAACGCCGACTAGCGCCGCACCGTACTCGCCACCCCTGACCCGGCTGGGATTAAACGGCACCGGTTTAGCTGCCGCAAACGGTGGGAAGTTTAAAGCCACCAGAACAAGAGGCAAGAGGATAGTCGAAAAAGGGTCAATATGGGCCAGGGGGTTAAGGGTTAAACGACCCAAGCGCATAGCGGTGTCATCGCCTAGCCAATGACTGGTGAAAGCATGAACGGCCTCGTGGATGGTAATCGACAATAAAATGCCGCCTATGATAATAATAAGTTCAATCATCGCCGCTCATTATAACAATTTGTCTAAATTGCCAGTCAGTTGACAGATACGGGTATAAACAGTAGTATCTAATCTGCTAAGTTTTAGGGAAAACATTAAATGGCACAGAAATGCGATATCACCGGCAAAGGCAAACAATTTGGGCACAATGTTCCGTTTTCCCAGAAAAAGACTAAAAAAGTCTGGAAGCCAAACTTACAGAAGAAAACTTTCATGATGGATGGCAAGAAAGTTACTATGAAATTATCCACCCAAGCTATCCGTACGCTTAAGAAAAAAGGTGTTCTTCAAAACGCCAAGTAATTAATTTAAATAGATTGTTTGGGCTTAAGCTTATATTAGCTGGTCCGGCTCAAAACAACTACTGTTAGCTGCTCGGGTAACGAGCCGGGCTTTATTTTGTAACGCTGTTCTTCCTGCAGTGGAACTCCGAGCTCATCGGTAAACTCCTTTAGTTCGGACTGGGGGACTTCGTACTTGATCGACTTGTCGGCAAAATGGGTAGGAATGACCACCCGAGGTTCAATGGCACGTACAACTTGGGCGGCACCTTCAGCGTCGAGCGTGTAGCCGTGCCCGCCAACCGGGACTATCAAAACGTCAAGTGTCCCCAGAGCCTCAAGTTGTTCGTCTGACAAACTGGGATGGATGTGACCGACTATGCCGACCCGGGCTGCTGGGGTGTCGATTCGATAAATAGTCGCGCCTTGCTGGCCGTCGTCTTCTACATGAGCCCGCGAGGCAATGCCTTTGATTGATATGGTTTTGGCTTCATATTCACCGGGCGTATTTATGACCAGCTGGCTCTCTTTTGGGCTGATGTCAAATGGTTGAGTCAACAAGATGATATCAGCTTTTGCGGCGTCGACTTTCAAGCCCGGCACCGCTGGGTCGACGATTATTTTAGCCGTTTTGGTATTGAGCGCTAGCGCATTGGCGCCTAAAAACGAAATTTCCACTTATCTACTCCTGTTTTATGCGTGATTTTGTATCGATCACGATAGTCTTTTTAGAACCCAATAAATTAATAATAAACCGGTCTTTAACACTCAGACGGTAGTCAAAATCCTCCGGATACATGACCGCAAAGTCCAGTTCGCGGCCTTCTTCTTCCTGAAGTTCTTGGATTAACTTAGCTAATTTGCTTCGATTAACATCACCTACTATCAATAGATCGGCGCCAGCCTGGTCGTCTCGCGTAAACGTACCGCTTAAAATCGCCAGCTCGACCGATCCTAGCTCAGACAGTTTTGCCGCGATACCGCTTTGTGGTAGCTTAAATTCGCTTTGGGCCATAGCTTTTTTGTTGGTGAAGATTGATTTGAGCGAAGCGTAATGAGGATATTTTTGATTAACCTCGTAATAAAGTTTGTTTTCACTCTCTTCAGACTTAATTATGCCAATGTTAAGCAGGTTAGCAAGTTCACGCCGAACCGAGTTTATTTGCTCGTCAATTTTCCGAGTAATTTCACGGACATAAAATGCCCGGTTGGGATTACTCATGAACAACTGGAGTAATTTTACTCTGGTTTTTGAACCAAAGAGCTGCTCAATCATGGAGCCAATTCACCTCTTATTATCACCATTGTAACAAGAAGTGGTAGGTTTTGTAATAATAATTGTTCAGGGCCGTTTGGCCGCGATATCAGCCGCTCTAAGCGCCAGCGAATCATCAATCTCGGATAAATCACTCGCGCCGTAACGCCGTTTGATCGCTCTTAATAACAACTCGTCGGCAAATCTGGGATTTTTTGGCAAGATTGGTCCGTGCAGATAGGTACCAAAAACATTGTGCATTACCGCACCTTCTTTTCCGGATGAACCATCGTTACCTTGGCCTTTTATGACCTTGCCGAGCGGTAATTGATCGTTTGCCAGTTTGGTCAATCCACTATGGTTTTCGAAGCCAACCAATCGGCCAAAGGGCGACTGAACCACAATGTTACCGATTAACCGCCGTTGGCCAGCCAAGGTTTCGGCGTCGAAAACCGATATGCCCTTAATTTCTTGTTGCTCGTCAGTTACAAAACGGTGCCCAAACAGCTGGTACAAGCCGCAGACTAAAAGCATAGTCACCCCATCACCCGCCATCGCCCTTAGCTCATCCCCTTTTTTAAGCAGGTCCGGCATGATCTTACCCTGGCCTGAGTCCTGTCCGCCACCACCCACAATAATATCGGTATCAGCCGGTAACTTATCACCGATATTAAGCGGCCTGAGGGCGGTTTTAAAACCCCGGTGCTGAAGCCGCCAAAGAAGGACTTTGATGTTGCCGGTGTCTCCATAGATGTTCATCTCACGAGGATAAAGCTGGGCTAAATTAATAATCTTTACTGCCATATTTTCTCTAATTCGGCCGTTTTGGATAGTAGCCTTCTAGCTTCAAGCATCGCGGTGTAAGTCGGCAGAATCAATAGTTCTTTTGTTAGCGGTGTGGCATCGATTGCCCGTTTTAGAGCTGAGCTTAGTGACATCTCGGGGTCCGATAACATACCCTCATATTGCAGCCGCAAAGCCATATCGTATGCCCTGGCACCGCTCACCGTAATCCGGCCCGCTATCTGAGACAGGGGTGACAAGTCCACATCCCACAACCAGGACACGTCGCGGCTGTCGGCGTAACGGTCATTTATGATAATTAAAACACCGCCGACTTTCGGCTGGCAGAAGGCTTTTAGGTTTTGGTTGAAGCCACTGGGGTTTTTTATTAGGGCTAGCCGGGCTTTGACACCATGAATGATTACTTCCTCGCCCCGACCAAAGGCTGGTCGTACCCGGCTCAAAGCTATCATATCCCCCGGGTCTATGGCGCCATAGAGATGATTTATCAATGCCAGGGCCGCGGTCGCGTTCTGGGCATTATGGATACCTGAAAATTGTAAGTTTGTCTTGTGCGACAACCCGTCAGCCAAAAATTCGGCTTGGCCGCTTACATCAAACTGCCTAAGCAGTACGTCTGGTGACGGCTGTCGATGACTTTTCATGGGACCAACCAACAAACCCTCGTCCGACGGTAAGAGTGTTTGTAACTGGGGTGAAACTCCAAAATACGTTGTTCTTTTATCATCATTTAGTTTAGTTCCGAGGTCGGCCACGGGCCGATCATTGGCGTTGAGTACCGCCGCGTGTGACTGCTCGAGCGCTTGGCCAATCAACTTAGCCGTTTTATCAATCTCTCCATACCGATCTAACTGGTCCCGCATAACATTCAAGACGACAATGACGACCGGTTTGACTTCTCGAGCGACCAATCGAGCATAGGCTTCGTCGACTTCAAAAACGGCGATATCAAACTCCAGCCGCCCGCTCCATGTAGCTTGTTCCATAACGCTGGCTAGAATTCCCCTGGTAAAGTTGCTACCAGAACGGTTGGAGAGAACCCTTAAGTTACGGTGCTCTAGCAAAGTACGGGCAATCTTCGCAGTTGTGGTCTTGCCGTTAGTGCCAGTTATTAAAACTACACCTTGCTCTAACTGGCCTATCAGCTTGCTTAACAGTCCAGGATACAGCCGCTCAGCAACCAGGCCGGGCAAGGCGGTGCCGTGACGGCCAATCAAGCGCAGGCCGATGATAACCGTTTTCGCAAATAGAACTGTAATACGCTGCCAAAATTTCATTCAGGCTTCAATTATACTTGGTTTGTAACTGTTTCTTAAGATATCGACTGACTTTATGGTGGCTGTCAAACCACTTGATTTCGGAATTGCGCTTAAACCAAGTTCGCTGTCGTTTAGCATAGTTTAAACTGTGTTGAAATATATTCCGTTTGACGTCAGACATGCTAATCTTTTTTTGGTAGTATGGCTCAAATTCGCGGTAACCGATGCCGCTTAAAGCCTCTTGCTGCCAACCATACTTTTTTACGAGGTCTTCTACTTCCCGTCGTAAACCGGCCCTGAACATCGTCTCTACTCGGGCCTTCAGGTTGGCTCTGAGCCGTGCTCGATTAAGTGAAAGGCCAATAATTACAACATTGTTTATTAACTGGGCTCTGTCGTTGTTTGTTGACTCACCAGATTCTAAAAGCCTGACTAAATGACGCCTATTACTGCTGTTATAATATGTTGTAAATCCCTCATCAACCGCCAATTGTCTAAGCTCCATAAGGTTCTTTTTCGATAATTCTTGCCTGATTTTGATGTTATATCGACTTCTAAAAGCATAGTCGAATATGACCGAGTCGACGTACAGACCGCTACCGCCTACCATAATGGGCAGGCGGCCGCTTTGCCTGATTTCATTAATGACATTGACAGCCCGATGCTTAAAATCAGCTACGGTAAAAATTTCGTTTGGCTGGACGATATCAAGCAGGTGGTGCCTTACCTTAGCCTGATCGGCCTTGCTGGGTTTAGCGGTGCCTATATCCATACCTTTATAAATGGTTCTGGAGTCAGCGCAAATTATTTCACCGTTATGTAGCGTTGCCAATTTTAAGGCCAGTAACGATTTACCGCTGCCGGTTTCGCCGACAATAACAACCAACGGCTTTGTCGATGCGGCTGTCAGTCGAGCATTAGAAATGGACGGTTTATCGGTCATAGTCTACTTTTGTTCTCTTGGCGGTGGCCACCAAATATACTTATTAATTTCGATTTGATAGTTGTTATCGACGATTACTCCTTCAGCCGTTAGATCCTGTTTGTGGCCTGGCTTACCGCCATAGTAACCAGAGGCTAGACCGCCGTTTTTATTTACAACACGTTGCCACGGCAGCTCTGGCGGTCCAAAATGCGCCAATCCGCCGACAATGCGGGCAGCCTGTGGACGGCCGCACAGGGCGGCAATCTGGCCGTAAGTCATTACTTTGCCCTCTGGGATGATTGAGACTAAGTCGTAAACGTCGTCTTTAAAATCGCTCACCCTCCAATGATACAATTATCCCCGCTATGAGAGGATCTGAATTATTTCCGGCCAGTGGTGTTTGGCAAGCAACTTCCGATAAAAGAGATGGGCACACGAGCTTCGGCCATATCAACGAGCAGCAGACTAACGACAACATTAATCGCTTCTTGGCGCGGCTAGACTGGCCGATAAAGGGCTATGCCTTTATGAGAATCGGCCATGAACCTGGAAACATCTACGACGCGGTTGAAATCGTCGACAGGCTCGACAAGACCCGCCCTAAGATTAACCGACAATCGGCGCCGATTGTTGACGCCGTTGTTACCAATTTGCCAAACGTGGCTTTAATCCTACCCACGGCAGATTGCTACGCTGTCACCATACATGATCCCATTAACCGAGTATTAGCGCTGGCGCATATGGGATGGCAATCGACAGACGCCAGACTGCTGATAAAGCTAGTTGATCAAATGCGCGCCCGGTTTGATAGCAATCCGACTAATCTACTGGCTCATTTCGGCCCGGGTATCCCGGCTAAATACTACGTTTTTAAAGCGGTTTCCCAGGTTAGAGACCCGGATTGGAAAGACTATTTATTAAAAGACAAGGCAGGCTACCATATCGACCTGAAAGGCTTTAATATTAATCAGCTAACCAATCTAGGCGTAAATCGGCAAAATATCGACCTCGACCCCAGAAATACCGTCGAGGCACCCGAGCTGGAATCAAACTTTATCCATAACCAAGCAAAGTTATCGACTGCCCGACGATTTTTGAACATCGTCATGATGAGCCGGTAGCAGAGTTGTATATCTGGCGTAGCAGTTCGTCAACACGAGACCAACTGTCCGCCCTCTCAACTGGCCCGATGTAGCTGAGGTTTGGTTGGGCTGTTAATAATATCGCGCCTAGTCCCAGTTCGTGAGCCTCGTGCGCGTGGCCGGGATGGTCTTCAACCAGCGCGATACAGCCCAGCGTTTTAGCGAATATCGCTTTGCTCATTTTCAGCCCCTCGTAGTCTTCTCGGTGATAAATCTCAAACTCTATATCTGGCATCCCGAGCCGAAGTTGATCTAGGGTATAGGGCTTAAACCGCCGTTTACGAGCAGTTATGATTACATATTGAAAAAATTGCTGTAGCGATTTAAGTACTTCGATTGCCTCCGGAAAAATATTAATGTTTGCCGTCGACATCTCGTAATCTTGAAACTCATCGACCCGCCTCTGTAGTTCTTGGTTGCTAAGTCCCATCAGCGAGCCGAGGTCATACTCAGTTACTTCGTGCACCTCGTGGCTAGTCTCATAAGTTTCATTGTGCCAATCAAACCACGGTCTCAAGAAAGGTTTTAAAGTGTCGTCAAAATCAAGGGCTAGTTTAAGTTTATTACCGTTCACAGCTTAAGAAGCAGCTCGTCCAGCCGCTCTAAGCCCACCGTTTGCTCTTTATTATTTAGTCTGATGCTGACTTTCTTAACCGACTGGTCTTTGGGCCCGAGAATAATAATGACCGGCACCTTGGACTCCTCGGCTTCGCGGATTTTCTTGCCCAAAGACTCGTTGCGATCGTCCACCTCGAAACGTAGCTCATTGTATTTAAGCGGTTTCATTAAAACTACGTCGTTTAGCCGGTTAGACACCTCTTTGACGTAAGCCTTGACGCTATCGTTAACCGTCAAAATTCTAATCTGCTCAGGTGCCAGCCAAAACGGGAATCGGCCGGCGGTGTGTTCGATATACACGCTTAAAAAACGTTCGATCGTGCCGAGCAAGGCGCAGTGGATCATGACCGGTATCTGTGCTTGGCCGTCGGCATCGGTGTAGTTTAAGTTGAATCGTTGGGGCTGGACGAAATCCAACTGAACGGTAGCCACCTGCCACTCCCGCCCCAGAGCGTCGATGGCGATAAAGTCGATTTTCGGCCCGTAAAAGGCGGCCTCACCGGCCTGTTCGTAATAATCGAGCTTGTTGTTGTCGGCCAATTTTTTGAGGATTGCCTGCGAGTGCTGCCACAGACCACTATCGCCCAGATAGGCATCGCTGTCGTCACGGTACGACAGACGGAATTTAAGAGCAAT
>Ga0214471_10000557_pt1 | contig 31596 bp, 33 predicted proteins | sample RVTome_5_FD_207665 | JGI IMG/M metagenome (GOLD analysis project Ga0214471, IMG submission 207665) | Soil microbial communities from uranium-contaminated site in the Upper Colorado River Basin, Wyoming, United States - RVT142D155 | ecosystem: Environmental > Terrestrial > Soil > Contaminated >... | reverse complement strand
TCGTGATGCAGAAGAGGAAAACACTAATTGCGATTCGAATTGCCGCCTCGACAAGATCGCTGGCCCGGCCAAGAGCTACAAGCAGTGCCTGCCCGGGTTGAATTTGGCTCCCGTTCTCTCGCTGATCCAACGCATATACCGCGCCACTACCGAGCAAGGCTCCTGCTATGAATCCAAGGGGAACGGTGAGGATGAATTCCGTGAATCCAGCCGTCTTCAATGCAGCTGCCAAGAGTATTAGATCTAGTCCAAGGCCTGGCAGCGCAAGAACCAGCAACATAGGCAACAGCGATTTGCTTGTGTAAAGCTTCAGTCCGTCGCCAATGATCTGCCGGAGTACACGTCGGCGACGGAGCGTAAAACTGTCGTCCATTCGGCTCCCTAGAGGAGGTTCTACTCCGCACCTGCGGGTCGTTAATCCTTGAGGAGCCCCATGCGCGCGAAGCTCTTGTCTACCTCTCGAGTGTAGTAGGCGTAATCGAAGATCGCGTCGAGGTCGGCGGGCGTCAGGTGGTGGGTGACACCGGGCTGCTCGGCGATGGTGTCGCGGAAGGGGCGGCGTTCGTCCAGCGCGATGTGTCCCGCTGCCTGCACCAGCGGGTACGCCTCCTGCCGCGACATGCCTTTTTCCACCAGCGCCAGCAGCACGCGTTGCGAGAACACGACACCGAAGGTCAGCTCCATGTTGCGCTTCATGCGCTCCGGGTAGACCACCATGCCGCTGACGATGTCGGTGAACATGGCCAGGATGTAGTCCAGCGCCATGCAGGAGTCGGGCAGGATGATGCGCTCGACGCTGGAGTTGCTGATGTCGCGTTCGTGCCACAGCGCCACGTTCTCCAGCGCCGCGATCGAGTTGGCGCGCAGGATGCGGGCGAGGCCGCAGACGCGCTCGCTCTTCTCAGGGTTGCGCTTGTGGGGCATTGAACTGGAGCCTTGCTGGCCCTTCTGAAACGGCTCCTCCGCCTCGCCGACCTCGCTGCGCTGCAGGTGCCGCACCTCGGTCGCGAAGCGCTCGAGCGACGCGCCGATCAGCGCCAGCGTCTGCACGAAGTGTGCGTGGCGGTCGCGGGAGATGACCTGGGTGCTGACGGCGTCGACGCCGAGGCCGAGGCGCTCGCAGACGCGGTCTTCGAGCTCGGGAGGTACCGTGGCGTGGCTGCCGACGGGGCCGCTCAGCTTGCCGACGGCGACGTCTGCCTTCGCGGCTTTGAGGCGCACGATGTCACGCCTGACTTCGTCGAGCCAGTTCAGCAGCTTGAGGCCGAAGGTGATCGGCTCGGCGTGCATGCCGTGGCTGCGGCCCATCATCAGCGTGTCTTTGTGCTCGAGGGCGCGCTTTGCGATCGCGGCTTCGAGCTTACGCAGGTCAGCGAGCAGGATTTCGGCGGCTTCGACAAGTCGCAGCGCCGTTGCGGGGTCCTCGGTGTCGTACGAGGTGAGGCCGAGGTGCACCCAGCGCGACTCCTCGCCGAGGCTGTCGCTGACGGAGCGCAAGAATGAATTCATGTCGTGGTGCATCTCGCGCTCGTAGCGGTCGACGTCCTCGATGCGGAACGAAGCGTTGCTCGCGATGAGGTTGGCAGACTCGCGTGGCACGACACCTAAATCAGCCCACGCCTGTACGGCGGCGACCTCCACCTTGAGCCAGGAGGCGAACTTATTCTCCTCCGACCAGACGCGGGCCATTTCGGGACGGGAGTATCTCGGGATCACGGCTTAGTGTATATCGCCTCGCGAGAGGTGGACAACGGGCCTAGCCCAGAAACCGCACCGTCACGCCGGCATTTTCGGCGGCGTGGCGCATGCCCCCGTCCATCGTCACGAGCTCAGCATCCTGCCGCGCCGCAACCGCGAGATACTGCATGTCGTACGCCCGGCGATGCCGGAAGCGGGCGGCGAAATCGAACGCCAGCGCGAACTGCTGCGGCGAATCAACCCGCTGCGCCGGGAAGTCGACTAGCCTGGCGAGCATCTCCCGTGCTTCGCGCGCTTCGAGGCGGCCATCGAAGACGGCTGCCCGCAAAGTCGAGGTGCACTCGGGAAGCAGAACTTGAGCCGCGAGAACGTCGTCAGCCGTTGTCAGTCTATCGACGAATTCGTAAGGCGCTGAACGATCAAACAACCAGCCGATGAGGACGTTTGCGTCTGGCACATATCGCGACAAGGCTAATTTAGTGGTCTTCTCGCGCGCGGCGCACCATGTCGACCGGGTCGAACACGTAGCCTGGATTGCGCTCCGCGATTCGCTGGGCGACTCTCCGTACGTCAGCCATGACTTCGCGTGGGATGAGGGGTTGAGCCTCGCGCTCCTTGCCGCGAATTTCCGTCCCGTCCACGAACCACTGGTTACCGACCCGCTGGCCCTTGAGCTTGCCTTCACGCAGCTTGCGGCGCACCTGCTCGATGGACAGGTTCAGCCTCCTCGCTGCCTCGGCGACCGTGAGCATTCCTTCCGTGTCGATCATGCCTCGATTATAGGCCATGTTGTCGTCCTCAACAACATGTCACGGGTTCAGGCGGCGAATCACCTCGTCATGGAGCGCCTGTGACGTCGTGGCGATAGTGGACTTCGCACCATTTGCGTCTGCGCCTTGCCAGTCGCTGATCACGCCGCCGGCGCCGCGGATGATCGGGATCAGCGGCGCGATATCCCAGGCGTTCATGGCCGGGTCGCACATGATGTCGGCGTGGCCGCTGGCGACCAGTAGGTACCCGTAGCAGTCACCCCAGGTGCGCACCAGCTTGACGTCGCGCATCAGCGCCTCGAAGGCGGGGCCGTCCTGGTATTTCGCCACGTGGAGCAGGTCCGTGATCAAGAGGGTTGCGTCGGCGACGCGTGGCGTCTGGCGCACTCGAATCGTTTTGCTGTTGAGCGTCGTTGTTTCGCCGTCGCCGATGCAGAGCTGGCGCAGGACGGGCTGATTGATCGCCCCGAGGATGGGCTGGCCGTGCTGCAGCAGCGCGATCAGGGTGCCGAACAGCGGACTTGCCGAGGCGAACGAGATCGTGCCGTCGATGGGGTCGAGCGACCAGACGAACTCCGCGTCGGGGCGCTCCTCGCCGTACTCTTCACCGGCGATGCCGTGCTCCGGGAAGCGGGCGCGGATCATCCGGCGCATGAGCTCTTCGGCGCCCCGGTCGGCACGCGTGACGATAGTCTCGTCCGCCTTGATCTCGATGCCGAGCTCGTCCGGCGAGGCGCCAAAAAAGGGACGGATCAGGTCACCGCTGCGCTCAGCGAGCTCTGCGACGAAGCTGCGATACGGCTCGAGGTCCAAATGCGGGGTTGCTTCGTATGGCGCTTACTGGCCGGGGGCGCGGTAAGCCGGCGATTTCTTGCTCGCGGCGTCGATCTCAGCAGGCGTGAGGAGCTGGATGACCTCGACGCTCGCGCCACCTGCCGCGCCAACCGTCAGCGAGAGTGCCGCGGCTGATACGACGTCCGGGACGTCGAGGACGACGAAGCCGTCTTCGGCGCCGAAGGCAAAGTAGAACGATTCGACTGTGCCGCCCACGGACTTAAGGAGTTGGTTGACAGCCTCGACTCTCGCCGTGCCGCCATCCTTGAGCAGCCCCTTGAGGCCGTCCTGTGTGTACTTCACCTTCACCATGTACTTCGCCATATCTCTCCTCCGATTCCATGGCTCTCGTCCGAGGGTGCTCCAGAAGCGCCCAGCTTAGCAGAGGATGTCTACTCCCACTCGATGGTGCCGGGTGGCTTCGACGTGATGTCGTAGACCACGCGGTTGACGTCGCGCACCTCATTGACGATTCGGCTGGAGATCCGGCCCAGCAGATCGTAGGGCAGGCGGGCCCAGTCCGCGGTCATGGCGTCGTTGGCGGTGACGGCCCGCAGCGCGACGGCGTAGCCGTACGTACGGTAGTCGCCCATGACGCCCACCGTCTTCGTGTCCGTTAGCACCGCGAACGACTGCCACAGGTCGTTGTATAGCCCTGCGGCCTCGATCTCGTGCATGACGATGGCGTCTGCGGCCTGCAGCGTGGCGACCTTGTCCGGCGTGACCTCGCCGATGATGCGGATCGCGAGGCCGGGGCCGGGGAACGGCTGGCGGTCAACCATCTCGTCCGGCAGGCCAACCTGGCGGCCGACTTCGCGCACCTCGTCCTTGAACAGGTAGCGCAGTGGTTCCACGACGCTCAGGACCATGTCGTCCGGCAGTCCGCCGACGTTGTGATGCGACTTGATCACCTTCGCCTCGGAGCCCTTGGAGGCCGTCTGGCCGCTCTCGACGACGTCCGGGTACGTCGTGCCCTGCACCATCACGTCAATGTGGCCGAACTCGGCGGCGGTCTCTTCAAAGACGCGGATGAACGTCTCGCCGATGCGCTTGCGCTTAGTCTCTGGATCTGTGACGCCCTTGAGCTGCTCGAGGAAGCGGTCTGACGCGTCGACGTAATGCAGCTTGATGCCGAGGTGCTTGCGGAACGTTTCTTGCACCTGCTCCGGCTCGCCCTGGCGCATGACGCCGTTGTTGACGAAGACGCACGTCAGGTTGTCACCGATCGCGGCGTGAGTAACCGCGGCCGCGACCGCCGAATCGACGCCGCCGGAGAGCGCACAGATCGCCTTGCCGTCGCCGATCTGCCTGCGCACGTCCCCAACCGCGAGGTCGAGGATCGACTGCGCCGTCCAGCCACCCTCGCAGCTGCAGACGTTGAACAGGAAGTTGCGTAGCACCTCCACGCCCTGAGGCGTGTGGACGACCTCCGGGTGGAACTGGATGCCGAAGCGCGTGCGACCGTCCGAAATCACGGCGTGCGGTGAGTTCGAGGAGTGGCCCAGGGTGCGGAAGCCGGGCGGCGGCTGCGAGATGCGGTCACCGTGGCTCATCCAGACCTGCAGCGACGACGGCAGTCCTTCGAAAAGCGTGCACGGCTCGTCGATTTCAAGCACCGCGTTACCGTACTCGCGCTGATGTGAGGCATCGACGGTGCCGCCGAGCTGATACGCCATGAGCTGCATGCCGTAGCAGATGCCGAGGATCGGCAGCTCGGACTCGAAGACGTACGCCGGCGCCATCGGCGCGCCCTCTTCGTAGACGCCGGCCGGGCCACCGGAGAGGATGAAGCCTTTGGGGTTGAGGTCAGCCACCGTATCCAGGGGCGCGTCGTGCGGCAGCAACTCACAGTAGACGCCGCATTCGCGCACCCGCCGCGCGATCAGCAGGCTGTACTGCGAACCGAAGTCGAGGATGACGACGGACTCTTTAACGCGGCTGCGGTCGGCGGCTCTGCGGGCGGCGGCCGCGGCACGCCAGGAGTCCTCACCGGGGTCGGGCCGGAGGTCCTCTCGGGTAGTTGTGCTCTCGCTCAATTGCTTAAGCTCTTGGCTCTATGTCCGCGCATACGCCATGCTACTATACGGCGGCTGACGAGGCGACTCTTTTGATGACAATCCCTGCCGCGCTTGACCAGGTCGGGAAGGCGGTAAGCCTCCTCCGGAATGGCGGCGTAATCTCGATGCCGACAGATACATTGTACGCGCTGACCGCCGCGGCCGATGACGCGACCGCCGTGCGCCGCGTGTTCGAAATCAAGGGGCGCCAGCAGGGCCGGCCGCTGCCGCTTTTCGTCAGCGGTTTAGAGAGCGCCGAGCGCATCGCCGAACTCAATGAGACCGCCCGCAGGCTTGCATCCCAATTCTGGCCCGGCCAGCTCACGATCGTCGTATCGAAGCGACAAACGTATGAGTCGGAGGCGCTCGCCGGCAGCGCCACGGTGGGATTGCGCGTACCGGACAACCAGATCGCGCGTGCTGTTATCGAGGCGCTCGGCGCGCCGGTCACCGGCACCAGCGCCAACCTCAGCGGCGGGCCGGATCCCGTCACCGCGGCTGACGTGCGGAGTCAGCTCGGTGACCGGGTTGACCTCATACTGGATGCGGGGCCATGTGCTCGCGGCATCGGCTCGACAATCGTCGACTGCAGTGGCGATGAGCCGGTCATCCTGCGCGAAGGCGCTATATCCAGCGAGCGCGTCTTCGCGGCGCTGCGAGACTAGAAGGGGAGCGCGGATTGCGAATCGCGATCGGCTCGGACCACGCGGGGTTTCAGTTCAAGGCACTGCTGACCGAGGTCATGCAGGACATGGGACACGAGGTGAAGGATTTCGGCACACACTCGGAGGAGTCGGTCGACTATCCCGACTACATACGCCCGGTGGCGCAGGCCGTGGCGCGGGGTGAGTACGATCGCGGCGTCGTACTCGGCGGCTCGGGCAACGGCGAAGCCATCGTCGCCAACAAGGTGAAAGGCATCCGCTGCGCGCTGTGCTGGGACGTCACCACGGCTCGTCTGGCACGGCAGCACAATGACGCCAACGTCGTCTCGCTGGGGCAGCGTGTCGTCTCGTTGGAGGCAGCGAAGGATCTCGTCGCCGTATTCCTGACGACGGCCTTCGAGGGCGGACGACACGTCCGCCGCATCGAGAAGATCGCGGAGCATGACTGCTCACCCTGACCTCCAGATCGACGAGCTGCGCCACAGCATCATCGATGGCCTGCAGCGTGCCGTGGACGGACTCCCGGGCGGCTACGCCGCGCCGTTGCGGCGCCAGCTGCGCACCGAAACCGACGACTTCGATGCCGCGACGCTCTGTCTCGGTCTCGGCCGCATCGCCGGCCAGGAAACAAAGACGCTACCATGCGCTCTGACGCTGGGCTTACTGGAAGAGATGGGTCGCGTCTTCCTCGGCCTCGAAGACGGGTCCAGCGTCATCGGCGCGTGGGGCATGCCGCGGACGCTCAACGCGGCGGACGGCCTCTACACACTTGGGCGCCATCTCTTGCTCTCCCACGAAGCGCTGGACGCGACAACGCGGCTGCGAGCGCTGTCGATTCATACGGACGCGGCGCGTGCTTTCAGCGAGGCGCTGCACGCCTACGCGTCGGAAGGCGACGCAGCGCTTCCGAAGGCGTCGCGTTCGTTGTTTCCCGCGGCGGCGGCATTCGCCGCGCTGTGTGGCGGCCTCGGCGATGACGTTAAGGCGGAGTTCGAAGCGGCAGCCACGGCCGGTTCTGTTGAGGCGGCGCTTGTCAGAGCCGCCGCCTTGCCCTTGCGCAAGCCATGATGCGTTGTCTTAGATAGGCGGGGAGCATATCGATGAAGCAGTCTGTGCGTGATGTCGACGTTGCCGGTAAGCGCGTGCTGATGCGCGTCGATTTCAACGTCCCGTTCGGCCGCGACGGCAAGATCGCCGACGACAGCCGCATCAGTGCGGCGCTGCCGACCGTCAACTACCTGCTCGAGCATGGCGCCTCGGTGATCCTCTGCAGCCACCTCGGCCGGCCCGACGGCAAGGTTGTGGAGTCGCTCCGCCTGACGCCCGTGGCGGACCGCCTTGCGAAGCTGCTGGGTAAGGACGTGCAGACGGCGCCGGACTGCGTCGGACCCCAGGCGCAGGCCGCGGCGAGCGCGCTATCGCCCGGCGAAGTGCTGCTACTCGAAAATCTGCGCTTCCACCCCGAGGAGGAGGAGAACGACTCGGCCTTCGCGCGATCGCTCGCGTCCCTGGCCGATGTCTATGTCAACGACGCCTTCGGCACGGCGCATCGCGCCCATGCGTCCACCGCGGGTGTAGCGGCGTATCTGCCGGCGGTTGCGGGCTTCCTCATGCTCAGGGAGGTCGAGGAGCTGGGAAGCGTCCTCAGTAATCCGGAGCGCCCCATGGCGGCGATCATCGGCGGCGCCAAGATCAGCTCGAAGCTCGGCGTCGTGACCAACCTGCTGCAGCGCGTCGACTGCCTGATGCTCGGTGGCGGCATGGCGTCGACGTTCATCAAGGCGCGCGGCATGGAGGTCGGCGATTCCCTGATCGAGGAAGACATGCTGAGCACGGCGCGAGACCTGATGTATCAGGCCGAGCGTCGCGGCGTACCGCTGCTGCTGCCGACCGACGCCGTCATAGCGGACGCCTTCGACGCCGACGCGGCGTACCAGACCGTGCCGGTCAGCTCGATTCCGATCGGCTGGCGCGTCATGGACGTGGGGCCGGACTCGGTGGCCACGTTTCGCGACGCCTTGGAGGACTGCAGGACCGTGTTCTGGAACGGACCGTTGGGTGTCGCCGAGTTTCCTACCTTCGCGAAAGGCTCGGAGGCCATGGCGCAGGCGCTCGCGGACCTCGATGCGCGGGTCGTGATCGGCGGCGGTGAGACTGCTGCGCTGGTGGAGCAGATGGGCCTGCACGACCGCTACACGCACGTCTCGACCGGCGGCGGCGCGTCGCTCGAGTTCATCGAGGGCAAGGCACTCCCCGGTGTCGAAGCGCTGCTCGACAAGTAGACGCTCGCGTGGACGTCCTCGACATTCCGACCACCGAACGCCGCCAGCTCATGGATCTGACGTCTCGGCTGAACCAGCTTGCAGCGTCGCGCCGTGATGGACTTTGCAATGTCTTCATGCGGCATACGACGGCGGCGCTGACCCTCGCCGCGATGCCGGACGGCGCCGCGGGGACCTCCTGGCCGTTCTGCCGAAGCTGGTGCCTGCGTTCGACTTCCAGCACACGCCCGTTGAACACGTCCCGGCACATGTCCTGAGCGCCGTTATCGGCGCCAGCCTCACGATCCCAGTGCAGGACGGCAGGCTCAGTCTGGGTGACTTTCAGAGCGTCGTTTTGCTCGAATTTCAGGGGCCGGCCGAGCGTCAGGTTGAGGTGCGTTTCTTCGCCGCTGAAGCCTGACGTCTGGAGCGCCGCGGCGCGCGGGTCTAGAATCGATTCATGGATACCGAATTACTGCGCAGACTCGCCACGCCGAACACGACGAAGATCGTGCTCAGTGTGGTCGACGGCCTCGGCGGGCTGGCCGACACTCGAACTCACCGTAGCGAGCTGGAGACCGCCAACCTCCCGCATCTCGATAACCTGGCCGGCGATTCCGTCTGCGGCCTGACGATTCCCGTCGATTACGGCGTGACGCCGGGCTCCGGCCCCGGCCACATGGCGCTGTTTGGCTACGATCCGCTGCAGCACGAGGTGGGGCGTGGCGTGCTCGAAGCGCTGGGCATCGACTTCGATCTGCAGCGCAGCGATGTCGCGGCGCGCGGCAACTTCTGCACCCTGGACGCGCAGGGCAAGATCACCGACCGGCGCGCCGGACGCATACCGACGACGTTGACGGTTGAGCTTTGCGAGCGCCTCAACCAGATCAAGCTGCCCGGCGTCGAGCTGATCGTCGAGCCCGTCCGCGAGCACCGCTTCGTCCTGGTGCTGCGGGGCGAGGGGCTGGAGGACGGCCTGGCCCAGACGGACCCGGAGCGCGAGGGCGTCGAGCCCCTGCCGGTGCGTGCCACGTCTGAGAAAGCGCAGGCCACGGCGGACCTGGCCAACGAGTTCGTCAAGCAAGCGCGCGAGGTGCTCTCGGACCAGGAGCAGGCGAACGGGCTGCTGCTGCGCGGCTTCGCCAAGCACCCCGACCTGCCTTCGATGCCGGAGGTAACGCAGATGCGCGCCGGGGCCTTCGCGGTCTATCCCATGTACCGCGGCCTGGCGAAGCTGGCCGGCATGGAGGTGTCTCCCGGCGGCGGCACCCAGGGGTCTCAGCTCGAAGCGCTCAAATCGCGCTGGGATGACTTCGATTTTTTCTTCTACCACTTCAAACGCGCCGACGCGGCGGGCGAGGACGGCGACTTCCACGCCAAGGTGCTGGCGTTGGAGGAATACGACAAGCTGATCCCGATGTTGCGCGATCTTGATGCCGACGTGCTGATCGTCGCCGGCGACCACTCGACGCCTTCGCAGTTTGCCGGGCACAGCTGGCACCCCGTGCCGATCTTGCTGTACTCGAAGCACGGCATCATCGACCGTGTCGACCAGTTTCACGAGGCCGCCTGCTTGACGGGTGCCCTGGGGATCTTCCCGGCGCGTCATGTGCTATCGCTGGCGATGGCCCACGCGGGACGCTTGATGAAATACGGAGCCTGAGAGATGCCAAGAACGCCGATCATCGCCGGGAACTGGAAGATGAACACGGACGCCGCGGCGGCGCGGGCGCTGGTCGAAGGTATCAAGGCCGCCGGCGTCAGCGACGCAAAGGGGGTCGAGAAGGTGCTCTGCCCGCCGTTTGTCTATCTGCCGCTCGTCGCGGACGTCGCGAGGGGGACGACGCTTTCGGTCGGGGCGCAGGACCTGTACTGGGAGGAGAAGGGCGCCTTTACGGGGCAGGTCAGCGCGACGATGCTGAAGGACTTCGCGACGCACGTGATCATCGGGCACTCGGAGCGCCGCCAGTACTTCGGTGAGACGGACGAGAGCGTCAACAAGAAGCTGCGCGCCGCCCTTGAGCACGGCCTGACGCCGATCGTCTGCGTCGGTGAGACGGGGCCGGAACGCAACGCCGGCAAGATGCAGGACGTGCTGCGGAGGCAGGTCATCGGCGCTCTATCTGACATAACGTTGCCAGAGAGCGCGGTCATCGCTTACGAGCCCGTCTGGGCCATCGGCACCGGCGTCGCGGCCACAGCGCAGGACGCCAACGACGCCATCGCCTTCATCCGCGGTGAGGTCGCGGCGTCCCAGGGCGACGCCACGGCGCAGGCGGTGCGCATCCTCTACGGCGGCAGCGTCACGCCCGCCAACGTCGCCGAGCTGGTAGGGCAGCCCGAGATCGACGGTGGGCTCGTCGGTGGCGCATCGCTGGTCGCCGAGTCGTTCGCGCAGATGGTGCAGGCCGTCGCCGCCAATTAACGTGCCGAAACGCCCCCTTGTCGCCGTCGTCGGCGCCACCGCGACCGGCAAGTCGGACGCCGCCGTCGCGCTGGCTGATGCGCTCGATGGCGAAGTCGTCAGCGCCGACGCGTACCAGGTCTACCGCGGTCTCGACATCGGCACCGCTAAGACGAATCCGGAGCTGCGCGCTCGCGTGCCGCATCACCTCCTCGACATCGTCGATCCGGACGACCAGCTGACGCTGGCGCGCTTCCTCGACGCCGCGCACGCCGCGCTGGAGGACGTCTGGGCGCGTGGCAAGCTGCCGGTGCTGGCGGGCGGCAGCGGTCAGTACGTCTGGGCGCTGCTGGAGGGCTGGAACGTCCCGCGCGTCCCGCCCGACGAAGCGCTACGGGCCGAGCTAGAGACGCTTGTGGCGCGGGAAGGAAACGCCGCGCTCGTCGCGCGGCTGACTGCCGTTGACCCCGAGGCAGCCTCGCGGCTTGACGCCGCCAATCCGCGGCGCCTGATTCGGGCCATCGAGGTTGTCCTGCGCGAAGGGAGGCCGCTTGCGGAATGCCAGACTCGCAGCCCGATCGACGCCGACGTGCTGGTCCTCGGCCTGCGGCTGCCGCGCGACGAGTTACACGCTCGCCTCGATGCTCGCACCGACGCGATGTATGCCGCGGGGTTCCTGGACGAGGTGCGTCATTTAAGAGAGACAGGCCACGGCGGTACGCCGGCCGTGCGCGGCGCCGTCGGCTACAAAGAGGCCTCGAAACACCTCGATGGCGAGTTCGACCTGGACGAGGCGGTGCGGCGGCACAAGAACGCCAACCATCGCCTCGTGCGCAGCCAGAACGCGTGGTTCAAGCCGGCCGACCCGCGCATCACCTGGGTCGACGCCGGACCGGAGGCGGGAGCACGCTGCGTTGAGCTGACGCGCAAGTGGCTGGAGCGCCGCGATGCATAACTTCGAGTTCAAGGGGCGCCTGGACGACCCGAAGGCCGCGATGGCCCGCGCTCGCAAGCTGGGTGCCGACCTCTACGGTGACCTGCGGCAGAACGACACCTATTTCCGGGTGCCGAGCGGTCGCCTCAAGCTGCGCGAGACGGCCGGCCACCAGGCGGAGCTAATCTTCTACCACCGTGACGAGGAGGGTTCGAACCGGGCCAGCGACTACGAGATCGCGCACTCGGCGGAACCAGACGCGCTGCGGGTGTTGCTCAGCGATGCAATGGGCGTGCTGGCCGTCGTCAAGAAGCGCCGCACGCTGCTCTCGCTGGACGCTTCGCGAATCCATCTCGATAATGTTGAAGGGCTGGGTCACTTCCTCGAGTTCGAAGTGATCGTTGACGGCGACGTGGCGAAGCAGCGCATCGACGGGCTCATCCGTGAGATGGGCTTCGAATGGAGCGACTGCATTCGCGCGTCGTACCTCGACCTGACGCTGGCGGCCCGGGAGACGTAAGTGAAGTTCGCGAAGTACCACGGCGCAGGCAATGACTTCATCCTGGTCGACGGCAACGGCCCCGATAGGGACTGGGGCGCGCTGTCGCTGGCGATCTGCGAACGCAATGTCGGCGCCGGGGCGGACGGGCTGATCATCGCCCTGCCTGCGGTGAACAACGCGCACGTCCGTATGCGGTTATTCAATGCGGATGGCTCCGAGGCGGAGATGAGCGGCAACGGCGTGCGCTGCTTCGCGAAGTACGTCGTCGAGACCGGCCTGGCGCAGCCCGACGGCGATGACCTGCGCGTCGATACCGGCGCGGGCGACATCGTCGTCAATCTGCAGCGCCACGGCGGCGAGGTGATAGGCGCGACCGTCGACATGGGTCCGCCACGCTTCAAGCCCGACGAGATACCGGTCGCGGTGGAGCGGACGCCGCCAGTGCTCGACCTGCCTGTGCCGGTGGACGGTCGCGACTACGCCGTCAGCTGCGTCTCGATGGGCAACCCCCACGCGGTACACTTCATCGACACTGCTGTTGCCGCCTTCCCATTGCGTGAGGTAGGGCCGAAGGTGGAACATCACGTGTTATTCCCGGCGCGCGTTAATTTCGAGGTGGCGCAGGTGTTAGATCGCGGCCACATCGTTTCACGTACCTGGGAACGGGGCGTGGGTGAGACGCGGGCGTGCGGCACCGGCGCTTCGGCGATCATGGTCGCGGCGCGGCTTCACGGCTGGGTCGATGATGAGGTGGAAGTCAACGAGCCGGGTGGCGTGCTCACATTGCGATGGAGTGGCTCAGGCAGCGTTCTTCTGACAGGCCCCGTGGCCCTCATCTACAACGGCGAGTGGCCCGATAAGTAGAGACGAGGCAGTCAAACATGGTTCAGTTTCGCAGACTAGATCCCCTGGCGAATGCCGGTCCCTGGCAGCGGCACGTCAAGCGGGCCGTCAAGAGTTTCACGCTGACGCAGGCGCAGTACAGCCGCATCGAAGAGAAGCGCCCTGAGCTGATCGTCATGGAGTACGACCGCGCCGTCGTCGGTCAGCCCGTGCGCGACTTCCTCGTCATGCACTACGCCTTCCCCGAGGTTCCCGAGTTCAGCGACCACTTCAAGCAGATGTTCGACCGCTGCACCTTCGCTTCCAGCAAGCAGGAGGCGCCGCGCGGCGTGATCCTCAGCTTCCGCGACCGGCCCAACCGCGCCCGCGCCGCGACGATTTTCTGGGAGTGCGTCCTGCTCGAGGGCGGTCACTGGGTCGAGATGGACCACCTCTCGGTGCCGGAGCAGGACGATCCCGGCGACGCCATCGAAGACGGTTACCAGGTGCGCGACGCTACCGAGGCCGACCGCGATATCGTTTCGAAGCTCGAAGCCGAGGTTCTCGGCCTGCCGCCGCTGTCGTCGAGTGGCGTCGACTCCCTGTACGAGAACTCGGACTGGATCAAGCTGGTGACCACATCCTCAGGCGTGCCAGTCGGCTGCGTCGTCTTGCGCCGCGAGCCCGGCGGCTGGGGCATCATCGACCACGTCTTCTTGCTGCAGGCCGTCCGTGAACAGCTCAACGAGCCGGTGACGCGCTGGGCGATCGCCTTCCTGCGCAACAACGGCGGCCGCCGCCAGAGGCGCCGCGTCTACCTCGACCAGGAGCAGGACGTCGCGCTGATGCGCAATCTCGAGTTCACTCCCGGTGAGACGGGCGTTGACTACGCGCGCCCCGTGGAGCAGGCGGACGTCGAGCAGCAGATCGAGGACCGCAAGCAGCACGGCACGATGATCAAGTTCGGAGACTGGCGCTAGGCTGATGAGAACGGTCGGTCGAGTTTCAGTGGGGTTCGGGGTGCCCCCAGCTTCAAGGCCAGGCGTAAGCACCTGCCCTCGTCCGTGCAGCCCTCGGGTCGAAGAGAGGAAGACCACATGACCGGCAGCCGCACTTCCCTGCTTTGCGCCGTCATGCTGCTTTCATTCGCGGCTCTGGCCTGCGGCGGTGACGACGATAAGCCGGCGCCCACTGCTACGCCCGCGGAGCTTACCGAAGCCGGCGGCGGAGCTGGCTTCGATGCCGTACAGCAGTCGGTTATCCAGATCGTGGCGCAAGGCACCTTCCGGGACCCCGAGGTTGGGTTTTCGGACGGATCAGGGGCAGGTAGCGGCTTCATCATCAGCCCCGAGGGCCTGGCTGTAACCAACAACCACGTTGTCGCCGGGGCGGCGACGCTCGAAGTGTTCATCGGCGGTGACCGTAGCAGGAGCTATAACGCATCGATCCTCGGGGTCTCAGAGTGCAATGACCTGGCACTGATCGACATCAACGAGTCGGAGCCACTGCCGTTCCTTGCCTGGTACGAAGACCCTGTCAAGCCCGGCATCGACGTCTACGCCGCGGGCTTTCCGCTCGGCGACCCGGAGTTCACGCTGACGCGCGGTATCGTCTCGAAGGCCAGCGCGGGGGGTGACCTGACGGGCACGTCGTCGATCGACCACACGATCGAGCACGACGCGAACATTCAGCCCGGCAACTCCGGCGGGCCACTGGTTTCCGCGGACGGCAGAGTGGTCGCGATTAACTATGCCGGCGGCGCTGTTGCCACGACCACGGCACAGTTCTATGCCATCGCTTGGGACCTTGCGAAGCCGGTCATCGAGAAGCTGAGGAATGGCGACTTTGAATCGCTGGGTATCAACGGCTGGTCGATCTACGACGAAGCCAGCGGACTCACAGGCATCTGGGTGGCGGGGGTGAAAGCCGGGTCCCCCGCTTCGGCCGCCAAGCTGCTTCCGGGCGACATTATTACCTCAATGAACGGCCTGCCGGTCGGGACGGACGGGACGTTCAAAGACTACTGCGACGTGATTCGTACCGCCGGCAGCAACGCCATCGCAATCGAGGTGCTGCGCTACGACACCGGTGAACTGCTCCGCGGGGAGATCAACGGCAACAAGCCTATTGAGAAGGCGCTCTCGATTGCGGGCCAGGTTCAGGACCAGGTAGGAAACGACGCGACCGGCGACACGACCACCGGCTACTCCGGCTACATGTCGATTACGGACGACACTGGATCGATCATCGTCGAGGTCCCGAATGAGTGGGCGGACATCGCGACCGAGCCGCTCGACCTTGACGGCGAAGCCATTCCCTACATTGGCGCGGCGCCCGACCTTGTTAGCATGTTCGATACGTATGGGACGTCTGGCATGGAGTTCGCGCTTTTCGGGCCGGTAGACGATCTAACAGAAACGGTCGACGTTTTCGCTCCGGACGAAGGCGACTGCGTCGATTTCGGCTACTTCGACTACTCGGACCCGGTGTTCACGGGGCTGTACCACGTCTGGGACGACTGCGGGGGCGTGGGAACTGTCTACGTATCGCTGGCTGCCGTGCCTGATGACGGTTCGTATACCGCGGTGATGCTCGTGCAGCTAACCAACGAAGCGGACTTCGACGCGCTGGACCAGCTGTTCGCCACCTTCAACGTCCTGGAGTAGCGCGGACCTAATCAACGACCCTGACAACGCCCCGCATGCCGTAGGCCTCGTGGCCGGGCAGGTGGCAGATGAAGGCGTACTCGCCCGGCTTGTCAAACGTAACGACGGTGGTCTTCGTCTCGAACGCCGGGATCGTCACCTCGGTGGGGACCTCGTCGTGATACGGCTCCGTCCCGAAACGATGCGCCCCGTGCGTCAGCTCGTCACCGACGATCCATTCGTGCTCAATAGGGTCCTCGTTACGCAACTCGAACCTGATCGGCACGCCGGCCCGGACGGTGACCTCTTCCGTCTCGAAATGCGAGAAGTGGATCGAGATCGTCCGGTTTTCGCTGGGGCGGCCCGGCGAACCGGACCACCCCAACATCAACGCCGCGACAATCGCGAGGGGCACTAGGCCGAAGTGCCAGCGCTTCATGACCGCTTTCGCGTCACGGCGCCGACGAAGACGCCGAAACCCAGCATCGTCGCAGCGACGCCGCCAAGCGCCCACTCCAGCGTGGCGTTAGAGTCCGCTGTGGCGATTTCGAGTCCGGCCGCGAGGCGCGATGGCTGGTTCTGGCCGCTCGCATCGACGGCGAGGTCGTAGCTCAGGTCTGCCGCCGACGCATCGATGTTGAGCTTCGTCAGCCACGCTGACTGGGGCACCCACGCCATGCCGTCGTCCGATCGCAGGTCGTCCAGCAGGCCGCTGCTGGCGGGCTCGTCGTAGGTCAGCGCCATGCCGTCCTTCGGGGCAGGCAGCAGGCTGGGACGGCGATCCGTCAGCAGGTACACGTCCGCCTCCACGCGGTCATCCGCCTGCTTGCCGAGGCCGAGGATGCGTAGCGGCACCCAGGGGTTCGTGGTCGGGATCGTCACGTGTACGGGCGTGCCGTCGCCGACGGCCTGGCCTCGCTCCAGCGCCGCGTCGCCGTCGAAGATGGCGGCGAGAAAGATCGGGCTGCGCTGCGCGTAGAAGTCGAGCACCTCGGGCGCGTCGGGCGAGAGCCGGAAGCCGTGCTCAATAGCCCATGCCGCCACACTCTCCGCGCCCCCCTTGAGGACGGTGACGTCGAGCGCGTCGATGCGTACTTCGAGCAGCACTTCGGCGTCCTCGGCCTCTCTGGCCGCGCCCGCGGCTGAAAGGAAGGCCGGCTGCGGTTCCGTCTCCAGGACCAGCCGCTGCAGTGTCCAGGCGCCGCCGCGTTCAACGTTGGACGGCACGCCGGGCAGCGGGATCAGCGTCCCGAACTCACCACCGCCGCCGAGGAACTCGAAGGACGTGACGTAGTGCTCCACGCCGTCGTGGTACGCCGCGAGCGTTGTCGTGCGTCCCAGGTTGACCGCGCCATTGGAGCCGATCAGCCCGGCGCACGCGTGGACCAGCGCCGGCGAGCCGAACGTCACCAGCATCACAGCCAACACAGCCATCATGAATCTTCGCATCGCACTGCCTCCTCACCGGATATCCCGGTTACCAGAGAAGACGACGGAGGCGAGTCTTTAGTTCCGCGTCAGGTGGTTACAGCGGTGCGAGTGCTGCGGGCGAAGTCAGCGGCGTATTCCGGCGACAGCGTCCCGAACAGGCGATCCCACAGCAGCAGATAGAATTCGTACAGCATCTCGATTCCGAACTATATTGTACATCGCATCACAAGTGCGGGCAGCGGCGCGTTGACCCTACGTCGCAAGCGGCCCGATAATGCCGCCACGCACGAGGGAGGTACGCCTATGTCGCTGGACCCGGCCGTCTTCAAGCCTGACGCGATCAACACTGAGTCGAAGCAATTGATTGATCAGCTACGCGCAATGGCGGCGAGTATGCCGGACATGACCAAGCTGCCTCCAGCTGAAATTCGTGCCGCCCGCGCCGGCGGACGAGGCCCTGGTGGCCTGCCGATTGTTTACTCTGAGAACGCGATCGTGAGGACAATCCCCAGCGTCTCGGGCGAGATCGAGCTGCGTTGCTTCATTCCGCCGAAGATCGACGGCGCGTATCTCTACATTCACGGCGGTGGTTGGGTACTCGGTAGCGCCGATGGCAACGACCCGCGGCTGGAATCCATATCGAACGACCTCAACCTTGCGGTGCTGAGCGTTGAGTACCGTCTGGCGCCGGAGTTCCCGTATCCCGCCGGACCGGATGACTGCGAGACCGCGGCATTGTGGCTGGCCCAGAACGCGCGGTCGGAATTCGGCACCGACAAGCTGCTAATCGGCGGCGACTCGGCTGGCGCGCATCTTGCCGTTGTGGCGCTTTTGCGTCTGCGAGACCGCCATGGCATAACGCCTTATCGCGCCGCCAACCTCGGCTACGGCGTCTTCGACGTTAGCCAGACGCCGAGCTCAAAGAACTGGGGCAACGAAGCGATCATCCTGAGCTCAGCCGTGATGAAGTGGTTCGGCGACCACTACGCGCCGCAGGAGCTTCAGCGCGACCCCGATGTGAGCCCGCTCTACGCCGACCTGCACGACCTGCCTCCCGCGCTCTTCACGGTTGGGACGCACGATTGTCTGCTTGATGACTCGATGTTCATGCACGCCCGCTGGCTGGCGGCGGGTAACGAAGCCGAGCTTGAGGTATACCCGGGTGGCGTACACGGCCTGACGGGTTTCCCGACGGCCCTGGGCCACCAGGCAGTTGCGCGTCAGGATGCCTTCTTGAGGGCGGCGCTGGGCAGGCTGACAGGCGTCGCGTCGAACAAATGACAGCTTGAATCCAGACCCTGCCGCGGCTTGCGGTAAACTTGGCTATGCCGTACAGCGTCCGATACGCCAATACATCAGACGGGGTCAGCATCGCTTACTGGGCCATGGGCTCCGGCGTGCCGCTGGTCATCCCGCCCGTGCTCTCGACCAGCCATCTCGAGATGGAGTGGCAGATCGTCTCGCGTCGCGCCGTTTACGAGGCGCTTGCCCGCGACGCCCGCGTCGTGCGCTACGACTGCCGCGGCATAGGCATGTCGCAGCGCGACGCCATCGACTTCTCGACCGAGGCTGCCTGCCGGGACCTCGAAGCCGTCGTCGACAGGCTGGGCATCGAGAAGTTTGCCTTGTTGCGCCTGCCGAGCAGCGGCGATGTGCCCTTCGCTTACGCCGCGCAGCACCCGGAGCGCGTCTCGCACGTCGTGATCTGGGAAGGCCACTCCGTTCAGGACGACCTCGACATTCCACGCCGCGGGCAGCTTATGGCGATCGATCCCGTCATGGACGAGGACTGGGAGCTTTACGTCCGCATTCGAGCGCGGATCATCGCCGGCTGGGACGGTTCCAACGCGCCAATCCTCGAGGCCATCCTGCGTGAGACGCATTCACCGGAGTCGATGAAGGCGATGAACCAGGCGCTGATGGCGTCCGACCCCGAACTCTACCTCGACGCGATCCAGGCGCCCACGCTGGTGCTTTACCGCGGCGGTATCCGGGCCCGCGAGGACAACGCGCGGCGCTTCGCCTCACGCATCGCCAACGCGCGTCTGCAGACCGTCCGCGAGCAGGCGATCGGCCCGTACCCGAACGAAGACGGCGTCAACGCCATGCTTGACTTCATCGACCCGGCACGTCCGGCGCGCCAAGAAGCGTCAGGGCCCGAACACGACCACGAGCACGAGCACAGCGATCTGCGCGTCATCCTGTTTTCCGACCTCGAGAAGCACAGCGCGATGATGCAGCGTCTCGGCGACGAAGGCGGCCGCGTCTTGCTGCGCGAGCACGAAATCATCACACGCGAAGCCCTCGCGGCGTACGGCGGCACCGAAGTCAAGACGATGGGCGATAGCTTTATGGCCTCGTTCGGTTCCGCCACGCGGGCGCTGGAATGCGCCACGGCGCTGCAGAAGGCGTTCGCCGACCGCAACGCCACCTCCGATGAAATGCTGCGTGTCCGGGTCGGCCTCAGCGCCGGCGAGCCGATCGCCGAAGACGACGACCTCTTCGGCGCCGCCGTGATCCAGGCCGCTCGCATCGCCGACCAGGCCAAGGGCGGAGAGATACTGATCGCCAACGTCGTGCGAGAGCTGGCGGCGGGCAAGGGCTTCCTCTTCGCGGATCGCGGCGAGATAGCGCTGCGCGGTTTCGACGACCCGGTCCGTCTCTACGAGCTGCGCTGGGAGCAGCAGGCCAACGTGGCATGAGGCAGCATCGAATACGAGCTTTGGGCTAGAATCGACAGCATGAGCAAGGTTGAGGAGATCGCGCCGGGCATCACGGTGGACAAGGGCGTTCGCTTTGGCAAGCCGGTACTCAAGGGGACTCGCGTAGACGTCGCCCTCGTGCTCGGTCAACTGGCGGCCGGAGCCACGTACGACGAGATCATCGAACAATACGGAGTCACCAAGGACGGCATTCTTGCCGCGCTCAATTACGCCGCCGAGGCTCTCGGTAAAGAGACGATTCGCGCCGGGTAAATGGCGTCCTTCGTCCTTGACGAGAACCTGCCACGCCTGCTCGCTGAAAGACTTGGACAACAAGGGCATGAAGCGCTGCGAGTCCGCGACGTCGGGCTGGCCGGGGCCGCTGACAGAGACATACTCGACTTCGCGCGTTCCCGTAAGGCAATCCTGATTTCGGCCGACCTTGACTTCGCCAATACGCTCGCCTTCCCGCTAGGCTCGCATTCTGGCATTGTTGTGCTGCGAATACCCGAAGGTGTTGGCTACAAGACAGCCGTAGATCGCGTCCTCAATGCAGTCACGGACAATCTGGCTGGGTCGTTGGACGGCAGTCTCGCGATTGTGGACATGTCGAGCGTGAGAATTCGGAGACCATAGAATGCGCCTGTCGAAGCGAATCGCCAACATACCGCCGTACCCGTTTGTCGAGATCACCCGCAAGATCAATCAGAAGCGCTCAGAGGGCGTTGACGTCATCACATTCGCCATTGGCGACCCCGATATCCCAACTCCGGAGCACATCATGCGGACGATGCATGATGCGGCAGACGACCCGGCGAACCATCGCTACCCGGAGTCGGACGGGCTCCCAGAGCTCAGAAAGTCGATCGCCGGGTGGTACCAGCGGCGGTTTGGCGTAACGCTGGACCCCGACAAGGAGGTCCTGCCACTGATCGGGTCGAAGGAAGGCATCGCGAACATCGCATACTGCTTGATCGACCCAGGGGACGTCGGTCTCGTGCCGGACCCCGGTTACCCGGTCTACAGCATGGGGACCATGTTCGCCGGCGGTGAAACGCACTACATGCCGCTCAAGGAAGAGAACGACTTCCTGCCCGACTTCTCTGCCATCCCAGAGGACGTCGCGCGCAGGGCCAAAGTACTGTGGCTGAACTACCCGAACGCGCCGACCGCCGCCGTCGCCGACATCACCTTCTTCGAGGAAGCGGCGCGTTTTGCGAAGCAGTACGACATCGCCATCTGCCACGACGCGCCGTACACCGAGGTGGCTTACGACGGCTACAAGCCGATCAGCTTCATGCAGGCCGAAGGCGCTCGCGACGTCGGTATCGAGTTCCACTCGCTGTCGAAGAGCTTTAACATGACCGGCTGGCGCATCGGCATGGCGGTGGGAAACCCGACGCTGATCGACGCCCTGTTCCGGATCAAGAGCAACGTGGACTCGGGTATCAATCAGGCGGTGCAGCGCATGGCGATAACGGCGCTGGACGGCCCCCAGGACTGCATTGAGGAGCACAACGCCATCTATCAGCACCGGCGCGACGTCCTGGTCAAGGCGCTCAGAGCCTGCGGCCTGCGGGTGAACGACCCAAAGGCGAGCCTGTACGTTTGGGCAAAAGTGCCGGCGAACTTCACTGCGACTGAGCTCGCGGCGCGGCTGATCGACGATATCGGCGTGGTTGTCACGCCCGGCAACGCCTTCGGTCCGTCGGGAGAGGGCTTCGTGCGCCTCTCGATCACGACACCGACGGAGCGCGTCGAGGAAGGCGCGCGCCGCATGCTCGAATGGGCCAAGAAGAACACGTAGCAGGCTAGAATAGACGGCGATGGGCACTTTCAACGTCGAGATTCAGGTCGGCGACCAGCAGGGTGACCGTTTTGAAGCCGTCGATGCGCTGGTCGATACCGGCTCAACCTACACGGTGCTGCCAGGCGCTATGCTGCGCCGCCTCGGCGTCGAGCCCCATCGAACTTCGACGTTTGAGCTGGCTGACGGATCCCAACGAGAGTGGCAAATGGCTCGCACATGGGTGAAACTCAACGGCAGCCAGGAGATGACGCTGGTGGTATTCGGCGAGGATGATGTGCAGCCGTTGCTCGGCGCTGTCACGCTAGAGGAGTTCCTTCTCGCGCCCGACCCCATACGACAAAGGCTGGTTCCGGTCCATGGACTTGCCATGAACGTCAGCCGCGGCTAGAACCCGCAGTTGAGGCAGGAAACCGCCAGGGAGCCGGGTACCGCGGCTGCTTTAGCCGCACGGCTGCCGTTCTTCTACGGCTGGGTCATCGTCTACATCGGGTTCCTCGGCGTCTTTATGATGGGCGCCACCACGTTCTGGGGCCTGCCCGTATTCGTCACGCCGATGATCGACGACACGGGGTGGTCGCGGACGGCGATCTTTGGCGCGCTGACGGCCCGGTTCATCGTCGGCGCCTTCGGTGGACTGCTCCTCGGTGGCCTGGCGGATCGCAAAGGCGGCCCCGGACGGCTGCTGCTAATCGGGGTCCTGATCGACGCGGCGTCCATGGCGTCTCTGTACTGGGTGCAGAGTCCGCTTCAGTTCATCCTGGTCTACGGCGTCATCGGCGGCGCAGGCAACACCGGCATGCGCCTCACGATGGCGACGTTGATCCCAAAGTGGTTCATTCAGCGCCGGGGCTCCGCCGTCGGCTACTCGTCGATGGGCGGTGGCGCGTCCGCGTTCATCATGGTGCCGCTCATCGCCGTGCTGGTCGGTGAGCTGGGCTGGCGTGAGGCCTGGGTCGCGCTTGCCGCCCTGATGCTCGTGACCGTCGTTCCCTGCGTGCCGTTCGCCGTCCGCGCCCCCGAGGATATGGGACTGCACCCGGACGGGCGAGCGCCTGTGGTCTCGACAGCGGCACGGCCGGTCATTGCGGAGCGCAGCTATTCGCTCTCTGAGGCGATGCATAGCTGGGTGTTCTGGATCCTGCTCGCGTCCATCGTCTTCGGCTCCTATTCACTGCAGACGGGCACGATCATCATGGTCCCGTACTTCAAAGACATCGGCTTTTCGCCGGGAGTTGCCGCCAGCGCCGTCTCCGTTTACGGCTTCTTCTCAATCGCCGCGCGCTTTATCTGGGGTTTCGCCGCCGACCGGCTCTCGGTGCGGCGGGCGCTGGTTATGCAGGCCTTCCTGACAGCAATCGGTGCATTCTTCATGGTGCAAATCGGTGGCCAGTTCAGCCTTTACGTCATCTCCGCCTACATGGGCGTTATGCTGGGCGGCTTCCCGACGTTGGGGCAACTGATCTGGCCCGAGTTCTTCGGCCGCACGCATATCGGCAGCATCGTCGGCGTCGTCCAGTTCTTCTCCACGGTCATCGGCTCAGCAGGTCCGTTGATCGCGGGCCTCATCCTCGACCAGACGGGGTCGTATTCCCCGGCGCTCTGGCTGCTCGTGGGCACCTGGCTTGGCTGCTCGCTCGCCGTCTATGCTGCGCGCCCGCGCATTCCGGTCCGACAGCCGATGGCGCCGGCCTGAACCCGCCTTACCTGTGTCCCGGAAACAAGGGTGTCGGCTACCATGCGTCGGGACGACGATTGGTTAATGCTTTAGCGGACTCGGCTCAGTGAACACTCCACCAGACGCTAATTCGCTTGCAGGACGGCTGGCTACGCGCCTGCCGTTCTTCTACGGCTGGGTCATCGTCTACATCTGTTTCGTCAGCGTCTTCATGATGGGCGCGACAACGTTCTGGGGCATCCCCGTCTTCGTCGTGCCGATGAGCGACGACACGGGCTGGTCGCATGGTGGTATTTTCCTTGGTCTTGCCGCCCGGATGGTCGTCGGCGCTGGCGCCGGGCTTATCGTGGGGCACATCACGGACCGGCGCTGGGGCGCCGCGAGGCTGCTGCTGATTGGTGTATCGATCGACTCCCTGGCGCTGTTTTCGTTGCGCTGGGTGGAGAGCCCGGCGCAGTTCATCCTCGTCTACGGCGTCATCGGCGGCATCGGCAACACGGGTATGCGGCTGGTGCAGTCCACACTGATCGCGAAATGGTTCGTCGGCCGCCGCGGCACAGCAGTGGGTTTCGCGGCCAACGGCGGCGGAGTCTCCGCGCTGATCATGGTCCCGATCACCGCCTTCCTCATCGATCAGCTGGGCTGGCGAGACGCCTGGGGCGCGCTGGGCGCGATCATGGCGCTGTCGTTGTTGCCACTGGTCCCATTAGCCCTGCGGGCGCCAGAAGACGTGGGATTGCTCCCCGACAACGGCATGGAGCCAACACGCAAGGGCGGGATTTCAGCGGCGGACGAGCGCAGCTACCGGCTCTCCGAGGTGATTTACACGTGGCAGTTCTGGCTGCTCATGCTGGCGGCGCTGTTCGGCATGTATTCGCTGCAGACGCACACGGTGGTGATGGTGCCGTACTTCAAGGAGCTTGGCTTCTCGTCCGGCCAGGCAGCTGCCGGCCTCTCGGTCTACGGCGGCTTCTCGATAGGTCTGCGCTTCGTCTGGGGCTGGCTGGCGGACCGCTTCACGGTGCGCAAGGCCATCATGGTTCAAGCGGTGCTGACGGCGATAGGCGCGCTGATCCTGCTGCGTGTCGGTGGCGCGACCAGCCTCTACATCGCGATGGCCTACCAGGGCATGATGCTCAGCGGCTACCCGCCGTTGCAGATCCTGCTCTGGCCGGAGTTCTTTGGGCGCACGCACATCGGCAGCATCGTGGGGCTGACGCAGTTCTTCGTGACGCTTGCGGGCGCCATCGGCCCGGTGATCGCGGGCGTGGTCTACGACGAGACGGGCAGCTACGCGTCGGCGCTCTGGTTGCTGGTGGTGACGTGGTTGGGCTGCGCCGGACTCATGGTCATCGTGCGGCCCGCACGCCACGCCTCGCGCAAGGCCCCGGAGCCTGCCTGACGGGTTACAATTGCGGCGAATGCCACGACAAAGGTCAAACCGTCACGAAAACGGCCGTCACAGCAACGGCATGCACACCACGGCTCCGGTTCAAGAACGCGCCTTCCTCGTCGCCGTCCAGCGGCGAAAGCGGCACGACGGCCTGAGCACCGCGGCGTCGCTGGAGGAGTTGTCGCTGTTAGCGCACACGGCCGGCGCGGAAGTCGTTGGTCGTACTGTTCAGCGGCTCGAATCGCCGCACCCGGCGCTTTACATCGGCAAGGGCAAGCTGGAAGAGATCATGGCGCAGCGTGAGGAGACCGGCTACACCATGGTCGTCTTCGACGACGAGCTGAGCCCGTCACAGCAGCGCAACCTGGAGGACACGCTGGGCTGCAAAGTGCTGGACCGCACAGCGCTGATCATCGACATCTTCGCGCGTCGCGCCCAGACCAAGGAGGCCCGTTTGCAGGTTGAGCTGGCCCAGACCGAGTATCTCCTGCCACGCCTCGCGGGCCAGTGGAGCCACCTCGAGCGCCTCGAGGGCCGTATCGGGACGCGCGGTCCCGGCGAGACGCAGATCGAGACCGACCGCCGCCTCGTCCGCACCCGCATCACACGCCTGCGCCGCGAGATCGACGACGTGCGCCAGCAGCGCGCGTTGCACCGCCGCCGCCGGGCACGGCAGGGCATGCAGATTGTGGCCCTCGTGGGATACACCAACGCCGGCAAGAGCACGCTGCTCCAGGCGCTATCGGGGTCCGACCTGTTCACGGAGGATCTGCTGTTTGCGACGCTTGACCCGGTGACGCGCCGTCTGCGGCTGCCCTCAGGTCATGAAGTGCTGATGACCGATACGGTAGGTTTCATCCAGAAGCTGCCGACCCAACTGGTTGCCGCCTTCCGCGCCACGCTGGAAGAGCTGGCGGACGCGGACGTGCTGGTGCATATAGTCGACATAACACACCCGGAGGCCGACGAGCAGTTTGCCACCGTCGAACGCACGGTCGATGAGCTGGGCCTGGCCGATAAGCCGCGCATCGTCGCCTTCAACAAGGTCGATATGCTTGCGGCCGCCGAGGGCGAGCCCGGCGCGGTGCGTGACATCGAGGGCGTGCTGCGGCGGGAGCACCCGGAGGCCGTCTTGATCTCGGCAGGCAAGGGCTGGAACCTCGATTCGCTGCTCAAGGCAATCGAGGCGCAGCTGTCGACAGTCGACACGCGGCGGCCCGCCTCCGCTTAACAATCGCGAGTCCGGCCGCGTGCTAGACTCCTCAGGTTCATGAACGGACTGCTCAGCATTGGGCCGCTGATGTGGCAGCGACTGGTCGCCAACTGGCGGCTTCTTCTTGTTCTGGCCTTCGGCATCCTGGTTGCTTCGACGTTGATGGCAATCTCGCCCGTCTATACCCGCGTTATGAACGATCTCGGCCTGCAGGAGTCGCTGGAAGACCGCCTGCAGGGCTACAGCCGCAACGGCTTCGTCATGGTGCCGACGCCGCTCGGCGACGCGGCGGCCATCCGCCAGCAGCAAGAGCTGGCGAGGGTGATGTCGGAGGAGATCGGCTGGTTTAGCCAGGACGAGGTCCGTTTCGGCTCGCTGCCCAACATGAACCTCCTGAAGGGTGGCAAGCTGGTCCCGACATCCGCCGAACCCGTGCTCGTCAAGTTCATGGGCATCACGCGCATCGAGGATCACTCCCGGATCGTGGAAGGTCGCGCCGCTAACCCAACAGACGACCCGACGCGGATTGAGGTTGTCGTGCCGGCTGAGGCGGCGGCGTTCATGGACGCGTCGATTGGGGACACGGTTGAGTCGATCTTCGTCTACGACGACTGCAATCGTCCGCCGCCGACCGCCGACCCGGAGCAGGCGGCGGAGAACCGGCGCTTCGCCTGCACACCGCAGACCTTCGTCGACGTCCATCTGACGGCGACGATCGTCGGCTTCATCGAGCGTAGCGATGTCGACGACCCGTACTGGACGACCGGTTCGGTTCGGTTCGACCGCCCGCGGGCGACCGAAGAGGAGTTAGCCACGGTACCCGTGGTCATGCCGGAAGACACCTTCTTCCAGGCGCTTCCCAAGCTGCTGCCCTCGTTCCCGTCCGAATTCCGCCTCCTGGGCCTGATCGACACGTCGCGCCTCGATTCCGCCAACCTGGACGAAGCGCAGGACTCCCTCGCCCGTCTGCGGGAGCAAATCCAGGCCGTGGGCGCCATCCCCGACATTTCCACCGCCAGCCCGCTGAGCAGCTTCCAGACCCGCGCCTCGTTCAACCAGGTGACATTACTACTGCTGCTAATCCAGGTCGTTGGTATCGCCGTCTACTACGTGATGCTGGTCTCGACCCTACTGGCCGAGCGTCGTACCGAGGAAATCGCCATGCTGCGCAGCCGCGGGGCGACCGTGAGCCAGCTTGTCGCCATGTCGGTGGCAGAGGCGTTTGCGTTGGGGCTTGTTGCGGCGTTTGTCGCGCCGTTCGTCGCCAGCGCAGCCATCGCGGCATTGGGCAAGACCGGCACCTTCGAGTCGATCTCCGGCGGCGCCTTCCTGCCCTTCACCATTGTGCCGATGGCGTTCGTCTTCGCGCTCGGTGGCGCGGCGATCGCGGCGATCGCGGTGGTCATACCGGCCTTCTTCGCGGCGCGGAAGGGCATGGTCCTGTTCTTGCGCTCGGCCGCCCGCCCGGGACAGCCCGTGTTGCAACGCTACTACCTCGACTTCGCCATCGTCGGGCTTGCCGCCTTTGCGCTGTGGCAGCTCAATCAGCGCGGCAGCGTCTTCGACCCCGAGAGCGTTGGCGGCTGGTCCGCGGATCCGCTGCTGCTGATGTCACCCTTGCTGCTGATCCTGGCCATCGGCGCGATGATGTTCCGCTTCCTGCCGCTAATCCTGCGCGTCGTTACGAAGGTGCTGGCCACAACGTCCGGCCCGGGCGTCACGCTCGGCCTCTGGCAGTTAACGCGCAGCCCGGGGCGCTATACCCAGCTCGCATTACTGGTCGTCATGGCCGCTGCCGTCGGCACTTTTGCCGCGACGTATGGCGAGACCACGGACCGTAGCCAGGAGGAGCGCGCGTTGTACGCGGCGGGCTCCGACGTGCGCCTCACCGGTCTGGGGCGCCTGCAGAGAGGTTTCAGCCCGGAAGCCGCGGGTCTGCTCGAGGAGGTCGACGGCGTCGATCACGCCGTCACCGCCACGCGGCAGCTGATGTCGATCGGGCCGCTGCCGAACTTCGGCGCGCAGGTCGATGTCCTCGGCATCGATCCCAACGGCGCGGCCGACGTCCTGTGGTGGCGCGACGATTTCGCGGCCCGCCCTTTGGACCAGATGCTGCGCCGAATCCAGGGGGCGCCGCTGCAAAACCACGGCATCCCGCTGCCCGGTGAGCCCGTCAGCGCCTCGATCTGGGTCAACCCGATTGGCCCGCGGCCAAACACCACACTCTGGTTGCGTACCGTCGATGCCAATGGCATCTTCCGTTATCACGACTTTGGCGTCCTGGACTTCGAGGGCTACACGCAGCTGACGACGACCTTCGACGCGGCGTTTCACGGCATCCAGTATCCGGTCTCGGTCGTCGCAATCATGCTGACCCAGCAACGTTCCCTCAACGACCCCACGAGGGAGGTCTTCATCGACGATCTGACGATCCTGTCCGCCTCCGGTGAAGAGACCCTTATCGAGGACTTCGAGGACGCCTTCCCGTGGGAGGTCGTGCGCACGGCCACTCGCGACCGTGACGAGGTCGAACAGACGACGCAGAACGTTCACGAAGGTCAGCGAGCGGCGCATTTCACCTTCCTCAGCGGCACCGGCGCCGAGATCCGCGGTATGACAGTTGCCGACCCCAGCATCCCGTTGCCGGCGCTGGCAAGCCGCTATTTCATGGAGCAGACCGGGCTCGTTGTCGGCGGTCAGATCGAACTCGTCTACGGCAAGCTGCTGGTGCCGATCACGATTCAGGGCGTCGTCGACTACTTCCCGACGATGTACAACAGCGGCGCCGGCTACGTGGTCGTCAACCAGAATGACCTCTTCTACTATGCCGGCGTGACCAGCGACCGGGCGCACAGCACGGTCCCGTCCGAAGCGTGGCTGCGTCTGACCACAGATGAGGAGAAGCGCCAGGAGGTCAAGTCGTCCTTCCTCGATCGCTTCGGTATCCCATCGAGCCAGATCATCGACAGCGAGACCATTCTCACCGAGGTCCGAACCGACCCGATCGTGCGAGCCGGCGGCAGCGGCATCCTGCTCGTAGCGCTGGTGGCGGCCTTCGCGATTCTGGCGCTGGGATTCGCGCTAACGCTCTATCTCGGCGGTCAGACGCGGACGGTCGAGGTATCCGTCCTGCGTGCCGTTGGCATCTCGCCACGCCAGCTCGTCATCATGATCAGCCTGGAGTATCTGTTGATCGCCGTAATCGGCCTCGTGATCGGCACGATCGCCGGGTTACGTATCTCCGGGACGATGCTGTCATTCCTCAACGTCACGGAGTCTGGCGGCCGCGTGGTGCCCGACTTCGACCTGATTACGCGCTGGGACACGGTGGGGATCGCCTTCGCAGCGGTCGGTGTGGCGTTTGTCGCGGGCGTGCTGGCGCTGGCGACCTACTTCCTGCGTCTCCCTGTGAGCCGCATCATCCGCCTGACACGCTAAGGCTGCGGCGAAACGATGAGGACGGCGGCCGCCTCGCCCTCCGTTTCTCCCAGCTTGACGATGACGGAGACACCGGCCTGCAGCAGCTCACGGCCCCCGGATTCGAGACGCGTTAACCGCGGTGTATCGAGCAGGCGCAGCTGGGTCTTCGCGCCGGCGGGTGTCTCCAGCGTCATGTCTTCACCGCTCAGCTCGACGATGCGGCCTCCCAGCACAGTCCGCGATCCCCCGGGTATCAGGTCCTCGAAGCCGGTGAAACCGCCCGGGCTCATCGCCGCCAGCGCCTCCAGGTCGCTGCCGTAGGCCGGCGCATCGAGGTCGAAGACGTAGTAGGGCGGTTCCTCAGGCTTCAGCATCCCGCCAACCAGAAACGCCGCAAGGGCGGCTCCGATTGCCACCACGGCCCAGAGCCCGAACTTGACCTCTCGCGTCAGCCTCATGGCGTGTGGAGCACCGGGTCTGAAATCAGGACCAGACCGACCAGCGCCAGGACCGTATCTGCGTGCGGGATCGCCCCGCCATTGATCCAGTCGCCGATGTTGAGGTCGTCGGGCGTAATCGTCATCAGGTGCTCGATGGTGGATTCGCCGGGCAGGTTGAACGTCATCGGCGTACCGTCTGCCACAACAATGGTCAGCTGATCGTTGGAAAAGCCCCGTACCGTGCCCTGGATGCCCGTGGCGCGTTCTTCCGCCGCCGGCAGTGGCGCTACCGGCGCGGCCTGAGTCCCCTTGCTCACGTAGCCGGCAACGCCGGCGATCAGCACGATGACGAGGATAGGCAGGCCGGCCGCGAAAATACGTATCGGCAGGTTGTTGGTCGACACGTCAGAGTTGTCGCCGGGTCAGTCGCCGAGCGCCGTCGTGTAGCCCAGGTTGACGACTTCCTCAACGTACTGAGAGCGCCACTCCGGCTCCGGAATCGGCACGTGGTGATCGCGGAACCAGCGGTGGTAGCCGAGGTACTCTTCTTCCAGCCGCGCCCGCCAGGAAGTTTCCTCCTCGAAAACATCCGGCGCCACGTCCTCGAGACGAGCTTCGCTCTCTTCCGGCGGCAGGTCGAGGTCCTCCTGCCAGAACTCCGCCAGGTAATCGAGGCACTCCTCAAGGTCCTTGCGACAGTCCTGAATGAGCAGCGCCATCATCTCGTGCTGGTCCACGGGACGGGCCCGTAGGCGCAGCTCGCGGGCGCAGGCGGCGCAGAGAAAGATCAGCTTGCGAGATTCGCAGTCTTCCTTGTTGGTGCAATTCTGGCAGCGGGGAGCGTACTCGGCGCCCCAGGGAGCGCGGGAGTAGCCTGCGAAGAGCTGGGGCGTGAATACTCCGCAGCGAGGGCATGTGACTTCGTTCTCGAAGATGTCTTCAATCGTCTGGGCCCAGTCAATCTGCATCTCTCTTCTCCCCTGGGAATTATCGTCATGATATCTCGCGTCGTATCGCGGTTCAAACCTGCGCCGACAGTAATTGCGCGATGCGATCGTTTGCGAGGGGTATTGCCCCCTACGCCTGCCCGGCTATCATGTCCTCGGTTTGTTAAGGCGCATCGACCCTGCCATCGCCTACTACACGCTGAAATGCGGCTACGCGTTCTTCTACACGCTCGTCATCAGCGTCAGCCTGATCTTCCAGACCACGGAAGTCGGGCTGTCCGCGTTGCAGCTTCTGGTAGTCGCTGCCGCCTTGCAGGGCGCCATCCTGGTCAGCGAGATGCCAACCGGTGTCATCGCCGACACCTACGGCCGGCGACGGTCCGTGCTAATCGGCCTCCTGCTCCTCGGCGCAGGCATGAGTCTGAGCGGAGCGGTCGCCAGCTTCTGGCCGATTTTCGCCGGACATCTGATCTGGGGATTCGGCTACACCTTCATCAGCGGGGCCGGTGAAGCCTGGATCGCCGACGAAGTCGGGGTTCCGCGCGCCAACCAGATATATCTGCGCACCGCACAGGTCACGAAGCTATTTTGGATAGCCGCCATTCCGATCAGCATCGGCATCGCAACCTACGACTTGAATCTGCCCATCCTCCTCGGCGGCTCCGGCTTCGCGCTGCTGGCGATCTTCCTGGTGCTGTCTATGCGGGAGGACGGCTTCCGTCGTCCCGCCCGCCCCGAGGCACGACAAACGTGGCGGGACCTGGGCGACACCTTGAGCCAAAGCCGCAGACTGGTTGCCTCCAGGCCCCTGCTCGTGACGATCCTGCTGATCATGGCCTTCTACGGTATGGCGGGGCAGGGGTTCACTACGCTCTGGGTCGCCCACTTCGACCGCAACCTGACTTTCCCGTCGGTGTGGAGCCTGGAGCCCGTGATCTGGTTCGGCGTCGTGCGTATGGCGGCCGCGCTATTG
>Ga0214471_10000555_pt1 | contig 31621 bp, 31 predicted proteins | sample RVTome_5_FD_207665 | JGI IMG/M metagenome (GOLD analysis project Ga0214471, IMG submission 207665) | Soil microbial communities from uranium-contaminated site in the Upper Colorado River Basin, Wyoming, United States - RVT142D155 | ecosystem: Environmental > Terrestrial > Soil > Contaminated >... | reverse complement strand
CCTCGTCACGAGCGATCACGCCGAAGTGCAGTACAAGACGACCGACTACTACGCCCCCGAGCACGAGCGCTGCATCGCCTGGAACGACCGCGACTTCGCCATATCCTGGCCGCTTAACGGCGAGCCGGTCCTGTCGCAGAAGGATCGCGCTGGCCTGTCGCTGAAGGACGCTGAAGTATTCCCCTGATGCAGCGCATCCTCGTTCCAGGCAGGAACGGCCAGGTCGGCTGGGAGCTGCAAGCCGCGCTCGAGCCGCTCGGTACGGTGATCGGTCTCGATCGGAGCGGAATGGACCTGGCAAGCCCGGATTCGATCCGGCGCGCGATCCGGGACGCGAAACCGGATGTGATCATCAATGCGGCGGCATACAACCACGTCGACCGGGCCGAATCCGAGCCGGATCTCGCAATGCAGGTCAATGGCATCGCGCCCGGCATCATGGCAGAAGAAGCCAAGCGCCTCGGAGCGATCCTCATCCATTACTCGACGGACTACGTGTTCGACGGCGAGCTCGGCCGTCCGTATTCCGAGGAAGATGCGCCGAACCCGCTCAACGCCTACGGGAGGACCAAGCTCGCGGGCGAGCGCGCCATCGAATCCGTGGGTGGGCAATACCTGATATTGCGTTCGAGCTGGGTCTACAGCGCCCGCGGATCGAACTTCGTGCTCACGGTACTGCGTCTCGCGCGCGAGAAGCCGGAACTCGCCATGGTGAATGACCAGTTCGGTTCCCCCACCTGGGCGCGCTGGCTTGCGCAGGCCACGGCAGAGTTGTTGCGGAAACGAGAGCTCATCAGCCGGCACAGCGGTGTCTACCACCTAACGGCTAGCGGCCACGCCTCACGCTACGAGTTCGCCAAGGCCATCATCGACATCATGAAAGAGGTTTCAGGAATCCCCAGTGGCTGGGCAAGCGTGAAAGCGATCGGCTCTGACGCGTACCCACTGCCGGCGATGCGCCCGCGTAATCCGGTGATAAGCAAGGACAAGATCAAACGCGTTTTCGGCATTGAAATGCCGCGCTGGGAAGACCAGTTGCGTGCGTTCCTGGTGAATCTCTAAGACGTGGAGAGGCGGGTGATGAGTGACAAGTGCTGACGGTTGACGAGCGAAACCTGTCTTTTTCGTGTTCACTTCATCACTTGGTCGTTTGGTCACTCAATCACGATTTACTGACTCTGCCGATTCCCGTTTCACGACTCACGACCCGTCGATTTCGCCGATTCACGAGTTACGATTCACCGGACTAGCCCATTCACCGTTCACCGCTGGCCGGGCGGGGCGGCTCCCCGCCCGATGAAAAGGGGTGGCGTATTTGTCAATGCTCGAACCCTATCGAGGCTGTCGTTTCGCACCTTGTCGGTCCTGGCAGAAAATATCCGATAACATGGCAGCGTTGGATTCGAAGCGTCATCTCACGTGACTCCCCAGCGCGTATTGATTACCGGTGGGAGCGGGCTGCTCGCCCTGAATTGGGCCTGTTGCATGCGCGACCGCCACGAAATCTACCTGGCGCAACATGTGCGCAGGATCCGTCTTCGAGACACCCGGGTCGTACCGCTGAAGCTCGAATCGACCGAGACCATGGTACGCCAGCTCGAGGAATATCGGCCTGACTTGATCGTCCATACCGCCGGCATGACCAGCGTCGACCAGTGCGAGCGCGAACCGCAGAAAGCGCACGAGGCGAACGCCGTTCTCGCGCGCAACGTTGCGCAGGCCACGGCCCACCTCGGGCTGCGGCTCATTCATATATCTACCGACCATCTTTTTGCCGGCACCCGCAGCTTCTATCACGAGGATGAAAGCCCCGAGCCGCTCAACGTTTACGCCAGGACGAAGTTTCTGGCGGAACAGTGGGTACAGGCCGCGTATCCGGCGGCGCTGATGATCCGCACCAATTTTTTCGGCTGGGGCCATCGCTTCCGGAAGTCCTTCAGCGATTGGATCCTGAGTACGCTGGCCGCTGGCCAACCGCTCGACGTGTTCGATGACGCGAACTTCACGCCCATCCTGGTCGACCGCCTGGCGCTGGCCGCTCACCGCCTCAGCGCGATGGGATTGACGGGTATCTATCACGTCGTCGGAAGCGATCGTGTTTCAAAATACGAATTCGCCGCGAGGCTCGCTCGACGCTTTGCGCTGCCGGAAGGTTTGATTCGTCATGCTAGAATTTCCGAAACTCGGCTGCCGGCGCGACGACCGCCCGACATGTCGCTCGATAACGCCAAAGCGCGCGCCGCGCTTGGCGCGAGCCTGGGAACGCTCGACGAGTATTTCGAAGCGCTGCGGCATCAGCAGCAAATGGGACAGAAGTTGGAGTTACTTGAGGCAGTAAGCGAAGGTTGATGACGTCCTTCCTCGACGGCAAATCGGTACTGGTGACGGGCGCTACCGGCTCGTTCGGCAAGCGCTTCATCAAGGCCGTGCTCGAAGCGCATAGCCCGCGGCGGCTCGTCGTCTTCAGCCGCGACGAGCTCAAACAGTTCGAGATGCAGGAGCCTCTCCAGTCACCGAAGCTGCATTACGTGCTGGGAGATGTGCGCGACCAGGAGCGGCTCTACCGGGCAATCGACGGCATTGAGGTCGTGATTCACGCCGCCGCGATGAAGCAGGTGCCGGCCTCCGAGTTCAACCCGATGGAGGCGATCAAGACCAACGTCATCGGCGCCGAAAACGTGATCAACGCCTGCATTGACCAGGAAGTCGAACGCGTCATCGCCCTCTCGACCGACAAGTCGGTCAATCCCGTGAACCTGTACGGCGCGACGAAGCTATGTGCCGACAAGCTGTTCACCGCAGCCAACGGCTTATCCGGCAGGCACCGCACCCGGTTTTCGCTGGTGCGCTACGGCAATGTCATCGGGTCGCGGGGCAGCGTGATTCCGTATTTCATCCAACGGCGCCCCACGGGCGTGCTTCCCATCACCGACGTGCGCATGACGCGCTTCTGGATCACGCGCGGTCAAGGGGTACAGTTTGTCCTGGATTGCCTGGAGCGCATGCAGGGCGGGGAGGTGTTCGTGCCGAAGATCCCCAGCATGAAGGTCACCGACGTCGCGCGCGTGGTTGCCCCGGAGTGCCGCACCGAGATCATCGGCATCCGCCCGGGAGAAAAGCTGCACGAAGTATTGGTCACGCAGGACGACGCGCGCTATACGGCTGAGTTCGATCGCTACTACACGATACAGCCGGCCGCGCACTGGTGGGACAGGGAGCGGTATCTGCGCGAGTCGGGCGGTCGCGCCGTGGCGGAGAATTTCCAGTATTCGAGTGACACTAATCCTGATTGGATGATGCCTGAGCAGCTCGTCGAAATCCTCAAGCACGAGTCGATCGAAACCTGAACGGCGCGCGGACGCGTAGCCGGACCGGCGCCACGCAGTGCCGGGCTGCCTTCCTCCCCCTACCTCCACTCTCGCCGGCGCGGCTTGCCAGCGACCGCGTTTCGCGGTCTAATAGGGGTCCGTTCAACGGTTGAACGCACCGCAATCATCATGCTTTCCGACGAGTACCGCTACAAGATTCTGCGGCTCCTGGAAGAAGACCCGCAGATGAGCCAGCGCGCCCTCGCGCGCGCGCTCGGCATCAGCCTCGGCAAGGTCAACTATTGCCTGCAGGCGCTGATCGACAGGGGTCTCGTCAAAGCCAACAACTTCAAGAACAGTCAGAACAAGCAGGCATACATGTACCTGCTGACTCGTCGTGGTTTTACGGAGAAGACCCGCGCCACCGTCCGCTTCCTCAAATACAAGATGAGCGAGTATGAAAGCCTTCAGCGGGAGATCGAAAACCTGAAGCGCGAGGTGGACCGTTGAACCAGCGCTTCCCTTATGGCCGCCACTATCTGGACGAGGACGACATCCAGGCTGTCGTCAATGTGCTGCGCCACGGCTGGCTCACACAGGGCCCGAAGGTTGCCGAGTTTGAACAGGCAATCGCCAGTCACGTCGGCGCGAAATATGCCGTGGCTGTGAGCAACGGCACCGCAGCCCTTCATATCGCGTGCATTGCGGCTGGAATCGGGAAAGGCGATACGGTCGTCACTTCACCGAATACTTTCGTCGCGAGTGCCAACTGCGCGCTTTACGTCGGCGCAACGCCGCAGTTTTCAGATATAGACGCCGAAACGTTGAGCATGGACCCCACGGTGCTGGCGCGCCGTTGCCAGGAGCTGGGCTCCGTCAAGGCCATCATTCCGGTTCACTTCGGCGGAATGCCTTGCGACATGGCCGCGATAAAACGGCTCGCTGATAAGAACGGGGCCATTGTCATCGAGGATGCGGCGCACGCCCTCGGCGCCACTTATTCCGATGGCCGTCGCGTGGGTTGCTGCGCTCATTCCGATATGACCATTTTTTCGTTTCACCCAGTGAAAATAATTGCAACTGGCGAGGGCGGCATCGTAACCACCAACAATGAAACGCTCTATCACGATTTGCTGAGATTGCGCAGCCACGGCATCAATAAATATAAGGACCCATACCAGCATCCAAAAGACGCGTATACGGACGGAATCCAAAACCCGTGGTATTACGAGATGCAGGAAATTGGCTTCAACTATCGGGTTACTGACATTCAGTGTGCGCTCGGCCTGTCGCAATTTGCCAAGCTTGACCGGTTTCTCGCAAGACGACGCGAACTCGCCCTGCGTTACGACAGGATCTTCGCCGAAACGCCGAATCTCACGCTTACGCAGGTTGCCGGTCGCAAGCTCAGTTCGCATCATTTATATGTGGTGCGAATCGATTTTGAGCGTATCCGACGTTCGCGTGCCACGTTTATGGAGGATTTGCGAGCCCGCGATATTATCGCGCAGGTCCACTACATCCCAGTTCACACTCACCCCTACTACCGCAGGAACGGCCATTCCCGGGACCAGTTCCCGGTAGCAGAGAATTACTACCGCCAGGCGCTCAGCCTGCCGCTCTACTACGCGCTCAGCGACGAGGAGCAAGACTACGTCGCTGATCAGATCAAGGTGTTGCTGCAGTGCAACTAGGCCTAGGAACCGCACAGTTCGGGCTGAACTACGGACTGACCAATCGCCGTGGACGGATCGCGGGCGAGGAGGCTGCGAAAGTTCTCGAGGTTGCCGCCGAATGCGGAATCGGGCTGCTTGACACTGCCCCATCATACGGCGAGGCAGAGCACATTATTGGAGAGGCGCTCCGTTCAGGACTTCGGTTTCGCGTCATCATCAAGACAGCCACGTTCGGCCCGGAGAATCCTGCGGAACCAAACGGCGGGATGCTACGGGAAACCTTTCTGCGCTCTCTCGGGAATCTCGGATTGAAGCGTGTCGACGGCCTTCTCCTGCATCATTCCTCGGATGCACTAGTTCCAGGTGGGAGAGCGTTGGTCGATGAGTTGCAGGCATTGAAGAGCGAGGGACTAGTTGAGCGAATAGGTGTGTCCATCTATGGAGCGGGAGACCTCGAGGCGATTCTAGAAATGTTCACGCCCGACATTGTGCAGCTGCCACTGAGCGTGCTCGACCAGCGTCTCGTGCAAAGCGGCCATCTCGCTCGGCTGCATCACATGGGAGTCGAGATTCACGCCCGTTCTGTGTTCCTCCAAGGCGCGTTGCTCGCCGCGCCCGCGGACCTGCCGGAGTTCCTAGCACCGCTCCGCGACAAGTTGGAGGCTCTTCACTCGCTCATGCGCGCAACGGGGTTCTCGCTGCTCGAGGGCGCGCTCGCATTCATAGCACAGCATCGCGAGGTTTCTGCCGCGATCGTGGGCGTGACCGGACGGAACGAGCTTCTCCAGATCGCTGCCGCCGCGATGGCGGCAAATTCGATCAAGCTCGATTTCCGGTCGTTTGCCGAGCAGGATGACGCTCTGCTCAATCCTGTGAGATGGACGACGGCACCAGAACACGCTACCGGAGTAATTCAATGATCCTCGGGATACTACAGGCACGTACCAGTTCGTCGCGCCTGCCCGGGAAAGTGCTCCGCTCTCTTTCCGGGCGGCCGATGCTGGAGCGGCAGATCGAGCGCCTGTTGCGCGCGCGCGCACTGGATCGGCTGATAGTCGCAACGAGCGATGGACAGGACGACGACCCCATCGCGGTTCTCTGTGACCGGCTGGCGGTGGCCTGCTTTCGGGGATCCCTGGAAGATGTGCTCGACCGTTTCTATCGCGCGGCTGCGGAGCACGATCCGGAGCATATCGTACGACTGACGGGCGACTGTCCGTTGTGTGACCCGGAACTCATCGATCGCGTCATCGCGTACCATCTGAAGGGAGATTTCGACTACGTCTCCAACGCGCTCGATCCCACCTTTCCCGACGGGCTCGACGTCGAGATCATGCGGTATTCCTGCCTCAAAACCGCCTGGCGCGAGGCCGTGCTTCCGTCCCACTGTGAACACGTAACGCCCTTCATCTATACGCAGCCGCACCGGTTCCGGCTCGGCGAAGTACGCAACGACTCGGACCTCTCCGCGCTACGTTGGACGGTAGACGAACCGGAGGACTTCGATCTGGTCGAGCGAATTTACGCGGCACTGCTACCAGCCAAGCCGGACTTCGGTACCCGGGACATCCTTGCGCTGCTGGAGGCAAAGCCAGAATTGCGGATTCTCAACAGGCGGCAGCGCAACGAGGGGTATCTTGCTTCGCTCGAACGCGACAAGGAGTACATCGGTTGCGGGGAAGGACACATGCGTCGCTACCGGTTGTCGGAGGAAATGCTAGATAGGGCCCTGCGGACAATCCCACTGGGATCCCAGACCTTCAGCAAGAGTCTCACGCAATACCCGCGCGGCGTCTCGCCGTTCTTCATCACGCGCGGCGCTGGCAGCCATGTCTGGGACGTCGACGGCAACGAGTACGTGGATTTCGTGAACGGGCTGGCGGCGATCACGCTCGGCTATGCAGATCCCGACGTTAACGCCGCTGTAGCGCGACAGCTGCACGACGGCGTTATCTTCACTCTGCCGCACCCGCTGGAAATCACGGTCGCGGAGAAGATCGTCGAGATGGTACCCTGCGCGGAAATGGTCAGGTTTGGAAAGAACGGTTCGGATGCCACTTCCGGGGCGATCCGCCTGGCGCGCGCCTACACCGGGCGCGACCACGTCGCGGTGTGCGGCTACCACGGCTGGCAGGACTGGTACATCGGCTCCACCGCGAGGAATCTGGGCGTGCCGGCAGCGGTACGGGAGCTCACCCACACCTTCACCTACAACGACCTCGACTCCCTGCGAAAGCTCTTCGAGGACTGGCAGGGACAGATCGCTGCGGTCATCCTGGAGCCGATGAACGCGGTTTCGCCCGCGCCCGGGTTTTTGCAAGGGGTCAGAGACCTGACCCGGGAACGGGGCAGCATTCTCGTGTTCGACGAGACCATCACTGGGTTTCGCTTCGCCCCCGGCGGAGCGCAGGAGCATTTCGGCGTGATTCCGGATCTGGCCACGTTCGGCAAGGGGCTCGCCAACGGTTATCCGGTGTCCGCGGTTGCGGGCCGCGCGCAGGTGATGCGACTCATGGAGAAAGTGTTCTTTTCCTTCACGTTCGGCGGTGAGTTGCTGTCGCTCGCGGCCGCGTCAGCAACTCTCGACAAGCTCGCGCGCGTGCCGGTGATCCCCTCCATGCGCCGCCAGGGGCAGAAAATCCTTGACGGAGTGCGCAGCCTCGTCGCGAATCACGGCGTCGGCGACCTGATCGAGATCTCCGGCGACCCGGTGTGGACGTTCCTGCGCGTCCGGGGCGCCGGCCCATATACCGAGTGGCAGATCAAGACGCTCCTGCTGCAGGAGATCTTCGAGCGTGGGATTCTGATGATCGGAACCCACAACATGAGCTACGCGCATAGCGATGCCGACGTTGCGAGACTACTGGACGTCTACGACGAGGTCTTTCCGCTCCTGCGGCAGGCCGTCAACGCTCGAAGCCTCGCGCAGCAGCTCCGCTGCCGGCCCCTCGAACCGCTGTTCAAGGTGCGCTGATCGATGAGCCGGCCGGGCATCAGAATAGCTATCCGCGCCGATGCGTCGGCCCGAATCGGCTCCGGCCACGTCATGCGCTGCCTGACGCTGGCCGACGCACTGCGGGTTGCTGCCGCGGACATCCTGTTCGTTTGCCGCGACTTGCCTGGCAACCTGCTGCATGTCGTCCGCGCCGAGGGTCATCGCGTCGCCATCCTGCCCCCGGTCGCGGGCCCGCAGGGCGACGAGACACTGGATTGGCAACAAGACCTGAGGGAGACCATCGCTGTCTTGCAGCCTCATGCTCCCTTTGACTGGATCGTGGTGGACCATTACCACCTCGATCGGCGCTGGGAAAACGCCGCGCGTTCGCTGGGGCGCAGGATCATGGTGATCGACGACCTCGCCGACCGGCCGCACGACTGCGACCTGCTCCTGGACCAGAACTACTATCGCGACCTCGAGGAGCGCTACCGCGGCCTTGTCCCGGAACGGTGCAGGCTATTCCTCGGCCCTCGTTTTGCGCTGTTGCGCAAGGAATTCGGGCAGATAAAGCCGCGGCCGCGCGAGCGGCGGCCGGTCGGACGGGTACTGGTTTTCTTCGGCGGCGCGGACCTCACAGGAGAAACCGAGAAAGTCATCCGCGCGCTGAAAAGAACGGCGTTCTCCGGCTTGGCGGCTGACGTGATCGTGGGATCTTCCAACCCGCGGATCGAGGCGGTCAGGCGCCTTTGCGAGACGATGCCCAACGTGACGCTACACGTGCAAACCGACCGGATGGCGAAGCTTATGTCGGATGCCGACCTGGCGATTGGGGCCGGCGGAGCCACCACTTGGGAACGTTTCCGCTGCGAATTGCCCGCGATCACGGTCGTCACCGCGCCGAACCAGCAGGAGACAACGATGGACCTCGCGGAAGCGGGAGCTATCTGGTACCTGGGCCGGGCGGAGCAACTGGATTGGCCGGATTACGAGCGCGCTCTCCGCGACGCCCTCCGGCAACCCGGAGAGCTTGCGGAGATCGCCCGCAAGGCGGCTGCCATAATGGAAAGTCAGTCCGCGGACGGCGGAGAAGACGCGCTTTCCCACCTGACGCGAAGCATCGTCGAGGCCGACAGCACAGTTCACTGACAGCGAGCACGCTCGTGCAGGCCAACCAAGCGAAGCACTCCTTTCCCGAATACGTGCTGGATCCGGTGCCCGCATCTCATTGGAGGCATGCGCCGCCCATCGAGGGGACGAAGCTGGGCTTTTGCGAGACGTGCGGCTTTCTGCACGTCGATCCGTATCCCCCGGCGGAGTACCTCGCCGACTTCTACAGCCGCTATGAGATGCCGACTCCCCAGGCGAACCTCGCCGAAACCGCGCGGCTACTCGCGCGAAACATCGGCGATCAGGATGTCATCCTCGACATCGGCTGCGGCGACGGCGCATTCCTCCAGGAGATGCACAAGCTCGAGTTCGAGCGCCTCATCGGGTTCGACCAGAGCCCCGGCCTGGAGCGCGCGATGAAACTGGGGTTCGGAACGTTTTATCGCTCAAGCGTTTGGGAGTTTCTCGACAACGCGGAGCGCGGCCAGCGCACCGATGCCCGGGCGATCGTGATGGTGAACGTCCTCGAACACGTCGCCGAGCCCCTGGAGCTGCTCGCCCGGATTCACAGAGTTCTGCCGGAGCGCGGACTGGTCTGCGTTACCGTTCCGAACGACTTCAGCCCGCTGCAGAAGGCGTTGCTCAAAGTCAAGGGACATCGTCCCTGGTTCGTCGCCCTGCCCGATCATTTGAATTATTTTTCGTTCGACACCTTGGGCAACGCCCTACGAAAATGTGGCTACGAGGTCATCGATCAGTCGGCGCTCTATCCGCTGGAGCTGTTTTTGCTCCAAGACCTCGACTACATTGCGGATCCCGCGCTGGGCCCGATAGCCCACCAGCGGCGAGTGACTTTCGAAGACAACATGAAGGCCGCCGGAATGACCGACGTCCTCGATCACTTTTACCGAACCCTGGCTGCGGGCGGGTATGGCCGCGACGTAATGGTGGTTGCCAAAAAAGTTGGTTCCCAGCCAGGACAGTCAGCCCCCAACGTCGGATGACCCTTCGGATCAAGCGATCATGCGGCTGGCCCTGATTGGCGACATCCATGGCAACTCGGTGGCGTTGCGCGCGGTTCTTGAGCACGCCGCCTCGGAACGCGTGGATTGGCTCCTGGTAACCGGCGACCTTGTCGGATACTACTTTGATCCCAGGGGAGTTCTCGACTTGCTAGCGCCCTGGCGAACGCACATCGTCAGGGGAAATCACGAAGACATGCTCGCAAGCGCCCGGCGTGATCCCGGGCTGCTGCCCCGCGTCGAGGCGCAATACGGAAGCGGATTGCGCGTGGCCCTAGAATCCCTGTCGAGCGAAGAACTCGACACGCTGGCCGCGCTCCCGCACCCCCTGGACATCAATCTGGACGGCATGCACATTCTGCTATGCCACGGCGCGCCATGGGACAACGATTGCTACGTTTATCCCGACGCCGACGCCGGCCTGATGGCGCGATGTGCGATACCCGGCTATGACCTCGTGATTTTGGGACAGACGCATTACCCGATGGTTCGCAAGACGGGAAACATCACAGTCATCAATCCCGGCTCGGTGGGGCAACCGCGCAATCGCAGGCCCGGGGCTCAATGGGCGCTTTTCGATACCCGGAGCGGGGAGTTGGATTTGCGCAGCGAACAGTATGATTACGCCAGCGTGGCGGCCGAAGCTCGCATGCGGCATCCGGAAATGCCATATCTCGCCGAGGTGCTGGAACGGGTATGACCACGATACTGATCACCGGTATCGGTGGAGATATCGCCCAATGCGTTGCGACCATCATTCGTGAAAGCGCGGGCACCCGCTATAAACTGGTGGGCAGCGACACGCATGACCGGCACGGCGGGAAACTATATGTGGACGCTTTTGGGCTTGTCCCGCGTGCCGCGGATGCCGCATACGTCGAATCGCTGATGTCCCTCGTCGATGCGGAATCAGTGGACATCGTCATACCCATGTCGGAACCCGAGCTTGCCGTGCTTTGCGACGTGATGTCCAGCCATTCGAGCGTACATTGGATCACTCCGGGTCCGGAAGCCATCAAGGTTGGCGTGGATAAGCTCATGACGGCGCGCGCGCTGGCCGATGCTGGAATAATGATGCCCTGGACCCAACCGGTCAGCGCAGGGTTACCGCCGGCTTACCCTTGTATCCTGAAAGAGCGCAGAAGTTCCGGATCTCGAGCCGTGTTCAAAGCCGGCAACCGCGAGGAAGCTGAATATTTGTCGGCACGGCATCCCGATGCTGTTTACCAGGAGTATCTGCATCCCGATGATGGCGAGGTCACCTGCGCCGTTTACCGCGCCCGTGATGACCGCGTCGCAGTATTGCAGCTATTGCGCAGGCTGGTCGGCGGATTCACCGGGTGGGCGCAGGTAATCGAGGATCCGGCAATCCAGGAAATCTGCGTACGCACAGCCAATGCGTTGAATCTGCGCGGCAGCATGAACATTCAATTGAGAATCACCGTATCCGGACCCCGTGTTTTCGAAATCAACCCCAGATTTTCTTCGACCGTGCTGATGCGGCATCGAATCGGATTTTCAGACGTGATTTGGTGCCTGCGGGAAACCGCCGGCCTACCGGTCGAATTCCCGTCCATTCCAACCGGGACGACAATAGTGCGTACCCAGGGTGCAGCCGTCATCAACTGAGAGGGAAGGAACTTGAAAGACATCAATATCGCCGGACGCCTGATTGGCGCATCCCATCCACCTTGCATTGTTGCCGAAATGTCGGGCAACCATAACCAATCGCTGGACCGCGCGCTGTCAATCGTGGAGGCCGCAGCGAAAAGCGGCGCGCACGCGCTCAAGATCCAGACCTACACCGCGGACACGATGACGCTCGACATCAAGCGCGGAGAGTTTGTTGTTGCCGATCCGGAAAGCCTATGGGAAGGCAAATCGCTCTACGAGCTGTACGCGGAGGCGTATACGCCGTGGGAATGGCACAAACCTATTCTTGATCGCTGCCGGAATTTGGGAATGATTGGGTTCAGCACCCCATTTGATGAATCGGCGGTTGATTTCCTGGAGTCGCTTGGCGTCCCATGCTACAAGATCGCCTCCTTTGAGAACACCGACATCCCGCTGATTCGAAAGGTTGCGGCGACCGGAAAGCCGGTAATCATTTCAACCGGCATGGCCACTGCATCGGAACTGGATGAGGCGGTGCGAACGGCGCGCGAAGCGGGCTGCAAAGACCTGATCCTGCTCAAGTGCACCAGCACCTATCCTGCCACCCCCGAGAACACGAACATACTCACCATCCCGCATTTGCGGGAGTTATTTCATTGCCAGGCGGGTCTCTCGGACCATACCATGGGAATCGGCGTGGCCGTCGCCAGTGTTGCGCTCGGCGCAACCGTTATTGAAAAGCACTTTACACTGCGTCGTGCCGATGGTGGTGTTGACTCCGCATTCTCCATGGAGCCGGAGGAAATGCGCCTATTGGTGACGGAATCAGAGAGGGCGCGGCGGGCGCTGGGAAATGTCAGTTACGGACCGACCGACAAGGAGCAGGCGTCGGTGAATTACCGGCGCTCAATCTATGTCACGCAGGACATGAAGGCCGGAGACGCATTCAACAAGGAGAATCTCAGGGCGATAAGGCCCGGTTTCGGCCTGCCCCCGAAATATTATGATGTGATCCTGGGCAAGTCAGCGCGGCAGGATATTAAGAAGGGCACCCCGCTGAGCTGGGCATTGGTGGGGTGATGCCTGCAACTCCGGGACACGAGATCATTTGAATCAGATGACGGCCTTCTCGGTGCGCTAATGCCTGAGGATTGCCCGAACGCGGTATCCATCGGCAATATTGACGTGGAGGGGCAGAAACGTTTTGCCTTTCTGCGGCATCCGGACGACTCGGTTTACCGGTGCTTTCTTGACGTTCTCCGGCGGACCTGCCCTTCCGCGACCCAAGCTCTTCTGATGGATGCATGGCGTTACGCAACAAGTCTTGACTATCACCATCCCGGACAGAGCAAGGAAGTCTACTTGGCGCATCCTCTGCGCGTCACCACGCTCTACTTGCAGCTGGCGAGACCCATCACCGAGGCCGGCGGGATGACAGCTCTTCTTCATAATGCCAAAGAGGTATCCGATGTACCGGACCAGGACCTGGAAAAAAATGTGGGAGTGGAGGTCGCCACGGCGATCAGGGTGCTGACGGTTGACCGGGATCGTCAATGGGATGGCGACTACAAGCGTTCTTATTACCGGAACATCGAGAATAGCCCCGTGTTCGTGCAGCAAGTCAAGATACTGGATAAATTGGACAACCTGTTTCTTCTTTGTCTGAACCCGTCAGACGACATTCGCGACCGGTACTTAAAAGAGGTGGAAATGCTGTTATTGCCCATGGCGCGCAAAGCATTGCCGGCTCTGGTTCGATACCTGGGAGATTTGGTGGCACACAATCGAAGAATTGGTCACAGGCCCCTTGCATCAATGGAATAAGGGAATGGAAGGTCGTCCAATGGATCTGGGAATCGAGGATCGTGTCGCGTTGGTCACGGGTGCCAGCAAGGGTATCGGCAAGGCGGTGGCCATTGCGCTTGCAGGCGCTGGCGCGCGGGTATGCCTGCTTTCGCGAAACGAGGAAAATCTTACTGCCGCGAAGCATGAGATCCAGGAGAAAACCGGATTCAGTCCAGCTTTGATCGTGGGAGACGTCGCGGATGCCGAGTTGGGCGCGCGCGCCGTTGGATACGTCATGGATACCCACGCGAGACTCGATATACTGGTGAACAACGCGGAAGGTCCCCCGTTGGGTTCGTTCGCGGAGCATGATGACGCGGCCTGGAATGCCGCATACGAGCGTAACTTGCTCGCGCCAATCCGGTTCGTGCGTGCCGCCGCTCCGATCATGAAAAAGCAACGGTGGGGGCGCATCGTCAGTATTACCTCGGTCCTGGCAAAGGAGCCGTCACCCGCGATGGTGCTGTCCGCGACGATGCGTGCAGGTGTTTCCGCTTTTTCAAAAGCCGTTTCAATCGAGCTGGCGCCGTCCGGTATTACGGTCAATACGGTCTGCCCCAGCGCCGTGCTAACCGAGAGGATGGTGAACCTGACGAGAATTTCGGCTGCGCGTGAAGGCAAGTCGTACGACGAGGTCCTCGAGAAGGCAAAAACAATGATACCCATGGGCAGATTCTCCACGCCCGAGGAGATCGCCGATCTCGTCGCGTTTCTTTCCTCGGAACGATGCAGTTATATGACGGGTCTCTCCGTCATGATAGATGGCGGATTGACGAAAAGCGTTTTTTAGAGGGTATTGGCCGGGGCGGGATGTTTCAACCAGACTTGTTCTCCGATCCCAGACCGAAATTCCATGAAGCAGCTGAGCGGTCGGTTGCCGAGGTATCGGCGGTGTTGCTCGCCCATTACCCCGACATCGGGGCGCCGGAAAGCCGCGTGTACCAGAGTGGCGCCATGGAGATAAATACCAGCAATTTCCTGGTGCGGGCGGGTGGCTGCGGCTATATCGTGAAACGCTGGCCATCTGGCGCAACGCCGGGAAAAAGCACAAGAAACACGCAAGCCGCCCTTACGAACTGGCTGGCGCAACAGGATGTCCGCGTGCCGGGGATACGCCGGTCGGCGGTCTCAGGCGATCTTGTCATCGAACTCGAGCAATGCTGCTGGTGCGTAATGGAATACGTCGAGGGCGACTATTTCTCGGGTGCGGGAAATGAGTTTCTCGATGCCGGGATCGCGTTGCATGGGCTGTTTCTTGTACTAAGGCAGGTGCCGGACGCCTTGCGGATACTTCAGATCATTCAGCCAGCCACGCGACAATCGCTGGAAATGATGGCGGAACTGGAGCGCCAGCGGGCAAGCTGGTCCAGGATTTTTTCCGAGCCGTATGCAACCCTTTTGAGCACCGAATGGAGCGGCGTAACCGCGGCGCTTGAGAGAATTCTGGAGCTCGAGCCCGCGCTTAAGTCATCGATCGGTCCATGCCATATCGATCTGCATCCGCACAATGTCCTGATGTTGGACGGGAAGACCACCGCTTTTCTGGATTTTCATTCGCTGATGCAGGCTCCATCGGGATCCATGATCGCGTTCAACCTATTCAAGCTTGCGCGACAGGCGATCGTGGCAAGGGATGGAAACGGGCCCGATGCGGATGTGCGGGCTCAAAGAGACGAGATTGTCGCCAGACTCGAAACGAGTGGCTTGATTGGCCGGCACGCGCCTGAGGATCTTTCGTTATTGGCAAAAGCCGAGATTGTGCGGCGGCTCTTGCTGATCTTGCGTTTGAATCTTGAGACGAATAACCGGGATTGGAACCACGTACTGCCGGTCCAGATCAGAGCCTTGAAAGAGGCGGATCGGGTGTTTTCCTGATCGGGGCCACACCCGGATCTTACACCGGGTCAAGGTATTCACATGCCGGACGAGGCCAACCGCTCACCTGGGAGCTGATCGGGCAAGGGATGAGGTCCAGATGCATCGAAACCCGGCGGCTGATTCTGCGTCCCGTACGGCTCGCAGACGCCACCACCGAATATCTCTCGTGGCTCAGGCAAAGGGATTCCCGGAAATACGTCGCATCGGCCAGGACGACCGGGGGTCTCGCGGAATTGCGCGGTTATATCGCACGCCGGCTGAAACGGCGCGATGTCCTTTTTCTCGCGATGATCGACAAGACCTCGGGCAGGCACATCGGGAATATCAAATACGAGCCGATCAATGTTGCCGAGAAGCATGCGGTAATGGGAATCCTGATCGGCGATCCCCGATGGCGCGGCAAGGGTGTCGCCGCAGAAGCCATACACGGGAGCGCTGCGCTGCTGCGCGACCGGTTCGGGACCGCCAGGGTATATCTTGGCGTGCACAAGGACAACCCGGCCGGGCTGCATGCTTATCGAAAAGCCGGTTTCCGTGTGACAGCCAGAGCGCCCTTTCCGCACGACCCCGGCGTGGTCGACGTAATGGTGCTCAGGCTGTCTCCGAGGAGTACCGTGACGCCCCGGAAGCGCGTAGCCAAATCGAGAGCCCGCGGCTCATGATAGGCTCGTAGATTAGCGCCATGGAGCCTTGAAATGACTGGAGTACGGGATCCCTATTGAGGGCTGCTGGCTTCCCGGAACCGTTTGCCCGTCACCCGTCACGCGCCGGGCTCGAGACCGGCGGCGAGCGCGAGTTGCCCCTGGAATATCCGAGTAAGAACAGAATGCACGCAACCTCGAGCCCGATCGCCGCGCTTGGCAAGTTCGACGAGCTCTTGCAACGAGTGTTGACCCGTCACGCCGCACGGATTCCGGCCGTGCTGGGTTACTCGCCGGCCAATCTCGCAGCACGGCTAGCGCAGCGGTTTGCGCAGTTGTACCAATCGGAATTCATCGTCGCATACTGCAGGACGGCACGGCACCAGCCATCCGCGTGCGAAGGACTACCGCAATCGCAGCGAGTTGCGCTAGGAGATGTGAGGGTGAGCCTTTCCGATGGGGCCGTTACCCTGTCGGCGGGGCTGGCGTTGCGTCTGCTTTTCGATTTCCTCGCGCGCTGGTGCTATACGCTGCTTACCCTGCTGGCCTCCATCAGGGTCCGGCCTGACCGCGGGAGCGCTACGCTGGTTTACGGGGTGGGGTTGAGCGACATCTTCCGAGGAGGGGACGACAAGGAGTTCCTCGCTTACTGCGATTCCGGCCCCATTACCCCGCTGCAGGAAGCGCGGTTGCTGATTGTGCAGGCGCTTACGACGGTTGGACGGACAACGGACCTGCGGGCGATTTATGCAAGATCGCCGTTGCATGCCCTTTGCCGCCACGGTGGCTTGAATCCGGTTGATGCGACGAAACTGGCCATACGACATTTCGTCATGCTTTTCCATTTGGCCAGGCTCTGCGCAGTTGTCCCGCCATTTCTGCTCGCTGCAAGAGATTTTGCGGAGGAAGTTCCAGCATCGTTCCTCGATCGGGCGGGCTCCATCGAGGCCGTCGTACTCACGAATTCGAATTACAGCTCGCAGCCGCTGTGGATGTGGGCGCATGACGAACGCAAGTTCCGTGTTCATATGGTCTGGTATTCACAGAACGTGCGCCCGTTACTGCGGAGATCCGACCCGCGCTTTTCAGTGAATCCGATCAACCGGCTGATCCGTGCCGACATCATGTGGGTCTGGACGCCCACCTTCGCGGGTTATCTTGCCGCCATAGGCATTCGCGCCGAGATGCGCTGCGTCGGCCCGGTAATTTGGACCCTGCCACCACACAATTCTCCAGAGCCGCGCGATAGTCCGGTCATAGCGTTATTCGATGTCACTCCGCTCACGGAAACGAAGGCTGTTGAGCTTGGACTGGTTGACAATTATTACAGTCTTAGGACTACGCAGAAGTTCCTCCAAGACATCGTTGAGGCGGCGCGGTTGGCGGCTGGGGAACTCGGCAGGCATCCGCAGATCGCACTCAAACACAAGCGGGACGGAGAAACGGACCGTGATCCCCAGTATTTTCGATTCGTTCAAGAACTGATCGAAACAAATGAAAAGATCATTGTTGTTCCGGCACATACATCCCTCTATCAGATGATCGGGAACTGCGATGTCGCCATTGCGATTCCCTGTTCCTCTCCGGTGTACGTCGCCAGTCACCTGGGAAAGCCGTCCATCTACTATGATCCGACTGGCGAGCTGGCCCCGGATTTCGACGCGGCACCCGAACTGGAATTCGTATCGGGGCCTGCGTCGCTCGCGAAAACGATGTTGCGCGCCCTAAAGCGCGGCGCATGGGGGAATCGCAACGAAGCGGGGGGCCCATGCGAATGAAGGTGGCACCCAGGACCCGCGACGCCCCGCTCGCTAGACCACATACGCTAAGGGCTCTGCTCGCGCCGCGCGATTATTGGAAAGCGGTGGCGCTGGTTTTCTGCCTCGTGCTGGCCGCGCTGGCCGAGGGTATCGGCGTCGGCGCGGTATTCCCGTTACTGCAGATGATCGGCAGCCCCGAGGTCATCAGCCAGCACACGTGGCTCAGCCGCGCATTTAGCTATTCGCGCGCATCCAGCCCGGAACAATTCGTCATACTGTGCAGCGCCGCGTTGTTGCTGTTTTTCATACTCAAGAACAGCTTCCTGGGATTCGTCGCGGTTTATCAGGCGCGGGTGGTATTCGCGAAGGAATCAGAGCTCGAATCCGCGCTGATTCGGAACTATCTCCACGCACCGTACGAATTGCACTTTGACAGCAACTCCGCAGAAAGGATACGGGTGGTGACCGGCGAGGTTAACCGTGTGGCGAACGGAGTATTGCTGCCGTCCCTGGTTCTGATAGCCGAAGGACTCGTCAGCGCCATGATCGTTATTGTGTTGTTTATGCTTCAGCCGGTTCTGACGCTGGTCGGGCTTGCCGCCTTCGTCGTGGTGGGCGGCATTCTCGTTGCGGCTTTCCGGCCTACGCTTTCGAGGGGGCGCCTGTTGCGGATGTCGGCGAGCAGCGAGATGTTCAAGGCAGCCGCGCAGAGCCTCATTTCGCTCAAGGAAATAAAGGTGTTCGGGAGAGAAGGGTTCTTTACGGCCGCGTTTTCGAGGCCGTGCGAAGCGCATGCGCGCGCGTCCACGACATTCACCATGTTGAATGTCGTGCCGCGGCTTGCAGTGGAGGGATTGCTCGTCTCCGGGCTGCTCGTCCTGATTATGATCTCGATCATGATGAAAGCATCGTCACATGAGGTATTGCCAACGCTGGCGCTATTCGGGTTAGCCTCGGTCCGGATGCTGCCGTCGGCCACCAGAATACTTTCTGCCGTGACAACGATCCGTTTCTACATGCCATCGGTATCGACGGTTGCAGCCGAGTTGGAACTGACCAGAACGGCTGCATCGGCAACCCTGACGGGCAATGGCCCGGAACAACTGACGACTTCGACCCAGAGGATCGCAACGATCGAACTGCGTCACGTGTCATATCGGTATCCCGGCGCCGAACGCGAGGCTCTGCGCAATATCAGCGCCACGATCAACCGCGGCGAAGTCATGGCGATAATCGGACGGTCCGGCTCGGGAAAGACCACCCTTGCGGACATCGTGCTCGGGCTCCTGAAACCCGGGCGGGGAGAAATACTCGTGAATGGCAGGGCGGTGGACTCCTTGCGCGACGAGTGTGGTCCTGTTGCGAGCCTAGTCCCGCAGGACTGCTACGTTCTCGACAACACCATAAAGCGCAACGTCGCTTTCGGCGTTCGAGATGACCAGATTGATGAAGCGAGGGTCTGGAAAGCGCTTGAGCTCGCGCGGCTCAAGGGGCAAGTCGTCAATTCTCCCGCGCGCCTGGAAATGCCGGTGGGCGAAAACGGCGTACTGCTATCGGGGGGAGAACGGCAACGGCTCATCATAGCGCGCGCCCTTTATCACGACCCCTCCCTCATGGTGTTCGACGAGGCGACCTCGGCTCTGGACGCCGTTACCGAAGGGGAAATCGTGACTACCATTCGCGAGATCGCAACCGACAAGGCGGTGGTCGTGATCGCCCACCGCCCTGCATTGATTCAGGCCGCCGATCGGATCCTGGTGCTGGCAGAGGGCCAGATTATCGCCGCGGGCAGATATGACCATTTGATGGCAAATGAACCGCGGTTCCGATCGCTGGTCAGGGACACAAGCGATATGGCACGTTCCTCATAAAACCGCCCGCCCCGACCGCAATTCGCCCTACCGGCACATGAGCCTCAAGCGGAAGCTTTTCGAGAACGCGAGTGATTTGATCATCGCCTTACTGGGGCTTAACCGTCCGTTCCGCCCGTATCGCGCGTTCCTCTCACGCATCAATGCCGTCAAATCTGTCGAAATTAATGGCACCCGGATGACGTTTGACGCAAACGAGGAACTGCACCTGCTGCGGGCCGAGCTCCTGGAAACCAAGGAACCGGAAACTCTCGCGTGGATTGACTCGTTTCGTGACGGTGACGTGCTCTTTGACATCGGCGCCAATATCGGGGTGTTCAGCGTGTACGCGGCGGCGCACCGGAATTGCGAAGTCTATGCCTTCGAGCCTGAGGCGAAGAATTACGCTTGTCTCAACCGCAATATCCTGCTGAATGGACTCGGGCGCCGCGTGAAGGCGCTCAACGTCGGCCTGCACGACAGGACGGGCCTGGAGTTCCTCAACCTTCACGACCTGGCGAGCGGCGCCGCGCTGCACGCACTGGGCGAGCCGCTGGACTGGCGCAAGCAACGCTTCGAGCCGAAATTCGAGCAGGCCGTGCTCGCCTTTACCGTCGATGAAATAGTCGAGCGCTTCGGCTTCCCGGTGCCGGATCATGTCAAGCTCGACGTTGACGGCAATGAAGACCGGGTCATCCGGGGCGGCCGGAAAACGTTCTCGAACCCGCGTCTCAAATCGCTGCAGATCGAGATCAACGAGAACGACCGGCCGCTGTTCGAAAACATCGAGGCATGCGGCCTGAAGCTGGCGAAGAAGACCGTGCTCGCAATGCAGGGTGATTCTCGGGACATGTTCAACGCCGTGTTCGTGCGGCGATAAGGCGCGCGCGTCGCCGGGCTTCGGGTAGAATGAGGCGGTCAGCGATCGTTCGTCCTTATGTCCGGGGTCCTCATCATAACTTTTCCGCCTGCATGGGCTCGTACGCGAAGGAAATGCGCGCGCTCCTGGAGCAGAAAGCGGCGCGAAATCTGGTCGATAGCTTGGTCGAGTGCGGGATATTGAAGCAGGGTGCAACGCCGAAACGGGGATAGCGCAGATGCCTGACAAGAGAGTGCTGGTTTGCGGAGGAAGCGGCTTTCTCGGCAGCCACGTCGCCGATGCGCTGACGGACGCGAGATACCAGGTGCGGATATTCGATCTGATCCAATCCCCCTACCTCCGCGGCGGACAGGAAATGGTGATCGGGAACCTGATGGACCAGCGGGCGGTCGCGAAAGCCGCCGGCGGCTGCAGCTACATCTACAATTTCGCCGGCATCGCGGATATTGACGACGCCGGCAACCGTCCTGTGGACACGGCTGCATTCAACGTCGTGGGAAACGTACACGCCCTAGAGGCCGCCCGTCAGGCGAAGGCAAAGCGATTCATCTTCGCCAGCAGCGTATATGTCTATTCCGAGAGCGGCTCATTTTACCGCGCGAGCAAGCAGGCCGCCGAGCGATTCGTCGAGGCCTATCATGACCGATACGGACTGTCGTACACGATCCTGCGCTACGGATCGCTCTATGGCAGGCGAGCCGATGAACGCAACGGCATCTACCGCCTCCTGAAGCAGGCGCTGGAGCAAAAACGCATCACCTACGGCGGCACCGGCGAGGCGTTGCGCGAGTACATCCATGTCAGCGACGCCGCGAAGCTCAGCGTGAAGATCCTCGAGGAGGAATTTGCCAACCGGCACATCATTCTTTCGGGACACGAGCGCATGCCGGTCAAGACTCTCATGAAGATGGTCTGCGAGATGATCCCGGGCGGCGTGGACCTCAAGTTTGGCGACCAGCGGGTAGATCCCCACTACGACATCACGCCGTACGCTTTCCATCCGAAAATAGGACATAAACTCGTCGCCAACGATTACGTCGATCTCGGCCAGGGCATCATGGATTGCCTGGCCGACATCCACGAGCGCCTCCACAAGGACCTGCACAAAGATGTCGGGGGCGATTGGCTGATCGTTGAAAACGACCATAAGGGATGAGAGCGGCGGGCACCGAGGCGGTGGTCTTCGACTTTGACGGCGTGCTGGTCGAGTCGACCGAGGTCAAGACCCGTGCTTTCGCGGCGCTTTACCGGCAATACGGCGCTGATGCCGCCGAACGTGCGGTCGCCTACCATCTCGCCAACACCGGTATTTCGCGTTACGTCAAGTTTCAGCATCTTCACCGCGCGATCCTAGGCATCGAGCTGTCCCAGAACGAGCTCGAGCAGCTCGGGCAGCGGTTCTCGCAGCTCGTCAAGGATGAAGTGGTGAAGGCGCCGTGGGTCGCAGGCGCTCATGAGTTCGTTGCGGCCCACCATGAGACGCTTCCCCTGTTTGTCGCCTCCGGAACGCCGGATTCCGAATTGAATGCCATCGTCGCGCAGCGCGGCATGCGGAAATACTTTTGCTCGGTGCATGGCTCGCCTGCGACCAAGTGCGAGATCATCGCCGGCGTCGTTCAAAGGCACCGGTTCGAGCCCGGGCGGGTGCTGATGATAGGCGACTCGATTGCGGACTATGAGGGTGCGCTCGAGGTCGGGGTTCGGTTCCTGGGCGTCGCGCCCACAGGCGCCCGAACCTTTCCTGATTCGGTAGCGGTCTTGCCTGATCTTACCGGGCTCAACAAGCATCTCGACCGCGTGGTACCGTAGCCGGCGGATTTCCGCCATGCCCGAATGCGATTGAACCTGGTAATGCGCGCCGCACGCGCCGTCGGTTGGCTTTACGGACCCGCCGCCTCGCACTACGGGCAAAAGTTACCGGACCAGTGCGCTAAAATTGCGCAGGGGACAAAGTGCGTCGTCGGCCGTCTGCCGACGACCCGGGGTGCAGCATCGGCCGGGTAGTTCTGTCTGGGGTAATTTCAAGCGTGGTCGGAATCATGAATCAAGGCGATCAGTTAATCTGCGCGCTCATGATAGGGCGCGCCGGCAGCTCCGGCTTCCCGGGAAAGAACGTTCGGCCCGTGATGGGGCGTCCGCTCGCAGCGTATTCCCTGATGGCGGCCCGCGCCTCGCGCCACGTGCGCCGGATTTATGTCTCCACCGATTCCCCCGAGATCATGGAAATCGCCCGCGGTTATGGCGCGGAATTGATCGAGCGGCCACCAGAGCTTGCCACCAAAGCAGCGCTGGGTGAGGATGTATTTGCCCACGGCTATCGCGAAATCAGGCGGCGCCTGGCGGCCGAACGCAAGGGCGTGGAACTGATGGTGCTGTTGTTTGCAAACGCAGCCACCGTGACCGGCGGGATGATCGACGAGGGAATCGATGCGTTGCGGCGCGACCCGAAGCTCGATTCGGCGGTCACCACGTCCGTCTACAACATGTGGAGCCCCCTGCGCGCGAGGCGCCTCGGCCCCGACGGTTGCCTGTATCCTTTCGTCCCGTTCGAAACGTTCGGCGATCCGAAAACGCTCAATTGCGACCGCGACTCCCAGGGCGACGTCTATTTCGCGGACATGGGCCTGTCAGTGGTGCGGCCGCACTGTCTCGAGCGCCTGGAGGACGGCCTGTTGCCGCAGAAGTGGATGGGGCAGAAGATATACCCGATCCAATCCTGGGGCGGCTGCGACGTGGATTACGAGTGGCAGATACCGTCGGTCGAATTCTGGCTGCGCAAGCACGGGCTCGCTGAGCCGCGGGAGTAGCGCGTCCGATGGACAAACCCGCACGCAGGACGTACCGCAAGCACAACAGTTTCGTCGAGCTGCGCCACAAGCATGCTGACGCCGAGCAGACCGCGCGCGCGCGCATCGGCGCCGCGCGCTCCCGCGCCGATTTTGCCGCCGCGCTCTCCGCCGCGCATCGCGCCATCTACACGCAGGCGCTGGCCGATATCTTCGGGGAGACGACGACCGCCGGCGGGCCGCGCTTCGCGCTGAGCCCGAACGTCATCGAGGAAATCAACGCGATACCGGACGCAGCGCTGCCGCGCTACCTCGTGCATCGCTACCGTTACGAGATTTTTCCGCAGAAGTACGTCGTGGATGATTTTCCGCCGTACCTCCAGATCGAGCCGAGCTCGGTCTGCAACTATCGCTGCGTATTTTGCTTCGAAACTGACAAGACGTTTACCAGGAAGTCGGCCGGGTTCATGGGGAACATGAAGCTCGACACCTTCAAGCGCGTGGTGGACGCCGCCGAAGGCCGCGTGGAGTTCCTGTCGCTTGCCTCGCGCGGTGAACCGCTGCTATGCCCCGACCTCATCCCCATGCTCGAATATACGCGCGGCAAGTTTCTCAACCTGAAGATGAACACCAATGCGTCGCTGCTCGGCGAGGAGGAATGCCACGCCATCCTTCAGAGCGGCGTGAAGACGCTGGTCTTTTCCGCGGACGCCGCGGCGGAGCCCCTTTACAGCCAACTGCGCGTGGGCGGCAAGCTTGAGAAAGTGCTCGCCAACATCGAGCGTTTCCAGAAGATCCGCACTGCACAGTACGCCGGCTCCGGCTTGATCACCCGTGTCTCCGGCGTCAAGGTCAATGACGCACAGAACCTCGACTCGATGCAGAAGCTTTGGGGAGACCTGGTCGACCAGGTCGCGTTCGTCGAGTACAACCCCTGGGAAAACACCTATCAGCAGCCGGTCAACGAAATCGTCACGCCCTGCTCCGACCTGTGGCGCCGTATGTTCGTGTGGTGGGACGGCAAGGTCAACCCGTGCGACACCGATTACAAGTCCACGTTGTGCGTGGGCAACATCGCCGGCCAAGGGCTGGGCGAGCTGTGGACCGGCGAATCCTATGACCGGCTGCGACGCGCCCACCTCGAAAAACGGCGCCACGGGCAGTCGCCTTGCAACCGCTGTACCGTCACCTAGACTCGCGGGGCCGAGGTTCTCGTGAAGCCCAGTCGCACCTTTCTGATCGTGGGCGCCTCCGGCACCATCGGCTCCGCCGTCGCTGCGCAGCTCGCGGGCCCGGGCGTGAGCCTCGGCCTGCACTACTGCACCAACCACGCTGCGGCGAGCGGCCTTAAGGTCCGGCTTGAACGGGCAGAAAGCGCGTGCGAGCTCTTCCAGTCCGATCTCGCGGATGAATCGGCGTGCCGGAATCTGGTCGAGCAGTTTTACTCGCGTTCCGGGGCGATCAGGGGGGTCGCCCTGTGCGGCGGCACCGTGCACTGGAAGGCGTGGCAGGAACTGGACCGCGACGCCTGGCAGCGGGTGATGTTCGAGCACTGCGTCGCCCCGTTCGCGATCGCGAGCGCGGCCGTGAGGCTGATGCGGGCGAACGCGGGCGGCAGGATCGTGTTTCTCAGCTCGATCGCGCCGAAATACGGCGGCTCGCCGGACACGGTGCACTACGCGGCAGCCAAGGCGGCGCTGGAAGCGGCAATGCGCGGGCTTGCCCGCGAAGTAGCGCGCTCCGGGATCCGCGTGAACGGCGTGCGCGCGGGATTCGTGGAATCACCGCAGCACCGGCAACGCACGCCGCAGCAGATCGAGGAGCGCATCCGCAAGATTCCGGTGGGGCGCGCCGGCACGGCCGAGGAGGTGGCTTCCGCCGTGGTCTATCTCCTTTCGGATCGCGCCGGATTCGTCAACGGCGAACTGATCACGGTCGCTGGCGGCGACTGATCAGGCGGAATTGCCTGCCGAGCGATGAAACTCGATCTCAGCGGCACTGAAAGTCTCGACACCACTCACCTCGACTCGCTGAATGAGATTGCCGCCGCTCTCCGGCGGCCTTTCAACGGGCTGGTTCGCGACTTGGCGTCCCAGCACGGCGCGACGATCGACTGGTGGGTCACCCCGGTCGCGAGCCGCAACATCTTCTCGTGCGCGCTGTTCCTGCGATGCTGCAAGCTTCTGCTCGCCGTGCGCGCAGCGGCCGCTGGTGAAGTGCGGGAGATCATTGTGGATTCCCCTGGGCTCGCCACGGCGTTGCGCCGCGCGCTGGCCGCGCGTGGTTCTGGCGCGACCGTGCGAGCGCGTCCTGTCGCTGCGTGGTTCCGTATCAAGCTGATTGCGGGGATGTGCTATCGGCTCGCCGCGGCCGTATACCACGCCACGGCCCAGTATGTGTGTGCGAGGCTCTTCGAGAGGCACCAGCCCATCGCGGGTTCCCGGCCGATCGTGCTCGTCGACACGTTTTTGTACCGGGATAGCTTCGACCGGCCGTACCGGGACCGCCACTATCCGGGGCTGCTCGAGCAGCTGAGCGAGGAGGAGAGGCGTCGGATTTTCTTTCTGCCGACTTACTACAAGATCCGGAACTACGCCGCGCTGTTTCGGGCGCTACGCGAGAGTGGCGTGAATTTTCTGCTCAAGGAAGACTTGTTGAGACTGGAGGACTACGCGTTCGCGCTCACGCACCCATTCCGCGTGCTTCGGTTCGGCGTGCGCCGATGTGATTTTGAAGGGCTCGACATCGCGCCACTGGTGAACGAGGCGCTCCGGGAGTCCTTCGCCGCCTCGGGATCGCTGGAAGGGCTCTTGCGCTACCGTTTGGCGCAAAGAATTCGCGACGCCGCCATCCCTGTCAGCTCCGTGCTGGACTGGTTCGAGAACCAGGAAATCGACCACGGCTCGAATGCCGGCTTCCGGCGGTTCTTGCCGCAGGCGCGCATCACTGGATATCAGGGGTTCGTCGTCTCGCCCCACTACCTGTGCACGTTTCCGACCGCCGATGAGATGCGGCTCGCCTTGATCCCGCACCGGGTGGCGGTGATTGGCGAGGGCTTGGTGCGGGGCGCGGCGGAATTCTGTCCCGATCTCGACGTCTGCGTGGCGCCCGCATTCCGATTCGCCGGATTGTGGCGCGACGCGCAAGCGCGCAGCAGGCCCACGGAGCTCAGAATACTGGTAGCGCTGCCGTTGATGGAGGACGAGAGCAGCGATGTCATGGAGATCGCAAAGTCGGGCGTGGCCGGTCTCGCGCTTGCGGACGATGTCGCCTGGCGGGTCCGCTTGAAGCCTCATCCCGCCACGTCCCGCCGCTGGCTCGCGGCGCTGAAAAGGGAGGCGCTCGATGCGCGGTTCGAATTCGCGGGCGGGGACTTTGACGGATTGCTCGACGAAGCCGACGTGCTTATCAGCAACGCAAGCAGCGTGTGCGTCCAAGCGTTAGCTCGCGGAGTGCCTGTCGTCGTCGTCGGAAACCGGCGTGGCCTCACGCTGAACCCGATCCCCGATGGTGTCGCGCGGGAGCTTTGGGCCCTGTGCTACAACGCCGAGCAGGTCGCGGCCGCGCTGCGCGCGTTTGCGCATCGGGATGAGGCGGCGCTCGAACGGCACAGCGCCCTGGCCCGCGCGGTGCGCGAGCGCTACTTCACTCCCGTGACCCGGGACGGGGTCACGGCGCTCCTGATGCTGGACGACGGGGCCTCCAGCTAGTCGACGAGACAGCGAATAGTGATTACCGCCGCCATCCCGACCAAGAACCGGCCCGTCGACCTCGAGCACGCGGTCGCGTCGGTGTGCGCGCAATCTCGCCGCCCGGACGAACTTCTCGTCATCGACCAGAGCGCGGACGAAACCTCGCGCGAGCGTGTTGATCGCGTAGTCGCCGCAACGGGAGCCGGGCTGGAGCTCATCTATGTGCGCGACCCGGCCATCGCGGGCCTCGTCGCCGCGAAGAAAGCAGCCGTCGCGCGCGCAAGGGGTGACATCATCTGCTTCCTGGAGGACGATGTCGTTCTAGAGCGCGATTACCTACGCAGCATCGAGGGCGGTTTCACCCGGCACCCGCAAATGATGGGCTGCTGCGGCGTCGTGACTAACCTCCCACCGCTGCCGCGCGGTTACGTCCGGATGTTTCACTTTTTCCACCGCGGCATCTTTCGCGATTCCCGGGTCGGCGTGCATGGCACCGCTCGCGGCCTCGATCTGCCCCTGATTCCGAGCAACTATCTAAGTGGCGGGCTTTCCGCATATCGCCGCGAGGTGTTCGACGCGGTCCCGTTTGATCTGGATAACGATTTCTTCATGCTCGAGGACATTGACTTCTCTACCCGCGCCGCACAGAGATTCGGCGAGCGTTTCTTCATCAACGCCAACGCGCGCCTCGAGCACCGGATGTCTCCGCTGAACCGCGCCGTGCTGGGCACCCGGCAACGCCGCAAGCTGCGCGAGTTCCTGGTCTTCTATAAGAAACGGCGTCACGTGGCGGGCGCCGGCGCATCGCTGGTGCTGCTGCTCGTCGGCCTGCTGCTCGAGGCCGGGTACCAGGCGGTGCAGGCGCGGCGCCTGTCGCCGTTCGCCGGATACTTTCTCGGGCTGCGGGACGGCTTGCGCTGGCAGCTCGCACGGGAACCGTAATGAGACGCGGTTTCCGCTGGATCCTGCCGGTGGTCCTACTCGGTGCCTCTGCAGCAGCGGCAGGCGGCGCGTTCCTGCTGTACGCCGGTCCCTGGCTCTCAAACGACGATCGGCCGGAGGCGGCTGGCGCCATCCTGGTGCTCTCGGGCGAGCCTCTGCGCGCGCTTTACGCCGCCGAGCTCTACTCGCGCGGGGTCGCACCGGTCGTCTATGTATCGAGGCCCGCGCTGACCCGCGGCCAGAAGCTGCTCGAGGAAATGGCGATACCGTATCCGCCGCAGGAACACCTTTACCGGGAAATCCTCGTCCGCAAGGGCGTCCCGCGCGATCGAATCCGCATTCTCGGAAAGTCGCTGCTCAGCACCGTTGACGAAGCGATCGCCGCGCGCGACGTGGATGCCGGGCCGCTGAGGACCCTCCTCGTCGTGACGTCGCCCTACCATGTGCGCCGGGTCAAAATGACATTTGGCGACATCCTCCCTAACATACGGGTCATCGTAACAGCCAACCCACATGAGCCCTATCCTGAACGCTGGTGGACCGATCAGGACGTGGCCAGAAACGTCGTCCTCGAAACGGTCAAGATCGCCTTTTACCTCGCCGGCGGCCGTTTCACCTCCGCGGTAAAGCGTGCGAGCACGTAATAGATGGAAATAGCTGTCACCGGTGCCACCGGCTTCATCGCCTGCCAGCTGGTCCGTCTTCACCTGGCCCGAGGAGACCGCGTCAGGATACTCACGCGACAACTCCAAGCCGCGCAGTCACTCGGGCCGGTGGAAGTCGTCCTCTGCGACTTGGCGCACCCGGAGGTCGATGCGTTGGCCCGCTTCTGCGACGGCGCCGACGTCATTTACCACTGTGCGGCGCAACTGCGGGATCCTGCGCGCATGCATGGGGTGAACGTCCTCGGCACCCGCCGCCTGCTGGAACTCGCCCAGGGCCGTTGTGAACGGTGGGTTCAACTTAGCAGCGTCGGAGTTTATGGGCCGGCACGCGAGGGTATAGTTGATGAGAGCTGTCCCGTTGCGCCGCAGGGCGAGTACGAAACGACCAAGGCCGAATCCGACAGCCTAGTCCAGGAGGCGGCAGACGCGGGCGCGTTCAGTTGGACCATACTGCGCCCCTCCATCGTGATCGGGCCAGAAATGCCGAATCGTTCGCTCTATCAACTCATTTCGATGGTGGCGCGAGGGCTGTTCTTCTATATCGGCGCACCGGGCGCGTCCGCGAATTATGTCTATGTCGACAACGTGGTTGACGCGCTCATCGCATGCGGCACGCTGCCCGCGGCGAAAAGCAAGGTTTACAATCTCTCGGACTTCCGCACCATGGAGCAGTTCGTGGGAACAATTGCAGCGTCCCTAGGAAAACCCGCGCCGCGCCTGCGCCTGCCGGAGTTGCCCGTCAGGTGGCTTGCGCGCGGCCTGAGCAGAATGCCGGGGTTTCCGCTGACCGAATCGCGGGTGGACGCATTCACGTCACGCGCGCGGTATTCAAACAGCCGCATCGAGCGGGAGCTCGGATTCCAGCACCGGTTATCCATGGAAGATGGATTGAGACGGATGGTCGAATCCTGGCGAGAGCGGCGGTGAAGAGTGTCTGTCTAATAACGACCAGCCCACTCATCGTAAACTTTTTCCTGGTCCCATATCTTGTCGCTCTAGGGCGAGTCTATCGCATTCACCTCGCGGTGAATCTGGACGAGGACACGGCATTGGCGGAAGGGCACGGCGCCGAACTGATCGCCCTGCCGATTCGTCGCAAGATCTCTCCGTGGAGCGACCTGCGCGCGCTTGCGGCCATGGTACGGTTATTCCGCGAAAGACAATTCGATGTCGTTCACTCATTCAGCCCGAAAGCCGGATTGCTCGCGACGATCGCGGGACGCATCGCGGGCGTGCCAGTGCGCATGCATACCTACACCGGACAGGTGTGGATAACGCGTTCCGGCATCATGAGATGGTTGCTCGCTTCCGCAGACAGAGTGATTGCACGATGCGCGACCCACCTCCTCGCTGACAGCCCGTCTCAACTCCGGGTGCTGCTGGAGAATCACATCGTGCGCAGCCAGGGAAAATGCCGCGTGCTCGGATCGGGATCCATAACCGGCGTGGATCCGGCACGCTTCCGTCCTGACGCGCGGACCCGTGCCGCCGTGCGCCGGGAACTGGGCATCGGGCTGGACGCGACGGTCTTCCTCTTCCTCGGCAGGGTAACACGCGACAAGGGCGTGCTCGATCTGGCGCAGGCGTTTGCCAGCCTGGCTGCGTCGCATCCCGCGGCCGTGCTGCTGTTCGTGGGTCCCGACGAAGAGCGGGTGCGTCCCAGGATTGAACTGATCTGCGGCGCCCATGCAGGGAAACTGAAATTTGTCGGCTACACGCGCACCCCCGAGCGCTACATCGCCGCCGCGGACGCGCTCTGTCTCCCCAGCTACCGGGAAGGTTTCGGAGCCGTGATCATTGAGGCGGCAGCTGCAGGTTTACCCGCGACCGGCTCCCGCATCTACGGAATCACCGATGCGATCATCGACGGTGAAACGGGGTTGCTTCACATTCCCGCCGACGCAAACGATCTCGCGAAAAAAATGGGGATGCTCATGAAAGACCCGGCGCTGCGCGAGCGGCTCGGTACCCGGGCGCGGGAACGGGCCATCAATGAATTCAGCCAGCAGCGGCTGACGCAAGCCCTGCTGGATTACTATCGGGGCGCACTTGGTGAATAAGGGCCGTGTACAGGTGACGGGCGCCGGCCCCGACGCTTCAGCGGGCATGACCGCAGGCCATGCAGTCATTGTCACTCACCGCGCGGTCCGGCGGCTCGTCGGAGCGTGACGCAATCCCTGCCGTCTCGCGGGACAGAATTGGCTTTTCGGGTAATTCTCCCGGAGCGAGTGCGGACGCCTTCCACGTCTAGCGCCAGAGGCGACAAGATCACCGGTTCGAAACAACCTCTCGACGTGCTGTTGGTGAACTCCGGCAGCCGGACTGCCGTATACCAGGAGCTTGGCGACCGCTATTCGGCGATCGAGCCGCCGTCGCTCGCGGGGCTCTTCGCGACCTACCTCAAGAAGCGCGGCCTGGCGGTGGCGATCGTGGACGCGCCGGCGCTGAATCTTAGTCCTGCCGGCGTCGCCGGGACGATCCGGGACAATTTCGAGCCGGTCCAAAGTAGCCCTGTATTTATGAACTGGCATTGCAATAATGCAAGCTGTGAATTGGATCCCTCGCAGCGCGGCGGAACGCCTGCGGCGCCTCGTCGCCTCGTCGCCTCGTTTCCGGCCGTGCTGGTGTACGGTCTGCGGCAATGCATGGCGGACCTGTCGCTCAAGCGCGGATTCGTCATTACCACCGGCGAGGAACGCCGCAGCATCGGCAAGGCAATCGAGATCCTGCCGCGGCGCTCAGTCCGCCCGCGGCGAGGTGGACATCGCCTGATTCGCGCCGGCCGGTCAACGCCGCGACCGGCGCAATTCATGCATCAGTTCAGTCAGGCCGATCGCCTCCATGCCCGGGCCGAGGGAAAAACGCTCTTCGCCCGGGTAGACGATCAGCCGCTTCCCGGCGCCGAGGTCAGCACAGGCCTCGCGAAATCCCCGCTCCGGCTTTGGCGCTAGGTTGCGCTTGATTTCGATCGCCCAGAGCCGCGCAGGCGCGAGCGCCAGGACAAGATCGGCTTCCGC